>Ga0214542_1000553_pt1 | contig 68554 bp, 29 predicted proteins | sample CNSS1metaG_FD_160096 | JGI IMG/M metagenome (GOLD analysis project Ga0214542, IMG submission 160096) | Root nodule microbial communities from cowpea collected in UCLA plant growth center, Los Angeles, California, USA - CNSS1 | ecosystem: Host-associated > Plants > Roots > Nodule | place: USA...
CAGAATAATAACAAAATGATTTGAAGAAAAAAATATGATATTTATTTTATCAGTAAATACAAAAAGTAAAAGCTATTTTGAATTTTTTTTAGTAACACTTATAAAAAAATTAAGACATATTTTAAAGGGTAAAATTTGTTACCAAAAGAACACGAGAAAGAGAGATAAATTGTTTATAATTTAGTTAGTCAAAACCATCGAAGACTAAGCTTGTCGAGCATTATTCAAGACATTATTAGTAAAAAAATATGAGTATTATTTTTCTTCGTTTCCTTGAATAATTTTCTTAATTAACTTTTTAGAATAATCTTTTTAAGTTTTGTATTTTGATTAAATAAAAAGATAATGTGAATCAAATACTTTAAATAAATATAATATTTTTATTTTTTTTTTTTTTTCGCATTCATTTTTATAATCTTGTTTCGTTTCATTTTTTTCCATGAATATCATGGATCTCCTATTGGTATACTTATGTATTCTATAAACGTTAGCTCTTTTTTCAATAGTTTAGTTTTTCCTACTATTTCTATCAATTATTTTATTAGAAATAATTGATCATTAAGCGTTAGTGCTTATTTATCTCAATTATAATCATGTTTTAATCTTACATATATATTACAGGTAAAACACTTGTGTTATCTAATTAATTTGTTATTTGTGTATTAGTTATTGGATTATTGTCATGGCTTAACTTTCTCCTCTATTATAAAGTGATTGAGATGATTTTGTAAGAACATTTCTATTAATAGTTTATCAAAATTTGTAATTATAAAGCCATTAATTATAATATATATAATTATAAAAATGAAAAACAAGAAGTAATCCAAATGAGTAAAAACAGAAATATTGAAAAGAGTGATACATTATAAAAACTAAAAGTTTATTTAACCCATAAATAAATGAAGAAAGTTATATTGAAAAAAAAGAAGATAATAGGTGAAAATAATGAGACATATATTATTTATCACCGAAAGTGATAAGTGTTTTTGTTTTGAATGATTTGTTGATTTTTGAATTGTAATGAAGGAACGATTGGTCAAATGGTTCAATCGTAGATCCACATTCTTGTTATCTATATGTCAAGATGCTGAATTTTAAAGAATGGGAGTGTCTATTTATAGCAAGTAGAAATGCATCATTTAAAGCATGTTTCATGAATATATGCCACGTTGACCACAAAATTCTACATATGGAAAATAATACTGCCCTTTTACAAATCATTTTCTTTCTTCATCACATTTCATCATTTCCTTGACCTAGCACACTTTCTTCTGTTTCCAAATCATGCTGCGATAATAATCAGATCTATTCACATGCAATGCAACCTTTTTACATTCTGTCCTTTTAAGTTTTTAATTAATTAAATAAATCAAACTTTTTATTTTTATCTTTTTTATCCAGCACTACTATTTTTTAAAGCTCATATCATTCATTGCGTAAAATAAAACCATTTCCCTATTTGCCGAAGAATGAGGTCAGAAGCAATTCAAAACTTTACAACATACAGAATATACTGATATAATTAAAAATAGAGTATGAAAAAATATGATTAGTTTTTAGTTTGAGAAACATTTGATATAAAATAATATATGGTGTTTTTATGAATTTAAAAGTGAGAATCTGAAAAATGAAGTTGAAAGTATGGTGGTAGTATATGATGAGTAAATGTTCCACAGGTCTCTTCCCGGCTCTGTGGTTGCATTGTCAAATCACGATCAAGTTGATGACAGAAAGTATTCTTTACTTGGTTTTAATGGTGACAATAATGTCTTCAGAAGAATCAATGGTGGCGTGACAATAACACCACGAGATCCTGTAATGTCTGTTGGACGATGGACATGGATCGTACTTTCCAAGGTATGAATGAGAGAAGAGAAGAAGTTTGTTTCTTAAGAATCTCAGAACATGAGAACAGGGAGGGAACGAAGAGTGAAGAAGAGTGATGAAGATGGAAGATTTAAACATTTTCATTTAATTTGGTTTCCTTTTCTCGGGGCACTGTTGAATGCTACTGGTAATATTTATTTAAAATGGGGTTGGGAGGAATTAATAAAGAAAAAAGGGTTGGGTTTATTACTAGATGGATGGTATTAAATTTTGTTGGTGAGGGGTTGGATTTTTAAATAAGGGGTTTAGCTTTAAAAGCCGTTGGATTTCTCTTGCGCTGTGTTGCTCGGAGACTTAAAACACCGACTCTTCCTCAAGCAATGAATGAAGAAAGGCCCTCCTTCTGCACTTTGTAATTGCAATATTTACTCCAAATTTCCCCTTCCTGCATACTTCTTGGGATTTTTCCAAACAATTAATACATTTCCTGGCCTCAATTTACACTCTCCTTCTACCCAATACTTCAATTCAATTCAATTCAATTCAATCCAATCCCATCGCTCTCTTTCTCTCTCCTCTCCTCTCCTCTCTCACTCTTTCTCTCTCTACACCCTACCCCCCTCCACCTCTCTCTCTCAATTAAATTAACCCTTAAATCACTCCCTTCATTTTCCTTATATAAAACGCCCATGAACCTCCACCATTTCTTGCAACAACAAAGATCACCAACACTTTGCTGGTGCCACTCTTTCTCACCACCCCTTTTCCTCTTCCAACAACCTTAAAGTAAACTCACTCCTCCCTCTTCTTCTTCTTCTTCTTCTTTTTCTTCCTCTTCCTCTTTCAATTCTGATTACCTCCTCTTTCTCACCACTGCTATCTTCTTCTTTTTTTCCTTTCTGCTTGCAGAACACAGCCATGAGCCGCAGAAATGGAAGTGGTCCGCAGCTTGACTTGAAGCTCAACCTGTCCCCGCCCAGGGTCGACCGGAGACTCGACTCGCCCACACGATCGGTCACCGCATCGCCGACTTCACCGCCCAGCTCCTGCGTCTCGTCGGAGCTCAACCAAGAGGACAAGAATTACTCCAACAGCCCTGAAGCCACTTCCATGGTGCTCGTCGGGTGTCCTCGCTGCCTCATGTATGTCATGCTCTCCGAAGATGATCCCAAGTGCCCCAAATGCAAAAGCACCGTTTTGCTAGATTTCCTGCACGACACCAAAAACCCCACCATAAGGAGGAGTTAGAGTCATAGAGTTAGGATCCCCCGTTTCCTAGCTCTGTTTTCTTCGCTTCCTAGCCCTGTTTTTCTCTGTTCCTAATAGTAGGACATATCATTATATTATATTATATCATATTATATTAGCTAGTAATGCTTAGGAATTAATCTTCTTTCTTTCTTTCTTTTTTTTACCCTTTTACTGTTTTAACTATTCCCCCTTCTGTGGGTAGTGCTATGTGCGCTCCACTTTTACCCTCTCTCCCAACAATTTTGTCAAAGCAGGGGATGCATATTTGCAGAGACAGAAAGAGACAGAGTGGAGCGTGAATAGCACTACTTGAATCATCTATAGAAAAGAAAAAAAAAAAGTTACTGGGCAATTCGGGAATGTTAGGTATCTATTATATAGGAGCTGGGTGCTCTTTAGCGGTTAAGAAAGTGTAATAGGGCTTATAACCTCAGGTGCCCTCTTAGTTTGTTTGTTGAAATCCAACCTCGGTTTTCCTTTGACTCTCTTTTTCTCTGCATCATCCACCATGTTAATGTTAATGTTAATGTTAATATTAATGTTAAGGTTAAGGTTAATGTTAATGTTACTGTTTCATCCAACGGCACACACATGCTGTTATTGTCGACGTTAACCACCACAAAAGGTAAATAAAAGAAGTGAATAAAAATAGGCGCAGCAACGCAACAAAAGCAAACTTGTAAGACAGAATGTAGATCTTCTGTACTTTGTGTTAACAGTTGAAATGGTTGGAAGGATAAGGCCCACCAAACCGGTGTTAACTGCTGCATCATCTACTGCACTCTGTGGAGTTGAACCACTCATGTGCTTAAAAAAAAAAAAAAAACTGAAAAGAAGGGGGGTGTGTGTTTGTGAGGTTAAATTAAATCTGAGTTGACTTTGTTGTAGATTTTGTTGGAGGAATTGATGATTGAAAAATGAGTTGTGTAATTTTGATTGAGATCCCGTCCTGACACGAGGGAATGGAAAGTTTTGCATGCGATAATGACTTGATTAAAAAAAAGAAGAAAGATGGTTCGAAGTTGCATGTTACAAAATTGAAGTGTCCACGAGTATAATGAGAGCAATGGCGTGAAAGAAAGTCGTATGTCGTGTAGTATAAGAAAATTATGTTGTGGGTTTATGAGGAGATGAAGGATGAGTGAATCAAGGGATGGTAGAGGGTGGGTTGGGTAGTTCCGAGCATTGAAAAAAAAAGGCCATTCTATTAAGGCCATTTAAATCACATAAATGCAAGAGTAATTGAGACGGTTGAGAATAATGTGCGAGATATTACGTCAGATGATAAATGTTCAATTTTCTTTTTCCACCTATTTTATCAAACACTTTCTTCTGTTTCCATTTCTTCTCCTTCTTCATCCTCTCTTCATCTTTCATCTCTGTTCATATCCATTTTCCTATACGCAGAGGCCATAATTGCAGCAACTAAGGCTCTCCTTTTGTCAGTAAATTCACATTCAAGGTGTGACAGAGCATTAATCCCTAATTTATAACCATTACATTCAAAACTTCAAAATCCGAACCATTATGATTCACCCTTAGATATGTAAATTTTGTAGGTTAGATCAGGTGAGAACCGTCGTGGGAAATGGCACAATTAATTGTGTGTGTCATCAATAAAATAAGGGCAACTTGAAGAAGGTGCACAGCTCATGGACAGAAAGAGATCCCTCATCAAGATGAGGGTCCTTACACTCAATTCAAACCCCAGAAAACATCACTGTTAGGGTTGGATAAAGGGTCATCAACCCCTTGATTCGAACAATACAAAGAGAAAAAAAAAAAAATGGTAATAAAAGCACATGAAAAGAATACACATAGCATGATAGGAACAAACCAGAGTTAAAAATAAGAAACTTTGAGTGAATCCGATGATCTTAAGACCTAGTGCTATGCATGTCGTCCCTTGTTCTATTACATATACCATATCAAAAGAATTAGTTTAATTAATTACGTTATACATTTTTAATTGAACTATTTCTTTTTCATTAGTTAAAGTAATTTAATTATCTAGGTTGGGTGTTTATTACACTGAAAAAATACTGATTAATAGAATTAATCATTCTATTTTCTTTAACTATAATTGATACATGAAATTATCTATTAGAAATGTCTAGTTGTCAATCTTTTATGGAAAAATGAATGAAAAATAAACTTTTGTTCTTAAAAACATAAGAGGGGTTGTCATTTGTTACATATATGCAACGAAGTTGTTAATATAATGAGACGATACAAGTTTTGAGTATTATTAATTATTATTATTATTATTATTATAATAACTTTGGTTATTATCCAACATTTATTGCAATTACCACTTATCCTTTTGCTACTTCTCAACACCATCCATGTCTTGCATCACATGGAACAAAGTACTTAATTAATCATTATATTTTTTTTTTCTTTTTTTATAGTTGACTATATCTTCATAACAAGGCATCTTCGTTGTCTTAAAAAAAACAAAAAAAAACAAAGTAATATACGAGACACACATCAATCATGTTAATCATAAACCTAATTTGGACCAAGTATTAAAGTCTTAATCACACTTTTTTAAAACCTAGGTTATCTACCAATCATACAGTTTGGTGGTGGGAAGTATCAAGTTCATCTTAACACGCATGTTAAGTCAAGCAAATTAAGCTTACTTATGCATATTTTAAGTTTAACAAAAAAATCCTAAACATCCTCTTTTAATATAAACATCTTACTCTGTTAAACTTGATTTAATCTCTTTTTAGATTTTCCAATCAGTAACCATAGTAGTTTTTTTTTTTTTTTATAACTTGGTCCAGAATAAAAGGTTGTTCCCTCCATGACAATGATTTAGCATAAGACCAGATACTCCATGCATAAAAAACACGTTTTTTTTTATCTTCATCACTGAATTATTATATTGAATCTTAGACCACAAATGATAAAAATTGCCAGACTCCTAAAAGATTGTTAATAACATTCTACATATAAAATTAGTTCTGACACAAATGACTAAAAACACAATCACATCATATATGAAAAATATTCTCTAATCAATTTTTGCATAGTAGGTGAACAAATGGACCACATACAAAGAAACTCTATCTTATATAACACTTGTAACTTTCGTATTCTCTCCAACTACCTTTCACTCTAGACCTATAAAATCATCGTAGTTATGTGAAAAATAAATATATTTAAAAATAATTATGTATGATTTCTTTTAATTAACTATATTTACTTACTATTTAAATTTTAATGTTTTGCACTAAACTTTAACAATCATTATTATATATCATCTAATTTTATTTTATTTCAATTATTTATTTATTATACTTTATTTTCTAATTATTTGAATCTTATAGTTCTTAATTATTTTATTTTATTTTTATATAAAATAAAAATATATAAATTTTACATTTTATAACGTATATATATTTAATTTAAGGATATATATATATATATATATATATATATATATATATATATATATATATATATATATATATATATGACTTAAATCACTATATTACAATAATTAAATCCATTTTTATTAATTTTATAATATAATAATTGCTCGAATATGAACTTTCTCTTCCTTCCTCTATGTATAGATATATATATTAAAAATACATCCAATTTAATTGATAGATATGATAGTTTTTAATAAAATTTAGTATATAATTACAATTATTAGTTTGTAATAAAATTATATATAATTTAAACACACAAATAAATAAATAATATATGTCAAAGATTATTAGAATGAACAATTAATTTAAAATGGTATTGATATATATTTTATATTTTTATTATAGTATTTTTAATTTCTATGAAATAACTTATATACTTTTTTCAATATTATTTTAAAATAAAGGAATAAATTAAATGAAATTATAAAGTAAATTTTAAATTTTAATTATCAAATAATATATATTACTTATAACATATAAATATTAAAATTATTTTCATATGATAAAATAAAAGCCTTTAAATTCTTTATCAAAAACTTTTTACCGAATAACTTTTCAATTATATACTCTTTTACTGTTCATTACAAATTATCCATTTTTTTTTTACAAATATAACTTTTAGATAACATTATATTTAATATATTTATATCTATCTATCTATATCTTAAAAATAAAATAAAATAAAATGATAAATATATTATAATTTTGAAAAAAAAAATGTACACCTAAATGATGAGTGAATATTTTACTTCTAATTATATCAATATTTTAATCAATATACCATAATTGAGTGAATATATTTAAAATAAAATGTAAAAAGAAAATCTTAAAAGTATTTTAAAGATACACAGGAATATGTTTTTATTTAAAAAATTAAGAATAAGAAATACACTAAATATGTAGACAAACTTTTTACTGTTCAATATTTAGTAAAAAAGTAATTTTAATTTTCAAATAAGGTCATATACATATTTTATAATTTTAATTATAAATTTAAAGAAATAGTTTATGCAAAAATAATTTAAAAAGAAAAATTAGAAAAATGATTATACAATATTGTTTTTAAAAATAATATAAAACATTTTTGAATTATTATTAAAATTAATGTAAACATTATCATCAACATACCATTTATAATTTTTGTTAATAACTATAAACATATAATTATTTATAAATATATGAGCATTAGATGTTGTCACGTATATATATATATATATATATATATATATATATATATATATATATATATGTGTGTGCGCATTTGCATTTTTAAATATAGATAATCTTACCTTTTTGTAAATAATTATATTGTAATGTTAATATAAAAAATAAATTTATATTTTTTAAAAATAAAAGTGTAATGACGAAAAAAGTTAAATATTTTGAAAATTATATATAAAACATGTAAAAATAACTGTTATTTTTTTAAAAAATAATAAATAATTTATTCTAAAGAAATAAAATAAAAATACTAATTGCGGATAAAAAAAAATACTTTTATATATAGCTATGAATATATATAATTATAGATAATTCCTTCAAATTTAAAAAAAAAATTACATATATTTCTATTTTGTAATAACAATAAATAAGGTGTCATATTCATATTCATGTATACACGTGGACAAATAACTATATATAATTATTTTTAAAATAAAAATAGAAAAGTACAAATTATTTTATATTATTTTAAGTGATATCAGTAAAATCAAATTAAATCAAATTTATTCAGTAGAGAAGTTTTTAATTATAAATGTTTAATAACTTGAAAAAGGTGTGTATCATATATTCAATGATAATTTATTTTATTTTCGTTTTTGTTGAAAAGAAAATTAAGAAGAAAAAAAAGTCACAGTCTTTCAATTATTCCAATTAATTTGGGTCATACAATTGCAAAAGACAAAAATACTATTTCAAAATAATACTTTCACACACACAAATAAATAATTATATATATGTGAAAGTTTGTTAATTTGTTAATAATTTATTTTAAATTTGTAGAATTTACTTATTTTCATATATAAAAAATAGAATATTAATTATTCTTAGAAACATGTGAAGTTATTTACCCCATTGCTTCATTTAAATTTAGATTTTTTTTTCTTATTAACTCAATTATCATATGCTATTTTTTGAAATAATTATAAGTTAAAGTACACTTTATTCAAAAATATATAAATAATTTTTTAAAATACATAAATTTAATTAAAAATATATAAATAACCCATATACAATAAAATATTTAAAATATTATTATTTAATTTTACAAAATAAAATATTGATAAAAAATCTTAATTATATTTTTATTAATTGTAATTTGCGTAATAAAGATATCTTTACCACATGTTAAATTTAAATAATAAATCGTATATAAGTTTTCCTAAACTCTCCCAAACTCTAATACTCTATAATATTCTCTTATAAGTTTTGAATGTAATTTAAATGTCTGGGTTAAAATAGTAATATGAACAATATATAATTAAAAATACTCATTATCTTCTTGTCTTAAAATATTTTTAATATTTAATCATACGATATATTTTTATTCTTATGTATTTTTCTTAATTAATTATATTTTATTATATTTTAAATATAATTAATTTGGTCTCTTCCTTTAAATAACTATTAAAAATATTTGAAAGTGCTAAAATTATCTTTTGTTCCTAAACTTTAGAGTTGTCAAAACGGGTCACCCGACCCAACCCGGCTTGACTCACGACGGGTTGACTACTTAGTGGATCAACCCAATCCAATTTATTTATTAGCGAGCCAAAAAAATTAGAACCTGACCCGACCCACCACGGGTTGGCGGGTTAAACGGTTTGGCTCACTAGCTCACTTAATTAAAATAAAAAACACATTTTTTTCTTCAATCCCAAGAAAACTAAATTATAATTCCAATTAAAATCTAAATAAACTTTAATACAATCCAAATAAAATTTCAAATTATGTTCAACTCCAAATACAAACCAAAATCACAAAAATATAAATTACTATCTAACATCAAATCATTCTTGTCATTTATCAAACTATAGTATTAGAGTCTTTAATGGATAAATCCATGACATTTTCATCTCTTGAAGCATCTTTTTTATCCCCATCTACAATAAAACAAGAAAAAAAGAATGTTAACTAATAATATTAAAAAATTAAGTATTAAATAATTAAATTAATTTTACAGTACTAACAATAATGTTACCTATTAGTTCAAAACCATGCGACCAATATAAAAGAAAATTCACAAACTGGACCATGTTTATGACAAATATAATACGAAAAAAAATTCTGGAGGATATTAATAAGTTTGGATCTTTTCCATGTAACTTGACAACTTCATCTCATTAAAATATAATCTTTGAGTGTAAGGATTGATTGCAATATTGATAAGCCTGAATTAGTATTTTCGGCCCCAATCACTACATTTTCAATAATATTTTTTTTATCATGAAACAGGGGCTACAGAAATTGAAACGAACACACGGACCGCAAAAATAGAAACCAGTGCGTTAGGAAAATTTGTTTTCAAAGGGGCTTTAGCCAATTAAAAATATTTTTCAGGTTTCAAAATAAATTATGAAATGAAAGTGAGGGAGAAAGATGAGAGATAGAAATTAGAACAGTGAAAATGATGAACAAATAAATAATGTGAAGTCTAGAAACAGCGGTTTCAAGATGATAACAGCAAACAAAAGATGCAATGGTGAATTAAAGAGGATAGTATTTAGGTTTAGAGTTTTATTTTTTTAATATTATATATATATATATATATATATATATATATATTAATTTAATATTTAAAATTTATTGGCGGGTTAGTGAGTCAACCCGGCTCATCACGGGTTCTACCCAAATGAGTCGGGTTCTTAATGGGTTGGGTTCATTTTTAACCCGTACTGAAATTTGTAATTTATTTTCAACCTAACCCGGTCCAAACCCGTAATGAGCCGGGTTGGCTCACGGGTTATAACCCATTTTGACGGCTCAACTCAACTTTATAGTTTGACATATGTACCGATATTTCAACTTGGGTCATGTATCCGTATCCGATACGTTTTGTGTCCGATACTTTAGGAGACTTCAATGATACTTATCAATGAAATATCTAATTTATAAAGTAGTAGTACACTACAATAAAATTTTTGAATAGTAACCAATTTTAGTGACAAAATAATTAGTCACTATATAATGACCAAATTGATAAATAAAGCAGTTCCAAAAAATTATAATCGGTCTCTAAATTGATAATTAAAATAGTTTCAATGATGAATTAATTTTTAAATTGGTCACTAACATTAGTTACAAAGTTTTGACTACCAAAATAATTGGTTTCTAATTAGAAAATTTGGATTTACACATTGACAATCATATATTTATTATGTTTGTAAAAATTATTGTATACTTTTAATTTTTCATATATCACGTATCTTTCACGTACCATATCCTATTATTTTAAAAATAAATATATCGACATATCAGATACTTGTCGTATCCGATATAGTATCTTTACATCTTATGATATATCATAAATTTTGACACGTCTTTAAAATTTTAACATATAATTTTAAATATTGTTAACAATAATTTAATACAAATGATCAAATTAACTTTTGACTTTTGTGAATAAATGTTGAGACTCAATTTAAAAAATATTAGAGCAAAGTCTTGAACCTGAATATAATATAAGATAAATAACTAATTAAGTATATTTAAATTTAGAACCTCGTTTTAGTCTTATAAATATAAATTCATTCATTAATAATCTAAATAAAAAATATGCTATTCATAATACTTTTATTATATTCAATTTTGTTTTCTAAAAAGGTTATATGTAAAAAAATTATTGATCTTAGATTTCAAGCTGAAAATATAAAATATTTTAAAACTTAAAGTGATGAATTGTTTATTTTGTAAGTACTATTATTCAAATGACAGATGTACTCTTTTTTTTTCTTTATAAATCCAAGTCCTTCGTAAATAGGAGAAAGTTATAACTAATAAGTTAATTTAAGTAAAAGTAGACGCTTGTTTGTAATTTTATTTTTAAAAATTTCTATTATTCGATACTCATGAGAGGAAAAAATGATTTAAAGTTGTCGTTGTTCATGTACTAAGATTATTAATGAATGATATTTTAGTCAACAAATAATAAATTAACAGAATAATTAAAGTGTAATTGTAAAAATTGAAGACCTCTTTATTACGAGAAGAAATATTGTCACTGATTGATTGATAAAGAATTTGTAATAGGAATTTTTTTCTTCTTAAGTTGTTTTGATCCCTTGTTTAAGATTGACAATTAATGAAATGAGCCAATTCATTATTGATGGAATTAAATTTTCCGGCGACATGTCAGTTCACATTAAAATGAATGGTGTAAGATTAATAATACTGTCATACAATATTAAAAATGTAATAAATATACTATATAATATAAGCAAAATATTACTTTTTTAATAAAATTATTACAAAATAAAAAATAATAAAGTGGATCAATATTATAACCCTCCTATCAATCGCAGACCAGCCTCTCGTTGGACCATAAAGTATACGAGACATGCTCAGCTTTCTTTAAAAAATTGTATATTATATATATGTAGAGTATAAAACAATGAAAATACTATAATTCAAAGATTATAATTTTTGTTGTGTAAAATAAGTTAATTGATTTTTTTTATATTATAAATTTGTTTATAAATTTATGACAGGTAACACAGTGAACATTGACATCCTTTTTAGGCTGATATTTCAAAATTTAACAATCATATATTATAACATAATATTTGCTTTTATAAAAATTGAATTGAACCAATAATCATGGTAATGCATTGTTACAGATTAAGAGTTGGACTAATAAAAATTATGCGATATATAGACAATTTTTTATCCGGCATTCATTGCTATAATACGATATATATTATTTTGTGTAATTGTATAGGGAATTTCTTTCTGCGCCCTTTATTTCTTCCTGAATTCTCATATTTTATAAAGTTTTGATCATGTTCCTACAAAAATTAATAGAAAAGGTTAATGTATGTTTTTTTTGTTTTTTAATTATAATTTCTGATTGTAAAATTTGTAGATATTTCAAACTGTACAATCAGTTATACAAATTTACATTTCAAATTAATAATTTGGAATTTAAATAATTTGAAATGTAAATTGCATCTAGATTGTATAATATTTAATGCAAATTATCATTTCAAATAGTATAATTTATAATGTAAATTTGGAAGACAATCTGAAATGTGAATAATATTTTGAATTTTACGATAAATAATCAAATTTACATTTTGGATTGTACAATTTGTAATATAAGTTTGAAAGATAGTTTAAAGTGTAAATTAAATTTGAATTGTATAATTCATAATGTAGATTTGAAAAATAATAAAAAATCCAAAATACATTTTGTATTGTATAATCCATAATACAAATTTACATTATGAATTATACAATTCATAATGAAACTTACAAGAAAATTCATAATGCAAAATAGATTTGGAACTATAGAATGTGTGATGCAAATTTGGAAGACAATGTATGGCTGAATATTTTTTAATTAAGGTAGTTAAGTCAATTTACTAAGAACATGGCGGTGCAGGAAAAAATCATGGGCTGCAGAAAGAAATTTACCTTAAAAATAATAAATTTACTGTATTTGGGCCCATATTTGCACTATAGGCCTACAAGCTGGATACAGACAAACCTGAAATGGACCAAATATATCAATATCTGTGGGGTAACAAAACAAGGTATTAGATATTGATATCTGTTGAAAAAAAAAACTTGAAATTAATTGAAGAGAAAAAAAAAAGTAATAATTTTTAATTGAACGGCAAAGTGAGAATTTAAAAAAATTTTGAAGGTGAAAAAAAAAAAGTATTTTGGGATGCAAGGAGAAGCCTTATTTAAATCATATATGACAATTTCTTTCTGCACCTCCCTGATTTTCATAGTCCCTCTCTTACCGTTACCGCTAATTGGTGTTTGTCTCTCCCTTTATTCTCCCACCGCATGCACCCATCTTCTTACAAATATGTCATCACTAATTACATTATTATAAACAAATAAAAAATATATATTTTTACCATCTTTATACATCTTGCACAAACTCGTCAGTTAAAACTCTATTATTTTTTAACAATAATAAAATCTTAAAAAAACTATGCAGTAAAAAAATTAAATTTAATTCTTCTATGAATTTATTTTAAAGAACAAATTAGTAGTCTAACTTTCCAAAATCAAGTGGATTGACAAGTTACACAAAAAATACAAAAACAAGTTAAATTAAATTATTTAATTTGACTTATTATTCACTGATGCATCTTCAAAAAAATTATTCGAAGTGTAAAAAAAAATGTATAAGTCCCCCCTTAATTAATTTTGTTGTTGCTACATTCATTAATATTTGCTTAAAATTATAAGGATATTTTAATTACCGTTAAAATGGTAATTAAGATAAGAAAATTATGTATTTTTTATCTTAAACGTGAGAAGATGTTACGTAATACAAACAGTGCGTTTGGTGGTGACAGGAGAAGGGTGGACTGAGAACACGTGTGGTGTAATTGAGGTATTACTTTTCCCTATTCGACCAAATCGCTGTTGTGTCCGTTTCTTTTTCTTTCTTCATTATTAGTCCGAAATTTGCCTTCGATTTTTGCTTACGCAGATTCCCCTTTTCGTCAGACATTTCGATACTTTGATCAGATCCACCACAATTGCTCATCCATGACGCTTGGCTCTGCGGGATCCAGTGTCGTGGGTTAGTTTCTCAGATATCATATTTCTCATCTATTTCTTTTTCATCGAAATTTATTTTCAGGAATACTCGTGCTTTTTCTGTTAGTTTCTTGTTGCCTTGACTTGTCGCCCGTCATGAACTTGAAAATTGCTTGTTTGTTTCATTTTTATTGTGGTTAAAGTTTTGTTGATGGAAACAAGGTGAGGTTTTTAATCCATAACGATGTTTGGAATGGGGAATTTTATTGGTTTTCTTTTTTGTTTGTTTTGGATACCCTAATTATAATTTGAATCAATTTACCTTGTTATCACTCGTGTTTTTCATTCTACGCTTCTTTTGAAATTCATATCTCATTTCTACTGCTTTCTCTTGTTAAAAAGCCCAGGTGAGTGAGTTGGCTTAATAGTCACTGTTTGGCATATTTTTTCCCTTTTCCGTTTATCCAGTCCTCTGTTGTTTCTCAATGAATTGAAGCATGTTCACGATAACTACATGACACACATTTGTATATGTTACCATGAAAGAAGAAAGACTCTTTTTATAATTTTAGGTTTAATATTCTACTAAATTTCTAACATTCAAAGACTTGATTTTAGCTTTGGAAATGTAGGCTAGGACCTTTTATATCACTTTTCTTAGGAAAATTGAGTAATAATTACCAGATTCCTAAGCATAATTTCCTAGAGTGCAACTTACTTGAATCCATTCTCAAAATGCATTTTTTGATACTTACTCCCAACCCAATTCCATTAGTAATCTTAGGGACTTACAAAATTCAACCCTTTAAGTAGTATCATAAATCAGATATAACAAACTCCTTGCAAATACAAACCACAAAATTAGATAAATTATCTTACATTTGTGAAGTTATAAACCAATTATTTGTTATATTTTTTTTCCTGCTCCTGCATGAACATGCCATGTGAACAAAGAAATGTGTCAAGCCATCAGCTGGATGAAGAAATATGGAACATTTTCTCTGGCTCTGATCCTTGTGTTCATGACTATAAAGTAGTGCGTTATGAGCCTAGAATTGATATGGGGAAAAAGAAAATAAATATTTTATTAATTGAATAAATTAGGCAGAACTATAGAGAGAAATCTCTCCTTTAAGGATTTCCCGTTCCACACAAAGTTAATGTTAATGTTTACATTTGATACCTAACAAAATGAACCTCGTCCCTCACATTCTCATATTTATATATAATTAACCCCTTTAACTAATTAACCACTCTAACTATTGCTAAATGTTTTTCCATTCTCTCCTAACTCCAAACATCGTGACTAGTATTTGGTGAAAGGATAACATATATAACTATATTTTACATTTATTGAATATACAATACAATATGAGTGTGTAGTTAAAGGGGTTTGCACCTTAATGTAGTTCCGAGGAACTTCAGATTGCTGGAGGAACTTGAAAAGGGAGAAAAAGGAATTGGAGATGGCACAGTTAGCTACGGAATGGATGATGGTGATGATATTTACATGCGCTCTTGGACTGGCACCATTATTGGCCCCTATAATGTAAATATTTATCCATCGGCACCTTGATTTTCTTTTTACAAATATGTGTTTGTGCAATGAGCTAAATTATATTTGGAGTAGTGAATTTTCATGTAGCAATTGATTTAACTTTATAAGAACCATTTCAATAGTGGAAGTAATGCATTCTAAAATGGACTTTTTACTTTTCGGGTAATAAAAATTGACCATGTTAGTAGTCCTTAAATACATTTTTGTGTCTCAATATGTGTATACTGGTATAGTGTTCACGTTCATATTCAAACAGTCCAATTTTAAGAATTAAGTTATATAACAGTACGAAGTTCCATATATTTTTACGTATGTACTTTATCATTATACTACTTTACTGGGAATAATATCAACAACTTTTAAAATTAATTTTGAAAATGTTATGCTTCTGAAATTTATCTGATGATTTTAATGAGAACGTTTTTGGCTTTCTATTATGATCTTCTAGTAGTCTTCTGAATCTTTATTTGACTTGATTAATGTAGCTTCCTAGCTTAATTTTCAAAAAATCTGAAGTATGAATCGCTGTACCCTTAAACCAGAGAATTGAGTCATATTATCGTTTTCCCAAATAATGTATTTTTTTTATTTACTGTCTAATATAATGGACTATTTTTTGGTTCAGTAATTGTGTTTTTTCTGTTTTTCTGCCAGACTGTACACGAAGGAAGAATTTATCAATTGAAGTTGTTTTGTGATAAAGATTACCCAGAAAAGCCTCCAACTGTTCGGTTTCATTCCCGGATCAATATGACTTGTGTTAATCATGAAACTGGAGTGGTACAATTCATAGTTTTTCTCATGCTGTTTTTTACATGTTTTAATGCAATAGGTGATAGTGTCGGAGAGAGGTAGTATACAAAATGCGAACAAAGTATTTTTTTATTCGATTTGTTAATTGGTGTTGGGAATATATATGAGATGTACGTTAGAGAAATGTATTCAAGAGTGTTGCCAAAATAATGAAAATAAGTGGTGGTAACCCTTACTCCATGAGCTAGCTTTGAAGACTAGTTAGGTTGAAACTCAAATTCTTAGTATTAGAATTTAACGTAATGGTTGTTGTTGGATCTAATGATCTATGGGGTCATTTGTTATCGTGATATTATTGAACCATCTATAATGTCTTGTAAACTCTAATTGTCTAGTTACTGATGTGAAAAGTGTGGGTTGGAGATACGGACTCAAATGGTATATAATATGACCCTATTAGCTAGATTTTGGTGTTGAGTCAAGTTCGAACTGAAATTCTAGGAGAGTGATCTGGGTTCTAAGAAGGGGATATACGTAGAAGAGTGCTAGGAAAACAATTTCTAACACATTCTTTCTAATGCTCTCTGACCATGCCCTGATGAAAAAAATACAGGGTTGTTTCAACTACATATCATTACCATCTCATTTTTCTTATAACAGCATAAAACTTGGTCGATACATCCTTATTCCAAATGTACTGGAAAATTGGAACTTTGAAAGAGTAAGCACGTGTTGAACTTGGATGGGAAGTGGAATGCGGTTGGATCATATACCCAAAAATAAATAAGGTTAGGTGAGAAAGGAGCATAGGGTGAAGAGGTTAGGCAAAACTGCAAGATTCGAGTACTTTGGCATTTGGAACCCTTTCTTTATTTTCTCTTGTTCATTTACTTTGTAGCTATGCATTTTAACAGACCTCCTTTTGTACCCAGGAACTAGTTTTCCAATAGACATCTATGTTTTTACCCTTCATCCTATCATTGGTCCATTTTGCAAACTTGATAAATTACCTAACTAAATTTATGGATTTGCTATTGAAACAGGTTGAATCAAAGAAATTTGGTCTTCTTGCAAACTGGCAACGAAGGTTTACCATGGAAGATATATTGACCCAACTGAAGAAGGAAATGGCAGCTTCACATAACCGCAAGCTTATCCAGCCTCCCGAAGGTACTTGCTATTAGTGTCCAATCCAAGATCATACCAGTATTAGGTCATATTGCACTTGCAGTGTGCAATATACAGTATGTAATACTCTGGATCCTTCTATGTTCAACAACATACAGGGAATGTCCAAATGAGCTTAATCTTTACCTCCGTAGCTTGAGTTGTTTCGTTGCCTTACATTCATACATTATCGACTATGTTGAACTCTTCTATTGATGCTAAATATTGAAAGCAACTCTTTAAGTAGTATTTTCTAATTAGTGCTTCCCATTTTGATCTTTTTTTTCTTCTTTAATTCACTTGCTTTTTAAATTTAGCGGGAAGCTATATTAAAAATGTGACAAATGTTATTTATTTGGGTGTGTGCATTGACTTCAGTTGGTGTTTGATGTGTTCCATATTAGAGTTTGAATTAAATATTGCTGCTAACAGAAGTGTCAAATATGTCGGCGCACTATTTAATAGAGATCGAAGTTGTAAATCGGTCAATCAAGTTAAAATAGATTGAGGGTCTTCTTCATCTCTCTTATTATAAAGAGTAGACTATCCAGTCAGTCTGCTAATTTTTCTAACTTTTAAATATATATATATATATATATATATTAAAAGTATTCTTAATTGATTCAAATGTTTTTTAAAGTGTTAAGTAGTTAATTCATACAGATAGACATGAAAAAATTCTTACTTTTATATATTAAATTATTTCATTATAGCTAATATAATTTTAAAAGAATATTTGTTTGATATAAGACCGGATTACAAATCTCTATTATCAGTAAGTTGAAAAAAGATTCATTTTACCATGAATGATTTACAGTGCCTACAAAAATTATGTATGATAATTATTATTAAATTTATCGGGTAAACTCTTTAATCAGTTTAGTTTTGTACTATGTTGTAGACAACATCTGTATGATTTGTTCTCAGACATTTTGTTTAATGGTCTGTTCATGACTACAATGACCAAACTTTTCATGATTAGATATCAAGTCCCATATTACTTACTTTTTATGGGTTCCATATTCAGAGACAATGTGCATCAACTTGAATGAAATAGACTTATTTCTTATGCAAAAATTTGGATATAATTGGGACCTCTATTTGAGCTTCTTAATGGGTGAACATTTGAATGATTGTTTGAACCTTTAGGATTCTATCAATAGTGTTTTTTTTTCTCTATCTTTAAACCACAATGTGCTTGGTAAAATAGAACTATAATGAATTATAGTAAACTTTTAAACACTTTAAACTAAATTTAATGAGTTTACATTTACAAATATGTTTAATGTGTAACGTGGACATATTTGTAATTTTCACAATAGGAATAACTTCTATAACTTTTCTGATTAGATTAACGTGAAATCTCTCTTTTTATATTATTAGTGCGCAGACTACTTCTTTCTATACATTGAGTTTTTCGATTTGATTTAGTATCTTATATTAATTTATGAATATTTTTATGCAAAGAAAATATTATATTAATTTAGGAATATTTTTATACAAAGATGAAAGAAACTGTATCGGCTTAATCAACAACATATTACATAATGTATATCACGATTAAAACATAGATATATTGTCATATAGATATTTATCATGATTGCTTGATGATTTTGATAACAATGATTTATTTATCCTCTTATATATAAAGATGTTATGTGGTTCAACAGTTATAAAAATATTTAAATCATTAATATCTATAATTTATTTATCCCATCTTACACAAATACTCAAAACTATTTTTTGATGAATCTAAATTTTGAAAGTGTTTATTACATTGAAGATAGAAACACTTCTTGATGGACATTGAATTTAGTCTTTTTAAAGTAGAATTTTAAGTTCAGCATTATGAATGGTGAAAAGAAAAAATATGATTAGGAAGAGAAATTGGTAGTTTTTTGAAATGATGAAAAGTTAAAGAATGTAAAAGAAAAAATGAAGTTATTTAAATTAGTAAAAAAAATATAAAGTTGTGAATATTTTTTAGGATTGGTTTAATATGAATGAAAAAAAGAATTTAAATGTTTTATTTTTGTAAACTCCAAATTTTTCTCATAGAGGTTTCTTAAAATTGTGAACATGTTTGGAAGAAAATGGTAATGAATAAAATCTGATTTTATACAATGGAAATATTGAACTTTAAATTAATGTTATAATTGTTGATGTATCAGTACACCCACTACCCAATGTTGCTGTCCTAACTATTTCAAACTCATGAGATATGATTATATTTTGCTTATTAAATCTATATAAGAGTCTTCAACGTCTTAATAGAAATTTTGTTCTTGAAAAATAAACCGAAAATTAAATAATAAATGTGTTATATTGACACCATAATATTTCAAAATCCTAAAATGAAATCATTCATAAAATTCTATATCAATTTAAAAAAGTCATCGCACATTCAATTTCATAACCAAAGGCCTTAGTTCAATAAACAAATTGACTACTTAATTCAAATATTCAATATAATAATAAAACCAACTGCAAGTCTAAAAATTATATAAATCCTATATGTATCTTCCAATATGCTTCCACTATATAAACTTAATGTCATTATAATATATCCACTTGAATTTATCTAAATCCACCATCATTATACTCATTTATCAATAAAATAAATCAATACAACACTAGTATCAATTATCTAATGCCATCACTATTATACTCATTTATCAATTAAAAATAATCAATACAACACCAACAATAATCAATCAGTGCAATTTATTTGTCCCCAAATACAACCGAGTACTATGATGCAAATCCGCACTTTCCTTTTTTACCCCCTTATTTGTCCTCGCAACTTGAACAAACATATAAAATAATGCAATTCAGAGACTCAAGTCTATAAAAAAAAAAGAAAAAAATTGTAGAGGTTTGTTTCAAGGTTCGCATTATTCTTTGATTTCCATGGGCCTAAAAAGTTGAAAAAGTTGAAGAGGAGATAAATGGTTAAAAAATATAGGGTTAAATATGTTTTTATCCCTCAAGTTTCAGTGAAAATTGGAATTATTGTTAAGTTTTTTTGACGTTTCAAGCGCATTTCATGATAGTATTTAAATTATTTACACTGTTTGACACATTTTTGTTTCAATGTTAACTTAAATACTATCATGAAATGCGCTTGAAACGTCAAATAAACTTAACAAAATTTGGTTAAAAAGACTAAATTCACGCATTTTGAAATATGAAGGACTAAATTGGTATAAAGTTTTAATGAGGGACTAATTCCAAAATTCACTAAAACTTGAGGGACCAAAAACATATTTAACCCAAAAATATATTTTAAATCTAATTCAATCTTACATAACAAACTTGTAAAATGAGATTTGCACTCACATATATAAATTAACCTTAGATATAGTTTAAATATAATCGATGTGAGACTTCCAATATCTTCTTCATGCTAAACTATATATACCTCAAGTGTGAGACTAAACATGAATAGATGATTCGATAACGAGTAAAACAATATACCCAATAAATATCAAATTTTGTTAGGATAGACTCTAAATAACTTTAATATCATGTTAAAAAGTGAATTTTAAGTCTAACTTAACCCTACAAAACTGATAATATGAAACTTAATCTTATCTCTAGTTAATGTGAGACTCCCAACACAAATTTTTATAGTATATTTATAGTATATGCTCGTTTATAGCATGATTTCCGTATTATCTTCAATTTTAACTTTTACCGAACATATTATATATATATATATATATATATATATATATATATATATATTATAATTTCATAAACAAAAATGTTACTGCTTTCATAAGAAAAAAAATAGAGTGCACATATTACCCTTTTATTAATTTAGGCTGTTAATTTAAAATGAAATAGAAGGTTCAAATTAAAAATAACGCATTCAATGCTTTTTAATAAATTATATTAAAAACAATTCAATTTTTTTTTCATAAAGTTTAATAGGGTGATATTAAGAAATTAATTTGATACTGCTAAAATTATGAAAGATTATTCAATATTTGAAAAAGCATTGAACTTGACTTAGATTTTTTAGAATATATTTTGATAATAGAAAATTTAAAAACATAAATATCTTAAATATTATTATTGTAACATTTAGAAAACGTTTTAAGTCTTCTATTGTGAAGAAGTTGTTCAACTAATAATTGTTTTATTAACTAACTTTGTCTTGATTATGTGAATTAGTTGTACACACAGATATTTACTTTTCAAATCAAATATATTTGATGAGAATCTATTATATAATAATAAAGGGATTCCTCTTTTTCATCTATATTTCATAATATCCGTTTTACTTTTAGTTATTTTAAAAATTTATTATCTATATTTATTTTATTATAATAATAAAGGGGATTTCTCTTTTTGTATCCACATTTTATAATATCCGTTTTACTCTTAGTTATTTTAAAAATTAATTATTTTATAAATAATTTATTTTTAATCATTTTTCTAGCAATAAAGGAGATTCCTCTTTTTGTGTCCACATCTCATAATACCCGTTTTACCCTTAGTTATTTTAAAAATTAATTATTTTATAAATAATTTACTTTTAATCATTTTTCTACAAATCTCTTTTGTCTTAAATCATCATTAAATTTTTCTTTTACATATCTTATTTTTTTATAATTTTATATTTAACAACTATTTTAAAAATTATATATTTGTTATTGATTTTAACTTTCTTGAAAATTAAAAAATACGAATACACAGACACGACTTATCGCGCCTGTGTGTTCGTTAGTGATTTGAACGATTTGAAGCCAACGATGTTTAGCATTATCTTAATAATCAATTTAACTAAACAAAATAAATCTTCAATAATTCTTGAAACGAAAACTTTAGTTTTTTTTTTTTTACCAAATTCATCTATCGAAATATGATTCTTATTAGTGAATTATGCACAAAGGTCTATACCTATAGTTTTATGCATAATTTTGTCTTCATGTATTGAATATATTACATAGGTATATATTTACTTTTTCTGTGAAATTAATTTAAGGAAAATGTTTTCATTTAGTGATTTTAGCTAAGAAAAAAATAAATATGTACTCGTTAGACAAATTTCACTCAACAAAATAGTCCTTACTTTCTATGAATTGAGAAATAGTTTCTATAAGATTAAAGATTTTAGAAATTACTATAAATATTGTAAATGAGAATAATTCATATCATTGTAAATTATTAAAGAAAGGAAATTATAAAACATATTTTTTAAAATTTATAGAACTTAAAGAATAGTAAGGTTACCTTAACTAAATAATCTTGTCAGGATGTGAAATTTCTAAAGGTTAAATCCTTTAGAAATTGTAAATATTAAGAGACACATATCAAACTAATATTAAACCATAATGAGAATATAGGAAAAATTAAAAAGGATTCATATTATTTATAACCTAAATTTATTAAATTTAATAAATAATAATACAGTACAGTTCAATTTACTTTATTTTTTCTGCTTACTAAGCATGTCTAAAGTACACCTACAATTATGGCTTTTTAGGAAAGCATGTTATAGTTAACACAATAAAAAAGCAAAAGTAAACTTTTTATGCTTTACATATAGCTCTTCAAATGGTTTAATTTTTTATTGCTTCATATAACTTTTGTATGTATATAACTCACTGGTATTAAGTAATTTTTTCATGTAACAAATAATTTACCATTTTCTTTTACTCGTTTATCCTATAAGCATTAAAGTATAAAAAATGGTTAAATATGTTTTTTCTCCTTAAATTTTAATGAATTTTAGAATTAGTCCTTCTTCGAAATTTCATACCAATTTAGTTATTCATCTTGATGCGTGAGTTTAATCCTCTTTATCAAAATTTGTTAAGTGTCAAGTTTATTTGACATTTTAAACGCATTGTATGATAATATTTGAGTTAACATTGACACGAAAATGTGTAAAACGGTATAAACAATTCAAATACTATCATGAAATGTGCTTGAAACGTCAGATAAACTTAACAAAATTTGGTTAAATGAACTAAATTCAAACATTTGTAAAGATGAATGACTAAATTAGTCAAAAGTTAGAAGATAGACTAATTTCAAATTTTACTGAAACTTGAGGGATAAAAACATATCTAACCTATAAAAATTACCTACATTATTTTAAATATTTATGTCTTAATTAATTTTATTGTTTATATATTTAATTATATATGTTACAACTAAGTTCTTTCATACGTTCTGTTCATCAAATGAAGTCATTTATTTCTAAAATAAAATGACGAATCAATAATATTTTAAATTTTTATTATAAGTAATTTTTATTTATTTTATAAATAATTGAGTTAAAAAAATTATCAAATTAAAACATGGTAAAGTTAATAAAATAGTTATTTTTATTTAAATAATAAATTTGGAAAATAAATATAAAAAAGAATATTTTTTATATATAAGTCTGTCTAAATATTTATTTCATCATTAATTTTATTATTTATATATTTAATTATATTTGTTACAACTATATTCTTTGAGCACATTCGATTCTGGCCATCAAATGAAGTCATTTATTTCTAAAATAAAATGGCGAATAAATTAAATTAAAACCTAAAACAGTTATATTATAGATCTACAAGGAGTGAAAAATTACACCAGGAGATAGTAATCTTTTTAATTTAGAATCTGCAGGAATCTCATTCCTTAATATCAAATATTTCTGAATATGTAAAAATACTGTATTAAAAAAACTAATTTAGTAAAATAAATAAATATAGTATTGATTAGCAGCATTGAGATAATGAATTTGTGAAATTCAAAAGCAATCTCACTCCCTCTTCTCTCTCTGTAAAGAGCCAAAATTTAACCTAACTTGCTTTCCAAGTCCAAATCAAATGGCAATTATTCCTGTATTTATGTTATTCTTTTTCATCGTTATCGCCAAAAAAATAAATAAAAAGACGAACGAGAAAACGAAACCTTTCATCACTGTGTTGTATAAAAAGTAGTTGTTAGCAGTGGCTTTTTCTCTCATGCGAATCTTTCTTCTTCTTCTTCTTTTCTTTTCATTCACCCAAACCCTAAATAAGATTCGTAACTGCAAAACCAAAACAAAAACCCTAAAGGAATGGCCCTATCCCGTGGATCCATCGTCACTCGATCAGTGTGGTCCTCTAATTTGGAATCGGAGTTCGAGTTAATCCGATCCGTCATAGACTCTTTCCCTCTTATATCGATGGACACCGAGTTCCCCGGTGTGGTTGTGCGCCCCGACACCGGTGACCCCTCTTTTCGCCACCGAGAACCAGCCGCGCACTACGCTGTGCTTAAAGCCAACGTCGACCGCCTCCACCTGATCCAGATCGGTCTTACTCTCTCCGATCAAGTGGGAAACCTTCCCACACTCGGCACCTCCAACGGCTTCGTCTGGGAGTTCAACTTCCGAGACTTCGACGTCTCGCGTGACGCCCATGCTCACGACTCCGTCGAGTTGCTACGGCGTCAGGGCATCGATTTTGAGAAGAATCGGGAGTTTGGGATCGACTCGGTCCGGTTCGCCGAGCTTATGATGTCCTCTGGTCTGGTCTGTGATGACCCAGTTAGTTGGGTGACGTTTCACAGTGCATATGATTTCGGGTACCTGGTGAAATTGTTGACCCAGCGCGCTCTGCCGGAGGAATTGGCAGAATTTCTCCGCCTGGTGAGGGTTTTTTTCGGTGACAGAGTTTTTGATGTGAAACACTTGATGAAGTTCTGCTCAAATCTTCATGGAGGTTTGGACCGAGTATGCCAATCGCTGAATGTGGAAAGAGTTGTGGGGAAAAGCCACCAGGCTGGTTCCGATAGCTTGCTCACTCTGCACGCTTTTCAGAATATAAGGGAGGTTTATTTTGGCAAGGCTGATGGACTTGTTCAGTATGCTGGTGTCTTGTATGGTTTGGAGGTTTTCTAATTTTCTCGTATGAAATAATATATCAGCTTGGTGTAGGTTGCTTTTTCATCGTTAGTTGTAAAGCTTACATATTATGGTTTATCAATGTCATTAGGAGTTATTAATTTTTTTTTTGGGTTCTGTTTTACCTGCATGTATTAGTAGGAGGCAACGCATTGTTGACGGAGTGTGTTAACATATAGAGTTAGAGTATGGTCTTTGATTAGATAATATATACAAGTCTTAATTTCTGAACGGAGTGATAATTTTGCATCTCCCTCCTTATCTATTTTCTGTTGATAGTAAGTGGTTCTAATATTTACTCGGAATGTTTGTGTTCAAAGTGTGCTTGGTTAATGTTCATTGATTCAGTTGCAAATTGTCAATCATGTGGCTGTCATTCCTATCAAAAGGTATGGATAAGGGATACACCTCTCATGTTTCCTCCATTTGCTTAGACCCTTTTATCATTCCAATGATTTATTTCATTGGGTTGCAAAAAAGTATAGAATGAATGGTAGATCTTAAATGAATCTGTACTGTTTCTACAATTTTTTGTTGTTGTTTCCTGTGTTATATATTTCATTTTAACGGCAGGAAAGCCTTTTCTCTCTCACATACTCACTGGCATTTACTTGGTTGAAATGGATTTGGAATTGTTTTTTAAAAGAATGCCGGAAGTGGTAGGATATTGCCTAAAGCTGTTTGAGTTCGTGTGGAGAAGACTTGTAGTAATCTCAACAAAGATTAGATCAAATAGAGGGTAATTCAATCCTTAACGTAGATTTTGGTTTGAGGGAAGTGAAGGGGAGGAAGAGGGAGGGATCTTTATGAATTTTTGTTGTTTGATTCATTTTTTCAAAGGGATGGAGGCTTAGCAAAACCCCTCATATAATTTGTAGAAATGATTAAAACATTTCTACATATGTTTTGAAATTTAAAATTACAAGATAGCTAAGTAGATTAATTTTAAAGTCCCTCTGCATCCCTGTTACAAAAAAAAATGTTTACTTCCCCTCCATTAAAATACTTCCTCTTCCTTGTCTCAACCAAACATAATGTCTAATCAAAATCACTCTCCTACCTTTCCCCCTCCATTAAAATCCCTCCCTTCTCCATTCTTCCCGTGCATCAAACTGTCACGAGAGGCAAAGGAGGCCGTAGAAAACTAAGGTGAAACAATCAAGGCTTCAAGACCAGTATTTTATCTGTAAACATGATTTACTACAACATACTATTGAATTGCTTGAACCATGTAGTCCACTCCATTTACTGAAAAAGGCTTTGAGGTGGTTGTTGTTCGTATTGCATGCATTTATATTAAGTATTGAAAGGTTGGGGTCAATTTGAGACTTAAACTAAGATGACTATTGCCCTTGATATTACTGGGAGTTGGGTTGTTGAAAATTAATGTTCTGGATAACATTTACTCGTTCTTGTAGGTCATTAGGAATTGGAGTTTATGATATTTGTTAGTTTGCTAGAGGTTTGTGAGTTGGGTAACTTAGAGAATGTAAGGGGGAAGGAGGCATTTTATTTTTTCTATCAGTATAGAGTGAGATTTTGTGATTTGGGAATGAGGAAATCCATTTTGAAGGGGAAATAATATCCCTAGGAGAGGAGTCCTTTTTTGAATTGTGTTCAATTTTACTCAATAAAACAGTATTTTGACTCTTTAACAATTGTCCAACCTGCTGGTTCCAAATTCGGAGTAGAAGGAAAGTAATCCCGAGGATGGAGGATTTGGAGTTGGGAATCAACAGCCCTTGTATATATGGTGGAATTTCTCAACAAGATGATTGATGAAATTCAAGAGATCAAACAAATGCTAGAACAGTTGAAGAAACAAAGCATTATTGTTGGGTCAGGAATGGAGGATAGATGCCTAGCTAATTGGAATAGACTTTGCAGCTAATGAAAGGAATTCAAAGACAGGATTTGGGGGCTGATACATAAACCTGAGAACATAAAAAGGGATTTTGAGAAAATGTGGTCACAAAGGGTTTAGGGATGAATGTAGCAGAACACCGAGTCAGGAGAAGAAGACAAATACCCTGCTGATTAGACTTGACTTTGCCACTAATGGAAAGGATTCAAAGAAACGCTTATGAAACTAAGAACATAAAGAAGAATCTTGAGAAAAGGTGATCACAAAGGGTTTAGGGATGAATGTAATAGAACAACAAGATTGTTACTTTTTGTCAAAAGAAGATTCTGTTACCCAATTCCAATAGCGGTTCAGGTAAAATGAAGGGAAGTTCTTGTACCAAGGTTCCTGTTTTTACGCATGGATGGTTGAATTGCTCAATTTCAATGTTAATGATGATTTGGAATATGAGCTGCTGGATTCTTCGTGGTGAAGCTGCCAGAGGAGGTATTAAAACAATCCAATAGATCGTCAAGGCTGAGAACGGGTATCGAATAGAAAAGGTGGAAAGCTAGGTTGAAGTGTTGATGTTTCCACAGCTTTTGAAGGTTATTTGTCTGTAAATTGAGAAAGCAAAAACTGTGGGGAACATATTTGTGGATAAAGGTGGGTGAAGCATGAATGACCTCCCAAATTTTGGAGGTTTAAATGGTTGGCCAAGTCTTTTTATCTGGGATGCATGCAAGATTATGAAGCATAATCAGGACTTTGCTACGGGACCTTGGACATCAGGATTATATGAAGTTTGACTGTGCCACAACCACAAGCAGAGTCAGGACTTTGCTGCGGTGACCTTGGACATCAGGATTATATAAAGTATGACCGTGCCACGATCACTAGCAGAATCAGGACTTCGCTGTGGTGGTGACCTTGGACATCAGGATTATATGAAGTTTGACTGTACCACGACCACAGTAGCTGCTGGATGCAAGCCCACCACAGTAGTGAAAACATTGCTTTGCCCAGAAATACTTTTGCAGAGAATAAATAATAGGATAAGGGTTGCCTTTGCAATCTTCAGAGTAGGTCAGATTCATGACATGCAGAACGCAACCCAATTGGTCAATTGGATTCATTGAGCAAGGCAGGAATGAAAAGTAGATCCTAGAATGTGAACGGGGTAACCGAACTTTTTTTGGGACTTAATGAATCACATAATAATGCAGAGAATGGAGGACTCATAATCATTCCCTTTGGGTTCTAACAATAAGAAGCATAATATCATATTATTATTGAGTTGCTAGTATTAAAATTGGCCTGTGTTATCAGGATGGGTTTCTGTATGGGGTTTAGTGTTGTCTTTACTGGGGTCGAGCTATAACCCCATTCAGTATTAGGAGCTTTTATGGGAAGGAAGAAAATTGAATACAATTGCTTGTCCTCTTTAAACCAGAAGTATTTGCTATATTTTCTACTTTTCAGATCCCAAACTTGGGAGAATAAGGTTGAAATTTTGAAGGGGATGTTATTGTTAGTATAGAGGAAGGTTGGTTCAGGATATAAGTTAGTTATGGGCTAGTAAGATAAATAGAGTGTGTTAGGGGAAGGAGGTCGTTTATCCTGTTATTTTGCAGTTTCTTTAAAAAGATAAATCCTTCGAGAAAGATAATCAAATCCTTTTAAGAGAAGGAATAAGATAAAATTAGTGTTTTGGTTAGTAACAATTGGAATCCTTGTGCTGTTTTTTCCACTTTTCCCTTATTTGTATTCATGCCCTGAGTAAACAGTATAGCTCCCCTTCCCAAATATCCAAACAAAGTTCATAATACCTTGTGCTTTTTTATTATCTCTATAGTTTTTTCAATAAATCGACGACATTATATTTAAAATTAAATTTCTCGTGTAAGTTCTAACTACTGAAATTGAGCTGTCTGATGCTATCCTCAGACTTCATTTCAATTGGTGATTGATTGATGAATATGGATAGACAACCAACACCTGATCTAAATCTAGATGAAATATGACTAATAAGGAAGGGTTTTTACGTTTAAAATCTGATTGTAATGTTTGAGGATCTAGCAGGTCTATTCTTATGCATATGCTCCGGTTATTGCATGCATATTGATTGGTAAGCTGAGAACAGCAAAGAGGTCATTGTTTGAGAAGGTGTACTTATATGTTGAATTTGACTAACCATGTCTCTATTTGAGTAAAGTTATTGCGATTATAAATCTGACTACAACTTTGATTCAGACAATGTTGTTTTGCATGCTTGAGTGAATGTTAAGATGTATTAGAAATGGATTATGAATTCATACATTCATGTGGTACAATAAAGGAAACTTGAAAATGATATTAGTATGTCACATTCAGAGTGGGTCAGTGTGTCATAATCCTGCATTCATCAATCCTCATGCTCCATGAACTATGACACTGTCAAATATCAATAGCGAGTGGTCCTTCATCTAGTGCGGTCCACCATTTTATTCTTCCTCCCATTGTATTTGTTTTGACACCCCGACCACGTGATGACATTAGCTTGAGAATGTTTCACGCACTTTCGTTGTTAAGATGGTAAGATCCTTAAAATTATTTATAGCCAACTGGACTCAGAAAACATAATATATAAACTCCAACCCTGCTTCCAATGATGTGACATTCTATTTCAAATGCAGAAGAAAATATTACCAAAGTAATCATCAAAATTTTACTAAAATTAGGGATTGACATCTTTTTAACAACTACTCAACAACTAAGTACATAATTATTTTACTTTAAAATTACCAAAATGCAATGTCATTATTTAAAAAAATGGGAAAAGGTAATCTTGTTTTAGAAGTAGATGAGTGTTAAAATATAATCATTTTTCGTCCAATGGTTGTTTCTGTTTCAACTTATGTCCAAATTTCAACTACAATGAGATGTTTCAAAATCCAGTACTAAAAAATATAAACCTTTTGGGTATGTTTCAAATTGTAGGATTGAATAATGAAGAGACAGGAAAAATATAAGTACTCAGAGATGCTAGTACAGTTGCAAATAATAGTATCCATAAAAATTTGTAGGAGGTGGTGGGGACTGGATATACATAAATTTTCTCTTCGCTTTTGTTTCATTGCAGTGTGGATAGGATTCCAGAAAAATAATATGATTCATGCTCTTTCATTTAGAAGTTAAAAAAGAATATGAGGTCCCCACTATTATCTTCTATCGAAACAACATTACAATTTAATCAAAATAGAAGATAGGGTAGGATCATGGTCCAGTACATTGATTACACGTCCACACAAACCATATACATTAACAATTGTTTAACCACAATGGATTCGCATGCATTGGTCAACTCCATAGACATAAACACCATAATTTAAACTGTGTTGGATTTACTGAAAAATAAAAAGTAATGTTTGGATGGTTGAGACAGACCCAAAAATATTAATTGGACGATAAAGAAGAGGAGATGAGAGAAACTTTGTTTAGTATCAATCAGTTCATCTATTTGCAGTTCTGTGACTTTGTCTCAAGGGTCTCCATCTACTCTCTGGACCTTTTTCGTGAGACACGTGAATATAGCTCTATCATAACAACTTACATAATATTGTCGATCCCCACATGCATCTTATTATTTATGAACCAACTATCCTTTTCTATATATATATTTTTTAATTTTTTTAAATTTAATTTTTTAAATTTTAATACTTGTTTATATAATTTTATTGGAAGAGAAATAAATACATTTTTTTTTTATAAAATCTCATCACGTGAAAATTTAATTCTTAGAACCTGACACGCGTGCAACCATCTTTTTTCTCGCATCAGATTATATAGCGCCGCTGAACAGTTTTATTGATGCGTGTGAGTTTACATTAAATGTGATCATAAATTATATATATAATATTAAAATAGTAATTTGACATTGGAGGAAGAAGAAATTTCTTTTAAGAGGAGAAATGTATATGGGTAGAACTACCTTTTGGAAGTATTTTATTTATGAGAAATTTAGATGTTTTTAATTAGAAAAAACATATAATTTGCATAATACAACTTTTATATTTATTAATATATAATTTTTATACTACTTAAGTTAATGGAAAAATTTTAACTGAAAATTTATAGATATATATGTGTATGTAAAATTTATTGTAAAGGATTTAATATTTTTTTAGTTAAAAGTATTTGTTAAGATAATTTGTTATCATCCATAAACAAATATTTTACTGATAATTGCTTTTGAGATAATAGTTAGGAAATTAGAATTTAATCAAAATATATTGACAGTATATTTATTTTTTCTCACTACTACATAGATATATAAATAATTGTATGATGTAAAATGATAGTTGATTTTAAAATCATGTTATATGTCTTTTATTTAGTTGATAAAATTTTTAAAAAAATATGTTTAAGTTGTAAAGAATTAATATATTTAAAATTCCCTGTTCTTGGTTTAATTTATATATTATTTGACAATGGCAAAGGATAATCATTCCTGTGAGTTGACAATCTATATTGATGGAAGTCATGATCTGGGAAAAGAAATGATGAAGAATTGAGAAGAGTTTATTATAGTAAATAAAAAATATAATTGGTATACTTTTTTGAAAGTCTACAAGGTTAAATTAGTGTAAGACTTGTTGATATTAATTATAAAGGTGAAACAAGAAGAAGAAGATATTAAATAAATGATTCAAAAATATACCTAGAAAATACATTTGCATATAAAATATTAGAAACCATATATTCTATTAGCCTTATGTTATTTAGTTTATGAGGAATTTCAGAGATTTTTATATATTATTGAGTGATTAATAAGCTATCATGAAGAAGGTATAAATATCCATAGTTGATATGATTTACAGGTTAATGAGTGATAGAATGATTTACAATATATATATATATATATATATATATATATTGTAAATCAGGCACAAGTGATGAAGTATTATAATTAAATAATTTTTGTTTGTGCTATGTGTGTGCGAATAGAACGAATCTAGACCTATGTAATTTGGAATGAAGTTTGTCTTTAATACTTATTTATTATAAATTTCTCTTTTATTAGTTGAGTATATTAATAGTAGTCTTCAATTTTTACTCTGTTACCATTGTTTTTTTTTTTTTTTAAAATTTTTTAATCTTTTTATTAAAAATTTTTTATTAAATTTTCTTTTTATTTTTTATTAATAATAAATTTTTTTTTTTTTTTTTTAGATTATTATTTTTTTTTTTTATTTTTTTTTTTTTTTTTTTTTTTTTTTTTTTTTTTTACAATTATTCAATCCTATGATTAAAAATTTCAGACTAAATGTTCTCTCCTCATTCATTTATATCTCTTCGCTTAAAAAGTTTTTATAATTATTTTTTATATATATATATAAAGAGGTGAAATTACATAACTGTAAATAAATGTGACATTGGTACACATCTTTGAATTGAGTAATAATTTTTACAATTGAATGATAATTTGTTTTGATATTTTATGTATATGAATTAAAACTATTGTATTATTTTGAAATGCACTCATTTGTTAAAAATAATAAATAATTTTTAAACTCCATTTGAATGAAACTAAGCATGGATAAAAATAAAGTATGGTGAAAACATGATAAATACATAAAAGTTAAAATAATATTTTAAAATATTATGGCATAAAGAGATTTTCTCTTAAAACTTTGATATCTCGTGTTATCTTATACAAATGATTGAAAAATGGTTGTTGTGAATCCTATATATCTTCTTGATAGATGTGAGATAAAAATATCTTCTACAACATAATGAAATAAGCATAATGGTATAAAGTTAGCTTAAATTTATGTTTTTATTGGTTGAGTTAGATTTCACTTAGTGGAGTAAAATCTAACAAATGTCATTACATATCTTGAGAAAAACACTCACTATCCTACTAGATTTATTATTTAAAAAAAAAAAACTTATCTCTTTTAGACAAAACGCTCTAATGATTTATATTTTGTTATATACTTAGTCAAAAAATTAATAACAATCTCTTAAACCTTATTCTAATCATTATACTTAAGATATTTATTTTTTCTTAAACTAGTTCCACTAAAAAAGGATTTCAACAAAGTGTACAACTAAGATGATTGGATTCTATCAGAGTTATAAGTTTTCTACAATATGACATAAGTATTTTTAAGAAGAAAAAATATAATATTTATTTTATAAACTATAATTAACTTTTACATAAGTTGAAAATTTGTGTTAAAGAAATTTGCACTTCAAAATTTTTTATTCTTTTTTTTTTTTAAAAGTTAAAAATATCTGATGTTGAAAAGAACTGGACAAAATAAATAATTTGTATACTGTTTCTTGTCGACTCAGTAATAGCTTATGGTAAAAATATGTTTTTTACTAGAAAACGCATTGTGATGATCCTTGATATAACAACCGGCTACCGAAAAACAAAACAGAACCCTTTTAAAGACATTTAAAAAATTTAGAGCCACAAGAAAAACACTTATTTTAAGTTATAATATTTTAAAGTTTTTATCATTAATCCGGATAAGTTATCTGTATGCAATTCTAAAGTTTTGATGAAGGAAAGATGAATATATGAAAAACGTAATCTCCAAATTTCTCACAAGAAAACAAGATGTACCTTATTTTTTTTACAAAGGACAGGTGAGTTAGTGAATCAGCATTTTCACAAATAAAGTCAGTTTTGATGATGGCAGAAATGAGAAGAGTTATATACTTGGTTAAGAAAAAATAAAATATATCAGATTTTAAGATTTAAAATAAAATAGAATCGTAATGTTATTGATTTTCTGGTGGAGATTTATTTATGTTTTTCATACATAAAGTAATTGTATTTATTTGATTAATTGGTGAAGGATTTTAAAAAGTAATAATAATAATAATAATAATAATAATAATATGAGAAGGGAAGTAGCAGAAAATATTGCTTTCTAAAATTGACCCACCACTCCTTTAAAATCTTTCCACCCAAACCCACACACCACCGAACCACATCTCTGACTTCCCATTAATGCCCTCAACCCAACACAACACCAACCTTCATTTCTGAAAAAACTCCCAAATTCATTTCATTTGAATCTTCATTTCATTTTCCATGGGCAAGAAACTGAAGCTTCCTTCCCTCCTCCCCAAGAACTCACACCCCAAACCTTCTTCCACTTCATGGCCATGGCCTTCTTGCCACCAACCAAGAACCCTCTCTTTTCGAGACCAAAACGACGTTGCTTTCAAAACCATCAACCCCGCCTACTTTGACATGCCCGAGAGCTCCCGCTCCTTCTTCACTGTCTCCCCTGACTCCGGAAGCTTCTCCACCGCTTCAGAAGAAGATTCTAGAAGACCTGATTCCCTCGAGACCCTCATTCGCCCCTTGCGTTCCGACCGTTTCTTCTTCCACCCCGACCAGACAAGTTCCATATTAGAGTCCAAAGCAGGAACAGGAACATCGACATCAACACCAACACCAGAAGCAACTATAACACCAACACCAACAACAGAAAAACCTACAGCAGCAACAACAACAACGTTGTTGCCCTTCAAAGACAGCGTGGTTATGTCTGTGGAGTCTCAGGACCCTTACGTGGACTTCCTCAGGTCCATGGAAGAGATGGTGGAAGCCCAGTGCGTTAAAGACTTTGATGGTCTCCAAGAGCTTCTATGTTGGTATTTGAAAGTCAATGGAAAAAGCAACCATGGTTATATTGTTGGCGCTTTCATTGATTTATTGGTGGCTTTTTCTGATATAAACTCTCATTCTCCTTCTTCCCCTTTATCATTCTACAGCTCCTCTCTTTCCTCCTCTTGCAGCACTCACTGCGTTTCATGTTTCGGAGCTGAGGATGAAATTGATACAACTACCCCTAATTCTTCTTTCTTGTTAGAACAAGTTAGGGAAGACCACACTTCATCTTCATCTTCATCCTCTTTGAATTAAATACTCATTAGGCCAAAATATTAGTTATTGTATTTGTACCCTATCATACTTGCCACTTTATGTTTATAGTTAGTATTTTTTTTTTTTTTTGATGGCACCTCCATGGTTCTTTTTCTACTGTATAATCTGTGTTTATGGGAGTCACACTTATGCAGGAAATGCAACCATACCAGGAAAATGGAGCTAGGTTGTCAATTTTTGTTTCCTTAACTGCATAAGAAGCCAAGGATTAGAAATTTCTTAATTTATCTTAAATTATATTATTATGCTTACAAAGATTTGTAATGTCATTATCTTTTATTTTTGCTAAATGACATTAAATCTCTCTATTGCTTTCATTGAGATAGACAATCTTTTTTCTTTTCTCCATCTGAACATAGTTCTTAGAAAAATCTTAAAGTTGTTTATGGTAAGTAATTAATGAATATGGACAAGTTTTTTTCAAATCCAGTAAATTGATGACATTATACGGAACGAGGTTAGCGGGTTAGGTTTGCTTCCTTCAAGAGTATTATACGAATTTATTATGTACGGACCAACTTATTGTCAAGTGCAAATCAACCTTCCTTAGCTGAACTGCAAAAAGCATAGAAAAATGTTAATATATTGATCAAAATAGGTTCAAAACAAATATTATAAAAAATAGTACTATAATTAAAAATACAAAATAGTACTATATGAATATACTCTCTTCTTCGGTTTAATAAATTTTGAATTAATATAAAGAACTTCTTACACATATGGGAACCAATAATTGAATTTGGCGGAAAAAGTAATGGTGAGTAGAGACAATTCTCAGATACCAAAACAAAAAAGAAATTCTATATAAATCACTTAATTCCCCGTCTTGAAAAATAATTGATGTGTTCAACAATCTTACACAATGAAGGTGTCCTTAATATTCTAATGACATCACTTAATATATGTTTAAAAGAAAGTATGTATGAATTAATTTATGTAACATGACATTAAAAATATAATATAATATAATATGAGTGATGAAAACCTATATGTGTATAGTTGTTCCTTTAGTGAGATATGGACCCTTAGATATGTTGCAGTTGAGTTGATCAGAGAACTGACACAGTTAGGGAGATCAGAGCCGTTAGTTTTTGAATTAGGCAGTCATTATCAAATGATGGGTACAAATCCAGCGCAGAATTTTGGCGTGGTCCTGCTGAACTTATATCCTGTGTGCCTGCACCAAGCTGCATTATCATGGTGTTTTTTGGCCAGAGAACTGAAAACATTAATACATGTAAGTTTATCTATCTACATATCATATGTTTGTGTTGGAAAATATTGTCTTTATAGCCATTTTTCTATAATAGCTCTAAAATTGGAATGTTATTCGTGTTTTCGAATCCAATATTAGCTGTATGCAAAAGATTCTACTACAGTACAAAAAAAAAATCACTTTAACTTTGCAATTGCTAAAATTAATAAATTATTCACATTCGATCTTTACAAAACTCATGTTCTCACAATAAATGTTTGTGTTTTTTTCTTCATCTATAAGAGATCTTAATCTCTTGTAAACCACCAAACCTAACCGTACAAAAGAACTTAGATCGTTGTCACTCACTTTCAACGATACCCATGGTTGTTGAAAAAAACAAGAGGTGACATGAAGACATGTTGAGGACGAAGAGAATGTTAAAAACGCACCACAATTTATAGTTCCTAACAAATCAAGAGTAACAAATGAAAAATTTTATCTTGAATCCGGCACTACACATGTTCCTATCCTTAACATTGGTCCCAACCACCTCGAAATGGTAAAATAATAAAGTAGGAAATATGAACATTGTTGAACATCAGAAAATGGAAAAATGGAAAAGTAGCTCGGCAACATATAATCAATTCAACTTTCTGTTACTTATTAAAAAATAGTTACTACTAGAAACATTAAAAAATATTTAAAAAATATATAACTATTATGAGTATATTTCAATTTGTAAATATAATAATAAACTTTTGTCCTTTGAAAAAAAAATTAAAATAGATAACATTTTTCTGACTTTAAAACTAATGTAATTATAGACTGTAACATCAGAAATTAACATGATACATTATTCTTAACTAAACTAATATGTTGTTTCTATAATTCATTAAAATGTCACTTCAAAAACCTACACAGAATTGGGCTGGACAACCTTCTCAATACCTCCATTGCAGCATGTTACAAAGAAGTGGTTATGATTTTTATTTAGGGTTTTGATTATCTCCACTTGTTTCATTAAAAAAAAAAAAAAACCAAAAATTTTTGCCTCGAAGTACTAGATAATGAAGAGGGTTGGGACCAATTTGGGAAGAGTCAAACTTTATAATAGTAGGTTGCTAGCTGTAACTACTGATATCAGTAATAGGTTGCTAAATTCAAACACTCATGGAAGCTTGAAGGAGCTGCCTTAAACTTGCTTTGTTTTGAAGTAAAAAAACACACTTTACAAAGATAGAGTTTGATAACAATGAAGCATAGATTCCTCCCCTATGACTCTTTTTTGTCTAGAGAAGCTTCTAAACCTGACTCATTTTAAATTTTCATTTCCCGGATAACCAAGTAAACATAGGTTTTTAGCATGGCAGATTCTGGTATCCTGTGAGAGAGACACAACTTTAAATATTTCATGTTCAGTGTTATATATTATTATTGAGTTGTTAGATAGGATAAGTTAATCACCCTCACTAGGTTAGCCTAAGACAAACCTATAGAAGTTTGAAACATTTTTCAAATATATTATTCATCTTAAAACTCATTAATTACTCCTCCTAATGTTTGAATCTTGCCACACACACACACACACACACATATATATATATATATATATATATATATATATATATATATATATTATAAAATACTCAAATTTAATTAGTCTCCAAGAACTAGGAAATAAAAATTCACCCCCTACAACTCTATTATTGTTATGGGACTTGTGTAAATTAATAATTGGATTTATTATCACCTTAAACCCTAATCCCAAAAAGTTTATTTTTAAACATACATGCCATTTTTTAAAGTAATTTTGATGGATTTTTTTTTTTAAATAAGGATTAAAGTTATATCCTGCTATCTCCTCTTTTCTAGCTTTTTTCTTTTATAATTTATTGAACTTAATAAAATATTTATAAACTTATTTTTATTTATCTGTTTCTACATCATAATAAATGTGTATATTCAAATTAATTAAAAAAATGATGAATAAGTGTCTGATTAAAAAATCATATTATTTTTGAATTGGAAACAGAAAACTTTAAACAATATAATAGTTAACAAGTGATTGAAAGAGTAATAATTTATATTAGCCTCTTTATCCTTGACGAGACCAATAAGCAGACACACTGGTTTTTACTTCCCTACGAAAGAGGAAAAAAACATGAAGATGCAAACTTTAAGAAGAAAATCAATGTTGGGTGAGTATTTAGTGAGATAATGACCTCACAGTGATTAATTAATTACCTTCATTTTCCGATAAATTAAATGTGCATAAGAAATGTGAAAATGGTTAAAGAAACAGAAATGTTTGAGAAGTTGGTGTTCATTGCTTTCTGTGGCATTGCATTAAATGCAGGTCAGAAGTGTTGAGGAGGATCGCCATTTTCTGGGTTTTGGAAAACGTGCAGCAGAACTTGGCTCCTCAAGTTGCAGTGCATTACTTCTTCTTCAAATATGCATATAACAACACGAAACAACATATGTTAAAAGACAAGTCTCGAGGCTACAATTTACTTCTGTGTTATAAAAAGAGTATGGCACTTTTCTAGAAAAGGTATTTCAAATTTTTTGCTTTTGAGATTTTTTTGCAGTTACTTTTTCTATTTTTAAGATAGTGCCACTGATTGGAGTTAGAAAAAAATATTGTAATTTTCTTTTTTTAGTAAAATTATATTATTCTTTATTATTTGATTTGTTATTTTCTTAAGTTTGGGTTTCTGTATTTTACTTTGATATCTAATGATAGTACTTGGCTTCTCACTATATTAGAATAGTGGTATAGAAAAAATATTATTTGTGATTAGAGTTAGAATGATTTCCTATTATAAAATAATTATTCTTGTTAGTAAATCCAGTATGCTGGTTGAAAGACTTGATATTTAACTTTATTTATTAGTTAGTGATTTACTTTTCTTTTTTTTTTGGTAATTTACTTAGTGCATTAGTTTATGGTCTATTTTTCCTCTTCAGGTAGATAATATTATTCATAATGAAAAATGCTTTGATTTTAAAGCCATCATGACAAAATATGAAACAAATAAGTTTAATGAGAATATTTTGTATATACAATTCGAGAAAGATTTTCAAGTGGAAGAATATGAGAAGAGAAAAATCTCAAATTGGGAGAGAATTTACTTTTATTCTTTGTTCTCGTTTATAAAAGAGCACAAAGTTTGTTTAGGAAATCCCCCAACATCTCTTCATTTTATTTTCTAACACTTTAGTGCTTGAGAGATTAAATTAAGAATTTACTTCAAATGATGAGTTTGAGAATAAGTGAATCGATGAATTTGAGAAAACAGAAAGGGAATTATGATGTTGTTTGTTTTAGATTTAATTACTCCATTAATTATTGTTTTTGGTTAAGAAGTATCAGTCACTCTTTTAATTTATTTTTTTTGTCTCAAATTAGTCATAACTTTTTTAATAAGAATTAATTTGGTTATGATTATTTTAAAAGTTATTTTATTTGGTCTTTGTCGTTCATTTTTCACAAAATGATATTAAAGTCAGTGTCTCGTGTCAATTTGTGGTGTTTTTTAAATTTTATTTTTACATATGTCACTTCACAAGTGTAGCACATGATATGGTCAGTATGATACGAGGATAAAGTTTCAATTTGATTCTTACATTTATTTTTTTTTATTCAATTTAATCATAATTTTTGTAAAAATAAAATAATATTGTTTCTCTTTAAATTAAAATAGTTTTTTTATAAATTTTATGCTGATATTTTTATTAAAATTAATATTTTATTAAATATTTTAAAATTTATACAAGATATTTAAGACAATCGACATGAATTATATAAAATTAATACTTAAATCTTAAAAAATTATATTATTAACAAAAAAGATTTAAAAAAACTACATATCGACACATATCAATAACTTAAATTTTAAAAATATATCTACATTTGTTTAATTTTGTAAGTTTCCGCTGAGTCAAGTAATTACTGTTCATTTAAAAATGGACTTCACTAAACAAACTAATATAAATTTTTAAGTTGTGAATAATAGATGTTGACGATCCAACTCTTTTAACCATTGTAATTCAACAATTTAAACAAAACATAGATACGGAGAGATTGCAGAAAGTAAGAACAAAGAATGCCCTTATTAGCATCTATTAAGAATCTGTTTTCAATAAAAAGACAATGATCTATGCATCAAAAAACTTTCTGAAAAAGAAAAAAACATCGATGGTGATCTTTCAAGTCATGCTGACGGTGACTTTCTCACTTCCCAAACCAAATTTTATATATCTTCCTCAATTGCTTTATAAAGAAATTTCTGATTTTCTAAACAACAATTTTCTATACGGAATAAAGTGCCTTTTGCTTTTAAATGCACTGTCAGAATCATACTTAACCTTATGTGATATATGAACACGACTTCAAATTTTTTGAGTTTTTTTACTTTATTATCATTCTCTTGTATTAAAATTTTCTTTAATATATTTTAAAATAATAAAATTAATATTTATCACCATATTTTAATTATTTCTGTCACTTATAACATCATAGCAGGAGTTTGAAATGCATAAATGATGCCAAGTTTCAGAACTGATATAATTTGGACATGTCATAGTTCATATCTTAAAATTCCAATTTTACCAGTAACATTCTTAAGATAAGATTTGGGTAAATTAAAATGTTGCAGGAAAAACAATTTCACGAGAGACTTACTTAATACTCTGTCATCACATTTAAGATATTTGTGTACATGAAAATAAAATTCACTGATAACGCAGAAGAAGAAAAACAAGTTCCTTCATCAGGAACTCAATTCGTCTATAACTTTTTTTGGGCTTGTTCGTTGTACGGCAGCCCAAAACAGATTAAATTGGCCCGCTTAAAGTCTCACACTGGACAATGGGACGTAAGTCTTTGTCAAATTGGCCCATAATTTTTTTCACTCTACCCATCAAATCAATATTATTTTTTTAAATAGTTAGTAAGAAATTCAAGCTAGCATTTGGACGACATTGTACGACATTGTAAAAAGATTTTGATGATTAAGAATGATGTGAGCACGAGAGTCCGAAAGCATTAGTGTGGGTATGATTAAAGATTGTGATGATAGTCTTGACCAATAAAAAGGATAATAAAGTATTGTGGTAACACAACTTAACATATCTCCATGCCTACAACCTTCATTGTTTCCCATATATTCCACATAAGACATCAAATCTCTCATTCATACTTCACAACCACACTGAAGAAGGACCAGGTTCCAAATATTTAATTCACGTGTAATTATTTAATTTGTTTTATCAAATCAGTGGTCATTAATTAAAACATTTAACTCATTCTTGAAAAATAAAATACTTCAAGATGTGAACACTTTCCTTATCGCATAATGAGACATTTGTTGATGCTTATTCTAAAACCATGTTTGTTTAGTAAAATAAACACATTTCAATTTTTTTAGATGTTTGTGTATTTACTTATTTTTAAAATAAGTAATTTTCTGTTTTTTCTTGATAAACAAATGTTATCTACTTCTTAGCTAAATAACTTTTCCCTTAAAAAAAATATTTATTTTATGTTTAAACAATCTAGTCAATATTTGTATTAAAGCGGTTAGATATAACTTGCACCACATAAATCATAGTTGTGTTTCAACTTTATTTAAAATATAGCATTAATGCAAAGAAGAGTATTAGATCATACAAGAAGTGGTAAAATTCATTAGAATGGCCATTAATAATATTAATTATTAATGACTAATTCTAACATGTACCTAGGTCTTTCTTGATTATTTGTCCAAATTGTTTTGACTCGTCTTGGTTATTGACTCTGGAAGACCCATTTGGATATTTGACTTGGACCGGTTTGTCTCGATCTTTGGTTTGGTTTAGCCCAATCGGTTTGAGATGACTTGACTCCATCTTTGACTCAGATTCAAAATATTATTTTTAAGAATTAGTTAAAGTATTTTAGTCGACCAAACTCACATTTACCCTAATCATAATCTAACCTAATCCACTTAAGAGAAAATTTCGAGATTGAGACTTTTTTTGAACCCTCATTTGGGACCTCTCAAAAAAACTTAGCAAAATGTGGTTAAAGTGGACCATGAATCATTAGTCCAATTAACGCCTCTATATACTATTAGTGATATTACTTAATTGAGTTGCCAACATTTTCTACTTGTCTTTCTTAGATTGGCCCTCGTGCAAAATGCCAATTCGTATAATGGGAATTATAAGAATAGAGTTGGCATTTTTTGAAGTGTGTCCAACTATACTTTCTTTGTTGGATTATAAATAAATAGAAACCAAGGACCAATTTCAAAATTAACTGTACGGAAACCTTTCACTTGCATACTTACCAAACTATTTCACGGAAAAATCATCAAACACACAATTCATTACCAAACATAACTTCTTTTGGTCCATGAAATACGAGCTTAACATAACTGTTAAACTAATTATTGTTATGTATAACAAGACAAATCTGACATAATTATATTAATAAAATTTACTTAAGGAGCTAGTATTTATAGTTAATAGTAAACCAACTTTATGAACCAACATCTATTCAAATAATTCTCATCTAATTAAAATTTCTTTACGTAATGGAATTACTAACGTTTGAAGTTAATAAATCTACTTTTCAATACTGATTTCTTAAAAATTTTCTTTTACTTGATGAATCATGCATAATCATTATTTTCTCTTTGCCAAGTTACTCTTTATCAAATTGAAGTTTATTTTTAACTCTGTATAACTCAATATTCCTTTCTTAGTTTACTGTAAATCCAAAGTTACACGTTAACGAGCTTATCTTACTTAAGCAAAAGACCTTTTTTTCTTTTTGTATTACAAACTATTTCTTACATCATGACTCACAGAAGTAACCATGAAATGTGAAAAAGGATTAGGTAGGAAATTCCTTGAAATCGTATTTTATGATAGAAAAGGACTACTTAGAATTGTTCTCTACTCAAAATACCTAGGTGTTTGTGGAAGAGATTCAACGTAATGTTTATTGAATAAATTTATATAAAAATTAAAAATATCACGTTTAATTCAAAATCTAATAAATTTATTGGTCTTTTATTTGTTATTTTTATTTAATACGAGACTTCTATGTCAAGTTAAAATTTTATCAATTATATTGGAAGTGTCATATCAACTAAAGAGATAAAATAAATTTACAGTAAATAAGTGAGTGCAAATCTCACCTCACAAACCCATTCTGTGAGGTTGTATTAGTTTTAGGCTCTGTTCTTTTGAGAGGAAGGATTAGAAGGAGAGGGAGAGGAAGAGATAGGAAGGATTAAAGGGTGAAGTTGATGTTGTTCTTTTTAAGGGATTAGAAGGTGATTTTAAAGTAGATTAGAGAGTGAAATTTGTGAAAGTTTGTGATTGAATTGAGTGATGTGACATATTAAAAAAAATTAATCGATAAAAAAATGAGATTACCAAAATATCCCTAATGTTAAAAGTAATATAAAATGCTATATAAATCATTTAGAATAATTTATTTAATTTCTATTAATTGTGTGAAATAATATAAATATATAAATAAAAAAAATGAATAATCAAATTTATTTGGTATGAAATTAAATTTAACATTTATCAATTTAATATTTACATGAAAAATAATTTATTTATGTTATATATATTTCTTGTTTTTAAGTCTTTGAAATATAATTTTTTTTGTTTATTTGATATGAACATATTTTTTTTAATTTGATTATGTTTGTTAATAATATAGGTAACATTTTTTAATAAATTTTTTTCTTTTTTTCAAATTTTATAGAATTATATATTGTTTATATATTTTTAACTTTTAGATTTTTAGATGTTTATTAATAATAAAATTTTATTTATTTTTATTAATAAATTAAAACTAAAATTAAAAGATAAATTTATGTGAAGAAATAAGAAAGAAGACAGCACTGTGTGAACATGTGTCAAAAATTACGAGGATAAGAGAGGTAAAAAATAAATATGACGAGGATAAAATAGTATTTTGTATCCATCACCTTCTAATCTCTTCCATAGTAGAGGGATGAAATTTTTTAGCCATCCCTCTAATCCATCCTTGCCATTCCCTTGCATCACCCAAAAAAGAACAAGGTGATCACTCTCCATGCCTTCCTCTCCAATCCTCTTAAACAGTACATCCCTTCAAAAGAACAGGGTCTAATTGTGTTTATAGGGTTTTTGGGCTCTAAGGTCCATGTGATAAAATTGGTAATGGATATCATATAATATCAATAAAATAACAAATTACCCTAGATATACGATGATGATAATAATAATTATATGTTACACTCTATTACCGAATATTTTGTAACATTTTTTGTTGGTGAAGTTTAATGGATCTTATTGAACTGTATTACCTAGCACATGTATTGGGTCGAGTAAGTACGCAAAAGATAGATAAAATATAAATATAAAAAAATTAAAAAATGATAACACTTGCAAAATAAATTATCAAATAATTAAAGTTTTAATATCTTAAATCTAACATCATTTTAATAGTTATATTTTTTAAAATCATTCCTATTAAACATAGAAACCCACTTTACAATTCGATTTACATTGGAAAGAGTATATAATTATAAAGCCTAAAACGTTTAATTATTATTATTATTAACATAAATGCATTCGAGTTTGCATATTTTTTAATTTGTTTGGCAGGAATGTTGGTTTGTGTAAATGCGATTAAACATGTGATGTAGTCCTTGAATGTGAAACAAAGTTGTCAATACGAACTCCAAAATATTCTTATGTAAAGTGTGGTGAATATCACTTCATGTTTGCTATAATGAATTATGAAACATTTGTACAAAGAAAAATAATCTATGACCTATTTCTCTAAAAACTAGGTAAAACCAGTTTTAATTAATCATGGTTGAAATATACTATTAGATGGATTTTAAATTATAAAATTTATACAATTAAAATAGTTTAAATTGGGTGAGGAAAATTAAGTAGAAGTACATAAAATAAAACATCCCCAATGAAAAGTGGCACTTTTTCCAAGCATTCAATTATTGGATCTGTTACTTTCGAGAACCATTGCAAACGTTCCACTCATTTGTCGCCCATTGTTTTAGTCTAAAGTCTGAAAATCTATGCTACATCACGGGTCCAGTCTAAAAGTTATTCATTCCATGTTTTCATTTTTCAATAAAACTTTACAATTTCATCCTAACATTAACATAATTCTATGCATTTTTAATGAATCAAATGTTTTTTTAATCTTTGAGTGAAAATAAAAATTACTTTTCTTTAAAACTTTAAAATTTTGAATTTGTTTAGTTCTCCATGTTTGAAAATACATGAATTTAGTCATTTTAATTTAATTTTTTTAAATTTATATTACGTTTAAATGTTATTCTCAGTTAAGAGAAAATGTGATAAACAATATAATAAATCAAATACTATCATGAGATGAGTTTGAAATATTAAATAAATTTAATAAAATCTGATTAAAAGAACTAATGAATACATTTCTAAAATTGAGAAATTAAATTAAATTAAAGTTTAAAAAAATAGACTAATTTAAAATTTCACAAAAAATTTAAGAATAAAAATCATATTTAACTCACTTTTAATTTGTTATTTTCTTTTTATATTTCATCTACTCATCTAAAGTTCTTTAATGATCTATTTGTTTGTGTTACTGAGTTATTTATTTATGTCAGCACGATATGAACGTACATGTATGTGACTAAGAATAATGCGCCCTACTAACTTGAAGGAATATTCAAATAGAATAATAAGATTTCAACAAATCACATGCCTATATCTCTTAGAATAGGATAAAATACGATGGACACAAAATTTTGACCTTTTTAACAAAATGTGGTTCATTAGAAATGACACGTTTACTAAAGAGGAAAGAGAAAAGAAAATGAGTGAAATAAGTAAGAAATATAGTAAAAATAGAGGTGATTTAATCTAATAAAAATAGGTGAAAAAAAAAATAGAGATTATTTGATGGAAGAATAGTAGAATTTTGATGTTTTTAATTTTAGCATTGTTTTTGTTAGCATTAAAATTTTATTATTTATACTGTTATTATGTTATTATTATTTTATTTCTTTTATTGACATTATTTATATTTATATTACTACGATTATTATCATGAGGAGAGAAGTGTATAATAGATTATGAATTCTCCCGTAATGGATTATACAGTTTGTTTCTGGTAAAAAATAATTCTACTTTTTCATGTGCGGTAATAACAAAATAAACTATTATATAAACTAAGAAAATGAAGAATCAAGATAATTCCCAAGTTTTACGTGCGACTATAATTAATTTAATAGTAACTAACAAAATGCCTCTGAAAATTTTAAATATTAAAGATATTTTTATTTGCTCTGTACATAGATAGAACGCTCTTAATATTTTGTATTGTTCTCTTTTCTTGTCATATTTAGATTCTTACAAAGACATGAAGTAATTTATCAGAGTAATGATTTCTTCTTCTTTTCTCTTCTCATATTTATATTCTTTTGAAGTTATCTCTCAAAGTGAGTAGTCAATTCCAAATTATTAGAATAGACATCATCGACGTGCAGTTCTTTTTGTTTATCTTATTTTCTCAACCTTTGCTATATTTTTTTATTATTTTGTTTTGAAATGAAGTGTATACATATATTTTTTGGGGGCGAAATTAGAGCATAATCTTTTATGTTGGAATTTTGTTGAAAAAGAAGAAGAAGGAGGGGACATTTACCCACGTGTTTCTACATGGTCCGTTTATTTGTGTCGCAAGAAGCAAGATCATGTGGGTGACCTCATTGGTCTTCATAAATTTTAGGTATATATTCCCTCTTCAAAAACCATACGTCAATAATGCCACATTTCAAATGCTCATTATTAGGGATAATAAACAACGGTTCTTATTATCCCTTCAAACTAATCATTTCACATTATCTCCAATACCCAAATAATTAGATATTGAAAATAAAAAATAAAAAATAAAAAATAAAAAATAAAAAACTCATTTTTCACAACTCTTTCTCTCTCCTAAAGGAACATTACCTTACATAGGATACAAACAAACAATGGATGTTAAATGTTGTTGGTAGTGAGAAGAAGAAGAGTAATGCATAGGTGCAGGTGACATGAGAGAATAATAAAAGCTAGGTAGCCCCACCCAAAACCAGAACCAAAAACCATAGTTCTGAGTCGTCATAAAACCCCGTTCTTTCAACACTCCAACCCCCTTGTTCAAACATGAATCAACAATGCAACAGACAAACAACATTAATTGAGACGTCGATGCTGTTCTATGTAGCGACAAAAGAGGATGAAACTCAGAAACTTAGTGGGATACTCTTTATCTTATCAACCTCGTGATTTTACTCCTTTCGCACTTCACTCTGCTCACACCTCCCTCACCATATTCTTCTGTACCGCATCACAGATCAAAATATATAACCTCTCTTCGCATACACATATACGGTGGGTGCAACCAAAATGGTATGCCAAATCAAGAAAGAGAGGAAATCGGATCTTAAATTTATTACTATTTTAAAAAAAAAAATTATCTTTTTGACTTTTTAGAAATCGAAATGGTTAAAGTGGCCACCGGACATAATAAAGAAAAAACAAAAGAAAGTGATAAATAAAGTGCCCTATACGAAATTACGTGGTTCTACAAAAGGCCAGAAAGCGAAAGTTCCCCTTGAATGCAAAAGTGTGAATATTTGTTCATGGAGAGGAGGGGGAAAAATTATTGCGAGAAAAGAAACAGACAAAAAAGTAATGCAAAGAAATGTTTTCAGTACATTATCATGAGTAGATGAATCATGAATTTAGTGGATATGGGTCCAAACTTCTAAATTAAAATTCAGAAATGTGGTTTTGTTTGGAAGTGGCTAGTGGGTCTATGCTATATAATAACAAATAAAACCATTAAACAATGGGTGGGTTATGATAATACAAATGAATATTGCAAATTAATTTATAGAATGTAAAGAACGGTTGGCTACAAGTCCTTTTCACGCTTAGGTGGGGGTTACCAAAATAAAATATCACCAGCAATCACAAGGATCGGTTTTCTTTTCATTCATGCTTGCACCTATCTTCACTTCATTTTCTCGGATACTTTTATGCAAGACGAATTACTCTACAAATAAATTTTCTATGGTCAACTATTTACACATTATTCTCGAGTACCATATATTTTTTTTCATATAGTGTAAAACACAACCCAACCAATGATTATTCTTGGAAATCTAGAGTAAATGGAATATTATTTTTTGCGAGTGTTGTTGTCACATATATTAAGAAATGTGAATGATAAGTAATTAGGGAGAGAGAGAGGTGAAGGCACACAACAAAGAAAAGGGAATAACCTATAGCTAGGTACCTCGACAGAGAAAGGAAAAGATGGTAAGAAAAAAAAAAAGCAAAGTGGTGAAACTTAAGAACAAAATCTAAGAACAGAAAATCTGAGATGAAGCTGCAAAGAGGAGCACCTGAGCAGAAGTGCAAGAAAAGCTGTAAATGATAAGTGCACGTGTGCATCATTGTATAGATTGAGCCCAACAGATCTAATACAACACCGGGGACCAGATGAACAGTGTTGCTGGGAACTACTCTCTATATATAAAAGAAGGATTAGACCTTATTTGACTCCATGTGTGTTCTTGTTGCCCTTCTTACGAACACCAGATCCAAAACAAGACAAGGATCAAAGATAAAAAAAATCAACGAACTTTTCATTTTTTCTTTTAAATTCATTTGTCTACTAAACTAAAATCATAGTAAATATATAATGGAAGGGTAAACTCGATTTCTTGATTTCCTTCCATAAACTGCACTGTTCTGCACAATCATATATATACAGTCACTGTGTATGTGTATGTACGATTCTTCTTTTGATTTCAATCTATCTTTCATCCCCAAACTGTTTTCCAACTGCACCTTGGGTGAAGACAAAACCGAGATGTCACAAGGAAATTGAAATGAAATGAGATCATAGAAATATACGCCACCCAGTGAGAATATATATAAACAAATAGATGTAATGCAGAGAAAAACCCATAAAGAGGGATACGATTCTCTCCCTCCCTCACTCTCTCCAACAGTAAACTTCATCATAAGAAAACGAGGAATGGATTCAACACGAAAGTGAAAGGCCTTGGACTCTTGTGTCAGGCAAAACAACGTGTTCATTTCAATCTACGCCTCCACTAGTCCACCGAGCTACCTCATTTCATGAAACACAATAAAGAAAATCAAACATTTCACGTCGTACAACAGAAACCTAGTATCCAAACACCACACTTCAAAGTACAATCACAGAATCAGATATATGGTTACACTATTAATCTATGTATCCGTTGATAACTATAGGTAAATCAGCATAATAAATATATTTATGTATATAATAATGCGGAAGCGGAATTAATAAATTTGCTTAAGAATAAAGATAGATAGATAATAATAGCAGTATAAATTGGAAAAAAAAATGATGAGAATTATACTATACTATACGGAAGTAGTAGCAGTAGTAACATTAGGAGGAGTAGCAGTGGGAACATCAGAAGGTACACTAACGCCAGCTCCGTTAGTAGGGTTATTAGAAGAAGTAGAGGTTACAGTGGAAACGGTGGCGGTGGTGACAGCGGAAGAGATAGTGGTGGTGGTTCTCTTGCGCTTCTTCTTCTCATAGGGAATTCCACGGGCTTTGGCCTGGGCTTCCCTTACCTCTCTGAGATAAATTCGGACAGCCCGAGTGGCGAAGGGATTGGACTCGGGACGGCCTCCGTTTTCTTCAAAGGCCGCCCGAAGTCTTCCAATTAGGGCGTCGAGACTGCCCCAGGCCTGTTTGAGAGGGCAGGCGCAAGGGGCCGGAGGGTTGGGGTGTCCGAAATAAGGACACCCGGAAATATGCACCTTAGTCTTCCCGAACTGGTCGAGGTACTTGAGAAACTCGATCACGTGCGCGCCACTGCACCGCGCCAACGTCAGTGGCGGCTTGTGGTTCCGCAGGTACTGCAGGAACGTGTTCCAGTCTCGGCGCTTCTGCGACTCGTAGCGGCTGGGCGCCGCCTGGGCTGCTGACCCCTCGGCCTGGGCTGGCGGTGCTGATCCCTCCGGCGGAGCGTCTGTGGGCGTTGGCGCTGCAGCTGGTGCAGCGTCCATGATGATGAAGAGGAAGCAGAAGAAGCAGAAGCAGGGTGTTGGATTGGGGAGCGGAGAATCTTTTGAAGTTTGTGTTGGGAAAGAGAGGAGAAGAGAAGAGAAGAAAGGGAAGAGAGGAGAAGAGAAATATATTTGTGTTATGAGGAGAGAGAGAAGTGTGAAGAAAGATTGGGTGATGGGACGTAAAAAAGGCTGGTTGAATGAATTGAATGAATGAGAGGGAGAAGGTGTTTAGTTGAGTGATGGTGGTGGGGGCGGGTGGCGAGCGTTTTGCACAGTGTTCACAATTTCACATGGTGGCCCCTCTTGACATGACCACTTTACTATTCACCACCTTCGCCCAATTCTATTTTTCATCTTCAGATACTCTATTTTTTCATTTCAATCAATTTTTCCAATTAATTAAATAAAAAAACATTTTTGTATATAATATATGTTAGTAGTAGTAGTAGTTGTTGTTGTAGTTTAGGTCCGTGACTTCTCCCTGCTTCTTTTGCTTTCAAAATTTTTATCTTCTCCGTAGCCTACTACTGTAGTACCAACGCCTTAGTACAATACTATTATTATTATTTTTTAATTTCTAAATTTGTTTTCTTCTGGTTTTTAAATTTATGTGTGGAATATTCAGTTCTTGTCTACCCTTCAATAATGCCCTTTTGTTTTTCTTTTTTGCATTTAAATAATTAAGAGCAGCAAAGAAAACTTCATAGAGAGAGAGAGAGAGAGAGAGGAGATTCTTTCCTGATTGTGGAAGCCAATGGGAAAAAATGGTGGTTATCTTTTTCCCATTGTTTTACCAAGTTAACTTACTGTTAATACCAACATAGGATAAGAGTTCCCATTGCTATATATATGAACTAAGCCAGTCACACAGAGTAACAACTTACATGATTTATTAAGAATACTACTATGCATTTAGAAAGATTAACTATAGTATATTATAAAATTCTAAATTATTAATTAAACAGAAACGGTTCGGGCTAGTTAACAAGTTTCCTTTGTAATAAAATATATATATATATATATATATAGTTTGTTATGAAATAAATGATAACTTTGTGTTATATTTGTTTATTTTAAATTTGTCACGTTCGTGAATCAGTAGGATATATAGGTTATTAGTCCATTTATTTCAATTTATAATGTATGACGTCAATTCGAGTAGTTTGTGTATATGATTGGAAGGTAAAGTATTTTTCCATTAGAAACTATGGCCACATAGACAAATTGTAAATAAATTTATTTTTCCATTAGTTTGTGTATAGGGAAATGTGAGAGAACCATTTTTTTTAATTTATGAAAAAAATACATTGATAATATAGTTGGTTTTTTTATTTTATTCTTTTAAGGTATTATACACAGGCTAATAAATGTTTCAAAAATAAAAATACATGTATATTTACTATTAAAAAAATAGTATAATATTATAAAACTAAATAAACGATATATAACTTATATTTTGATATCCTTTATTTTAATTACGACTTAACGACTCTGTATTAAAAAAGATTTTATAAATTTACATTTTTACTCTTTTCTTTTAATATTTTAGTTTCAAATAAGATATTATTATTAATACACTTTCTCTCTCATCATAAAAAGTTCGAAATAAAAATTTCAAACTATATTAGAAATCTATAATGCATTTCACTAATTTAATTAATTAAAATTAAAGCAACCCTTTTAATAATATCTTGAAAGTAAAATTAAAAAAAAAAACATTCTAAAAGTTATTACATAATACCTTATTTTAGTACTAAGATATCCTTTCCAATTTTAGTATTTTATATCATCTTAGTGATATGCAAACAAAACCCGTTACATCAATAGTAATATCTTATTTCAGTAACTAATATATCCAAATAAAAATAAAATTTCAATTTTATAAAAAAAGTTAACATGTAGTAGAAAAATTTGGGAATAGCAAAATAAATCAATTTGTTTAATTTTGGTTTAGTCTGTCATAATGTAACGTTCATAAATTATATTATCAATAAACACTACCAGAAGATGGGCTTATAATGATAGGTAAAATGAGCTTACTATGGCAAATATTCTGGTGTCATAGTTTCAGGAGTCATAAAAAATGTGTATTTTTTATGACACTGCAGAAACCTGTCATAGTAAGTCAGACTGGCAGGGCAAACTACGTCATAATAAGTCAGATTTTTTTTTTTTAATGATTTTTCTATTTTACCATTTTCCTTTCCATTCAATTTACCTGCAAATAACTTTCATATCACCAGACCAAACAATTCCAAACCAAACCAAGAACTTGTTGTATACTCTAATTTCAGCGGCCTCTTGATAAACATCAGCATGCTTCCCCCTTAGGCGCTGTAAAGCAGACTCACACTCTTTCCACCGACCAACCTTAGCCTGCAGAAGATGACAAATGTTGAATCTAATCATTTAACAAACAGAAGAAAAAACTTGGTTGCTTGTGTGATATGTGTCCAACATGCACTGATGAAAGAGAAAAATTCCAGAAGCTAAAAACAACTCACCAGCCACCTGGGACAATCAGGGATGAAGGGAAGAGTCAGAAGGTGCACAATAGAAGGAACAGTTCTTGAGATAAAGACAAAAAAATATATCAGTTACTTGGAACCCATTTTAATTTGGTTTTGTGAAAAAAGCAACATAAGGAGAGCAAACGGCGCGCGGTGCGCTGAAAGCTCGCGGACGGTGCACGGAGGACGCGCGGTTAGCTCGGAGACGGTGCACGGACCACTACCGAACAGTGCGCAGAGGATGCGTGAACAGCTCACAGACGGTGTGCGGAGGACGAGCAGACAGCTCGCGGACGGCGCGCAGACAATGCGGAGGACGCGCGGACAGCTCGCGAACGGCGCGCGGATAGTGCGTACGACACGCGGATGGCATGCGAACAGTGCGGACGGCGCACGGACGACGAGCGCAGGGCAAGCGGAAGGTGAGCGAACCACGAGCGGAAGGTGAGCGAATGGTGTGCGAATGACGATTTCGAGAAAGAAACTATGCTTCTGAATGTTGGAGAAAATGGAGACGAGAAAGAGAAAAAGAAAAAAGGGAAGGAAACAAATTAGGGTTTGGAATATATTATGACAGGTTTCCATAAATCTATCATAATATATTTTTAACATAATTTCAATTTTTAACATAAATCACTTATTATGATAGATTCCTTATTACCAGTCATAATAACTAATACAAAAATGCCACCGGTGGTCAACTTATTATGATAGGTGGCTTGTACCTGTTATAATAAGTCGTCATATATTCCTCTTTTTCCACTAGTGAAACAATATATTACTTTATTTATAAGCATTATAACATGTATCTATTATAAAAAGAAATAATATACATATTAGTATATCTATTATAATAAATTATGAACACATAAATATTATATATATATATATATATATATATATATATATATATATATATATATATATATAAACGTATGAATAATAAAGAAAAGAAAAACGATAAATTTTCTCATATGATTAGACAAATCTTTAGTTATATAAATGAATCTCTTAAACAAATGGATAAGAATGAGTTTAGGTTGAATAGATTTAAGAAAAGATAACGGCGAATATGTGGTGAGAAAGTTAATCTATTATAACAAAGAAAAAAAAAGTGGGGAGGAATGAAATTAGAGAATAATACAACATTTATTAACCTCGTTTATAAAGCATGTGCATTTTTAACGTGGAAGCAAAAGAGAGAAAAAATATTCTAAAGAGAAATTTCAACCAAACCGGAATACCAAACTAAAGAAATTTAGGTTCAAATTGAATCACAAAGAAATGATTGTAAGAAGGCTTATAAATAGGAATAGAATCAAGGGGGAAAGGAAAGAAGAGATTCACAATGAAGTAAAAAGAAGAGAAGAAAGCAAAAATGTTAACGAAGTTATTTAAGAGTAGCTAAATTTTTTTGGGATATATCTTTCATAATAACTCAGGGGAGAAAATATTTATCATTTTATCTTTTTACTTTTATTATTTTTTTATCTCTTCATAATTATTTTTATTTTTATATTTACTTAAGTGAAGTGTCCATAACCTCATTTTAATTTATATTTTAACTCTCATGTTATTAATTTATTTATATTCATCTCCAGTTGGTCCTAGTCATTATTAATTTATATTTACTCCCATTTATTTATTTATGTTTATCTTCGGTCACGTACTAGTTCTCTTTATTTATTTTAGGCTTAAATGCTTTATTGGTCCCAATTTTCATAAGTTTTGCTTCGTTTGGTCCTCATTTTTTTGAAATGTTTACAATGGTTCTAATATTTTGTAAATTGTTATCAATTTGGTCCTTTTTACTAACGCCGTGTAGATCGTTAATAGAACGTGAACAATAATTGTCACATGTCACTTTGTGGTTTTTTTAATTTTTTTTAATTTTCTTTTTAATTTTTTAATTTTTAAAAATTTTAAAAATGTTATCCACGTGTTAATTTAGCATTGTGACACGTGCCAGTGTCAGTGCCACATGGCAAGCTAGTGTCAAGTTAGTGTCATTGTCACGTGTTAGTGTCTCCTGACTTATATTCAATTCGATCCTAATTTTTTTAATTTTATTTAATTTAGTCCAAATTTTCGTTATGTTTGTTTAAATCAGTCCCAATTTTGCCCCTCTCCAAATTGACCAAATTTAATCTCTATTTAAATGTTGTACTAAAATTTTTATCATTTAAATTTACATTAAGAATTTTCCTTATCATTTAAAAAATAATAAATATTTTTTGGCTTAAATATACATTTGGTCCCTATTTTCGTTGTTTTTATTCATTTTGGTCATCATTTTCGTTTTGTGTTCAATTAGGTCCTCATTTTCATCAAATTTTGGTCAATTTGGTCCTTTTCACTAACAGTATTTAAACATTTAACGTTTTTGAACAGTACATGCTACGTGTATCTCCTTTTTTTAATTTTTTTTTATTTTTCTAAATTTTCTAAAAAAATTATTTTTTTTAATTTCAAAAAATTTGTCAACGTGTCAAGTCACAGTTGTGCCACATGTCAATGCTAGTGTCATGTGTCAGTTTGTGGTAGTATTATTTTTTTTGTTCACTTTAGTCCCTATATTCGTTATTTTTGTTTAATTTAGTCCCAATTTTTGTTAAAATAAATCAATTTTGTCTCTTTCAAATTGACATCAAATTTAATATCTTTTATAGAAATTATATTAATATTTTTTCTAAAATTGACAATTGAATTTATTATTTTTTAAATTCAATTATAAATTATTAAATTTAGTTATAAATTGAATAAAATTGTTATATTTAATTGCTAAATAGAATATAATTATTTAAAATATTATAAGAACATAATTATTAAATGCTTTTTTTCTAATATTTATATTCGAAAATACTTTTAAAATTGATATTTAAAAATATTTTAAATATTCAAAACAATTTAGAAAAGTAAACTAATATTTGTAAAATTAACATTTAAATATAAAATATTTTTTATGTTAATATCTAAAATGAAATAAAAATAATAAATATTTTAGATTTTAATGTCAATTCTACAAATATTAATATATATTTTTAAAATTTTAATAATATTTAAATAATTATATTCTATTTAACAATTGAGTCAAAGAATTATATTCAATTTATAATTAAATATTAATAATTTATAATTGAATTTCAAAAATAACTAATAATAATGTCAATTTAAAAAATTAAATTGTCCTACTTTAACAAAATTTGGTACTAAATTAAACAAAAATAATGATTATAGGGACTGAATTAAACAAAAATAACGAATATCGGGATTGACACGAGACACTAGCATTAACACGTGGTACAATTATGACTTGTCACGTGTACAATTTTTTTGAAATGAAAAAAATTTAAAAACAATTAGCATTTCAAGTGTTGTATACATGTTAGAATTGTGGATAAAAATGAGCATTTGTTGAGTTTGAGATTATTGTAGATGTTTTATGGTTAGCATTTTAAGCTTATAAGTGACCAAGCAAATCTCAAAGTGCTTTTAGCTTCACCATCTTATTCAATTTATAAATATCTTAGTGTACAATGAACCTAAAGTCAAGGAAACTAACTTTGTTTGAAATTTGAATCTAGGTTAAGGGTGAATTAGTTCATTTAGGTTTAATGAATAATTAGTATGTGAAATTAAGTAAAATTAAATGGTATTATAGTTCAAATTGGTTGAATGTAATAGGATTTTCAATATAATACTCTAATATAATGAGTTATGAATTTGATGAAAAGTGTCTTAAGTTAATTATATAGGGTATTATGGTATTTTAGTTGGTGAGATTGGAGTTAAACTAGTTTAAATAGATTATAATTTAAGTAAAGAGGATATGGTAAGGTTTTGAATTGAATAACTTGTTGTATTGAGCAAATTATGAGATTTTAGGGGTTGTCGATTATGCATATATTGTTCAAGTTAAGTTTATTTCACTCAAGTAATATATTGATCCAAGAGCAAGGTTTCTAGTTTTAGAGCTTCTAGCCTAAGAAATTGATCATCACTTAAATTACGAGTGTCACAATCAGACAATTTGTTACATCTATAAAGTACTATCTTAGGCTTTTTTGTAGGAAAATTAATTAGACAACAAATTTCATATAAACAAAAATAAAACTCTTTTTGTATTTTTATCAAACATATGGTGCGCAACAACATATGATAAAAGGCTTCACTAAATTTGGATTTCATGATTCTATTCAAAGCAAAAACACCAAAAATATACTTTTGATTCCTTGTCTAGGAGTCACACCTTTTGTAACAAGCATTCATGTTTTATCTACAAGTCTAAACTTGAACAATAAAAACCCTTTGTCTAGTAATTTTTATTATACGTTTACATTAAGATAAAAAAAAATTGATGTTAAGAATGACCAATGATGTACTCTATGTCTAGATACAAAGTCAATTAGTTGTTTATTCTAGTCTAGGTTCTAATATCGTGTCCAATGGTTAGATACCTACAAATATACAATCAATAATTATCATACATTTAAAATAAGAATAAAACACAAGAGTGATGAAAAAAATTATATTGAGTAGTGAAATTCACAAAGATTTAATAATACATTATATTCAACCATCATGGATAAGGGGGTTAGTTACTCCTTAACATTCAGGATGTTGAAGTAATGATGGAGATAAATGCATCCAGCATTCAGAATGCGCATCTACCTTCTTTCCTTTTAGGTCAAGTGTCCTTCTCCCGAAAATAATTATTTTTCCCTTTCTTCCCCCAGAAGAGGTGATGATTTTCTAGAAGGATTGTTCATTTTGACATCTGACAAACTCCTTATTTTTAGATTTTTTTTGAATTAGATTGAGTCTGCAACTTTGTACTTGATTTTATATTGGAATAACCAACTTTATCAATATCTCCTCTTATTGAGAACTTTGATAACCAAATTCTATCAATATTTTTTAATTTGTTTTATATTTCTACTTATCAATAAAATATTAAATATATAAACCAAATACTTATTAAATATTAAGTAAAACATAAAATATCTAAAAAATTAATAATAAAATAATAATACAAAATAAAAATAAATAAAAAATAAAATATGATAATACCAAATTATCAATATTCGTATTATAAATAGAAGAAATATCTCTTGGAATGTTTGAATTTAATATTAGACTAACATGGTCATGAAATAACACTTAAAGATATTTTAACGGCAAACACAACTTACTATTTCATAAGTTGAATTTATCATTTTATTTGCATTTAAACATGATTTACATCTTACCCTGTTATCTACTTCATTTTGAAATATATTATGATAGTACAATTTATTTTACTTTCTTATACTACTCACTAAATATAGGCGGACCTACGTTATGACCTCCCAAATTTTTCTATATTTACATAATTTATTATATAATTTTAAATATATTTTGTAAAAAAATGATATTTTTAATATATTTTATATATTTGATATTTTTTAATTTGACTTTTTAAATATTTTTTAAATAAAATAATTATTTTCTTAATATTTTTTAAATGATCATTTGTTTAATTTAACCATCTTTTTATTTAATTAATTTTTAATTTTAATCAATATAAATAAAAATTAAGTATAGGAAAATTATAAAAATTATTTATATTTAATTTTATAATTATAATAGTAATAATAATATTATTATTTTTTTATTATCATAAAAAAATAAATACAATACTTTAGTTTATATAAAAGATTTGAGATTACTCTTTTGGTTTTAATTTTAGTTCAAAAATATCAAGTTGGTCCTCTAGTATTTTTTAGTTTCAATTTGTTCTCAATTCTTGAAAAAATGATGCAATTTGGTCTTTTTTTTGTTAAATTTCTTAAATTGGATCAAGGTTTTTCCATAAAAATTAAAGTTGTGAACAATGTTGATTTTCTTTGTTGATGTAATTGACATAATCCTATTTTCAATTTTGATGAAAAATCATTGGTTCGTTTCAAGAAATTTAACAAAAATGATTACATTGCATCAATTTTTAAAAATTTGAGATTAATTTGAGACTAAAAAATCTAAAGGACCAATCTAACATTTTTGAATGAAAAGATGGAACAAAAATTAATTCAACTCTTATCCCAAAATATTGGCTGAATATCTGCCACTTAAAATATGTTCATAAAATAATTTGTATAATTTTAAAGAATAAATCAGATCTTTAAGTTTTGATGCAACCGTTAAAGTTGCTTAGTTTTATCTTTTATTTTAGATTTTTATACAATTTCTTTTTTATCTTCATAAACATAATAATTAGTTTTATATCTTGAAGTCCTTTTACGTTTATTATATATTACTTACCTCGTTCACCTCATATATTTATGCATAAACATTATAAATGTTAATTATATAAATAATTTTTTGTCCCAAATTTTCTCGTTCATACACAACAAAAAATCATATTAATTATGATAATTTTTATCATATATAATGTCTTTTACAATCCACTATATGTGAGAGCTTTTCATACCACTATAAATCTTGCTATCACAAAGGATAAAATGGTGGTGCAACTCAAACGACAACAACTAGTGTCATTTAATATATAATATAAAGCAACAATTTTAAACTTGAAATAAGATTTTTTGAAAGTGTCTTAATATAGTTCATTGAAAAATACCTAATACTCCATTAATTAGACACAATTATTTTCATCATGATATGATATTTCTAATAATCATTATTCTAATAAATTATGAAAAATAGAGTCATTTTTAATTGAAAAATACCTTAAATAGAATCATTATTCAATTTGCAACTTCAATCATTTTTTCACTTACTCTCAAAAAGCCATCACCTCCACCTTCATAAGAAAACATTTTCATCATGTAAATAGATGTGATATATTCAGTTTTTGCATGTATTTTCTACATCAATTAATAAGTAGTGTAAATATTCTTTCACTTTTATATGGACTACATCTACATCGGTTATATAATTGGAGAATATATAAAGTAACCAATATAATTTATTTTTTTTCAAAAATTGATTATCAAGGTACTTTTATATTTTATCGACAAAATTTCAAATTTTCTCATATTTTACCACCCATACTTTTTTTCATTACATTGTACCGTCCTATTTCTTAAATGTTTATACATTTTGTAATTATATTATTAATAAAACCACGTTGCTTTACAAAAAAAGGTTGAGATAGAATATTGACGTTATAAAAGATTTATCCAATCCAGGAAAATTAACAAATACAATAATAAAATGTGCAAGAAAAAACATTTGGATAAGGTGCAATGATAATATTTAAATGGTAACACACAGTTAAATGATAACAAACACAGCTATTTCACGTTTTAGAGATTTGCATGAATCATAGGGCTTCCTTTCAAAATAGTTTCACCGATCCATTCAAAAGGAGGATTCATTGACTTTTAAAATTGTGAAAGCGAATTGTTTTTCGTGAGATTTAATTATCTTTGGAGATCCATCTTAATTAGAGATGAAAATAAATTATAATATAAAATAAGGTAAATCTTATCTTATTAATTTAGTTGGTGAAAATGAATTAAATTTAAACCTTTGCGTTAATTAAAATTTAGACATATCGTGTCTTTCTTTGAATCCTATGGTTGATGACGGTTGAGATTTATAAATGGAGGAGTTAGGGCAAAAATAAAGGGATTACGGAGTCAATTTTGATTTCTAAATAATGAAACTGTTTTAATACATAAAAAATGTGAGACTGAATTTGAGAGTGCATGGAGCATGTCCCTACTTATTGTATAAGCAATTATGAAAAGGCACTAAGTAGTTGTTCCTTGCTTTGAGGGCATTAAGGAGGTGAGAAAATGGTGGGAGGAAAGTGCATCACTTTTTCAAATGGTGGCTACTATTCTTCCTATAACTCCTCAGTTTGTTCATCTTGTTGCTTATGCCACTTTCCTGTCATCTTTCAAGAAAAAAGATTTTGAACTTTGAGTACTTTCCCGGACTCAATTTTGACAAAATTAGTATTTTAAGCTCTATCACAAACAAGAAAAACGTTTATTTTTTATATAAGTAAAATGTGTGATAAATATATGTTTAAATATAAATTATATTTAAACATAAATTTTAGAATTGAATATGCTTTTAATTCTTAAATTTTCGTATAAAATTAGAATTTATCGGTGTACCACATTTGATAAAATTTGGTTCTCAATTTTAAAAAGCTAACACATATATTTCTTTTAGTCAAATTGTGTTAATTTTTTTTATTTCTCGTGCTTTTAGACCCAACACCAGTTGGGTGAGTGGTTCAAAATGACATTCTTGTAGTCTTATGTTTTGTTAAGTGAAGCTAAGGAGTCTTTATGGTGTTAGATCCAATATTGATATAATCAATCAGGATTTAATGATAATTAATTCAATAACCTTTAAAGGAAGAGTCAGGTAATAATGATCTGGGGATAATGAAAGGCAAGAGGGAAGGAAAAAGGTCAGGACTAGACAAAAATAAAGGATCATGAACCGTAAGAAGTATGGAAAAGGGACTTTTATCTCTCTTTTTTTACTACAAGAGTGTCAAATAACATATTAAGATTTGGTTTGAAAAATATCAAATCAAATGTTAGTGTAAAATATTGTTTAACATATAAAAAAAATTAACATCGATGAGTTAATAAAATTATATTCATTTATTTTTATGTTTAACATCCAAAATGTATTAAAATTTGAGATATAAACAAATTTTAATTTAATGTCTAAATTTAAAGACTACAAAAAATATTTAATCTTAAATTTAAAATAAGTATTCTATAAATTAAGAACGGTATAGAATTAAGTGTAAAAAGGAAATATTCCATGAATGAATAAACCCTAACAGTTTGGTGGAAGGTAGAGGTAGGATAGAGTGTGCAGGGTACTAAATCGGGTATGTAGCCCTTGCTTGGGAATTATTGTTCCCTCAAAAGGGCAATAGTGATTGACACATAGGGCTATATGAAATGAGTCATCATCATGTGCCCGCAGAAAATTAGAAATGAGAAACAAATAGAAATTGCAATTATAATATAATATGTATAAAGAAACTAAGCAATGATTGATTCTATTGTATTGGTCTATCCAATTATGGGAACCCTAGCTATCATATATTTAACATTCTCTTCTCATTCTTTCGTGAACGTCTCAGCTACGAGATAGCTATCATATACTTAATCCTTTAAAATCAATGTATTACCAATTTCATTCATAACTATTTTTTATCTATTCACAATTATGACTAAATATTTAAATTTAATATGAAATGTAAGAACAAAAATGCAAATATCACATTTAATCCATCAAAACAAAACTTAACATTTCACTTCCAAATGAATTACCTACTTAAGCAAAACAAGATCAATGATAAATAAACCACTTACAACACTTTAAACTATAAATTGCAACCTAAACCCAAGATCAAATATCTTGAGCACTTGCATCATCATCATCTTGGAAGCATCTAGATCAACACCTTTTATCTTCATCGTAGGCTTGTCTCCATTTTTTTCAATGGTAGATGTAATCAAACAAGGACTTGTCAAAACTCTAACGTCATTAACACCTAGTTTAGATTAATTGTTGATTGATTCATCTTGTAGCCTACGTAATAAAAAAGTAAATTATAAAATGTCATGAAATTATACGTATAAAATTGTAATGAAAGTGGAAATGTTTACCTTTGTTGATGACTTGTCTCTTCATGTGTCCTTGTTTCACTTTTGACAATTTCAAATACTAATTCCCATTGTGCAATTGTAGTTAATAATGTAGTATGATATGTTTGGATTAAAAAAGTAATATTTGGTGGTGAACCTTCAAAATGTATTGAACTATTATGTTAAAAAGCTTTCTTTAATCACATGCAATCATGTATGAAGTTTACAAGTTTAAAAACTTCATAGTCAGTGATTTTTGTTTAGCTATCTCAACTCTTTTGTATGTCACAAATATTCATAATGATTTTTTTTTATAGTCAAACGGTTGAGAATCCAAGTATGAGTCTAAGTCCCACATTAAATAAAAATGAGAATGTTGAACACCATATAAGAATCAAGGCCTATAATCCTATCACATCCTTAAGATTTTTAGTTAAGAGGGGTGTCCTTATGTCTGGGTTGGGTTCATGCTCATTATTGTTGTATCTCCAAGTGTTAATTTTAATCTATTCATAAGTTGAACAAAAATTTAAGTGTTTATATCAGAAGATATACACTTTATTTTCACACCTTATCTAGTTTAACAATTTTGATTTAGAATTTATAGATTGAGGTTTTGATAAAACAAAGAATAAAGGAAATACATAACTCTCAAAATGTCATATTGCATTCTTTAATAAATATTCAAGAAAAGAAAATAGATTGAATTATTTTTTATAAAAGTAGTTAAATTAATTTTTTTTATAATAATAGTACCAAATTGAAAATAAATAAATAGTGGGATCAAATAAATAAATTATGTGAGGGCCAATAGTGTAATGGTTGAATTGAGAATATCAATTTAGAAAGATGAGAAAGAAAAATAATAATTAATTTATTTGAAAGAGATTGACAAGTCAGAAAAGGGATCTGAAATTATATATTTAGCTATATCATGTTCCATCAGCATGAAGAAGAGATATATGCCAAATGGATTAAGTACAACGACTAATCAGAATACATTCTAAGATTTGTCAAATCCGAATCTATGGAAAATAGATACATTTTTCATCTAAATTTGACTATACAAATACCCATCAAATGATGTATTAAAGGATTCTTAACATCTTAATTATTCTTTCACTAGATCATATCCTAATTAAATCTTCTACATTAATCAACTTATTATAGCCACACAATTAAATGATATTTTTAATACATACTATTATGGTATCAAGTATTAGTAATTAATATTGATGACAATCTTTAATCCAACCATAATATGGGTATATACACCTCTTACCAAGGTTTATTTCATACTAAAATAATATCATCATGAATCGATTCATGGATCACTAAATATATATATAAATTGTGTCAAATACTAATAAGAATCAAACTATAAAATTTAGTAGATGGGGTCTAAAATCCAATTAACATGTAAGTATTATAATTCATATAAAATATTTTAACTTTTCAAAATAACCAAAGAATATATATGATAGATAATATCTTTTAAATATATTAATATATAAAAATCGTCAATTACACGTTTTTCCTAAATTTATTCTAGAAATTAGTATTCTGCTATTCCACTTATTTTCAAATTTCTAACTACTTATATGCTTTAAAAGTTAACTAAATTACTATACATTATGAACTCTAAATCATTTTTTAAGACAATAATATTCCATAGCCAATCATAGAATAATTTTTGTCTTAGAAAATTGAAAACAAAAGAAAAGAAATATTACATTTTAGCAAAGACTCCAACTATTGGAAAAATTTTTGATAAATATTTGATATTTAATTTATTCTTATAATATTTATGTAATTTATGGGGCTTCACTTCTACCCTCGAGACTGAAAGTTGGTGAAATTTACAGAGAGAGAAAGATACAAGAAAAAAAAATGCATATAGATATAAAATATTTATTAGCAAAACTTAATTTGCCAGCTATATTATATATATATATATATATATATATATATATATATATATATATATATATATATATATATATATATATAAAGTAAATTTGATCACTAACAAGGCTAGTAATTTTTTAATTCTTAGTTTAACATGAAAATGTAAATAGAATATTTAATTATAAACTATAATTATTTATAATTTAATGATGATAATCCTAAAGAAAGGAAAAATATTGAAAAATAAGTTATATATACTTCAATTAATCTAAAACGATTAGAAAAGGAAAATTAATTTTATCATAAACACTATTAAAAAAACTTATATTTTCTGTCAATTTTGTTTGAAATTTTTATGTAAAAAATATTTATAAATTTTGTTATAAAAAAAAAATACAGGAAAGTGCTGTTAATTTTTTGGCTAAATATTTTATATAAAACACTTTTGGCAACAAATTTTATAAGAAATATTTATAAATTTTATAATTTTTTAGGAGATAATTATCCACGAAAGAATTATCGGTCAATTTAAATCTTAGAAAAAATAGTAGAAAAAAGTTTTTTCTTGTAATTTTTTTTAACAAATTTGTAAGAAAATTCTCATGTAATATGAGATTTTTTAATAGTGAAAAAAATTTAAAAAAATATTATATTTTTGTAAAATTAAATAACAATTATATGATATTGTGTATATAGTGAAACTTCGATATAAAAATAATTTTATATATATATATATATATATATATATATAATTGAAATAAAAAATAATCCAGAGGTCAAGGACCATCAATGCATACTTTCTGTCTCTGAATGTTCTTCGTAATTAAGTTATCTATGTCAGGTTTTAATCAAATCAACTGTTTGTTTTTTTTTTTCTTCATAGATAAATCTTCTTTTGTGATTGGTTAAATATGGGTATAATATAGATACAGATAATATATTCAACTTTTTAAATGTACAGGGGGATGGAGATGATTATTATATATCTGCCTCGTTTTCGTTTTTATTATAATTTCATTCTTAATATTTAATATTAAAAAAATCTGTATCTCTTGATATTAAATTTTTTATCATTTTTATTTTTAAATAATGCTTGGAATAATAATGGGATCGGTAGTATTGCTATCCAATAACTATGAAGATCAGAAAACAAAAATCATATCAATAAGATATAAAGATAAGAATGTAAATAAATTTTTACTTCAAAATAAAAGTAAAATAGTCCAACTTGCAACAACTCAACCTTATAAAAAAAAACCGTCTTGAAGAATAATTAAATTTGATCTTAATACGTATACGATTATAATCATGAAACCACTATTTTAGTGTTCTATTATAGAGATGTTTTGGTTTGATAAAAGGGATTATGAAGAATTAAATTGAAAAATTGATTATATAATTAATATTTATCCACAGTAGTGGAGGTTTGATTCCTGATCCCGTGATGCATTGTCTAGAATAAAATCAATGGAACATTTTATATGAAATCTTATTTGGAATCAAAGTACTACTAATAGTAATGAGGGTAAGTAACCCTAGAAAGATTCCACGCCAACATCTTTATTACCTCGTGTTTGCATAACCAATTAGTTGCTACTTTTCAAAAGCCAAATTAATTGTCCATCAAATTCACAAGTCACTTGATCCTCTCACACAAAGTCAAAAACTTTATCACCAAATCATTCATCACTATATTATGCATCTATCTCCGGTCAAAAATAACCTTTTTTTTAAATTCAATATATTGTTGATATTATATAAAAGAAGATCAAGTTGTTATTTTTTATGATGTCCAAGTGAATAAAAGATGTATTTAGAGTTAGGTCAAAATATAACTCATTAGAATCTTAATCATGTGCATAATCTATTATGAGTCAATATGGCACAAAAATTTGAAAGTTATTTGAAAAACTAAACCATTAATATGTTAGGTGAACAATCTAATTGATTAGAAATCTAATCATTTAGAAAATTAATAGAGTCAATTAAATTTCTCAGCACAAGTTTTTAAATATGAAAATTGGCATTCTATATCCATATCTTGCAGCAATTGAAATTTGGAAATTCGGACAAAGATTGAGAAGATGCATTCTTGAAGCATATTGGAAGAATTCGTTGAAGTTCATCATGATCCCTCAAGATTAGAATCAACTACATGGATCTTGACTTGGCAAGATAAAGGAAAATCATATTTGAACAAGGTGTATTGAATCTGATTACTGATTTGTGATTTTTGTATTATGTTGTTTGTTTGAAACATTATGAAAGTGATTGTATGATGCAAGTGTGTATATAACCTTGCTTAAGTATTCTTTTCTTGTCTTAGAGTTAAGATTTTCTAAGTGTTTTTGTAAATCTTTGAGACATAGTGGAAGAAACTATCTAGGTGTAGTTTATTTGGAGAACAGATGTAGATTTCAAGAAATCAAACCATTATAAATCATTATAAACCCTTGTGTGTGTTCTATCTTTCCTTCATTATACTTGCTCTTTCTTTCATAATTAAGTTTATTTCTTGGTGATTGATTAGGTCTTTAATTTGTGCATCATCCATTTACTTTGTTAATAGATTAAAGTAACTTTTCTCTTCTCTTGGTTTATGAAAGATTGACCTATCTATTTTAACATATATAATCTAAACAAAAATTAATACATGGATCCTTTAATTCTAATCTTTCTTATGAAAGATCTTATGATAACATCTAAAATAAAATAATCAATTTGATTCACAATTAGTCACATACAAGGATATCAACTAACTCAATGCAATGTCAAAATATTAATTGTACACTAAATTGAAATTTAGTACAAATTGGTTTTACTGCCCAAAGAAAACAAAGTTTAAGAAAAAGATAAAGATAAACTCAAAAACACTTAAGATGACCATGTTAAAAAATGAATTTTAAATCTAATTCAATCTTATAAACTTGACTTATATGTTAAGATTTTTATCTATTTATATAATATAAGTTCATTTTAATTTTATTTTTATTTTTATTTTTAGTAGGATCTCCAAAATATACCTATACCTCTAATAAATTTAACTATTTCTTTTTTAATTTCTTTTATATACTTATATTAGAACACAGAAACGAGTCTAGATGACTTAACATTGATTAGTTATGGGCTTGAGTGATAATTTTTGTTAAATAATTATTTAATTTTATTGTTATATATTTCTCCCAACTCAAAATAATAACAGGGTAACCTGAAACACATTTATAGACCATATATATATATATATATATATATATATATATATCCTAATTAATTTGTTTTTTATTGAGATGAGAGAAAAATAACACACGTGGCGCTATAATATCTATCACGATACATTTAATATCATAAATTGAATTTATTCACTGTCCGATTTTGTCTCTTTCATTTATTATTTATATTTATAGTATTTATATATTTGGAAAATAAGAATCACTTTAGCCACACATAAATTGTTTAAGTGAATATGTACAATTAGTTATTTTAATTTATTAATTTTGAGTAAGTAATAAACTTCATCAACATCTTAATCGCTTGGTGGAAAATTAAGTCAGTGCTAATATCATATGCCTGGCTATGATGAAGCTTTCACTCATGAGAACAGGTAAATGAAGTGCGAATTCAAAAATCATATTATGAAATACTAGCGTAACACAGGCGCTATCGCGCCTGTGTGTATATTTTTTAAATATACGTAATATTTTATTAGCAGTGATAATATTATAATGTTATTAAATAAATATATATATATTAAAATTATATTTATT
>Ga0214542_1000554_pt1 | contig 68487 bp, 18 predicted proteins | sample CNSS1metaG_FD_160096 | JGI IMG/M metagenome (GOLD analysis project Ga0214542, IMG submission 160096) | Root nodule microbial communities from cowpea collected in UCLA plant growth center, Los Angeles, California, USA - CNSS1 | ecosystem: Host-associated > Plants > Roots > Nodule | place: USA...
TGTTTGGTTTTTTTTTTTTTTTTTTATGTATTTAATTGTGATATTTGTGTTTTTTTTTGGAGAGTTTGAGGTTTGAAAATATTTGGTGTTCTAATGTTTTGCAGGGTGGTTTTTGGGTGCTTACTTCCTCGGAGGTTTCGGAGAAGATGGGCGTGGGATGAATGGTCTCTCCAAGGGTGTCATTGCTACTGCTAAGTCATGGGCTGTTGGGATCCCTGTGAGTTAAATGTTTTTTGTTCTTTTGTTGGTTCACTTGCAGCCATCTTGATAGATTTTTAGCAAATAAATTTTGGATTTTACATTAAAAATTTTAATATAACATGTTCACATCACACAAATTTGATCAAGGAAGGGTTTGTTAGAATGTGTGTACTTAAAGGGAAGCTTGAATCCATGCTCACAATCTTGAGCTAACCTGGGTACAATACTTGTAATCTTGATTTAAACCCCAATAATAAAAAGAAGGTTTAAATCCTATGTTGGTTTAAATCCTATCTTGATTTTTCAACAATGTTTGTTTAATTTTACCACTTTTTTTTTCTTGTGTTCAATTTGATTATTTTCCTTGTCATAGTTTAAATTGATGACAAGACACTGTTCACGGTGATATTGTTTGTGTTATGTGAATATTTTTTATTACGTGGCCTAGTAATGATTGTAGTCATTGCAATGTTCATTGTATTTTGAAATGAAATCGGAGATAAAAGGGGAATTAGGATTTGGGAGATAAATTGGTATGAGTTTTTTCATGGCATGATTTAAATGAAATTGTTGGCTACTGTCATGGAACTCTAGAAAATGGAGATAATAGTCATGTTGGTTGTGTTCCAGAAATTGACAAAGAGAACAATGAGGGTGATGAAGTGGAGGTTAGGGGGGTGGTAAAGTGGAGGATGGGAGCTGATGAAGTTGAGGGTCATGGGGTGATAAATTTGAGACTCAGGTCGTGATGAAGTTGAAGGTGAGGGGTGATGAACAAGGATTAAATTTAGTCTCCGTTTGAATTTGAATTTAATTTGTGATATAACAAGGACTAAATTGCATTTAATTTAGTCTTTGTTTTAGTTAAATAATGTTCGATTTAGTCCCTGTTCTAATTAAATAATGTTTGATTTAGCTCCTCTTCATCTCCCCGACTCTCAACTTCATCACCACTTGACCCTCAAATTTATCACCCCGTGACACTCAACTTCATCATTCCCTTGACCCTCCACTTTGTCACCCTCATCGTTTTCTTTGTCAACTCAACATGACTATTATCTTCATTCTCTAAAGGACCGTGACAGTAACCAACAACTTCATTTCAATCATGTCATGCAAAATCCATACCAGAATATCTCCCAAACCCTAATTCCCCATTTTTCCTAATTTTATTTCAAAATATAATAAACATTGCAACGATTACATTCATTATATGGTCACATCATAAAAAACGGTCCACGTGACACAAACAGTGCCATCATGTACAGTGCCCCGTTATCAATTTGATCAGCCTTAAGAAAAAGAACCAAATTAAACACAATTTAACAAAATAGGGACCAAATTGAATGTGCAAAAAAAGAAGGAACTAAATTGAACAAACTGGACCAAAATAGTATTTAGACCTAAAAATAATAAGGGAAAACTATTCTTTGTAAGGTGGCTAGGATTTTCACTCAAATTGTGTAAACAAAACTGTCTATTGTAAGAAATTTGTCAAGTGATATAACTTTGTTTCTTCATTTTGACATCACAGTTGTTTCTGCATTTTGGCATCAAAGTGAGAGTCTAAAACATCATAGGTTCAAATACATGTATGTCTAAGTAACAAAATTAATTCTTATAACCATATTTTTAAAAAACCAAAACAAATCTAATAATTAAATAATGTTCTTCCACCTAAATGTGGCAATTCTTTCAGCAATTTGTGACCTTGTCATGAGCGATGACTTTATCAAGCTTCTTTGTTGGCATTTTTGCTTTAGTGTCATATGTCATTGAAATGAAAAGATTAACAACTCACAAACTGATTTGTAATGTAAGTGAATTGAGTTGAATCAGTAAAGTGTTAGCTATAGATGATTGTAGCTCTTTCACCTGAAGTAAAACTACAATTAAAGATTTTTTACAGGTGAAATTTTTAGTTTAGCCATAGTTAATTATCTTCAGCAAAACAGATAGCATTTATCTCTTCTTGAGTTCTTGGCAGATAGGAATAGCTATAAGGGCAGCAGGTTCAGGTCACCTACCAAATTATGGTTTTGTATTTGTGACTCTGGGAAGCACTGCTGTTTTACTTATTACATTCAGAGCATTACTGTATACTGTTCTTCCAGTTGACAACACCAAAAAGAGTGATGACTACCGTCGTGGTAGTCCCTTTGAACTCTTTGAGGTAAACAAGTTTTTCATCTGTCAGATCTTACGAGTATTATATTTTCTCACACAATTGCCTTTATATAAACATGAATTGTGTTACATATCTGTTACATCTGCTGTATCTATGAATTTGTGTATGTTACCATACAGAATAAACTTTGTTAATGGGGAAATGTTGAATTAAAAGCTGAAGTGTGTATTGTGAATGCTTTTGTTTGCTGTAGCCAGAATAAAAGCTGTGACTGAGAAAAAAGTAAAAGTATAACTTTTGATCCGCACTGCAACAATTCTAATCCAGATTAACTGATGGTTACCAAACCTATTGATGAAGTTATTTTTTTTGTATTATGAAAATTTAGATTTACACAGTAGCATATAATTTCTTCTGTTAGTGTCTACTTCAGCAGCAAAATTTCTAAATACTTTGAACTAATTGTGCATTGGATTCTGAATAATCCTGAACAATATTTGTTCTCTACTTTTGTAGCTGCTCACATCATTAGTTCGGCGGTGGTAGAGAAACGTTGTTGTTCAAGGCAGCATAATGTGTTCGAATCAGAACATTAGTTTCCATCAGTAATCTCCTTGTCAAAGGACATTATTAACTATTAAGGAATCTGAATCATCTGTGGTCTGGTCCATTTGCACTATAGGCTGTCACATTCTGAGATCTCTCAGGTTTTCTTAATAAGTTTACCCTTCATGTTCAATGCTGATAAAATCTGAGATTGTTGTAACTAAATTCATATGATGTAATTTTATATATCTATATAAATTACTATAACACCAATTTAAACCTACAATTTTGATGCACTTGGATACAATTTTTGTAATGCAGTTACCATGAGTGATGCTAATTCTTAAATATTGCATTGTTTATGATACTAATTCTGAATATATTGCACTATTTATGGTTAACAGCCCTTTTATAAATGAAGTCAAATAATAAATTTAGTCCCCTTTAGTTTACTTAAATTCTGACTTATTAAAGCTAGAAGTTTTCTTTTCACTTAGGAGAAATCAAGCATGATAACTTAATAACAGATTGGGAACTTAGGGTTTTCGAACTAACCCTATTTGAATCTTGAAGATACAATTTTATACTTTTATACTTCTGATCTCGTTAATATCATGCACAGTGTTGAATGGATTCCCAGGAGATAACTACTGAATTAAGATGAAAATATTATAACTAACTATATTATTATAACTAATTGAATTAAGATAAATCATATTTAATTTTAGCGTTTTAGGGTTAAAAATGTTTTTAATTTCTAAACTTAAAGTAAAATTGAAAATTTTGTATGTTCTAAATTTTAATATATTTTAATTTTCAGACAACATAAAAATAATGAATATAGTATTTTATTTTAATTATTATGTGATAAATTATATTTGAATTGAAGCGTACTAGATGGCGTAAAGAGCTCAATATCACTGTCTAACTTATCATTTAACGCATTAGAATTTGTTTAGTCTATTATATTTATTTATTTTTAACGTTTAAGAATCAAATTAAAAGTTTAAAACAAAGATGAACAACAATATTTAGAAACTTAGGTAATAATGTGGAAATCGAGTGATTTTTAACTTAAACATAAGTTTTCTTAACATTAGAAAAGGTCTCTATCATAAAATATTTAGTGCTTATTTTTTTAATTGCACTTGGATAAAATATAATTTTTGAGCAATTTAGTATTAATTGAAACTGAATTGATACCTATAAAAATTTTAGCAAGGATCTTATCTTTTACTCTGAATTTGTATACAACTTGGATTCACATTAGCAATAAATGATGATGTTATATTATTAATAGAAGTGGTTGATATTGGATACCTAACTTTTGACAATGGCATGGGTACATAGTGAGTCAAACTTCATATGTTACAAATTCAACTCAACCCTATTTATTTTAAAGACTTAAGTTCTTAGGTTTAAATTTGGACTTTATTTGAAAGGATTTAACTTAGTTTTACGCAAATCAATGATTTGTAATAAAATACAATTTAATCACTGTATAATGAATAATTGGGAAAATCATTATTTTGAATAATTCACTCACTGTTCCAAAGATAACAACGTTATAATATATTTCATTTAAGGTAGGAGACAACCTTCTTTCGTATTTCTCTTTTGGGCCACTTTGTTAAAAATAGATCTGTCTAATTATCTTAACCACAAAGGGATCTGAATTGATTAACAAGCTTTTATATGGTTTAAGATGAATTTTGAATAAATCTTTAGGTTTTAAAGCTCAATTAATCAATTTCGCAGTTCTGGGTTAATGGACTGTTTAAGTCAATCAAGAAAGATTATGAGAGAGAAGAAAGAAGCAAGACACACAATTTATACTGGTTCGATTCAAAAAGAATCTACATCCAGTCTTCTCCTAAGTAACACACTTAGGAGGATTCCACTAAACAGAAAGGTTCCAAGAATTACAAGCACACATATGTAATTCTAACCCCCAAAACCCAAGAACTTGATTCAACAATCAAGAACTCCCCCTAGGAGCAATGCATCCACACAATTGCACCTAGGTCCACACTTCAAACACTGAAGCAACTGTAATCAATAATACAGAAAACAAAACAAGAAACGAATACACCTAAGCTGTGCAGATTTGACTTGATGCTCCTTGAATCAAGCAAGATCCATCATGGTAGAATCAACCATCAATTCTTCTTGGATCTGTACTTGAGTTATCTTTGCAGAATCTTCTGAAACTTTGTGTCTCTCAGATGCCTCTCTCTCAGATGAAGACTGCGTGATCTTTCTTATTTTTCCTGGCCCAAAACAGATTCCAAAACAGCTTTTATACAAAGGTTTTTGCTGTCACTAATTCGATTAGCAATTTACCTAATCGATTATCGTGAGTATATTTTCACTTACTTTGTACAATACTCACAACTAATCCATTAGTTAAAGAACTAATCATATGCAGAATTACACAGCAGGCCTGAAATACATTTGATAAAGATAAGCTTTTTGCCTAATGCATATCCTAACTGGACCAAGCTATGTTTTATCCTAGATCAGTAGACATCATCAAAACTGTTCTTCATTTATGGGTGAAAGGCTCCCCCTTCCAACACACTTATGATCTTATGATCTATTAAAGAAACTATTGTAGGTTTGTTTTCGTAAGATTTCATATTTTCGTACATTTATCTTTCCATTGTATAGGAATTTCTTTTATACGAATTTTTAGAAAAAAACAGTATTTATAAATTAAAATTATTTTATATAAAATATAATCTGTAAAAGCTTTTTATATAGTTTTTTAAAACTCTTTTTTAATTTATCCCTAAGCTAATTTGAACTTATGAAGAAGATACCTTTCCTAATTTTCTTACAAATGGAAAAAGGGGTTATTTCTTGAAAAAATAAAAATTATTTCATTGTTTTGTATAAATTATTAAATGTTTGTTATTTTTGGTAAATTTCCAAAACTTTTAGAATTAGAATAAAATTTAATTTCTTACATTATTAAAGACTAACCGAACCTAGTTAGTTACTTCTAACGTAAGATATTTACTTATTATATATATATATATATATATATATATATATATATATATATATATATATGATTAAGGTAAACATGCGATTCTTTTTAAAATAGAATAAAAAAATAACATAATTCCTAATATTAATAAGTGAAACCAAAACAGTGATAGAGTAAATGTTATAATATCATTTTATAACTTGAAACTCATACAAAAACTTTCATACTATTGTTCTAACCACCCTTCTTCCATACACCCCTTATACACACAATTAATCATATATTCATAAATATACAATTAATCTACCATACAAGTCATTAATTAACATTATTATCATAATCAATCAATAGTTTAACTGTGTTTCTCTCATTTAAACAATTGATAAATAGATAAAATAAAATTCTTCACTAAAGTTATATCACATGCTTAAGTTATATAGTTATAAAAAGATTAAAATACTCCCTTCATCCATGTTTTTGTTGAAAAATCTCAAATAGATCCTAAGATTTTTTTTAGTCTCAATTAGGTCCATATTTTTGAAAATGTGTAACAATTAGGCTCATTCCGTTAGTATGATGTTAACGGTGTTAAGGATATGCCACGTGTCAGCTCCACATTTTTTTATTTTTTTTTTACTTTTTCTTTAATTTTTTTTTAATTTTTTTTAATTTTTTTTAAAATTTTTATTTTTTTTTTGAAAACTATTCATGCCACGTGTCACGTCAATATTGTGCCACGTGTCACGTCAGTAAGGTGACACGTGTCAAATTATTGTCTGAATCTCAATTTGGTCCATATATTTGTTATTTTTACTACATTTCAGTCCATTTTTTAAAAAAATTTTAAATATATTTATTTTAACCTTTTATAAAATTGTTTTAAAATTTTATATTTAAATTTATAAAATTGTTATTTTTAAACCAACTCTAACATTAGTATATAAATTATTTAAAACAATTTTGTAACAAGTTAAAATAAATATTTAAAAATTTTAAAACAAAATATAAAATAAACTTAATATTATTAAAATTGTTTAATAAAAATATCATTATAAAATTTATATAAAAGTTAAATTTGATCTCAATTTGGAGAAGATGAAATTGAAAATTTTAAAAAAATGGACTGAAATGTAATAAAAATAACAAATATATGGACCAAATTGAGATTCAGACAATAATTTGACACGTGTCGCCTTACTGACGTGACACATGGCACAATATTGACGTGACACGTGACATGAATAATTTTCAAAAAAAAATTAAAAATTTAAAAAAATATTAAAAAAAATTTAAAAAAAATTTAAAAAAAAAATCAAAAAAAAATCAAAAAAATGTGGAGCTGACACGTGGCATATCCTTAACACCGTTAACATCATACTAACGGAATGGGCCTAATTGTTACACATTTTTAAAAATATAGACCTAATTGAGACTAAAAAAATCTTAAGACCTATTTGAGATTTTTCAACAAAAACATGAATGAAGGGAGTATTTTAACCTTATAAAAATAGACCACGAACAAAAAAAATGATCATAGAAATTCACATTTTTCTTTTGGTATGGAATGAAAAAGAGAAGAAGGCGAGGAGCCAAAGAAGCAAAAAAGAAGGTAAAGTATAAGAGAAAGAATAGAAGTGACGTGATAGTGTGACAGAAAGAAAACTTATAGAGATAGAAATAGCCTGGTAGGCATTAGACATAGAACATAGACAACAATAGGCATAGGTTTTTCTTTTCTTAGGTACTATACTATACTAGGCTGCTGCTGCGTATTCTCTGTGCTCTACACGCTGCCGCTGGTGTTGTTAAAGGTTGTTTGTTTCGGTCACTGCAATGCATGCATGCTGTGTCAAATCATCCCCAACACAACACCGTTACATCACATAATGTTAAAATTTGCATGCCATTGCCACCTATCAACAATTTTTTTCATACAGATTTTTTCTAATTTTATCACACTTTTTGAGAAATAAATTTTGTCGTTTTGAGGGTCTGAATATTTTTTCTGTCACCCTAATATTATTGATCAATGGTTGACCTTCAAGTTCACGTTACTATAAAGAGGAGTTTGGGAGTTTGTGGTGCTACACTCACATGCCTTATATGGATCGATCGATATGTAAGATAAGATGCTTTTCTTATGCATCCAGTAATATTTAAGATAGGTATATATATGGCAGATAGCTAGTGGTTGTATAATGCGGTGGCATACATCTTAAAAACAACTCATTTTGTTTTATTTTTTCACATGTTTAATATCTTTAAAAAAAATCCTTTTCATATGAATTTACTCAGATGCATGAGTATAATTTTATAATCCATCAACATATAGTAAACTCATATGAAATTAGTTAATTTCGAGCATCTTAAATTAATAATTCAGATATTTTATCACCATTACGTTTGATAAAAAAAAATACATTAATATATATATATATATATATATATATATATATATTGTTAATATTTATAATTAATGATTAAATATGTTTTCAATCTTTTAACTTTCAATTAAAATTGGAAATAATCCATCTTTAAGACTTTGAACTAATTTAGTTATCTAACTTTAGAAATACGTGTATTTAGTCAGTTTAATCACATTTATTTAAGTTTTTTTTTTTATATTTCATATTTCGTGATAGTATTTGAGTTGTTTACATTATTTAACTTATTTTCATGCTTCAATATTAGTTAAAATACACACTTAAAATGTCAAATAAACTAAATAAATTTTGGTTAAAGAGACTAAATTTATTCAGTTTTTAGAGATCGAAACTAAATTTGTTCAAAGTCTCAAAGAATGACTAATTTCAATTTTTATTAAAAATTAATGGACAAAAAACATATTTAATCCTATAATTAATTATATATTTATAATTTCACTTATTATTTATTATAAAAAACAATAAAAGATACTCTTGCATAATCAAAGAAGAGATTGTAATTTAAAAGATTTCTTTATACATAATATAATTAATTATACTTCGTGACTATTTAATAAGATACACTTTAATAAATGATTTTTGTACACTTTTTTTACAATTTTGTGCAAAATATTTTTTTCTTATTGTCATAAATATTTTATTGAATAATCTTTTTAAAATTAGTTTAATGAAAAAGAATCTTTAAAAACAATAGAATTTAATGACTAAATACAAAACCGTATACTGGTCTTCGATGATGACAAATACTGGCAATGTGGAAGAAGCATGCATGCCTAATAAAAGCAGGAACCTTGTACCCATTGGGCAAACGTTATGTACATCGGTTTGTTCGTCATGTATAAAGAGAAAAATTCAAGTCACGGGTTCATTAGATACACTTTTATTGGTTACTTTATATAAGTTTCAGACTGAAAATGAATTTGGTCAATCAAAATTTAATGGTTTAAGAGAATAATTTTAAGCAATTCACATGCATAAATTAAATAATAACAACTTTTTAAAATAACATGTGAATTAATGTACCAATTTAAATTTTGCAGATAATAATAAATCATAAATATACTTTTGATTAATTTTATTTGAGTTGATGAAATCATTCTTAGATAAATGATTTAAACTAATTTAGTTAGATTAATTTAAATTCTCGTATGATTGACTCATGTAAATCAAGAAAAAGAGTTTATCAACAAACATGTTTTTTTTTTTTTTTACATGTCTTTATTTCCTATCCACTGCACAGGACAAATCCCTTACCTTACCCTGCCTTACCACTCTATTATACAATTTTAAGGAATTCATGTATTATAAGAATGTAACTTTTTTTATTAGATTGTGTGTGCTTTATGAAGGTTATCTTTCTTTTTCACCACATTCCTGTCAAGTCAGTTAATGCTTGTTCTTAAAAACCAGCAATACCCTAAAATAAGAAACACCATTCATAGTCTTGTTCCATTAATAATCTGATAGCAACTTGAGTGAATAGATATACCAAACACAGCGTAGCCATTGAAACAATTAATTGCATCATCATACGACACTTTCAAGTACCATAGAGAGAGTGGTGACAAGGGGAAGCACGATCAATGGTTATTTTTTGAACAAAGAGCCAAACCCTACACAGTCATGAAGATCTTACCTACCTGTAACAAGCCTTTAAAAATATTACACTCCACACCTTCCAACTTCCAAGAACGAATTCGATATATATTTATTGGCATACTTTTCACACTTTTGGAAACTTGTACACCAGAGGAAGGTGGCTTAGGATATGGATTATTTTGTTGATTTTGTTTGAGTTTCGATGATACCCTTTTAGGGGATTCTCCACCTATTTGCTTGCATGCAACACTGTGTTTTATTTCTTAGTGTGTTGCGACATTGGTGATAACAAAAGGCGAAGGGTAGTAGCTAGGGTAGATTTTTGTTTGTTTTGTTTTTGAGAAAGGATAAAAACTAAAGCAGATACCAAGTTGTCTCTGCGCTCTTTCAATCGCTGTCCGCATTAAAATAAGAAAAAGAGAGGAACAAGAAGTCAAGAACTGGAAAAAAGAGATAAAAGAAGGCACACCCTTGATAAGTCGAGAGAGTGAGAATCTAAGGTGATGGTGACATGACATGCAAGCTTGGATATTGACATTTCGAGAGGGTTTGGGGTGTGAGGAGAGAGAGAGAGAAAGGGATTGAATTTGAGTTGTTGAAGGGGCAGTGTTTGCATCTAAGGAAGGGAGCATAATGAGGAGAGAGAGTGTGGTTTAGAAAGACAGACACAAGGGTTGTTTTTGTTTGAGGCATGATGACACATGAAAGGCATTTTGATTTGATTTCAATGGTGCAATGCAAGGTGGATATAGATAGGCAAACATGCTGTGGTGAGTGGTGACAGTGATGACAGGGCCACCACAACACCATAAACCTTACAGTGTTACAGCTAGTGATCTTTCTCAGTCCAGTCCAGTAGCCATCACAGCAGGGGACAGTGATCTCAAAATCTAACTTTGTTTTATGCTTGGATCTCCTCCTTACCTACCTACCCTTTAGCTTCTGTACTCAGTATTGAATCATGCTCCATTTCTCTTCTTCACCTCATCTCACACGTGATCCTCTTCTTCCTTCATTGGTTACATCTTCATTTTCTCTGTCGATCTTCATCCAGATCATGTGATTACAACCAACTTACATGGTCAAAAATGTTATAAATGCACTTCTTCTTACACTATTTACTGTTCTAACTTTAAAGTTTTACTCATGCCAATGTCAAATTTAAAGAAATTCAGTTCATACTTTAAACTGTTTTCATCTGGTGTTTCTTTGGTCAAATGCACATTCAGAAGTGACAATTTTACTTTTTGTCCTTTCACCTGCTTTCAAAAGATTAATACAGCTGATGTAATGTTAATCTAAAAAATGAAATTATATTTCACTCAATTCTATAAAATTGAATCACATTTGTATTATAAAATTAGATTTACATTCACTTATATATTATGAATTAATCTTATTTTATATTTAGTGTGAAAGTCTAATACACTTCTTTTATATAAAGGCATTTTTTCTCTAATGAAGAACTAGATACTAATAATAATTCCATAGTGATATAATCATGTAATTGAGTGAAATAATAAACACAACAAACTTTAATAGGATAAACGATAACTTATCATTTTTATACCATACTCTAAAATTTGTACCTATTTATATATTTTTTATTTGTTTGAATTAATACGTGATTCTTAATCGTAAAATCTCAACACACATTTTGATGATATATAATAAGGGTTATCAAAACTTTGATTACCCTAACCCTAATGCGGGAGGTTTAAATAATATACAAATATTTAAACCTAACATTAGAATGACTATAGATTAAAGTATGAGCATATTCTATCATTGTTAGAATTGATAACAGAGAGTCTAATTAAATTCATCATTGTTTTCATATCTTGAATCACTTAATAGTGATTTGTTTGTTCTAATTACTGTTCAAATTGTAGATGAGTGGGAACATGAATCCGTCCTTGAAGCTCGATGTTAATGAGTCCTGAAATTCCGTATGAGGGGCTGGTTGAACTGTTCAGTGCATCTGAACAGTGCTTGTCTCTTTTGTCTTCCTAGTTAGTTCCACGTCTTTTTCTTCTATAATGTCAGTGACTTACTAATTCAGTGTTTAACAGAAGGTGTGACAGAGGAGACACAAAAGATTGGTTGTTGAAATTGTCATAAGATTATATTACATGATCAATCATTTTTTATTTTTCTCAAATAGTTTATGAACTTCAATCTAACATGAGTCTTCATAGCAATCATTGACGCGAATATATGTATAACGCAGCTCAAGAATTTTTTGGACTAGTGACAAGAATGTTGCCATTATGGTTTGGTGAAAGAAAAGAGCTCATAACTCATAAAAATCAGTGAAACCTTTCTATACACCTGATTTTTGGATTTAATCTTAAATTTGGTAGATATAATTAATTTATCTGAATTTGTTTATACTCTGATTATCTTTATATTATTGTTTTGTTCAAATCATATTTTCAAGAACTACTTTTGAACGGGTTGAGGGGATTGACAGAAAGAAGAGGATAGCAAACATTCATGTCTGTTTAGTTTACCATCTCTCGCGAAACTCATGTTTAATTATAAATTTTTATTCTATGAATAATAATAATATATACATGAGTATAAACAATAATACAAGAAGATCCATTTTGTCTTTATTTTTATTTTTAAAATATTATATAATTTATAACCGTATAAAGACATAGGTCATTCCGGTTATTATTTAATCACCATCACAACTTTTTATTTTATTTTAAATATATGTCTTTTTTTCATTATATATTTCTTGTGTATTTTTTTTCAATTTACACATAAATAAACGACTAAAATTTGAGCGTTCAATGTCGTGCACATCCATCCGAACATATTAAAGGGGTTGGATTTCATCATTCTTATCAAATTGTTTTAACTCCTATCAACAAGATAGACTAGGGGTCTTGAATTTTAACATGTCAATTTGGATGTTTGATAATAGCTTAATTTCATGATTATTGCAAAAAAAAAATGAAAATAACCACACTTGTTATGAATGCATTCATTTGAATTTTGAAATCCTTTTATAAATATGGACTACATTTTTAATGATAAAAAATTATGATTTCTAACTTCCTAAAATTTTAACTTTTCTTTTCATTTCTTTAGTTGTGTTTTACAATGACGAGACTTTCATTGGGAGAGGTAGTTTCAGTGTCATCACTTCATTATTGACCCCTTTTGTTTATGAGAGTTAAGTTGAAATCAATTTTGTTGGTGTTAAAGATATACTAATTTCATATATTTGATCTGATACAAGACAATGATACAATAAGTATGTAGGAGGGTGATAAATTCTCACTCTATTTTGTAATATGAGAAGAATGAAATCTAATAGTTTTGTACAGAGATTAAATATTAAAATTATTTTTAGTTTGAGTATATTATTTTCTCTAACATTATTACTTAAGATTCATTAGTGCTACCTTGTAGACATAACAAGTATGTGTGGTTAAACCCGCATGCAAACAATTTATGAATATCATTTTGTATACATGTTAAAGAAGTGGGAGAGAGAGAAAAAAAAAAGTAGAGGAAAGTGAAAAGGGTAAAAAACAGAAGTGAATATTGAATTGTGATGGGGCTAGAAACATCCTTGTAACATGCTGGAAAAGAGGGATTGGAGTACCAATAAATGCCTCTGTATACAACCAAATTTTGTCATGGTAGATTAAAGTAGGGTTAGGGTTAGGGTTGAAAAAATAAAAGTAGTGACATTTTCTCATGAAAGCAAGAAAACACTTGAATTGCACTTATCTAGTGCTAAAATAAATGGTTTCTTTCTTCATTTTGTTTATCTAGTTACTAATATTCTTTTGACCACTTAAGTCGTAATTAATCAACAAAATTAAACATTTCATCCGCATCACAATTATAAAATTATTAATTATTGTGGAAATACGAATAAAAATGTATAAACAATGTGAACGCTGATATACAACTAAGAAAATTTATATCTATATGTATTAATATAGATTAAAACAAAAATCTTTTCTTGTTGGTGAGTGGTAAAAGATTCTTGTTTATAATAGAGAAATAAATGATTGGTTGTTCTGTGTGATATGGAGTCTTATCTTCTTGTTAGCACTTTTCCTCTTAAATTGGGACAATTCCTTTGATTGGGTTCAAACACAAATCATTTCCCTTTGAAAATTTGTCTCAAAGCCTTCCATGTAAATTTGCTCCAAACATTTTTTTTTCTACATGTAGAAAAAAGAGAGAGGATGATTTGATCAGCAAAAATTGAAGGAAACTAAAGTATCAATCAATTTTTTTGAAACTCTAATATATGTAAAAAGAAAAATTAATCTTGTTTATGATTTTATTTACAAGACTGAATTTTTGAAATCTTATTTTTAAAAATTAATTCAATAAAAGTAACATTTTGGTATTAAGACGTGTTTTGAAACAGATTTTAAAATATGCATCTAATGTATGATATAACTAATACAAGTTATTTTATTCTAATCAATACCTAGTTGGATAATTCCGTTATGTGTGTGATTAGTAAAATAAAATCTCAAAATGAAAAGGCTAGAATAATATTAACAATATTTGTAGAAATTATTGTAATATATGATGATGATGAGTAAGTTAAGTTGTACAATAAGAGGCTTTCTCTAATTACTTCAAAACTTCAATATTTGTTTGAGTTTTACACAATTTCTTTATCTAATAAAGTATTATATTAATATTTTCATATAAACCCTAACAAGGGAAGACATTGATGATAACAAAGGAGAGAATAAATGAAACTTAAAATGAATTAGAAAAATGTTATTATAATTCACTTAACCATTTATTGACTTAGTATCACAGTCTCTTTCTAAATATTAATTAATCTTGTGTCTGACAATTAAGATCTTAGATTGTACGGAATTTTATTTAATCAGATGACATAATCATTGTTCTAATAATCATGTGACCTTTTAATTTTAAACTATTCATGAAAGTTCAAAGAGAAGTAATGTAGTTCAAGCTTGATTACTTGTCAACTATTCCATAAACATATGTAAGATAAGAAAATAGAAAACAATATTAATTAATAACAGACTTACCATTACATTGATTATATTTACCTATAACTTTCTACAATGTCAAATGTTTTGTTCTTGAACTTTGTAATAGTAAATTGCTCTCTCACCGTTTTAAAATTTTTGTATGATTGTACAAATTATTTATGTTCCTTTAATGTTTCGAGTAAACTATATAAGAGAAACAGTATGAAATTTTGCAATCAATGAAGAACTTTCTTGTAATAAATAAGAGATATGAATGTGATGTTTTTAAGAATAGAAAGAATGAATGCGTACATTTTATAATAATTTATTTTCAAAACAGTGCACTTTTTTTTTTGTTACGAAGCATAAAGTTATATAAAAAGTAATTGAAATGTGCTTTAATTTTCAAAATTCAATTTCTTGTTCTTTTAAGAGATGTTGTAGAAGATAAGAATCTGTTCATACGAAAAATAAAGAGAATTTATTTTTCTGAGAACCTAAAAACAAATGAATAAATTAAAATTTTATGTTTATATATATTTTTCTATACTAAAAAGTTAAATAGTTTAAAAGGGTTATGGTCTCTAAAAATTCTTTCCCATTTTAATTTTCATAAGTCGGATACTCTCGTCCTTCTTCATTCATTCTAAAAGAAATTGAACTTCTTTTTGAAGATACAATGTATAGAAATGATTAGTTTCAAGGGTTCTACCATATAATTATATTTCATCTTAAGGAAAGTTTCTGTCATCTCTGTAGAAGTATAATATGTTCTCTTCTACATGCATTTTTCCTAAACTGCATGTATTTTCTTTGTTTCTTATATAAGATTTCATCTCGATATAATTTTAAAATTATACATTGATCAATGACCAGACTTTTGTTGATTTTTAGTTTATGTGACTTAGACAATTAATTAACCCAAAAGATCTTTGTTACAACATAAGTATCAATAGTTAATACTCAAATCACTCAACAATTTACATATCATTCCATATATCATTCTATATATGTGATCACGTAATCATATATAAGTATTCATTATTCTCAATAATAATTTTCATGCAAGATAATTCACTTAAACAAAATTACAATTCAATTAAATATGCAAATAATATTTATTTTACATTTATAATAAACATAAAGAAACTGAAAAAAAAAGAAAGGTAAAAATCTCTGTTATATTTTTTCTTAGGCAAAAATCCTTGGCTTAAGTGTAAATATATAAAAAAAAAAATCATCTAAGCTAAAAAAAAAAGTTTCAAATATATTTTCAAAAACACTTTAATATACAATTTCTAAACAATTATACTAATCAATACAAACTTTGTCATTCACTCATTTCAATTATACCCTGATCATTTAAACTCATAAAATAAGTATATATATTAACATAAAAATCATAAAATGTCATAATGAAAGTTTAATAAATTAACTTTATATGTTAAGATGCATAACTTAGTCATTATATCAACTTCTCATAAGAATTTTCAATTCAAAACATTTTACAACAATCTTATATTGAACAAAGTTCAACAACTCAAATTCAAACATTTAAATAGTTATGAATCAAACCAGAATCCTAACATAGAAACCAAAACCCAGTGATAAAGTCACTTTCACATCCATGCCACACTTTTATCATGTTTGTTTATCTTCAAAGCGGTTTTCAAAACTATAAACAATAAAATTTATTTTGAAAATTAGGGACAAAGATAATAACCAAATTTAAGTATATACTAAACTAAAATGAAAAGGCCACTTTTCTTTATTGACCAACCAAAATTAATATAAAATCATAAAAAGAAAAAGAAAATAGAAAATCTGATCGAATAGATTACGATAATATGTGATCAAATTCTGATAAACATAAGATATTTGAGAGGGAATGGAGAAAAAAAAAAACTATGCAAGAAAGAAAAAAAAAGTAAAAAACGATGAGTAGGATTGACTTTAAAATATACATAGACAATATTATTTATAATACGCCGTAAAAACCCATTATAATATGTTAAATAATATTTGATATATTTCCTCAATTAATATTTTAATATTTTAACAAGAAAACTAGAAAATAATTGAGAAGATATATTTCTTTTATGTAAAACACAATTTTGGTGTAATATCTTCTCTTAAATTTTGCAAACTAATTTTGATTTTTATATAAAAAAATTAATAGTATATGATAAAAATATACTTATTTTATTAAGGTTTTGTTTCATACAAATATAGGTATAAACGTTGTATAGTATATTTTAGACTTAAATAATATATTATCCAAATATAAACAGTGTCATCTTACCGATACTTAAAGAACATATTGTATAACGATTAGTCTTCTTACATAACAGTCATATATCTTAAAACATTTTATTTATATTATAACTTAAAATAATAGTTTTACTTTTTCCAACAAAATCAAATACGAAAAGAAAAAAAAAAATGGTGAAAAATATACCTAAATTTTAGTTGGACAAGAAATGAAACTAAGACGGTATAAATAGGTGTATTTCTGACTTTAGAAATTAAATTTGTAAGAGTTGAACTCAAGGTTTTCTTTCTAATATAAAATAAAAAATTATTTTCATAAAATAAATTATGTTTGAAATTCACTTTATATTAATATAACTAAAATATTTTAATTAAGATAACATTAAACCTAAAATGCATGATTGTCATAAAGGTCTGTTTTGGGGACCCTTTTGATCATCATTTTCTGGAATATTTGAAACTTATCAAAGACCCACTTTCACTTTTTGTCTGGAAGCAGTTGTTGACTATGCACAAAGAGACAGTGAGAAAAGTATAGTTTTTTTTTCTTTTTCTTTTTTTATCATTATTTGGGTATTATGCTAAAAAAAAATGTCGTTTTACTTGCACAGGAGTTGCAGACCGTGACTAATTTCATAGAACTATTTTTTTACCATACATGTATATGTAACTCAATGGAGATGTTCATTTTTCTCTCTATATTTTAAGTAATTTATATTAATATTCATCATTATGGATAACATAATATGTTATGATGTAAGACAGATATATATTCTGATTTTTAGAAAAAAAAAAGTGTTGCAATTTATAGAAAGAAGAACAATGTGGTCATGTGAAATAATAATTTCACAATATTGCTTTGAAATTTAAGTGTAAAGTGTAAGCACCAAATTTAACTTTATTTTGGACATCTTCCTAACGCATCACACTTTATAAAGAGTACACATTATGTTTTAGTATAACGCATACACCAAATCACAACATCAAGTTGTGTTAAAAAACTATAAGCAATAAGTTATGTTATGCATCATGTAATAACACCAAGTTGTAATAAAAGGCAAACAATACTTAAACATCCATAAACATTAGTCATGCCATAACATTGAGTTATACTGAGTATCCAACTATGCTGCACATCCAACTACACTTCAGCATAAGCCAATATCGCACTACAACAAAAATTATTTTAGACAACGATATAAAATTGTGATCTAAATTATAAAAATCGTGGTCTAAAGATTCAACCACAATTTTTAGACGTGATATAGATAAGTGTAGCCATAGGTAATAGACAACGGTTTTTAGTACAACAACACTTTTAAAACCGTTGCTTAAAGTCATCACAATAGACAATAGTTTTTCAAGTTGATTTTAGACTTCACTTATATTTTTAGACCATATTTTTATTAATTTTGTCCCCATAATTTAAAGCAACAATTATATAATCATGGGTTTCATAATATTTATACAACATTTATAAAAATGTTGTTTATTATATATTTAGGCCAGATTTATTTAGTTGTTGTCTAATTTAGTATGATCTAAAATATAAAATATTGTAGTGTCGTAAATTGATTATAATTACTTAATGAGTGCACGATATTATAAGACAACATTTGAAAAATGAAACAAAGTCACTAAAAGGTTCTTGTCATTTTGAGATTGATGAAAACACAAGATTTTAATTTTATTTTAAACATGGATTACTCAACACTATAATTTAACTACAACATAAAGCTAACTATCAGTATTTTTGGAAACTATGGATATGTTGAATAGAAAAATCAAACTAGCATCGTGCTAAGTTACGTTAAGCTCAAACATTGCTTGGAGCTATGCAAACCCAACGATTACTTCAAGTTAATATTAATTTAAACAACTCACTCATTTACTTAGATAACATTCAACTCAAATTCTAAGTACAAGAGTTTTTGTGCCAACCTCTATCCAACATTCTAAAATTTATCTCATAATATAACCATAAATTGTTCTGAAAGCACTTCAATAATATCATACAACTTAAAACTAGCATTGCATAAAGTTATCATTAGCTTAAGCCACACATCAAGTCATACAAACAAAACAATAACTTAATTAAAACATTTTATTCTAATTAGATTATCAATTTAAACAAATTGTCCATATACTCAAAATAAATTGACATCCTACTTTGACTTTGTTGTGTACCTACACACATTCAATATACTTAAATTACATATTGTAACTCGAATTTATTATTTCTGACAAAATTAGTTAGGTAACAAACTAGAAATAAGACTTACCAAACTTTGTTATCTCAAATATGATATTTGAATCATTCCATACTATAATATATAATTAATCATAAAATATTTTCTATTATTTAAAGACTTATTTTCTACAAATATATGTTGTCTTATATGATAAGGTTCAAAAGCATATTTATTGACTTCATCTATTACAAATGTAACAACCCAAAACTTTTACACAATATTTAGTAATTCTTAATTATTAGCAATGTATTTCAAAATAAATTCAAATTTATAGTTCTTATACTAGATAATGAGATACTTAAAAGTACATTTAAATAAATTCAAAATTACTTCAAAATATAAATTAGGAAACTTAATACAATTTTTTAAATCTACAATTCATCATCCCTATAATATTTCTATCATGATCTCTCATTTTCCTGTCCCAATTCCAATGTCACTGTGACCATAAACTCCTATACCTTCTCACGTATATATAGAATATGTCACCACAAAAGAAAAGAAAACAAGAAAATACACAAATTTTACAAGAATAAATCTCAATCTAAATATATTATATTTTTACTAAGGTTGTATAATTAAATATTTGAAATATATAGAATATCAAAGAAAAAACTAAGGATCAAACATAAAACAACTATAACACATTTACACTCTTACTTCTGGAAGACTGACTAATGTATTAAATAGAGCAATCATATAAGCTACTGACATGGTTAACTTCAATAACTCCTTGAGTATGATTTTTTTTTTATATCATACCATTTGTCCAGTGAAACCTCTCTCGGTTATCGTCACCTAGTTATCATCCCTTATATGAGATAGATACTAGTAGAGTCAAGATAGTCCTACATCACAATTTCCCTTCAATACACTTAAACTTATCCTAGATTGGCCTTTCTTATTGGAAATAGCTAATTTGACCATCCTAACACTAAAACATTCACACCTACTCAAACATTGTTAAATAAATGGAAAAAAATCATAACTATAAAAGATAGCATACAATAGAAGTCATTTAGAAAGATATAAACCAATCTAGTATGGAAAAGGTCACAAAGTTATCACTCATCAGTAATGCAGCAGACAAATTTGCTTTATATAGTTTGAGCATTTTCTCAACATCATAAAGTCTTCACTTCTAATTCGTATGTAATAACAACCATATTGACATACCACGATCTCAAAATACAACTACCAAGCCCTATTCAATGCTACCTTATTGTAATACAAACATTCAATCAAACATGTCTATTCTTTTGCACCACCTTTCAAATTCATATATTTTAATCTCTTTAAACCAAGGTATTTAAGTACTTTGGGGCTTGTGAAGAAAATTATCATACAACATCAAACATCAACTCCTACAACTTACCACGATAACAACAATGTCACACCCATTAGTTTCTCATCATACAGGCTAATCCTTCCGTACAATCACACTAATTTTGAATAACAGTACAAACTATACTCAATTTATCCAAATCAAAAAGTTTCTCATCACATTTATAAAAATATCAGTGTTCAAAGCAAATAACTCTTTCCTAAGATCAATTAATTGCATCAGTACTCAAATTATTATTGCAAGTAACAACATTCATCAAAATCACCATATTCTCCTAAAACTACTCTCAAATTACAACAAGCAAACAATTACAAAAATCATACTACATATTTTTCTTTCAAAATTCAACAATAAGGTCCTAAAATTTCAAATAAATTAGTTTTTCTTACCTTATAGTCTTGACCTAGCACTTTTTTTTCCTAGAAATAGCTCCACACGTTAAATCACTTTATCTACAAAACAAAAAGGGCCAAAATGATGATCAAGACACAATATGAGATCTCAACCAAAGAAACTTTTATCAAGAACAAATGGAGTCTACAAACAAAGCAAAAAAGAGCTTGCATGTTGAAGAAAATAGAGTGTTAAATATAGAGAATGAGAGAAATTTCAAACTCACCATTAAGAGAAATTCAATGAATGTTTTGATAGAACTCTTCATGTAAATTACTCTAGTAGTTTCAAAAGGTTTAAAATTAAATAAAAAATGTACGGTAGGAAAAGAGAATTTTTGAAGAAAAATAGGACTAAAGACAAAAGGTTTATGAAAGAAAAGGAGATATAATTTGAAATTCTCACAGTAACAAAAATATAGTTGAATCAACTCACTGTCAATCCTCATATTTACATTTTCTTTATTGTTCTCTTATTAACTATAGCATTCAACCATCATTTATGAGTAGCCATATTCAACGTTGTGTTTACACTTATGAAGTTTGAATCTTGCTTCATACATGAAATTATAATAAGTATAATTGTAGTTTAACGATATCATTTAATAAAAATTATATATATATATATATTATAATATAATATAATATAATTTAATATATCTGTAATAATACGTATAGTGAAGAATGAGTTAAACTAATTTGATGTTTTTTTAACTTATCTAATGTGATTTGTGATATTTGAATTTTAATTTTTAGTGATATTTTACTAATTTATTTTATTGTGCAGGTCCCAGTTAGATGTTGTAAGATTACTCAAAGATTTTTTTTCCATGTCAACTATTTGAATTGGTAAATTTGATTTAGGTAAATATTTTATATTAACCAGTTGCAGTTAAGTCAAACTTTTAGGTTAAATTTTACATAAATTTATATCAATCATTTACAACCTTTTGTAAATATTTTTTCCCTACCATTATAATTTTATTTTTACTGGTATATTGTGACATTATAACAAAATTTATCTGACATCATGTTCTAATTAAATAGAATTTAGTATCAATGTCTTTATCACAAAGTTTTTCTATTTTATTGTTACATTAAAATCCATTGATTCTTACAAGTTGAAAATATGAAAATAAAAAGTGCATGAAGTGAAAAATTTTGATTATGATATTTGATGTAAAAATTTGAATATTCTTATAGGAAAGCCATTGAAGGGATGAATGAACCTGTAAACTCAAATTCACAAAGTCAGCAAGATGACCCACAAAGGAAAGAAAACATATCTTTGTTATGGGTTGGACATTCTCACCCATTCTTTCTTTTGTTGACAGAATATATTTTATATATATTAAAAATAAAAATATTTTACATATTTAAAAAAATTATTTATCATCGTACACAAATTAATCTATGTCATAAATATTAATATATTAGTTTTACAATATAGAAAGAAAGTACATAAACCTGTTATCATCACAAGATTCACACTATCATCACAATAATTTCTCCTCCGTAAGTGTATTTAAGGAACTGTACTTCATTTGATTAATCACATCTGATTACTTAACCTTGTGCATCTGCATTTATTATTAGTAGTTAATGGAGTAATGTTATATTATAAAAATAAACAAATAGAACATGCTATCTAAAATATAGAAAAAGTACAAATTTGAGATTTAACTTGTAACATGATTTTGAAATGTTTAATTAACCTGGTACTCAATAAATATTATTAATTTATAATTTAAATTTATGTGAACATAAATTATAAATTAAGTAGAACAGATATTTTTATTTGTTATGAAATAAATATAAAAAGAAATAGAAGATGCTTTTAGACTTTGCAGTATGCAGGTGACACAGAATGGGCGTACTGTATGAAGTGACTGGATGGGCAGATAAGTCCTGCCCGTCAAATCTATGGCCCCTTCCACTGCACTGCTTGCAACCTTGTTACTGTAAAATAAAATACTATTTAAATAATTAATTTTCTTATAAATAATATATCAATGTGTTATTAGCATAAACTTATTGTTATTATTATTAATTAAAAAAATTATTAGATGTAGTGCGATTAAATAATAACAATGTACTTTTTTTTGTACACCTGTTACGTATGAAATAAAATGGTAGAAATATTAAATTATATTTTTTTTGTCTACCTGAGGTCTGAATCTTTTTCTATTTTCCCTTCCCTCTATATCTTGGTTATGTGTGCAATAGATTCACCTACTAGCATTCAAGTTTTCAGAAGCTGCCCAAAAAAAGTTCATCACACCATTACCATTTCAGGCTCTTTCTTCTTATCCACTTTGCTATTTCATTCTGGGTTTAATATAGGGTTTAAGAAAAAGCTAAGTGGGGGTGACAGATTTTTCTTTTCTTATTTTTTACCAACAAAAAAAATATATAAGAAAAGAGAAAGAAAGAAGGTAAAAGAGGTTGTGTGTGTATATATACATGCCCACATACCTACACAGATCCCTATGGAATGAAGTGGGTGCTCCCAGTTTCACTTGCTTCGTAACTTATTCCTTCTGCTTAGTTTAAAGAGACCAGTTTTGTTACGAAAGGAGAGAAAGAGAAAGAGAAAGAGAGAGTTTGGTTCTTGTAGTTGATGTTGGTGTGAGAAAAAACTTCATTGTTGTTCTTGTTATTATTTTGATATGATTTGGTTATTTGCCACGCAATGATTGATTTGCGTAGCTGATAATAGTGGTGTCTGGTTAGTTTCAAACCTTTTCCGAGTAATTAAGCTGAGAAAGGAAGAAAAAACAAAGACGGGAAAAGAAGGTAAGATGAAGTCGATGAATGATGGCAACACTGATGATGGGAACAATCATAACTGGTTGGGGTTCTCTCTCTCACCCCACATGAAAATGGAAATTACTTCTTCTGCTGACCCTCCCCATCATCACCATCATCACTACTATCATCACCCTCAGGTTTCTGCGGCTGCAGGACCTTGCAACACTGTTCCAACAGGCTTCTATATTTCCCCTTCACACCTTAACCCCTCAGGAATCTGCTATGGTGTTGGAGAAAACAGTGCCTTTCACCCTCCCTTGGCCATGATGCCCCTCAAGTCAGATGGCTCACTCTGCATTATGGAAGCTCTCACCAGATCACAAACCCAAGGTATCTATCCCTCTTCCCCTCTTCCATGCATTCAAAACTTTCCTTTCTTCAGAAGTAAAATACTGGTTTTGATTCATTCAAGGTGATAAAGGGCAGCTAAGTTTTGTTTTTGCTTTCATTGCTTTGCAATTTACAACATAATTGTATCTCTAAGAGGGTTTTTGTGGTCTTGTTGAAGTGATGGTGCCAACCACATCCCCAAAACTGGAGGACTTTCTTGGTGGTGCAAGTGTGGGAGCTCAAGACTATGGAGGCCATGAAAGAGAAGCAATGGCTCTGAGCCTAGACAGCGTCTACTACAGCAGCCAGAATGCAGAACCTGAAGCCAACAGAGGCCATCCTTCTTCTTTGGGTCTTCTTTCTGACCCTTTCAGACAGCAAACCCACCCATATTACTCTGGGCTTGGGATTTACCAGGTGGAGGAAGAACCGAAGCAACCACACGTGACGGTTTGCAGCTCCCAAATGCCTCACGCGGTGGAAGAAGGCATTGCTTGCTTCAAAAACTGGGTGCCACCAAGGGGTTATTCTTCCACTCAGCAGAATCTGGAGCAGCAGCAAGGCAATAATAGCAGTGGCATGGTGGAGGGTCATGGTGCTTCTGGAAATGCTGGTGTTGGTTGTGGGGAGTTACAGTCTTTGAGTTTGTCTATGAGTCCTGGTTCTCAATCTAGCTGTGTCACAGTCCCAACTCAGATCTCATCTTCCAAAACTGAATCAGTAGCTGGGGATGCCAAAAAGAGAGGCTCTGCTAAGCTTGGCCAGAAGCAACCTGTGCATAGGAAATCTATTGACACATTCGGCCAGAGAACTTCTCAGTATAGAGGTGTCACAAGGTTCGTTTACTTCACCTCACTTCACCTCATCCCTTTATCACTCTAATAATTTCTCTTGCCATCATGGCAAAAATCTGAACTTTCATGTAAACTAACGAAACTGTTGCTGCTAGGCTGAATCTTGTGCTTCGATTTTCCATATAATTGTCATTACCTCATCCTCTCTCTTTAGTTCCACTTTTTAATCATTCTGTACTTTATTTATTCAGTCAAGTTCATGGTGGTTCTACTTTTTTGAATTTACTTATTGTTTTGTTTGCCTTCTTTTTAAGTCAATTATTTTGTGGTGATGTGTATCAGGCATCGATGGACTGGAAGATATGAAGCACATTTGTGGGATAATAGTTGCAAGAAGGAAGGGCAAACCAGGAAAGGACGACAAGGTTAGTTACCAAAAACTAGAATATTTTATAATCTAAAATCCTTTTTCTCGTTTTGAAGTATTTTTCGTTGTTTTTGAGCTGTGCCCACCCACTAACTCTCTTTCACCTATTGTGTGTTCACAATGTGGATGACCAAAACGTTGCATGTCACAGTTTATTTGGGTAAGCTACTACTTTTCCAAGGGTCTGCATTTTCAATGTTCTTGTTTTTTTTTTTTTTTTTAAATTCCAATTTATTGAGTGGTGTATTTTCTTTTTGAACTGAAGGTGGTTATGATATGGAAGAGAAAGCTGCAAGAGCCTATGATCTTGCGGCTCTTAAGTATTGGGGACCTTCAACACACATAAACTTCCCGGTATGTTTTAAAAGTTGGCATTTGTGGCTCATAATCTTGTACTCCTAGGAGTCTCATTTTCTTTTTTATATTTGGCAGCTAGAAAATTACCAAACTGAACTTGAAGAAATGAAGAATATGAGCAGGCAGGAGTATGTGGCCCACTTGAGAAGGTGCACACATTATTATCATTATTATTATGCTAAAAGCTATCCATTATTTTTATTGTTTAATGATGATGTTGGTGATTGCTTTGCAGAAAGAGTAGTGGGTTTTCAAGGGGTGCATCAATGTACAGAGGAGTGACAAGGTTCAATGCTGTTTCTCTGCCACTTTTTTTTTTTTTTTATGTATTACAGAGATTAAACATGGTGGTTAAGTAGGTTAAATCCACTTTTTTTTGTTGCACAGGCACCACCAGCATGGCAGGTGGCAAGCAAGGATAGGCAGAGTTGCAGGAAATAAGGACCTTTATCTTGGGACATTCAGTAAGTCCTTCCAGAAAGTTGTTGCATTTCCTCGTACCACACCTTGGCAAATCTTTCACTGCAATAGCGGTGGTTATTTTAGCATTCGAAACCTGAAACTGTAACACTAATGTATATGTATATATTCTTAGGACGTTGTTATTAATGCTATTATGCTGGTGTCTGGCAATGCTTTCTATAAGGCTGTTGATATGGTCACTTTGAACAGCAACGGGTCACTTTTTTTTTAAAGCTGTTGTTCTCCCTTGAAAGATTAAAAAAGTGGTATCTAAATAGTAATATCGATCTCCAGAAAGTTCATTTTTTCTTTTCTAAATGCCAATACCCTTTGGATTTTATATTTTATATTTCAACTACATTCACGGTCATGCATAGTAAGACTGTTTCAAAAGTCGCAATTGATGTTGATAGTGTATTTTTTTTATGAACTGAATTAGGTACTCAAGAAGAAGCAGCTGAAGCATACGACGTAGCTGCGATCAAATTTCGTGGGGTGAATGCTGTTACGAACTTCGACATCTCAAGATACGATGTCGAGAGGATCATGGCCAGCAACACTCTTCTGGCAGGAGAGTTAGCTAGAAGGAACAAGGAAAGTGAGCAAAGAACTGAGGGCATGGAGTACAACGGTGTGTCAAGCCAACAACAAGAGGCTGAGAATGTGAACAACAATGAGAAGAATGAGAAGGGATCATCATCATCATCGGATTGGAAGATGGGTTTGTATCATCAGCAACACCAACAACAGTCAAACAACAACAACTGTGAGATGAAAAACATGAAGTGTGGAAATTATAGAGGTTCTGGTTTCTCTGTGTCCCTACAAGATCTCATTGGGATTGACTCAGTAGGATCTAGCCAGGCCATGATAGAGGAGTCTACTAAGATAGGTGCTCATTTTTCAAACCCCTCCTCGCTGGTCACCAGTTTAAGCAGCTCAAGGGAAGGTAGCCCCGACAAAACGGGTCCCACCATGCTCTTTCCTAAGCCTCCGGTGGGGTCAAAGGTTGTCACTAGCCCTATTGCTAATGGTGTGAGTGTTGGCGCATGGTTTCCCTCTCAAATGAGGCCAGTTTCAATGTCTCACTTGCCGGTTTTTGCTGCTTGGAGTGATACCTAGAACATGATCATGGTTTGGTTTGGTTTGGAAGATGGTTGAGAAGAAGTGGAAGTATCTGATGTGAAACCAAACACGCCATAGCCTATGTCATCTGTCATGTGTTAAATTTTGCATGTGAAAGGGAAGGGGAGAAAAGAAAAGAAACAAAAAAAAAAAAAAAAAGAAGAGTGGGGGAAAATGGAAAATGGAAAATGAAAAATGAAAAGATATTGGGGTTTGAAGATTCAGAATATTATGTTGTTTTGCAAAAAGACATTAGTGCAGGAATTTTGGGGATTAATTAGGGGCATGTGGGGGCCATTTATCTGTCATCTTTGTGTATCTTAGTGGAACAAGAGCTTTCCAACCGTAGCCTTTTGGATCTATATTGCGAATTTGAGAAGGAAATGTGGAAATAGGAGGGAAAGTGGTTTTATTTAACAAGAGGACTAATGATTAATTCAGTGAAATGATGTTTGACGAAATGAAAGTGGCCCTTAAATTATTGAGTTTGCTTTTTTTGGAGTTTCACCTTTTCTTAGGTCCAGCTAAGTACAAAACCAACTCCATGTTTCTCAATAATGCAAAAGAACCACCCCTTTGATCACATTCTCTCTATTTCTTGTCTCTGTGTTCCTCAATCTGCATAATACCATCATTGCACCTAACTTTCTTATCTTGAACTTTCTCCAAAGACACAATACTCATTCAAAAAGAAAACCCTTGTCGTAGATATTCTTGCACTAAAGTTTCTGGCTGCCACATCTGTCATAATTAGTCAAGCCACCCATAATTTTACTTTATCAAAAAAAATATATACATAGCACACACATTATGTGGTTAAAATCTCGTGTAACTTTACTCCTTCTTGACAAATCCAAATTCCAAAGAGACACTTAAAAGTTGTTCCATGTCTTGGTGTGGTGGAATCATGATTAGACCCTTAACACAAATATATATATATATATATATATATATATATATATATATATATATATAAATGGAGTTCCTTCATTATATGTATCGAGTGTGTGTGCATGTGTGTTTGGTTTGGTTTGGTTTCACTCCCACGTGTGTGCCCCTCGTGTTGTAATGAGTTGTGTTTTGTGCTTGATTGCGCAGTCTTGAAATTCTTGACCGTAAACATGGGACGACAAGGAGGAATTAGTGCCGTCAAAGCTGGAAAATGGTTCCTAAGTTGTGTCGGGAATAGCTGTTTTCTTTTCTGCATGGAACAATAACGTGGAAATAGTCCAAATAATTTGAAACATTGTTAGAGCTATTCAACCATAGGTGAAAAGGACAGGTTCTAGCGATTCAACAATAATGGTGAGTGAGTGAGTGAGTGAGTAATCGGCTTGAGGAATCCAGCTACGTTTTCTGCAGTAATTTGTTCTTTTCTTAAAGAATACTGTTATACCAATGTTCAATTAATGCCTTCCTCCCATCAGACTTTGTCATATATAAATGTTTGAGTATTTACATTCTACAATTCTATTTAATGTTAGTCACACATTCCACAGACAAATAATATACTGAATGTAACTTTTAACTTTTGGTGATGCTGTGTATGAACCGTGCACGTAGATAAAAAATTAAAAATATATATATATATTTCATTATTAATTAAAATTTATTAAAAACTGTAAAAGTCAAAAATAAATGCATTAAGTAAGTTGTGAGATCATTACTTTTTGTATTTTAAAAGTTTTCCAACATGAACAAAGGGTGTCTTTGAAAAAAGTGAAAGGTGTGTCACTCATTGTGTTATTACTATATTTCTCTTAAACAATATAGGGACAAAAAGAAATCAAATAAAAAATGGTTAAATGGTTAATTATGTATTTGTTTCTAAATTATAATTTGATTTTATTTTAAATTTTGATTTTGTTATGTCTTTAAATTTAAGAAATGTATGAAGACGATCTTTTTTATCCAACGATGTGATTTATTATGTCATATCAAGATACAGTTAACGCGAAAAAAATTGTATTCATGCATATAATGATCAAAGTTTTGAAAAATGAAACGAAAATAAAATAGTTTAAGGATAAAAAAAATGTTAATCTATTGTTAAAATATATCATTTGAATAAAAATAAAAAAGGAGATACATAAATTATTTATGGTGGTGTTGTTTTTATTACACTTGTGATTGGACTTGGAACTAATCTATAACTTCATTTTTAGAAAATGAATAAAACTGAAAAATATTTGAGAAACTGTATTAAGTTTTGTTCATTATTTTCTTATCAATTCTACAAATAATTATGGTAGATGTGTTTGATTTAAGAATAACTGAGTCATGAAACATCTTTTAAACCTGAAGGATAGCGAGTATTGCTTAGAGACAACAAAAATAGAGAAGGTTTCTTATAAGAGGAGATTTTCTTCCATAAAAAACATTTTCTATATTTGCTATTTTTTATATTGTACAAAAAATGAGAAATGTAAATTACTTATCATACATGTCTCCATTTTATATATTTCTACCGAGATAAATAAACCTGTACGGTTCTCATATGCAAAATACCTAAAAGAGATATATATTCATACATAAAACAACATGTAGCAAAAAAGTCCATGAAAATTTTGTTTTTTTTAATGTTAAAAGTACACACATTGGTTTAGTTTAATGTCCATTTCCTCCTCTTATTATTTTTCTCCAAAAGTGTAGAAAGAGACTTATAATCAGAAAAAAGACAGCATATTCTTTGATTTTGCATATTTTTCCTTAGTAAAGTATTATGTTTCAACAAAATATACCTCTTTGTTCAAATGGGAAGAAACATTTTCTTCTTTTCTTGTTCTTATTCTCTCTCTCTTTAAATTTTGAGAAAGAAAGTGAGTTATAAGTGTGGTACATATGTAAAAAAAGGCTTTGTTTTTGACAAAGGAAAAGAGAGAATATCTAAAGTAAAATGCAAGAAGCAGTGAATTGCATGAGTATAAGAAAAGGTTGAAGCAAAAAATGATTTATGGTCAAAAAAGTAGCAAGTGTGGTGGAAAAAATAGGAAAGTGAAAGATGTGCATGAGTCTTTTAACAGAAAATAAAGTAAGATCCATATATTTCAATTGTAGGGTTTTTGTTTTAGTCAACAAATATGATTACAAATCGATCCTAAGCATCAAAAGTTTGCAAAGGACAGCTTTCCAAAACCACCATAGTTGCGCATGAGCTGGATCATCGTCTTCATCATCTGTTGAAAACTTGGTGAAGAAAATTTCAGAGTTACGTATTGACATTCGGATATGAAATTAATTCAAATGTTAATAGGGTAGGTGGGTTCTGTTCTCTCATACATAGCTTAATTCTTTCTGAATAATTTATTAAAAAATACATTGAGAATCAAAGTGAAAAGACTTGTTTAAAAATTGGTGCTCACATTTAATGTTTTTAATGCATCCACATCTAACTATTCTTATCAGAGGAATAAGTACCAACACGAAATAAATAAAGCCCCCTGAAAATATATATATTTCATTAGTTGTGAGTGTAATTTTTATTATTCCTTGCATTTGAAATTCGACATATTTACTGGTTCTAACAATTGTGGTACATGGTTACATAATTGATTCCGAAAGGTCCCCACACACACACACGAGCAGGGTGATGCATGGAAATGGTCCCGAAAATATGTTGGTATCATCTTACAAGTTGATTGAAACTGGAAATAAATTGTGACATATTCGTACTTTTTTGGTTGTGAATTATATATAGTACACAAAATGGGGACCAAAAGAAAACGTTGTGAATGTTTGGTTCTGTTAATGAATAGAGAATAATGGGTGTTCCCTATACACCAGCCATGTTTCACCCTGGGTGGCCTTCACCTTATTTTATATTTATATATATATGTATATATCCAAAAAATATTTTATATCATGGATTGGTTTAAGAGTTTTTACTTCAATGATCTATATGATGAATACTTTTATTAAATGTTTTTACATATAATAGTAAAACCCTAAGTTTAGTTAAAAATAATACCAACATTTTTCATGATATTGTGTATGAGATATTTATATGCAAGCTTGTATTGTTGGAGATTTATCCTATTTAAAAAAAATGATAATACTTACTAAAAACTCAAATTTTAGTCAACTTTTTATTAAAAACTTAAGGAGAAATGGTGAATTTAATACAAAAAAAAAAATGTTGATACAGTATACTAATTTTGTAAATATTTTTGAAATGCAAATGCAGGTGGAAAAGAAAAGATTTAAAAATGGAATAGTAAATGTTGTCATTTATTGAATTTGGTGAGGTGAGGTCGTTCTCAGTGGATGTACTAAGGTCCATCTCTGAAAATGTCCGCTTAAAATGTAAAATCGAATCTTACTTCTCTATGCAATTTGAACCACCTCCTGTGTCTTCCACTACTTCTTTCACTCCCATTTCTACTCATACTTATCCACTCAACAAATTCATCTCAAAAAACTATATCTTTTGCACTCAATTTTTTATATATACCTATTTTGTATTGTTTTTAAATTATATTTTTCTTTTATAAATATAAAAAAATTATTTTTTTATTATTATTTTACTGCTACAGTTATCAAACAATCTTTTTTCAACCAATTTTATATTACAGATCATGATCATGTATTTTTACTCATCAAGAGAAATCATTGTAAAGTTTAAGTAGGTCATTCTAAAATTAATGTATGTATAATCACATCATGCATGACTGTGAGAAAAATGTTATCTATAATTATCTTGTACGAGTATTCCAAGTTAAAAAAAAGTTATAGTTTAGAAAAAATTTATTATATATATATATATATATATATATATATATATATATATATATATATATATATTCTCATTCACTATATATATAACAATAATCAAAGTCACTAATTGATTGAAATCATAATTTTAACCAATTGTCTTATTCTTACAAGTCTAACATTGTTTCAAATAACCATATAAGCAATGATATGTTATAACTAGTTTTACTAGATTTGGACATGTTAAATCTAAAAATATAATATAAGATTAGGAAATCAATAACACACATTCAAGATCTAATTTCTACATAAACAAATTGATCAACTTGAATACATCTCTAATACAATATGTCATTCTAATAGTTATCTCATTCATAAACAAGTCTAAAATATAATATTATTCTTACCTAATAAGAGCTTGTCTTCCAAGTTTAAAGAAAAAAAGAAGTAAAATATTTCTAATGAGAGCTTCAATCTCCTAAAAAACATCTAAAACACTAAAATATCAAGATCCATTTTTTTTGTAAAGCATCGTATCATCTTCTCACAAAACTTCGGGAAATCAAATACTTGAAGTGATAATCATAAAAGACTTGAAAGAAATTTTAGAAATAAACTTACTCCATAAAAAAATGTTATAGGTTACAGTTTTTGTGTTTACTATTGTTCATTGTATATATAGTTATAAAAAAATATAAACATATAGAGTAGTCATTATTCATAAAAGTTGAACCCCAATTTTTAAGACCAACTACCTGGTTTTAAAATTTTGCCTTTGTAAAAAATTATTATAACCGCTTGTACATAAAAAGACAAGGAAACTTTTAAATTTGTTTTAAATACCACCAATTCTATGAAATAACTTTAAGAAATGTTTAACCTAGAAAGGTTAACAATATTCCAAATATAAAGTTAGGATATTTGAAATTTGAGAATGCATTATGTCCACCCTCTATAATCATGTTTATTTTGTAAGAAGTTTTTGTTGAATTTACTGTGGATGAAGATAAGGAAGAGAAAGGACAATAGTGGCCCATGCATGAACTTCAAAAATGTCCTTCAACTGCTAATAGTGTCACTAAAACTGTTCCTTCTTCATTTCAAAATGGTACCATCTTTCAAATATTTCATGTTTTTAACTTTCTTTTCATATATTATTGTACTTGTTTTGTCCATGTATTTGGTTTTCTCTTTAGTTTTTCATATGAACTAAAAAATGTTTTTAAAATGGTCTCTTGATGATTTTTAAACATAAAACCTAAAAGGTAAGTTTTGTTTGGCTATTGAAACTGAATATAAGTATAACTACATCCTTTTTATATGTTTAACAAAATTTGGTCACTTAATTTTATATTTAAAATCGATTTTCATTTTTTATATCTGAAACTCTCGTGTGCTATTTTCTATATCAATGTGTAGGTATTTATGACGAACTTAACATATTAGTTGAACTTTTTTGGTGAAGTTTGAAAGATTTAATGTAATGCAAGATTTGAATTTGAAATTGGATTGACTTTACTTCGTAATATTTAGTAAAATTTTATGAGTTTTGAATAAAATTAAAATGAAATCGATTAATAAACTCAAATGTGTTTGTGTGTGTTTATCATATTGATTAATGAAATTATCAAACTATCCTTTATACATTTTTATTAATTTAATTATTGAAATATAAAAAGTCACAACATAAGAAAGAACCATGGATTTATAAAAATAAAGGGATCACTCTTCATGTTAACGAAGAATATTGTCTTATATTTAACATATAAATATGAATTAACTAAAGCATATAATAAATTACATTACTTTTTAAGAAAGTTGCATTTTTTTCAAACAATACGAAGTGTGTATAATGTTCTTGCTGGGCCTGAATGGTTTTGCTGGCCCGTTCATATATAAAAAGAGTTCCGTTCAGTAAACATGGTCCGTTTCATGACCCAAAAAAACTATACTTCATTAAAACTATTGGGCTATCTCTTAATCAGCAAGATTTTTACTTTTTGACATTTTAAAACACCTATTTTGAAGGCTTTTATTTTCTTCATTCTCACTTCAAATTTCTTTGCGCAGCCTCATTTCTCAAATTTTCAAAATGACCATTTTACACTTTCTAAAAGTGATTTGTAAATTACATGTTTTTGAATTTTTTCTGAAAGAGACTTTCCAAAATTTTCAAAATAAGATTTTTGGAGAAAAATTTTTGAAATTATATTTCAGGAAAAAAAACGAAATACATATAATATTTTTCAAAACGAGTTTTCTGAACACTAAACATGAATTGTGTTCGAGAAATAGCTTTTAGGAACACATATAATCCATATCAATGACGATGGAAACGATAGTGGAAGCAGCAACAGTAATAGTGGGGTGTTGTAGTGCAGTGATAAAAGATAGTTTGGTCTTTTTCATTGATATGTGTGTGGAGTGCAGTTAATAATAGTAAGAATGCAGGAAGCAACAACCATTTTGAATTAATAGTGAGCCATGAGTTTTTCAGACTAAGAAATAAGGCCCACAAAATTCACGTCCGCCCTAAAATAATTTAGAGCCCAAAGTGTACAAGTGAGACGGGGCTTGGAATCTAAGTTGATGGATCAACGGCCCATTATACCTTCATCTATGATGGTGGTAATAGGGAATTTGTTCGTGCTGCCCCCATATTTTGTTCCTCATTCTCATATTTTTAAAATTCCAATTATACTGTTGTTATAATTATAGTTTCGGTGTAGATATTATGGATTGTACAATCTGTGATGTAAAATCATGTTTCGGATTGTACAATTCAGAATGCACCTGGATCGTGGAATTTGAAACTTATATTCCATGTCTTTCATAATTGATTCTTATCTTTTTTATGTATATTTTATATTATTATGATATTTTTATTTGTTTTAACAGATATCTTATTGAGGGTGGAGGCGGTGGAAGAAGATAGGATGGAGGTGAAGGTGGAAGAAGATAAGGTGAAGTTGAAGATGGAGATGAAAATGGAGGTGGGAGAAGCTAAGGTGGAGTAAGAGGTGGAAAAAAAATAGGGTGGAGGTGAAGGGAAGTGGAAGAAGAAGAAGATGAGGTGGAGGTAAGGAAAGTATGCAAGTGTTGTGGGGGAGGAGGAAAGAAGAAGAGGAGGGTAAACTAGACTTGTTACCTTGTTGATGGGTGTAATAAGAAAATATAGGGGTGCAAAAAGCAATTCTTGTGAAAACTATTTTCCCAAGAAAGAATAAAAAAAATGATGGTATTGACCGCGAGAAAATAAAATATGATAGTGTTATTTTAATCAGGTTACTAATGTGACGATAACAATTATTTAATAAGAAGACTTAGATAATCATTTTTGTAAAAAGATCTTTTGCCACAATTTTTTTTTATTTACAAAATTTTATTTTTAATATTATTAATTCAAATAAATTTTTACTCGGATAACTTGTTTGTGTTGTGTTCGTTTTTTTATAGAATTAATGAATACATTTTATATACAATAGTTTAAGTATACAAATTAAAAGAACGATAAAATTTAATTTTTTAAAATTTAGATAATATTATAATTATGACAACAATCAATTAAAGGCAATAGAATTTATTAGATTTGAATTTAAATTGAAAAATATTAGTTAGTTAAATTTTGAAGAAAAATGAGATTACTTTAAATTTAAATTTAAAAAATATGACATGTTTATAATAAAAATAATGTAAAGTTATTTACATTATTGAAGTATTGTTGATATAGGAAGATACATAAATGGTTGCAACTAACTGTAGATTGTTAAGTGAAAATATATGAATGGGTTGAAATGATTGGTATTTTGTGAAGAGGAGTGATTGGTTTGATACTTTGGTGAGTTTCTTAATAAACAATAATAGCAGCCTTTTGAGATTAACTTTGAAACCAAACCCTATGTTTCAATCATCATCATCATTCATTGCATCTTCTCCAACCAACCAACCCTTCATCGCATGCTTCCTTCTAAATCTTTTCCATAATCACAACACATAACTTTATTAATTAATTCTGTAATCTCACTTAATTAAGAGATGTACTATGTTTGCTCTCATTAGATTCTCTAATTCACTTTTATATTACTATTATTATATTCATTGATGGGTTATATCCACCAGAACTCTTGTCTGATACCAAAAGTGACTGAGCTATGGCATTTCATAACTTTATGTAAAGAAAAGATAGAAAAGAAGATAAAAGCTTCTTTTCAAGAAGAATTCACAAATGGTTTTGCTCCCATTAAAACACTAACAATATCTTCTTCTTCTAACACTCTCAACATTCTCTACGTTATGGTACTTTTAATAAGTTATATATTATGTAAGAGTCGAGATCAAACCTAATTTAAATATTTTTTCTCTTAATTTTATGAGATGTCTTTTAAAAATAAAACTATAATGGAGTTTCATACTCTTAAACGGATAATATCTCGAGAACGTAATAGTTATTTTTAACAATGCTACAAACAACTTGGATCGAGTTAAAACATTTCACTTTCATTATTAAGGATAACAATAATAAAGTGTATACTTAATGCTTCAATAGAAGGAAGAAATAAGAAAATGAAATAAAAGAATAAGAAGAGAAAAAAAATTATTAAAACAATTTTGTTAAATTAGTATAGAAAAAATAGTTATATTTTTAGTTCTATGTTTTTATTTTCATCAAATGTGGTGTATTCTTTTGTATTGAAAATTTTGGTTCTTAAATTTTTAAGAATGTATAAATTTATATAAATGTGGTGTATATAAATCCTTTGAGGAAAAATCTGTGTTTTTTTTAACTTCAAAAACTAAATTCATCACGTAGAAGTATGGAGATCTCGATCATGTTTATTAAAAGAAAGATAGGAGTAAAATATTTTTTTATTCTTATTTAACTTTTGTGCTCACATTGAAAACTAGTGTAGAAAAGCCTCTACAAATTAGAAACTGACTAAGAATTAAAAAATAAATAAAACTTAAAAGTGATCAAAACTGTAAACTTAACATAGTGATTTAGTCAAAATTTTAATCACAGACGGTGTGTTAAATCACGTGATATTCTAATAATTATGCCTGCAAAAATTAACATAAAATCAAATTTGAAAACATGTAATATTAGAAGAATGAAATAGATCGATCAAGTTTCAAATTTTTAAATTGAATAAATTATGTTGAAAATAATTTAATTATTAATTAAAGTCTCGTATGAAATAGAAAAAATAAAGTTAAACATAATATAAGATGAAAAACTTATAATTTTATTGTTTTATAATTTTATTGTTTTGAGATAAAAGTGACCTCAAATGATTTATATGTATAAATTTAATTTATAAAACCGCAAACTCTCACTAATTATGACTCATATACGAAAAATTTATAAACTCAACAAATACAAATTAGTGGGGATGCATTATAAGAAAACTTCTAATTAATATAATCAAAATTTTGATAATTAATGTTAGTGTCGAATTTAGATATCAATTCATAATAAAATTTATTTTAGTTATTAATTTAAAAATTAATTATAATGTTTTATTTATAATAGAAACTATTTTAATTACTATTAATTTTTAATTTATAAATTAGTATTTAAGTTGAATACTATAATAATTATTTATTTTTAGTTATTAAAATTAATTATTATTTAAGAATATTTTTAATTATACCTAAAAAAACTTGAATAACACATTGTATTAGAAAAAAATGTATATAAGTAATTATTAAATAAAAAAATCTCAATTTTTAGCCTATCATTTCATTTTTAGAAACTTTTAATATTAGTTATCATATACAGTTATGACGTGTAATTAATATATATTACATTATTAATAATTTATAGAAAAAGTTAATTTTGTTAACGATTAGATTATGGCTTCATACAATTATTCTTGTAAAATTTTATTATAATTAAACTATAACAACAAAGTAATGTTTTAGTATTTTTGAAAAATATATGTTATATCCATTTTATTCTATATAAATAAGATATTATATAATTATATAGAATTAAATATGTATTTGACCTCTTAGATTTAATTGAAAATTGAAATTAATTCATTCTTGAAACTATTGATCAATCTAGCCTTCTAATTTTATAGATACATAAATTTAGTCATTTTATCTAAATTTTATCAAGTTGATTTAATGTTTTACACTATTTAACATATCTCGTTTCAATGATAACTAAGAAAATGCGTTTAAAATAGCAATAAATTTAACAAAATTTTAATAAAATAACTAAATTCATATATCTATAAAAATGATAGGCTAAATTAATTTAATGTACAGGTAAGTTTAAAAAGAAATACACAACCAAAATATTAAATAATTAACAAAAAACTATTAAGATATTAGGTTTTAGGAAGTAAAGGTAATAAGGAAAATGTTAAATTAGAAATGATTTGTTGTCTTAATTAGGCATAAACCCATCATTGCTAATTAGGCAGGACCACACTTTGTGGACCATACAAGATGCATACGCACGCGTGATCTTTTCTTTTCAATTTCTTTTTTTATTTTTTCTCTTCCAAATCCATTGCTCAATTATAATATTTCTCTTTCATTAAAAAAAAAAAAAACTAAAACTCACACACACCACACACTTCTCCTAAACTTAGGATAGGAAACTTGCAACTCATTGCATTGCATTGGTTTACATGGAACAAGATTAAAAATTAATATTGAAAATTCTACATTAATTAAATATATTAATATAAGTATATAAATAAAATCCATAACAAAATAATTTTATAAAATTAAACTAAAACTAAAATTAAATTTTTAATATTTGAATTATTTTTATTTTTTTAATTTTATATATTTGTAATTTTATCACTTTGTTGTTAACTTTCTATTAATTTTTTCTCTCCTTTATTATAATATTTACACCGTCTTATTAGTGAGAGAGATAAGATAGTTTTAGAAAACACTAAACAGCGAACAATAAATACCTCCCCTCATATTTGTCAATTTTCCTTTAACTTCTGAAATTAAAAATAATATTATTGTAATAATTGTGATATGTGGAGACAAAATCTGAACTGTAATGGCAAATGACAGCAGAATTAATGATTAATGCTCAATGTATTTGGACTAATTTATTTTAATTTTAAAAATTGCTACTATTTTAATCCTTCACCATTGATTTCCATTATTAATTATTTATTATCAGGTTTCAATTTTTGTGGCATTTTCTCTAAATTGTCTCCAAATTCATTTACATGTGTGATTTTCCGTAAAACGATTTTAGTCTTGGCCCTTTCTTTTTTTCATGGTTTGATTTTAGTTTCTTTATCATTTTGGGTTAAATATTTAACAAAAGTTTGATGTGTTATTAATGGATTATATAGTTTTTATGTAATTCTCATAAATAGTGTGAAGAACTAAAAGAATCATGTTTTAAAGGTGATTGAATTTTAAAATAATGAGATCCAATTATAATTTAATGGATTCTGAAAAAATGTGAGCTAAAAGGTGGTTGAAGGGAACAATGTAAAATTATAGTTTGATGAGTAATTGAAAGATTAATGTTTCGCTAACAAAATATACACTAGTGCAAAATAAGTATATTAGATCGGTTCTGAAGCGCATATTAGATTGGTTCCGCAACCGATCTAATACACACTGATGTAATATGTCAAAGACATATTAGATCGGTTCTGAAACAACCGATCTAATATCTTTTACTGAAAAGAAAAACAAAATATTTTTAAAAGTGACCATGCGAAGGGGCAAAGGAGAACGAACCACCAAAGACCACCAACAAACCACCACAGACCAACACCAACGAACCACCAAGTGAACCACCAACGAACAACCATGGAGAACATCGCACCCCAACCGCAAACTTGACCAAGAGACTTCATGAAACACCATGGGGACCAGCTACACACATTCGGTAAAGCAGCGTCATCACAAATTTGTTTCATTTGCAAAGGAGATAGGAAAGCACCAAGCACCGAGAAAGACAAGTACAAAGAAAGCTTTCTCCACAAACAAAAACTCTAGGCATGAGAAAATGAGGGAAAAAAATACTAACTTGTTGCATTGGTTGTTGAGGAGTGGCATGGAAGAGAAGAAGAAGCTTGTTGAAGCACGATACGACGGTGGTAGGGCATGGTGACGGTGGTCAATGGTGCTTGGAAGAGAAGAAGAAGCAGCAGCGGAGGCGCAAGAGAGAAGACCAAAGGAGGCACGAGAGAGAATACGAAGTTTGAAAAATGAAAAGGGTTTTCACAATTTGTAGTGCAGAAAACATATTAAATTGGTTGTTTTTTTAACCGATCTAATATGTTAGATCGATTCTCCCTATAACCGATTTAAAATACTTTCCAGTATTTACAAAATTGCCACTGCGTTTTAAATTAAATCGGTTCCGCTTCAACCGATCTTATATCATGTTCTAATATCATCATTTTGCACTAGTGATACGAGAATCTTTTAAAAATAAGAACAATAAATGACATTTGTAACATCCAAAGAAAGAAAATAAAACTACGATGCAACATTGACAATATTAAAAGGTAATATTGAATGCACAAATTAAAGGATCTTGTTTCTAATCGTGAAGGAAGAAATAAGTATATGACAAAATGTCAAAAACATATTTTCTAATTTTGGATCAATTGGAGATTTTTTTTGTTTTATTTTTTTTATTTTGAAATTTAAAATTTTCCTCCATGTATATTATAATTTTTTTTGCAAGTTTTACAAAACTACTGGGTTAGATCTCCATTTCATTTTAGTTTTATTTAAGTTTCACTTAGGTAATCATGTCAAAGTGAATTAAGTTGACTTGCATGAATCACACCACAAGTTAAACTAAAATAAATAAGTTCAACTCATAAATTTTATAACCTACACACCAAGGTTATTGAGTTAAGTGAGTTTAATTATTTAAAAATATTTTGTTTTTTAAACTTGTTTTACGTATTTATAACATTTAGGTGAGAGTGAAACAACTCAACTCACCTTTTTATAACATTATAATAGGGGTGTTAGCTTATTTAAATGAGCATTAACCACAATTAGAAAATGACATTATAAAGATAGTTAATAAAAATTTATGTGTTAACGGATAAAATTGAAGAAACAAATAAATTAAATATTTAAATTATTCAAAGACTATTCAATAATGTTTTATAGTCTTAAAAAAAATGGTAATTTACATAATTAAAAATAATAAATTATAATGGAAAAATGATAAAAAGTTATTATCAGTATATTTCGAGTCATTTGTCACTTTTAACCCAATTATAACTCGTTTAATTCATAAATTAAGTGAGACAAATTTAATTTGATACGTTTAAAACAAATTATATTTTTTTCAATTCATTGTCGCTTGAAATTGTAATGAGTTAAATTACCTCATGAGTTTAAATCTCTTTTAACAATGGTACAATTAGGTTTAGTTTTATGATGCACTGATACTTCAATTTGGATCACGTATCCGTGTCGGACACGTATCGTGTCTGATACTTTAGGATACTTCAATAATACTTATCAATGAAGTATCTAAGTTATAAGTCGTAGTACACTATAATAAAATATTTGAATAATGACTTATTTTAGTGACAAAAAATAAGTAGTCACTATATAGTGACAAGATTGACAACTAAAGTAGTTCCAAAAAATTATAATTGGTCTCTAAATTGATAATTAAAATCGTTTCAATTATGAATTGGTTTTTAAATTGGCCACTAACATTAACTACTAGATTTTGGCTACCAAAATAATTGGTCTATAATTATAAAATTTGGATTCACTCCTTAACAACCATATATATTTATTATGTTTGTAAGAATTATTGTACACTTTTAAATGTTCATATATAACGTATCTATCACGTATCGTATCCTATTATTTTGAAAATAAACATATCAACTTATCAGATACGTGTTATATCCGATACACGTATCGTATCTGTGCATCATAGGTTTAGTTACACCATTTTGAATTATAAATAGACTTTCTCTCTTTGTAAATAACTTGTAATGATATTAAACAAGAGTTTAAATTATAAAACATTTATAAATTATGATTAAGAAACATCATTTTTTTATACTTAAATTTTATCTTGATTTATAGGTATAATTGATTTTTAATAATGTGTAATATTCAATATTATTATCTTCTTTTTTTTACGCATGAATATAGTAAAGAAAGATTTAAGGTACTCGTTACCATTGCTAAAAAAAATTGGAGCCATATTTAAAAGAATTGAAAGTGGTAAGAAAAATGATCCTACAACTTCCTCTTAACTCTCCCTAATTTTCCATTTGACTAAACTTTTAGCCAAAATAATAGCATAAAAGAGTTAAAGACTTTATCAATAACAATATACAGAGAGTATTTTCTGTGTCCATATTTTAAAATACCAATTTTACTTTTTAAAATATAATTATTTATTAAATTTTAGAAAATTAACCATTATTTTTATAAGTTTTTTTATAAAATCATCTATTTCTACTTCTTTTTTTTTTTCTAATTATCAACAATTATTCTCTCATTTTTCTTATATATTTTCTCATTTTTCTGATATATTTTACTTTATTTTTAATAAATATAATTTTATTTTATATAATATTATGCATATTTATAAATGCATAAACACATACATTAGTGTAAAGTAAAGGAAAGGTAATTCGAGTTCTAAAATGTAGACATATCTTAGATATTTTAAAGAGTTTTGGTTATATAAATTTTTTATTAAAAGTTAAGATTATAATTTAAATTATATATTCAGTGACATCACTAGTATTTTTTTTTTTCTTCTTCTGTCTCTATTTGATTGTCTCTAACTTTTATTGTAGTCGTTTTCCAATGTATCTAGTTGTCTGTCCAGAAAAGGAGATTATCGAATGAACGATCGTAATAAAATGGCCCACACATTTAATTTTGGTAAGTTGAACTAAGATCATACTAAATTATGATTTTTTTTTTTATCCACTGTGTTGAATCTCACCGGAAGCATATTTTCTTTATTGAGTATATAAAAAAATTTACGACCCAAAAATAATATATTAAACTTACTCGGATAGCCAATACAAAGATAATAATATACAGGATCGATTACAATTAAAAAAACCTAGTTTATCTCCTAAAAAATTACATATAGGTAATTTTTTATATGTAGGTGAAATATTGAAGACAGTGCACGACCTTGTGCAATCTTGCATTAAATAATAAACATGAGATTATGGGAATATGATGTAGATGAATGTTGTGTAAAATTATATGATTTTGTTGGTTATGTAATAGATAGTGATGTTATAGAATAAAGAGGTTAAATATATTTTTGGTTTCTTAATTTTTAGTAAAAATTAAATTTTTTTTTTTTTTAAATTTTGGTTCAATTTAATCTTAAAATTTTAAAAATGTATAAATTTAGTCTTTTTTTAACCAAATTTTGTTAAATATTTTTTATATTTTGAAGTTGTTTTATGATAGTTTCTTAGTTAAGTTTGACTTGAAAATATATCAAATCATGTAAATAATTCAAATGTTGTCATGAAATGTATCCGTTAAATAAATTTAATAAAATTTAATTAAAAAAATTAAATTTACTTCCGTTTGAGAAACTAATTTTGTTTACCTAAGTATTACCTTTTTCTTTTTAACATACATAAACTCTTATGCTACCAAGAATAGAGACATTGGAGATGCATGATTAAGATGAGATAAACTCTTATGTAACTAAAAACTAATCAATAATTAAAAAAATAATAACAATATAATCTATAAACCAAAGTAAGAACGATGATATATATTATATTTTAAAATTAGTGTATGTTAAATCTCAATCAATCCCTTATTGGTTCACTAATATGAAGTACGAACACATTAATATGCATGTGCTACATTTTCAAGTAGGTCCATGACTTATTCCCATGCTCACTTCAAATTGTTATTTATTTATTTTTATAATATTATATGCATTAAATAATTTTTGTGTCCTTGCAAAACCTCACCCTTTGTAAAAGCAGCAATTGAAATTCGTTTTTGCTAAACTTGCACTCCAAATAGCTTCTAAATTTGATTAGTCTCAAGTTTGTGCGTGAGTTCAAATTTGGAATATATATATATATATATATATATATATATATATATATATATATATATATATATATATATATATTTTTTAAATATAAAATTTCAACTATTTTAAATCATTTTAAAAATATAATGAATTATTATGTAAAAAGACTATTTATCATAAATGGTAACGATTTGCATTTTAAACCACTTAAACAATAATTTGTTACATCATATTTATTTAATTTATAATCGTGTACTAAATTTGAATATGACATGAATATGTACTTTTTCGTTCTTTTATAGTCTTGGTTTCTACTTATATAAATTTCGTCTAGAGTTTGAATTTCAATAAGCGAAATAGAAACTACAACAAAAATGATTTCATACGATACGAAGACATTGAGATATAAATATTTATTTGAAAATGCAATTTTTTATTCTGGCCAACAGAATCCTTAAAAGAACTTAAATTAGTTTATTTATTAAGTAGTGTGATTTAAAAGATGTGAAAAATCTTAAATTGTTTTAATGTTTACATGAACATATTTATAAATGTTATATTTTATAGTTTCAATTGTTTTTCAGAAAAACAAAATATGTTGTAGATTTAATTAAGATTTAATAAATAAATTTAAAATATTTATAAGTAATGTAATATCTCTGTGATATATGTAACGTTTCATCTAAAAGTTACATTAGTAGTTAAACATTCATCACAACAGCTTAATATATATAAATATTTATAAGCTTCTTCAAATATTTCTTTTATTATAAGTATTCTGTTTCCAAAGAAAATTATATATATATATAGATTACATCTAAAAGAAAATAAAATATTTTTCTAATTTTTCTCGACCTAACCAATTACTATTAAGCATCTCTATCTAAATCATTTTATAACAAAGATCATCACAATTAAAACAACGCAAAAGCTAGTATGATTTACAAAAGTAACTCCACTCACGCAACCAAACACTTTTATAAATTCATTCATTAATCATATCACATTCACAATAATCAAGTGTTGTACATACTAGCCCAAGTAACTATCTTTCATGTCATTAACTACCAACATTACATCATCACAAACATTTGACTCTAAAATGAAAGATTTGTGTGTTGAGTACACTCAGAGATTTTGTACCCATAATACTAATTTCATTGACACAAAGTTACATACATGCCAAGAACAAAGTCTTTTTCTACAACAAAGTAAATTCTTTACAAGTTACTAAATATATTTTTTTCACGCTGTACTTTAAGTCATAAAAACCTCAATTAAATCTTACTATCTAATCTTTTTTCTTTTTGTGAATCAAATATTAGTAGAATCAGGATAATCTCTTTTCAAACTATCATTCATTGCACAACTTACAACCTTTTAATATAATATTTTTTCTTAAAAATAACTACGTTCACATCTCACATATATCACAGTAATAGATCGCAGCAAATTATGACTATCGCCTCCTAGTTTTATTTAGCCTAACATCGACAATAGTAAATTATATGCACAACCCCATGACTTTACTCGGTCTCAAATAAGATCATCAATCCCAGTCATTTATCGAAAGAGAATAATACCATGAAAAACCAATAATTTTTGACATTTTAGAAGCATTTAAAATATATTTATCAAAAAGTTTTGAAACATTGTTTGGCTTAGCCAGAGGTCTTGCTTCCGGACGATATCACTTGCTCACCCAGTGAGCAATCTCTTAAAAGTTCTTATAAAATAGTTCATCCAACAAGCAAATTAGTTCACTCAACAATCCAACCACTAGGAGAAACTTGACCAATATGACTTCACTGATTCAACGACCAATCATCTTTGATTTTTGTGTCAGACTCTAATTAATCTTCTAAAGGGTGAACAAATATTTAGAATCTTAAAAAAAAGTTAAAGAATGTAAAAGAAATAGTTTTAGAGAAAAAAAATATTTTTTAAAATAAACTTGAATAATCAATTTTTTTTTTGTTTATAAGATCGGCGATGTAATAATAAAATACTAAAGTTTCAATTAAAAAATCACTTATACTCTTAATTCTTTCCTAGGTCTTATAGTATTTGAGATTATTATAAAATATACAATGTAATATTCAAAATTTTATTAATAACTTGAATCAAATAAATGAACGTGTCTATATTATCACCTCCAGGGAAGATTCATCAAGTTAAGTGTCTATGCATCAAGTACCATCTTATTTGAGTTATTAACGGTATCAAAATTGAGAGACAATTTATGACTTACGACTTATGATGCACTGATACTTCAATTTGGGTCATGTATCTGTGTTCGACATGTATTGTGTCCAATATTTTACCGATACTTCTCAATGAAGTATCTAATTTATAAAGTCGTAATACAATACAATAAAATCTTTGAATAGTGACCAATTTTAGTAAAAAAATAATTAGTCACTATATAATGACCAAATTGAGAATTAAAATAGTTCAAAAAAATTATAATTGGTCTCTAAATTGATAATTGGTCTCTAATTAGAAATTTGGATTCACACATTAACAATTATATATTTATTTATTTGTAAAAATTATTGTACACTTTTCAATATTCATATATCACGTATCTATCACGTATCGTATCCTATTATTTTAAAAATAAATATATTGACGTATCAGATACGTGTCGTATCCGATATACGTATCGTATCTATGTATCATAGCTTATGACCATATACACTTGGATATAAGAACACTGGCTTAAGATGTTTTGTTTGTGATTGTATATATATTAACTATGAAAGTCATTTATTGAAGGTGAGTATATAATGTGCATATCTATAATAGACTTAAAAGAGCCACATTACTAACAAACACAAGTTCTATATGTTAGAATTTTAAAATTTCATCTTTTAAAAAATATAATTTTATAAATTCATATGTATAGGTAATATTGTATTTGTTCACACGTGATAACGAGGTATTAATAGACATATTTGAATGTTTTTGTATGTTTTATTTTACTTTTATAACAACGATAAAAAGTCGTTACAGTTGTGAAATTCATAGATGAAAACCATTTTTTCAAATATATTGATCTTATTTATTTCCCATTAAGTACGTTGCTTGTTATATATGAGCTTATTTCACAAAGTCTTTTGGCTAATACATAAATAATAATTTGATCAATATTTGGGGTATTAATATATTACTCATTTTTCATTTCTTCATATGTATTTGTGTGGATTGGAAAAATTTACAAAAGTAATGTTAGGAACAAATAATGAATATTTATTTAACAGCATTCAAACATAATAAAGTTATGAAATTTTATAACAAGGACTTTAATGCAAAACTCAGTAATTCATTGATTCTCTCATATCTATCTTGTTTGTACTCTTGTTTTCCTTTCAAAATCTTGTATGATGAAAGAAAAGCATAAACAAAAATACAGATCCCATGTCCATAGATCACACACACACTCCTACCAATCCTATATTCCTACAACCAAAACAAATGATAAAGAAAAGAAAAACACTCGGTCCCATGCATATTATATATTATTTATTTTCAGGTATACGCAATTATATAATTTTATTTGACACTGTGCAGGGTCTCATTCTTGATCTGATGATGAGTGTCGAGAAAATAAGCCGTTGATTTCGCATTTTTATTTATTATTATTACTATTTTGGAGGGTTTTCCAGCAAGATCACAACACAAGGATGCCAATAGTTGACTACAAAATTTTGGTTTGACTGGATTGGTTGAAGGACAAAGGCTTCAGAGGCTACAGCTGGAAAACGTAGGAGCAGGACAACAAGGTAAAATTGATCATTAGATTCCATTATTCCCTATGTTCCACACCCCCACAAAGTTAAAATATAAATACAATTAACAATAATAATAATATAAATAAACAAAAGCTTTCTGCTTCACCATTTTTATTTATTACACTATTATTATTACTTAAAAAAATGATCTTTCTTAAAGCAGACACACAACAACACAAGATATCAAGATATCATACCCTGCACTGCCTCCACACCCTGTTCTCTCACCCATCTCAATCAAAGCCCTACACGTGTCCCCTGTGGTCCCCCTGGATGGTTTGGAAGGAAGATTTGGTGGGGTCCACAGTTGAGGAACCGTGGCTGAGGTTGATGGAGGATGATGGAGGTTAGGTGCATATAATTGAGGATTCTAAAAAGAAATGAAAGAGGTTAGTTGGCACTGAGTAAAATGAGTGTGTAACAGCAAAGAGAGAGAGAGAAAGACACATACAAGGTTTTTTATATACATATGTATGTGTTATGTTACTTAGAACAGTTGGCAAATGTGTCAGTAAAAAAAAAAGAGAAATGAATAAAAATACTAAAGAAGTATGTTTGTTAATGAATACACAGGGGGCAAGCTTGGCCTTCAAGAGAAGAACCTCTCCCACTCCATCTTTTCACACTTTGCAAACAAATCTCACACGCCCTAAAAAGGAAGATTTATGCTTTAAATATTAGATATTTTAAGATAAGGAGAAGGAGATCTTGATGAGAATAGTGAGGTTTTGTGTGGAGTTGAAGTGAAATTGTTTTGTTGTGTTGTGTTGTGATGATGAAGATGGTTGGAATATTTAAAAAAAAAAAAACATACATTGGTTAATGAGAATGGTTATTAATTTTTAGGGTAAACTGAAACTGAAAATGATTACAAGTGTGGGAAGAGAAAAGAGTGATTAGGTTGTGCTTCTGCAATAATTTACCAACAGGAGCAGTTGGCAGTAGTTAGTGTGTCTTTTAAAATGATACATGTCACCTCATAGCTTGGGCAGGTACACACAAAGCAGCAAAGACTCTCTCTTTCTCACAAATTTTCTTTCTTTCTCTCTCTCTCTCTTCTGTGTGTGTCTTTATCTTTCTAGCTTGGTGATAGTAGCAGTAGCTTCTGGGGGATGGTGGTGGTGGTGTTGTGTTTTGTTGTGATCTATTAAAGTTAGATATTTATGCTACATTTTGATGTTTATGCTTAGTACCCAATTGGTGAAATTGGTCTAGCTAGCATTTGATGCTCCCGTCAGAGACACCCCAGTAAAGGGAACTCTGCTAAATTCTGTCTCTTTCAGTCATCGCAGGATTTGAGTAGAATTTGATGCCCTTGGTCGTGCCTTGTTCTTGGATTCTCATCCCAGAATTTAATTGCAAGAGTTTCAACAACCCCTCCTGTCCTATCTTTTAAATCAAACAAATAAAAAAAAAAAAAAAAAAAAAATACCCCTTCTTTTCTTCACTCGTGTTGGAGCTTCTTAATTAGAAGAGTGTTTCCACTTTCAACCAAGCAAGAAAACACCGGCACCAACAACACCAACAACACAGAACTCAGTGCTAATCTTGCTTAACATGATGGAATGGGGGGTTTTAGATGTTGTTGTGAGGACAGAGGAGAAAAGGGAATCTGCTTTACTTGTAGTTTGATGAGCTGTTAGCTAATCTCACTGTCTATGTCCGCTTTATGCTCTGAAGACTGAAAGGTTCACTTTCTTGTCTGAGGGGAACCATTTTTTTCCCCCTTTTACTGAGCATTGAAGCAGTAGATTTGATCTTGGTTTAGGGTTTTTGAAGGAACAGGTAAAAAACGAAGCTGGTGACTGACTAGGAGATTATATTCCGTTTACCTTTTCTTTTGTTTTTCATTTATCTAAGGCTACAATGAGGGTTTTCTTTTACTTTAACTTCCTCTCAGTCCTATAAAGCTGCCAAGTTATTTGTTCCTTGTTTAGTCCTGCAAGATATCTCTCGAGCCAACTTAGTCAAAATTCACTTTACCCTTTAATCATATGCTCTTGTTTATTTCTAGATGCAGCTCTGATGTGATGAAACTCTTTGAGTCTGATTGATTGGTGAATTATATATAAATAGGTTACTTTCTCGGTTGTGACTGTTTAGGGACTGTTGAGTTTGTTCAGATGGGGGGTCAGGAAAATGCCATGGGATTTCAACACGGAAATGAGAACATTCTGACTTGTCCATCTTCAGCTCTCAGTGGTGCCAATGTTAATGTTTCAGATATGGCTATTAGTTCCGTGTCTATGGCCAAACCTTCTGATGTAGCTAACCCTTTTCTTGCTTCTTCGGCTTGGGATCCACTTGTTTCCTTGAGTCAGGCTCAAACTTTTGGAGGCTCCTCAATGGTTTCTCATGCTGAGTTTGCGAATGCCAACTCTTCTTACCCTCTTGTTCTGGAAAACCAAGGAATGAGCAACACTTCCCACCTTGTTCAATACATGTCTGACTCAAATCTAGGGGGCATGGTTCCCAAGGTTCATTCCTATGCAAGCAGGGGCTTCTCAGAAATGGTTGGTGCTGCTGCCCCTTTTGGCCAGCATGGGTCTGGTGATGTGGCTAACTCAGGGTACCCACCACATTATAATCCGATCAAGGAGGCTCAGATTAATGGTGAACAATCTCAGGTTGAGGATTCAATTCCTGAAGAGGAAGCACCAGGATCTGGTCCTAGTGGGAATAGAAGAAAGAGAGGGCTTGATCATAATTCTACCTTCAGCCCAAATAAGGTTTGTTCAGTTGAATGTGATATCTCCAAGGATAAAACTCAGATGCACTTTCTTAAGTATTTCTTGTGTGTTGTTTTCCCATCTAAATTGGAGTTTTATTTCTACTATCCACACAAAAAAAGTTTTGTATTAAGGTCACACACAAAGAGAGTGAGATTCTAATTTTGATTAGAGAACAATAGCAGAAGTATCTAAGCAAGTGTATATATGTTTTGTCCTATATATATACTACCTCGTTTAGGATTTTTGGAATGTTTCATTGGTGTTGTTTTGTGTGGTTGTGAGAGCTAATGATCGAAACGCTTTACGAGGTTGGATTAGAATGCTGAGAGTGAAACTGTGAAAGATTCTCCGGGGAGGGCCTGTGATGGTCCAAAAGAACATGAAAAGAAGCCAAAAGTTGAGCAGAACAATAGTGCAGATTTGCGTGGCAAGCAATCAGCGAAGCAAGCTAAGGACAACAGTTCTCAAAGTGGAGAAGCTCCTAAAGAAAATTTCATTCACGTGAGAGCTAGAAGAGGACAAGCCACTAACAGCCACAGTCTTGCAGAAAGAGTACCATCCCTGTCTCACCACAATATTTGTCATGAAAAAGTTTGAGACCCTTTATGTATTTTTCATTGTCTAATTATACAACTTTTTTTCTTGCAGGTGAGAAGAGAAAAGATTAGTGAGCGAATGAGGCTGCTTCAAGAACTTGTTCCTGGTTGCAACAAGGTGATTTAAATATTATGATTCTGTTAAATGGTTTCTCTTGAAACTATGATCATGTCTCTGCATACTACTTTTCTCTTTGGATAAACCATGATGGTGTCTTTGGTTTCTGTTAGATAACTGGCAAAGCAGTAATGCTGGATGAGATAATAAACTATGTGCAATCACTTCAGCAACAGGTTGAGGTATGAAAGTAGTGCCATACTTGATGATTTCAATTTACCATTGAAAATTGAATTGAGCATAGTAAGAGATATTTCATGATAACTCAATATGAAAACTTCTTTGTCTGTTCAGTTATTATGGTTTTTGTGATTTGGTCAGTGAACTTATGAAAGAGATATTTTGCAGTTTTTGTCCATGAAACTTGCCACAGTGAACCCAGAACTAAACTTTGATGTAGACAGGATTCTATCCAAGGATGTGAGTGAAGGCCTTAACCTTCTTGGTCCATTTTCTATTTTTTAACAGATTGAATTAAAGATGATTTCATTTCTCTTCATTCAGATTCTTCAATCACGCATAGGACATGGAATTAGTGCATATGGTCCTGGTATCAATTCCTCTCACACATTCCCCAGTGGAAATTTCCATGGAACATTGGCTGGCATGCCTAGTACATCATCACAATTCCCTCCTTTGCCCCAGGTAAAAAGACTAAACATCTCTGAACATGTTACACTCTGATGAGTTTAATTTCTATGCATTGTTATCAAAGTAAAAAAAATAAAAATTGCTAATGTAAATAAAACTTAACTTTACATGACTGTTTTGTAAATGAAAGATAGTGTAAAAACCCTTTACAGTTTAGGTGCATATTCTATTTACACTGTTGTAATCAACACCCTTTAGTTCTGAATTTTGAAAAATACTGATACTCTTACATGCAGAATGTTTTGGACCATGAGTTCCAAAGCTTCTATGGAATTGGATACGATTCTAATACAGCACTTGACAACTTGGGACCAAATGGTAATAGTAGACAGAATCTCAGTTTAATTTTGGTTGTCTGCACAATCAATATCAAGTGCTTGATTCTTTGTAGTTTATTGTTAAATTGAACAGGGCGGTTGAAAACAGAGTTATAGTGTGTGGATTCTTATATAGCCATGTTACAACAACAACAACAACAACAACAAAGACTTTGGAATTTTCTTGTTGACTGCACAATTTAACTGAAGGTTGAAAATGGGGGAACAATAGAGAGAAAGAAAATAAAGGGTTTAGCTGTATAGGGTCCTTAATACCTAACTGTTGGCTCTTCGAAGTTTTAGCAGAAGATGACTTGTTAGATTTATGAATTGGAAAATGAGTTACACATTATAATGTGTGAAATCTAGATGATGATGATGTAGAACAAGTTGCAATGGTCTTGTTTAATGGCATGGAGAGCAGTATTTTGTGGAGCATGCGAGTAAAGTGTGTGCAACTATCATTACTTTTGTTGAATCATTATTATTATTATTATGTATAGAGTTGCCAGGTTCAGATTTTTGAAGCACATTGTTTTCAAGTTTCAACAGTGTTGCAGATTTGATAGTGTGTGTACTTGTGCAAGGATTTATGGTTGTTCTTATGTTTTTCTTTTCAAAAGAAAATGTAACTAATGAGAGAAGCTTCTTAGTGCATGCATCTATCTACAAGGGTGAAAATGTTGCAACTTGTATGATGGTGGTGAGAGATTGTTTATGTAGATCAGTGCTTCAAGTATTGGTGTTTCTTTTTTTCATTTTATGGTGTTCTTTACATAACATGATGTGTTCTTCACTGATCCAACTTGTTAGAGAGAAAATGGGATAATTACTGAAAATCTAAATGGTTTTATACTGTCATATTTATTCACAGACATGATAAGTTTGATGTTTTTTATTCTCAAATACAAAATCAAACTTCATTTGTAATGTTCAAGTTCTCTGGTATAGTTGGTTGAACATCTTACATGAATTGTTTTAAACTCTCTTAAATGTCATCAAGTCCTATGAATAAAGAAAGATAAACTTGATTTCTAATTAATTCATAGTATAAAAAAAACTGGTACGGTTGTTGTACTCATTAATCTTTGTTAAATGTTGAAATATTTTATATCTGTCAAAACTGACCAAAATTGATTAGAATCCAATGTATGAATTGGAGAAAATTACAATCACATCTTTTGAGGTATTTTTAAACAATATTTACACTTGTTATCTCTTGCATTTTAAATATAATGATATTTACTGTATTTAAATTTTAAAATTTATACTTGTAATAAGTTAATATTTTTCATTATTCATTTATTTATTTTTATACTAAAAATGTTCTCATAAAACAAACTTTGTTATTGTAGTAAACATATATGTAACTTATTTTTAAAAGAAATTCTAAAATACTTGCCTCTTACATAACAACACAAAATTAAAATGTGAAATAAATAAGATTTATACAATTAATCAATTAAAAATACGTACTCTAAAAAAAATAAAGGTTATAAAATATGTAACATCTGCATTTAAGAAAATTACTCTTAATTGAATATCAATACATTGCAAGTGAAACTGCGTATTAATTCATTTTTCAACAGCATAAGATATAATTTTAAAATATTTAATACGAAATTTACAATGTTTGATCATACAGCAATTTATAATTCGGTGACATCATTTACATCACAAATATTGGAAGAAGAACAGCGACCAAATATGTAAGTAAATATAAGGTTTATAAATGTGAAACGTGTACCGAAATGGTTAAATGTTGGTCATCTAAGTTTTTAATGTTACGAGGTTGCTTTTTCTGCTGCGGACCTGTGATTCACTTCTGCACGTTTCAAAGATAATAATGGCTTCTTAATTATCACAGTTTATTGGGGGTTGAAATAGAGTCTGGTTTTGTTGACGAAACAAACACAAAGAAAGCTTGCAAGAAACTATTATATTGCCAAAAATCAGTGTTGATACTTGGTTTTGTGGTATCTTTGTGAGGTTACAACATTGACTTTTGTTGTTTAACGCTTCAAAACAAAGGTGACCAAAATGTGTCTTCGTCTGCTTCCAATGATAGATTAGGTGAACAACAACGGTTCTGATTAAAGTTTGGTGTGAGATTGAAGGTTACTATGTGGGTAAGAAGTTGAGCTAACACCAACTCACGTTGCATGCTCCATAGTTTCTTCTATAAAAGACTCTTTATGCAATGCAATGGAAATCAGCAGTGTGCATTCACAGAGCATTTCTAAACTGTTGTCAAAATCTTCTTCTGCTATTCATTCTTCTGAAGTTCTTGTATTCAATCATGGGTACGTGTAGTTTGTCTAACGTGATTTTCTCGTTTGTGTTTCTGATGTTGTTCTCAGCAAGCAGCCACACGATGGTTGCTGGAGCACGTGTTCTTTTGGAACCAACATTGTCAAAACCAGAAGTGTCACAACTTCCTAAACCCCAGTTTTCAGCATCAAATATCCCTGCATTCCCAAAGCTTGAGCTCCCTAAGGTTCCTGAGTTGCCCAATATAGCTGAAATACCACCTTTGAAGATTCCTGAATTGCCTAAACTCGAATTTCCAAAGGTTACTGAATTATCTAAGCCAGAGTTATCTAAAGTTCCTGAATTGTCTAAACCAGAGTGGCCTAAAGTTCCTGAATTGTCTAAACCAGAGTTGCCTAAAGTTCCTGAATTGCCTAAGCCAGAGTTGCCTAAAGTACCTGAGATGCCTAAGATCCCTGAATTGCCTAAACCCGAGTTATCTAAGGTTTCAGAATTTTCAAAGTTAGAGTCGCCTAAAGTCCTTGAAGTGCCTAAGTCTGAGTTGCCCAAAGTTCCTGAATTACCTAAGTTCGAGTTGCCTAAGCCAGAATTGCCTAAAATCCCTGAATTTCCTAAACCCGAGTTGCCTAAAGTTCCTGAATTGCCTAAACCAGAGCTACCTAAAGTTCCTGAATTGTCTAAATCAGAGTTGCCTAAAGTTCCTGAATTGCCTAAACCAGAGTTGCTTAAAGTTCCCGAACTACCTAAACCAGAGTTACCTAAAGTACCTGAATTGCCTAAACCAGAGTTGCCTAAAGTTCCTGAATTGCCTAAACCAGAGTTACCTAAAGTTCCGGAATTGTCTAAGCCAGAGTTGCCTAAAGTACCTGAGATGCCTAAGATCCCTGAATTGCCTAAACCCGAGTTATCTAAGGTTTCAGAATTGTCAAAGTTAGAGTCGCCTAAAGTCCCTGAAGTGCCTAAGTCTGAGTTGCCCAAAGTTCCTGAATTACCTAAGTCTGAGTTGCCTAAGCCAGAATTGCCTAAAATCCCTGAATTTCCTAAACCCGAGTTGCCTAAAGTTCCTGAATTGCCTAAACCAGAGCTACCTAAAGTTCCTGAATTGTCTAAATCAGAGTTGCCTAAAGTTCCTGAATTGCCTAAACCAGAGTCGCCTAAAGTTCCCGAACTACCTAAACCAGAGTTACCTAAAGTACCAGAGTTGCCTAAAGTTCCTGAATTGTCTAAACCAGAGTTACCTAAAGTTCCCGAATTGCCTAAGCCAGAGTTGCCTAAAGTACCTGAGATGCCTAAGATCCCTAAATTGCCTAAACCTGAGTTATCTAAGGTTTCAGAATTGTCAAAGTTAGAGTCGCCTAAAGTCCCTGAAGTGCCTAAGTCTGAGTTGCCCAAAGTTCCTGAATTACCTAAGTTCGAGTTGCCTAAGCCAGAATTGCCTAAAATTCCTGAATTTCCTAAACCCGAGTTGCCTAAAGTTCCTGAATTGCCTAAACCAGAGTTACCTAAAGTTTCTGAATTGCCTAAACCAGAGTTGCCTAAAGTTCCTGAATTGCCTAAACCAGAGTTGCCTAAAGTTCCCGAATTGCCTAAGCCAGAGTTGCCTAAAGTACCTGAGATGCCTAAACCCGAGTTATCTAAAGTTTCTGAATTGTCAAATTTAGAGTCGCCTAAAGTCCCTGAAGTGCCTAAGTCCAAGTTACCTCAAATCCCTGAATTGCCTAAACCCGAGTTGCCTAAAGTTTCCGAACTACCTAAACCAGAGTTGCCTAAAGTACCTGAGATGCCTAAGACCCCTGAATTGCCTAAGCCCGAGTTATCTGGAGTTCCTGAGTTGTCCAAAGTTCCTGAATTACCAAAGTTTGAGTTGCCTAAGCCGGAGTTGCCTAAAATTCCTAAATTGTCTAAACCAGAGTTACCTAAAGTTTTCGAATTGCCTAAGTCAGAGTTACCTACAATCCCTAAATTACCTAAACCAGAATTTCCTAAAATTCCTGAGTCGATGAAACCGAAGTTGCCTAAAGTTTCAGAACTACCAAAGCAAGAAATTCCTTAAATGCCTAAGATTCTGAATTGTCAAGTACAAGTTGTCTTCAATATCTAAGAAGCCTAGAGTTCCTGTAACATTTTCATGCACCAATCCTGGAGTTCGAATCATGCCATTTGTCGTCTTGTCCTTAGTTGATAACTGGATGCATTCCGGTGCCTAGTTCTTTCTGCTTCATGGATGTGATGAGATTCTTATGAAATTTCGGTTGTGTATAATATGTTATAGCTGGTTGAGAGTTGAGTGTGTTTTGGTTTATTCGTGTTTTGAACCTTTCTATGTAAGTTATATCCGGTGTGAAGTTCTTTACATATACTACAACATAGTGATATACATATCTTCATGTGTTAATTGTTGGGAATTTAATACGATTGTATTTGCTTGATATTACTTCCATATGTATGTTTCCCCTTTAGTTTCAGCCGTTAAGCTTTTTCTTCTTCTTCTTGTTTTAACAAAATATACAACTCCAAATTAAGCTATAAATATGGTGATTAGACATTTCAAACTTTTAAATTATGCACATCTATTATAAATACAATGTGTATTTAAAACTTTATAGCAAGTTTGAAGTTATTAATAGAAATAGGATATACCATACAACCAAAGTGATTGGTGTTTGATTCGCCATTCTTGAAAATACAAAAAGCTTTATCACATCAAGACAAAGATTGATATTGATTTTCATGATCCATAAAGATAAAAAATAAAAAATAAACATGTTTGTAATCAATAAATTTGAACGCGAAATTGAAATTCATGTTTTAAATTTTAATACATTTTGATTTTCAAACATTAAAAATAAATAGATATATTCTTCTTAATCCAACGATGTTAATTTTCTTTACATATTAAATAATGTTTCAAATTGACACTTAAAGTGAAACATGTAAACAATTCAAACGCTAATCATATGTTATAAACCCTATTTAACACATCAAGAAAAATTAATAGAATTAAGTTTAGATAACTATATTTATTTGGTTTTAAAATTTAAAAATCAAACTATATTGAAATAAAAACAAATTTCAATCCCACCTCAATGTTCCTTGTAAAAATGTATTCAACCTACAAAAATATCATACATAAAAATCAAAACTTTATTAACTCTCAAGTAAACTTTTATGATAGAAGGAAAGAATAACTCCATATTGACAATATTAAAATAAAGAGATAATTATATGAAAAACAAAAACAAAAACTTGTACTAATCTCATCGTAATGTCAAATTTTAAAATTTAAATTAAGATTAATCAAATTTAACATGGCTGATAATTATTAAAAAATAAAATCAAATTAAAAGTAAATATTGAATCAAGAAATAGTATTTCAAAGAATAAAAAATATAAGATCTACTCTTATTTTATAACTCAAAACTCAATATCTAAATTAAATATTTTCAGTACTATAGATTTTATACACTTGCAACTAACGAAAAGTTTCTATCAACCATTTGAACACGTCTTTCTTTTATCTTTATATCGAAATTGATTCCTTTTTAAATTTTTATTGTTTAAAATAACATTATATCTCAATTTAATATATTTATTTATTTATAAGCGCAAGACTTACATTGTTTTTTATATTAAATTTAGATCTAGTTTTCCCCAAGATTAAGAATTATTATTTTCGTCTCGTAGTTTAGAAATGACCCATATTTTGTCTTTACGATAATTAAAAATGATAAAAAATAACCTTAAAGATGAAAATGAAATATCATTAAAATCGGACAAAGCTAACTAATTTTAAATTTAGAAAGAAAGAAAAGTAGTTCAAATTTGTTGAACAAAGAAAGTATTTAAGTATAAAAAGAATGAAATATTTTTATTTTGATAAATCACAATAAGTGTCAATTTGAGTTAATTTGTTTGCATCACAATAAACACTTCACAATTAAAGCATTTAAGCAATTTAATATGTCACCCAGATCTGTTATCGAAGCACTGCCGATCCCGTTTTATTAAAAATGGGCAAATCGTGTCTATACCCTTTTTATCCAGCTTGTGTCATCTCAGCTAAAATACTAATTTTTTCTTATCTAATAATCACGAACACATTTGAAAATATATTTAAAATAAGTAGTAAATCTATACTCTACAGCAAAATTTTATTTAGTGAGTAATCAGAAGGGTTGAATTTGCATAAAAATTTGCTTCTGTTAAACGCAAGCACCACACATCTACTACACCCAACACCTTCAAACTAATTTAGCAATTGCTTCTCGCATCCTATCATTTTATTCAATTCCGTTTTTGTCCCTGAGAATTTTATGGGTATTGCTTCCTACTCCAAGATCTCCTTCAAAGTTCGCTGGTATATATCACCCATTGTTCTGTCCCCACATAAGAAACCAAAAAGGGTGATTGATTACTGTGTACACAGATGAGCACAGTAATGTTCGGACTATGGCCTTCATTTGGGAAGGATCTTTGAATTCATTATAGTATGAACTGCATTAGAATTCAGAAAAAAGGTATAAGATTTATGTCGATGGTAAACTGAATCATGTCATGCTATACATTTTAGGGAAGTAAAGCAGCAAATGAAAGTTTTTTTATCGCAATACAATGATTGATAACTATGTACTAAATTAGTACAACTACATATATTGTGAGAAATGAAAATTATTAATTTAGATCATACGTGATACAACTATATATAAATAGTTAAGATTAGGAGTTAATTAGCAGTCATCACCTAATCACTTAAATATGTTAAGCTCAATGGAAGAGATTTTGGGCGCCCAGTACCAGCGTTCTAGTGGTCACTAGCTCTGGCAGGCTGAGCGCCATTTTGATGGACGATGGCCCTATTTTGTGTTTAAGTTTTTACATTTTCTCTGCAATTTTTTCCAGCTTTCATAAACCTATATAAATGCTTTTTATTGGATATTCTCCATTTGTTGATACTGATCTAAGGGGTTTTGCTTTGGAATGAATGTTTGTATTGAAAGATGTCTTCCTCGTCTTGATTGGAAGATCTTTGAATGTGGGCCCGCTCATTTCAGAGGAAATCAGCCAGTGGCCAACTCCCCAGGCTCAAGAAATTGACTCTTAACAAGGAAATCGACACTCAATCTATTACAAGATTAGAGTTCGAGTAAAGTTGTAAGTTAACATTGACATTATAATGGAGAGGAGTTGAACGATTAAGTGCATGAGAGTGAGGTCGATAAAATCTAACTCCAACAATATCATTCCATATCATTTTTAACCTTTCCATCTTCTAAGCGTGATAAACTTCTGAAGTTGATTTTAATCAATTATGCATACACATGACACCAAAATTATGAAAATATTCTCTAGTCGAGATAAGTTATTAATTGTATAGTTGACTAGTATTACACAAGTCCCTTGAAAAAACTATACACGGTCTTACAGTTTACTATTTGTAAAGCTTAGTACACTTACCAAGGAGTTAATATTGTCAAAATTTCAGCTCGATACAAGGATGCAGAAAACAGTATTCACAATTGTACTGAAGTGGATTGGTGAATATGCCAACCAATTTTTTCTCTCATTTCTCTCTTCCAAAGTTTGGGAAAATAACCTAAAAGCCCCTCTCCACTTAAGTTAAGTGAGACAAATTGAGCTTTATTAATTTGGAGTTTTACACACATAATTGGACGTTCAACTCAACATTATAATACCCAACATAAATCCAAGAACTAGAACAAATTTGGAAGGAAAATAGTGTAATACAAAATTTGTTATTGCAATGCAATTATTGATAATTATTTAGTGAATAAGAGAATAATTAGCAACAAAGAGGATAACCTACCACCCTACACGACCCTTACCATTATGATGACAGATGAAAGCAGAGACTAATATAGGTATAGTAGTGAAAAGCTTAAAAAAAAATTCAAATCCAGTGAACTTTGGCATTAATCATGGCATCTCAATACTTCCATCGTTAAACTTAACAATTGTTATACCTGCTGTTATCACCACAAATACAATAGCCAACCCACAGGCAATGCTAAGGTGTATCTAAGTGAAAATCATACAGTTGAGGTAAGGGAAGGGCTAATCAATGTCTATTTCATGAATGTTAACTATTATTAGGTGTATGCGTCATGGGCACAACCAAAAAGAAAAGTTCAATTAAAAAACATGTATTTTGTATATATATATAAAAAAAAAAAAAAAATCAATGTTGTAAAAGTAAAAGGAGGGGAGAGACGTACTCACACACCTGAATGATGCAAGAGACACCAGCATTGATCAAACCATTCTTCCACAACCCCTGAGTTGTGCACTCCTGAACATGATCTTGAGAACACATCACCTGTCAAAAGACAGTAGTCACAAACCATTTTAGTTACAACATTTTTTGCATCAATCTTCAAACACTTAAAACTACCCCAATTAACATATAACCTCGGATAAACCAAAGCTCAAACATAAATAATTGCTCTTCTTAAATAACTTTTTTAAAATATATATATATATATATATATATATATATATATATATATATATATATATATATATTTCAGAATTCATGTTTCATAATATGTCCTTATCCTTTCGTACATCAATTTAATTTTATCCCCCTTTCTAACTTTAGGGTGGGCATACCTACTTAAAGTCAACTCTGACCCAATTTTTTTTCTCTATCAAAACCTTGGAAAATGAAACTCTTTTTGTGTTGGGAAAGGCCGCTTAACCATTAAATGTAAATAGTTGAAGTTTCAAATGTTTCTCAAATCAACTTTTCAAATGAAAGAAAAATTCAAATGATTCAATACATGATTTGATTCCTTCCACGAAACAATGAAGCAAAAGACAATGAGAATTAAAACTATGATGATAATGAAATATGATAATATAATACCTATGATAACCATGTCCACGACCAGCATTGCAACGTTGTTTATGATGAAGCAAAGCAACAAGAGGTTCCGACCAAGGCCACCATACGCCTGTGTACAGCACAAGCATACCAGCACCAACAACGGTGGGGGATAGGTTGAGCACAGCGCCAGATAACGAGCCAAAGCTGCCTTCGATGTCGTCATGTTTCCATGAAAGTGGGTGGATGTGGTGGGCTTTGGGGCTTCGCCAAACTCACGGTCAAAGAGGGAAAGTGTGATGGTCGTGGTAATGTTTATGTTTATCAACTTTGTGTATGTAAAGTACATAGCCAGAGAGAGAGAACTACAAACTAAAGATTCTTATGTATGGGGTTTTGGCCTTTTACTTGAGGCACCATAATTTCATTTTGGTAACAATGACCAATGAGTAAGGAGTACTTGAATGCACTTTTTGCTCAATGGATATGAATCAGTTTTGACTGATCATCATTTCATACATGGTTTACCATGTAAACAAAGCTGCTTTATATGCAGGAACTTTTCTCATATTTAGTTACAGTGCTAACGAAAATAAAATGGAATTTGTTCACTCTATTATCAAATACATACATGGCTACTCTAAATAAAAAGATGATAGATAGTTTTTCTCTGTTATGGTGCAATACATAGCCGCTGATTGTTGGCTATCTTGTTTTAGGAGGTTCCAATATTAACAAAGTCTTAATGTGACATGACTGAGATTTGATTTGTACAGAAATTTGGAGAAGATAAATTTGGGATATATCAAAGAAAAGTTTAATAAAGAATTCATGCTAAATTACTAATAATAATATCAATAACAATAATAATAAATCATTAACATGAAACTTAATACTGTCTTTATTGTGCATCCTACATTTCAATAAAAGTACCACCTACAATATTGCAGGGTGCTCTTAAGATGTTATGGAATTTATGAAGTCAAATTACGAGAGAACCAAGCATATTAACTAACAACAGGGGCTATAAACTGGTGAGCGTGTTTGGATTAACATTTAATCAATCAAATTATGATGAAATATCATTTCGTGTTGAGAATTGATCTTTAATTCTAAAATTAATTGAGTTCAAGCAAATTTGGATATACACTTATAAGTTTTAATATCAATCTACATACACTAACCAAAACGCACGCCATCTCTACCTGATATTTGCGAGAAGAGAATGTCAACAAAAAACATGAAACTTTAATTTGGCCATAATTTAAAACGAAAATACCTGATAATGATTAGTGATCAGTACTGTCTAATGTAGAAGAACAAACCCCAATATAGCAAGGCAATAACTATTATACTCTAATAAGAAGATACATTGTTGCTCTGCTACTAGTGTCAATTTTTTCTCTTCCTTTTAGAGCTCCTGCTTGGTTTGGTCTTAGGTTCCTGATTTGAATCGGGTGATGATGACTGCCCCACAGCATAACTCCACAATGCCCTTTCTACATCAGATGGGGTAAAGGAGTCCCCTTCTGAACTTAGTTCCTGCAAATTACCACAACCAAATTCCTAGGATGTAAGTTCATCTATAGTTCCAGTCCACACCTTATGACAAGATTTTCACGTTAAAAAAAATCATGATTGTCCCTCGGCACCAAATTCATGCCAAAATCAAACGCAAAAGAGAGATAATATCAAGTGTCTAAAAATGGTCTGAATTGCAGTTGCGGCATGGAAGTTTTTGGAGTCTCCACAACTGCATTACGGCTACAATCATGGTTGCATCAACAACGCTTGTTTATAATTTTTTACACTTTCAAGAAACACGACACAACTTCAACTAAAACCTAGGACAATATGTTGGTAATCACAGCCTCCTTTGGAACAAGGAGTACTTTTTCAATTCGATAAAATTATTTACATCAGCATAACATTCCCTTCTTTTACAATCAACAAATACTTTACAATCAACCTATTCCCATTTTCCTACATTAAAACGTTAAACAAAAAGCATGAATCCTCACATTGAAAGGCACAGAATAATACCTTCGCTTTCATCTGCAACTTATCTACGAACTTTAGATATTGCTTCAGAGAATAATCTTTTGAGTTTCCAAGAGCTGCCTCCATAGCCTGCAATGCACTCCATTAGTAATCTCAAATAAAAATAAGAACTTATTTTTTATATATTGTCCATATAATTTTACACATTAACCAATCATAATTGTAAGAATATAAATTAGTATTATTAGTTCCGAACTAAAGTCCACCCGCTCATATAATATTGTTGGAGTAAATTATTAATGTCTGTTATAGTGGAACTTAGTTTTACCCTTGAAGAAGTATATCAATGAGTTTAGGGAGAAAGTGTATATAAATTACTCTTCAGCTCAACTCCTAAAAAAATTCGAAACTTGAGTGTCCCAAAATAAGTTCCCCAGTCAATAATTATTAATAGGAGTCTTAACTTTTGAACTCTCCTTTTTGTTAATGTTCCGATCTGACACAGGGTTAGCTAAAATAATAATAATAATAATAATAATAATAATAATATTATTATTATTGCTATAAACTTAATTTGATGCATGGATTAGTTACTCAAATAATAATAACACTAATTAAGTGTCCCTAAAATTATAAAAAATGTCAAAAAAGTAAAATAAAAATATCAAATAATTATAAGAGTAAGTTATAGAATGGATTAGAATTACAGAAGCAGTAGATGTGAGAGATTAATTATTTATTTGATATTTTGATAATTTGAACGAAAATTGTTGTTGAGTGAACAAGTTAACAGAGTAATGGACCTCATCAGACATGAAAGGGGTTAAGTGCGGAGAGAAAGCCGCCAAAACGGCAGAGGCGGTGGCGGGACCGACGCCTTTCAATACAGTGAGTTCATCGACGGCTTTGGAAACATCGGGAAGGCTCTGAAATGCCTTCTCAGAAGCGGATTTCACAACGGCGTCGTCTAGGGACGAAACGAAATCCAACAGGCGCGGCCTGAAAAAATTCAACCAAAACAAAAACGTACCCAAACAATCACTAAGGTATCATACAGAAAAAAGTGAGAGAAAGTTAGAGAGAGTGTAGTGACCTCCACTTGCCGCGCGTGAGCTTCCATTGCATGAGACTGGAGAGCTCTGAAGTGGTGAGAAAGGGGTTAGGGTTTCGTTGGCGAAGGAGGGAAGGTAGGTGGTTGCAGTAGAATTCATCGAGAGAAACCAGATTGGGTTTGTTTTTGGCGAGAGAGAGTGTTTGAATTCGAGATTGGTATGCAGAGAGTGCTTCCTTCCACACACTCACTTCTGAACATCCAAAATCCATTCCCACCAAAACCCTCACTCAATAGCTACTTCCCGCTCAACCTAGATTTGATTCCTCTGTTACTGTTGTTCTTTACCATTTTTGCAAAAATAAAATAATACAATTAATTGTTTTTTAAAATTATTCTTTCATTTTTGAATGTGTAAAAAATTAAATAATTACTTGTTATTCTTAAGTTTGTGCAAAATTATTTTATTGTTAAGTTATAATATTTGTAACATTAAATTGTAATGTCGAATATCTTCATTAAAAAACACTCACCCTTATTTCAGGCATAAAATTGAAAAAATATTTTATTTTCTTTTAGATGTAATCCATATATATATATATATATATATATATATATATATATATATATATATATATATATATATATATATATTTATTTATTTATTTATTTATTTCCGTGACAGGGTGTAAGAAGAAATTTGACTGGTGCAGGAAGAAATAGCCTTCTGTGCAGGGTTTCAGATTTGGTAATTGGACTCTGCCCATCAGTTTTAACATATCATATGAAAGAAACTAAAAGAGTACATTTTATTATATGTCTTCATTTGTGACATGACTTCGAGTACTCTAATTTCTTTTAAGTATAAATAAACTGTATATTCACTATAACTCACTATTATGTTATAAATTAAAATCTATAATTTAGATTCACTATCTTTGCTATCTATCTCAACTTGAGATTGCTAATATTTTTTGAGTTCAATCATTTGATGTGCATTTTACGTGTTATCATCGTAAATTGTCAAATACAATTTCACACAAATTGTCTCAAATTATTATGTGCTAGTAAACATTATTCTTTTATAACCATACATATATTACGATAAAGTTTTGTGTGGTGAAATTGAGAGCTTCACTTATATTCTAGAACAATTTGAGATAAGAGGAATATGAGTTAAAAACAAATTATGAATTCGATTTAGAGTACGTAAGTTTTAATTGGATTTCTTTCTTAACTGTATTTTTATTTAAAAAAGTCCTCTAATTTTATCTTATATTTTAAATCGTTTATATTTAAATCTCTCCGGAAAATTTTTGTAACTCTATTAATTTTTCTATCATGGAAAACTGTAATACAATGTTGTTTTATTATTAATAATTAAAAAAACTAGAAAAATTAAAGACAACAAATAAAAGAGTATAAATAGTTGAGAGCATTAATATAGAAAAATTAAATTTATATATATATATATATATATTATAAATATTTAATTAAGTTTTAACTCCACAACAATGGGGAACTTTAGATTAAGTCATAATTTCTTGTTCACTAAGTGTGTTGTCAATTAGATGATGTAGTTTTTATATAGCTTTATTACCTTCTTTAGTTTCCACACGTGTAAGTTTATAATTTTACTATAATTTTGTCATAATTTTATGATTTTTTAATTTTTTAATTTTTGTAATTTTATAACTTTGTAATTTTATAGTTTAACTATTATTTATATAACAATTTTCATTATCTATTTTTGTGACTCAACTCTTTTTTTTTTCAATTTCATGTCAATAAATTATCAACCTAGTTATATCAAAACAATCTTTAACCATTCTTCCATCGACAAAGAATTTTTTATAAATATTAGAAACATTAACAACATCATCATATAAATAAATTATTACGAGAAAAATTGTACATGAACAATGTTTTTTTTTTTATTGTACACAAATTATAAATTACTTGCATAAATTTACATGGTGAGTGCTTTTTATAGTAACTTGTCTAATTTTTTTGCGTAATTATTCTTTAACAAGCTCCTCTAAAATTAACACTATATGTGTTATTATGCATTGTTCTTTAAACTTAACAAAAGAAAACTATTCTTTCAAATAAAATTAAGTCATTTACAACTTAATTTTAATTTCAAGTTAATTGAAATAAACTCTTAGGATAAGTTATTATATTCGAGATGTTATCTATTTTATAATCAATAACTATATCACAATTTTATCATACACTATAAAATTGAAAAAAAAATATTTAAATTATCTTTAATATTGATTCTCAAATTACTTGCACTACTATTACTATTATTACTATTATTATTATTATTATTATTATTATAATAATAATAATAATAATAATAATAAGTGTTTGGCAATAATTTCAAATATATAAAAAAATATTTAAAATGTAAATATTACAATAAATTACTCACTATTCTTATATTAAGCATATTAAAAAATGGATACAACTATTTAGCTCTTTTCTAGTTTAGCTAACACATGAAGGAAAAGGATATCATATAACAATGAAAAGTATTTTTGAAGAAAGTGTTTTCTCAATAATAAAAGTATTGAACACATAAAAGCCTTATTTTTATGTAGTTTTTGTTTTCTACCTTTTTTTTCTTTATAGGACCATTAAGACTTCAAAAGAACTAACTTTTTCTTCATTTAAACAGTGGGGCTTGGAAAATTAGTTGGTGTCTTCTCATTCTTTATTGGACACTGTCCTTTCTCCCTTTCTTAGCATGTCACATTTTTCGCGCAAGAGAAACCAGTTGTCATACCTTCCTTACAAATCCTGAAAGTCATAAAAATCATTTTTATCTTCACTTGTCAAAATCATAAAAATATCTCTGCTTTTGAACTATCATAATTTTAAGAAAATTATAATAATTATTTATAATAGGCATATATAAGTGAATAATACAATAAACTAATTTTTTAATTATTAAATTTTAATAATTTTTTCTTATAATTTTAGGTGTTATTTTATAAATAATTTTTTATTTTTTTTATTTTATAATATTCAATATTTCAAAATCACTTAAAGAATATCTCTTCGTATTTTAAATGAAAATTATTAAAATATCATTGACCTTCTAAAAACACATGTCCAATAAATCAAAACATGAGACAATCTAAATCTAAAGAAACTAACAAAAGACTCATTGACTGAAACACTCTGGATTTTCCGTAAAATAAAAGTTAAGAATGAAAGCAGTAAAAATTACGAGAAAAATGAGAGATTGTGGGTCAACTCATTTCATTAATATTTAAAATACAAAATTTGTTTGAAGAATTTATTTAGTAAGAAGAATGAAAAAGATTTTGGATTTTTCATTAACAAAAATTAAACAAAAGTGGTGGAATTTAAGTGAGAAAAGATGACAATTTCTCAAACTCGACTGTGATATTTAAGTGGTAGAATACACTAATAACCATGATATTCAAGTCTTCAATATAGAAATGAAATTATTTAATATATAAATTGACTGAAGAAGTCAAAATCAACACCTTGTACAGCCAAAGACATTAAAGAATAGTGCTTCATACCAAACAAATCATATTTCATTTTTATTCATCATGCATTTTGCATAATTTCAAGATTAGGATTCCACTAAAAAAAACTTCAAGTTTTCACTATATTATATTAGTATTCAACTCTTAGAAATTTCGTTTGATAGAGTGGACTTACCACAAGGAGATAATTTTGAGTAATTAGTAAAAAATTCATTATCTCAATTTCCTTAATTGAATAGTAATTGACATTTGTCCTAAATTTTATTGTATGCTTTATTTCTTTCTCACGTGTAAATATTGTGTTTTCTGAAACTTGGATTTGTAACACTTTCACAACAAATTGGAGTTTTTTTTTTTTTTTTTTTTTTTTAAAAAAATTTTTGGTT
>Ga0214542_1000555_pt1 | contig 68462 bp, 32 predicted proteins | sample CNSS1metaG_FD_160096 | JGI IMG/M metagenome (GOLD analysis project Ga0214542, IMG submission 160096) | Root nodule microbial communities from cowpea collected in UCLA plant growth center, Los Angeles, California, USA - CNSS1 | ecosystem: Host-associated > Plants > Roots > Nodule | place: USA...
ACGTGAGAGTAACTAGATATGAACCTCCCCGTTCATATCATCACATGTCAAACACCATCCATGAACCTACCCGCTCATGGCACAGCATCTCCCGATCCAAGCAAAGCATCATTATCAATTAAAACAATACACCAGAAAGCAAAGAACAACAACATTCCCGCCTGGCTCAGCCCACACGCCGCCAGGCGAAACTGTTCCAGACTGCCTGGCGGTACCAGCTCACCGCCAGGCGTCCGAGCCCTTCCAGCGCCACTGTCTGACCGCTACCGCCTGGTGGAACACGCCGTGTCACCAAGCGCCACTCAAGGCATAACTCTCTCCTACTAAAGCTACCGCCTGGCGGTATTCAGTGAACGCCAGGCGCCATACCAGTAGCTCCCTGCTACTGGTTTTGGCACCCAAAGTGGTTAATTATGCAATTCTAGAATGCTCCAGACGATACTGTACACTTGTTCTATTAGATTATTGATTTCCAGCACTATCCCCTCCCAAGTATAGCTCCTCTACCTAAAATAGAGACATTTAGGCACTCTTTCTCGTTACTCTATCACGGTTAACCACTACTGCAGTAACAACACACTCCGTTCTCTATCACAATCACTCAGTTTAGAAACATTATCAACCCTCTTCTCATCATACTTATCTCACGCTGTGCTGCCATGCATCTTATTCCACTCAACATTACATAATCACATTACTTACATCTAAACCCACAAGTCTCCAAAACACATAAAACCCACAACACACCATCAAGGATATTTAACAATAATTATACAGAATTCTAAGCTTTCAAATCTTGATCCATTGACTAATGTTATTCGATTTCATCCTTTAAGTAACTCAACTCTCAACAACTCATCGCATGAACATACTATCAACCACTCTCCACTCCCATGCTCTCTTACCTAAGCATATTAATCCTTACTGTGTCCTCCTGTAATTACCAATATCCTCTTAACCTCTCCTCTCACGACCACTCGAAAACAACATGCATTAAACCACTGCCCCCATCATCGCCTGGCGGCAAGCTAGACGCCGCCAGGCGGCATACTAGAACCCAGGAAAATATCCAGGTTGCTGCACCTGCACTGAGCCAAGTTGGTCAGAATCCAACCTATACTACCCAGACAATGTCACACCATAAACCATACTTAATTTACTGACCCAATTTCCCTTGACGCACTGTCCTCAAATTCGTACCCACCATGAACCCTAAACCTCAACTCGGGTTCTACCATTCCAATAGCCCCACTCCATTCATATTAACATATAAAGGTATTCTTCAAGCACCATCAGACCCCAATTCTAATCAGTACATATATTCAATACATAAAATCATAATCAAGAGTCTCAATAACCCTGCACAGAACGCAAGTCAACAGAAAACGCAAACACTGACACGTCGCCTGGCGGATATTCATCCCTGCCAGGCGGTTTACGCAACCAGGACCCAAAATTATACACAGACAGATGAACCGCCTAGCGGCTCATGCATGCCCGCCAGGCGGTTTCTGGGCAGAACCCAGAAATCACGAAAAACAGCGCATACCAGTTAGATAATCCATGCAATTACGATCGTACAAGGCACAACAGAGTGTATACTATTAATAGCACGCAAAAACAACTCCCCTTACCTGGATTCCTTGCTAAATTCGGGTTGGTGTGCTTATCCCTTCACCAAAACCTCCCTAGCCTTTGCTTTCCACTCCAACCTTTGTGATTTCAGCCTCACTACCTTACTCTATCAGCCCCAATCCTCTGGAAAAACCTTTGCTTATGATTACCACGAACCCTCAATGCTATTTTCTCTTCTTTTAACCTTCTCTCTCACTATCACTCCCCCTTAATTGCTCCTTTAGTGGCTTACACGAATTTTAAATAAAAATGATACTAAGGCTAACCAAATGTTTAATTAACTCTCTGTTTTCCAGTCCTTAGGTTACCTCTCCCTTGGCTGCTAGGTTTCTAACCCTTCCATATTCATGCACAAGGAAAAATTTGGCAAAAAAAAAGGAATTATTTAGTTCTCACCAAGGTTTGAACCCACACCCATGCACATACCCAACCAAGGCCAAACCATTCAACCAATCCTTATTTCATGATAAGTTTTACAATTCTAAGAGTTTATCATGACACCACGCATTCAATATATAATTACATAAAAGTGCATAATTTAATAACATCCAAGTGACACACATAGGACTCGAACCCAAGTCCTCACACACAATAAAATACTCTCAACCACTTGAGCTAGTACTTTTCCACGCCATAGTCTCTCACATTTATTGCTTTAAATGTTCTCACTACCCGTCCTAATTAAATAACTATTTAATTTTCCCGGATCTTACATATATATCTTTAAGATATTAATAATATATTAGCCATGTTTTCTTGGATTATATGGACACTTTCTTGGAAACAATTCATCATATATTGGTGGTGATCATGATGAAACAATTCATCATATATTGGTGGTGATCATGATGAAAACATTGGTTCTTGATTTTACTATGATTGTCATCTCATCGGTTGCTGAAAAAATTATTTAAATATTTGAATACTTAAAAATAAATACATAAATAATTTTGTTTATGTGGATTGGTGAGCCAACCCACTTAACCCACCAACCCGTGGTGGGTTGAGCCAGGTTGTAAAATGTTTGGCTCACCATAAAGTGAGTTGGGTTGGATTCACTCATTTTCAACCTGACTTGTAGTGAGTCAACCCATATGAGCCGGGTTGGCTCACTTTGACATGTCTAGGTATTATAAATCATATCAAACTTTAAACAATGATATCCATACATAATGAATTTGTATTATTTTTTCAGTGCTTCAAGAATTCATCATCTTTATCGGATGACACTATCCAGACACTAAGATAGGAGTGGGCAACATATTTATTGGAACAATGGAGTTGGGACCCACAATAACATTAGAATTTTTAAAAAAAAAAACTTTGTAGGACTATAATTTCTTGATGAAACTTTTAGTTTTTGTGGTAATTGTAAAAGTTTAGACAACTTTACAATTACTAGTTAAAATTGGAAATCTACCACTTTGTTGGAATATTTGTGAATTGTTATGGAACTTTTCTATTTTTCAGGTGTGGAAAATTGTAAATACAACAAAACATTTAAAAAAAATAGTTGGTATTGACATTTGTCCTTGTACTAACAGACGTCAAAGGACGTCGGCTATTGCACTGCCCGACGTCCTTTGACTCCTGTCAGTGCAAGGACAGACATTAACTCCAGCTTTTTTTTTGCCTCCAGATGGCGTTAGTTGAACGTTGGGTTGGGTTTGAACTGACATTAGGGGATGTCGATCACTACTATTTCTAACGTTAAATAACGTCAATTTTTCTTTTAGACGTTAATTTTAATGTCACCCAATATGACGTCAGGATTATCACATATGTCAAAAGCCGAAAATGACATACGTTATAAGCACTTTTATATTATTGGATCACTTCCTATGTGTTTATAATTCAAACATTTAAAATAATTTGTCTTGTATTTTTTTTCTTTAAATTCGGCTTAAATGAAAAAAAGGATATTGTGTTTTGTACTTCAAAGAAGAAGAATAAAAAGAAGAATAAGAATAAGAAGAAAGAGTTTTATGAGGGGAAGATGAAGAATGAATTATGAAATACTTATCTCACGATAATCTTTCCTCTTCCTTCTTATCCTTCCATGTGGAATATGAATAGTTCTTTTTATGTATTCATGAGGATAGAAACTACCTACAAATCTTGGAAATTTTACATTTTTTTCATTTAACGAGTCTTCATATTCAACACTACGATGGTTTCTTCCTTCCCTTGAAACTCTTTTCTCTTGGTAGAAATCCTCCTTCTCACTTTCAAAATTTGAAGAAGCTTTTGAAGGTCTTTTTTCTCTCCTCTCATTTTTGTTAGGTTTAAAATCTACAATCTTTGGTTCTCCATTACGTGTTGGAGTTGTTCAAGGGTCACTTGTTGCCTTTTCATATTAACACTCCCTTCTTTCTTAAATCTTATTGAGAGGCGTAGAGACATCTTTACAAATTTACACAAAAAGCAACATAAGACAACAAGAAAACATAAAAACTAGTGTATGTGTTGGTAAAATTTTTCCTCGTCACTCTTGTTTCTACTCTAAAAGTGTTTATGCTTTTCTCTAAAAGATGTACTAAAATCTAGAAAAAATGGGCTACACTCAAATCACTCAAAAGAGAAGTTCAAAAGTTCACTAAAATTGCCTCTCAAGTAAAATAGGTACAAATCTAAATGCACTTATGAAACTTTTTAGGGATGAAAACTATAAGACAAAACTTAAATTTGAAAAGGAATTCTAAAAATGGTAAATAAGAAAACTACACACAAAAGATTACACAACAATATATATGATAAAAGACTAGCAAAGAAAAAGGTAGAAAAAGACAATTAGAAAGGTAAAATTTAAGCAATAATTTTACCTATTGGATTCATACAAGAACTTCTAATGAAAGGCATGTAAAACATAAATGAATGGTACAATTGGAAAATCCAAAAGAGAACTTAATGGACAGAATTCAAGAAACTTTGGGACTATTTTTTCAATAGAAATGTGATAATTTATCTAGTTTTTTATTCTGTTTTAGATTTTCTTTGAACTTCTTTTGTGTTTTATGCGCAAATATTTCTTAGTTTCTGAGAATTACTACCATTGTTGATTTGTTTTTTAAATGATTTCTTGAATTCAATTACTAAAAGAAAAATCCAAGTGAAAATAAAATTCTAAGACTTTTAAACTCTACAAAATTTAAAGAATAAAATAGAAACTCAAATGGAACAAAACAAGATGCAAATTAGATCAACCAAGCATAAAATTCTATCAAAAGAAATTGTTGGCCAATAATGGAAGTTACGGATAAATTGTTTGATCGATGGATTAAACTTTGAAATAACAAAGAAGTAAGTCCTATATATGTTACTATGATTCAACCAAGGATAGAATTGGATAGAATTGAGAAAAATTCCAAGAATCACATCCAAAAAGAAATGAGTTATATATATATATATATATATATATATATATATTCTTGAACAACATTTATTTACATTTACTTTGGAATGTGATGACATTTTTTCTTTGAGTAGGTTGATATTCTAAAACTTATGCTGTGAACATTAGAAGCAGGCCAGCTCAAACGTAAATACTAGTTTTAGGTCTCAAGGATAAGAAGGTATCAAAATATTTTTTTACTACTAATATTTTTTTATTAAATTAATTATTAAATTATGTTTAAGAAAAAAAGGCCTCAACATTTTTTTAAGTACTAATTAATATAACTCTATTAAACTAATTATAGAATTATGTTTAAGATAAAAGAGGCCTCAAAAAAATATTTTATTACTAATATAACTCTATTAAATTAATTATAAGTTTATGTTTGGGAATAAAATTTAATTAAATTATTATTAGTGTATGTTAATTTTTATTATTAGTAAAAATGATAATTAACGAGTTAAAACATACTTTTAGTAAATTATAATTTTGTTTACAAGAAAGAGAATTATTAGTTATCTTTATTCTCTCATAATCAATATGGATTTTATTTTCTTCTTTTGTCTTTCTATGACTTCTCTTACCTCTCCTTACTTTGTTTTCTTCTAATAGTCTTTTTTCTAAGGTATTGGCACATTACATCCCTTAAATCTTTTAAATCTCATGTTGCTCGTGTGTACCGATTTTTTCATCCTCATTTATGGTTAGTATGTTTTTTCTTTCTATTTGTGTTATTGTTATTTTTATTCTATTTTGGATTTGTATTAGAATTAGAAATATGTTTCTTTTGCCTAGTTTTATTTTTTGGTACTTTTAGATTTACAAAGTTTTATTTTTATTTTTTTCCATATATCTTGAGGAGAAACTGAATTTTTTTTTACAAAACTATTAATTAGATTATGATTTAGTCTTTTGGTGGATAATAGATTAATTGGAGCATAATTCAAAGTTGAGTTTTCTGTAGAAAGATAATTCAAGTTTAGAAAAAAAAACTTTTTATTGAGTTTAGAAGAGTAGTATAATAATAATTTATAGGTTATTGATGGATTTGATTTAATTTCAAAATTAAATATCTCAAGGGAAATTATAAGTTTGGAAAATGATAAACCAATTGACATTCTTAATTATACAAAAAGGATAAATTCTTTTCCAAATGTATATATAACTTGTAGAATAATGTTAACAATTCTAGTGTAAGTTGTTTCACCCGAAAAAAGTTTATCAAAGCTAAAGATAATAAAAACTTATTTAAGACCAACAATGTCTCAAGAAAGATTAAACAGATTAGTTCTATTATGTATTGAGAAAGAAATGTTAAATGAAATTAATTATGACAATTTAATAAATAATTTTACATCAAAAAAAGCTCAAAAATTAAATTTTAAATAAAAGGTTTCATTTTTTAAGTTTGTTTTAGGTCTCCCAGACCGTTGAGCCGCCCCTGATTAGAAGGTTGGTAGGATCATGATCAACTTAAGAGATGTAGACAACTTAAAACCTATGGAAGTAAGGAGATTAATGGGGAAAGAAATAGGTTCTATAATGAAAGCTAGAGATGTCGAAATGAGTTCTAATTTGTAAATCAACTCGGCTCACCAGAGTTTCGAGTTGGGTTAGATTGAAAAATTTTCAGTTTTTTTTTTTAATGTGGATTGAAGTGAGCTCCACTCACTTAAACCACAAATCAAACAGGTTTAAGCTAGATTAAATGTAGGTTGATCCTTAACCCACTGACAACAATACTTTATTAGTACTTTTATCATTTTTTTAATAAGTTTTTTATTAAAATCGTTTACTACTAATAATATAAGTTCACAATTTGATATTTTTAACTATTAGAACATTGTTCAATAATATTTAAATAGTTTAGATATTTAATTTATTTGTTTGTCAAGTTATATATGTTAATATTGTTAAGAAATTACGCACTAAAAAAATAATTTCTTCAAGCGAAAGCACACCCACAAATAAGAGTAAAAAAATATAAATAAAAACACACACGTGGTTTGACACCTCATGGCCTACATCCTCAAATACTCAACAAGAAGTATTATCACTCAAGTGCAATTTTTCGGGCAAAAGTCGAAAAATTGCAACAATACTCAAGGGGAATCCATCATAACGCCACCTTGGTCAAGCCACAACACCGTCATAACACCACGACACAACACTCGTTGCTAACGAAGCATCGTGTGAACCACACAAATACCACCATTGAAGATCTTGAGCTCCACCCTCACCATGCAAATTCAACGTTACCAAACACCGCAGTCCACCGCATGCAATAACCATAGCATATATGTAAAACACAGAGCACTTTCTCAACGCACATGTCGTAAATCGAGATTCACACATATCAGATCTCCATCATTCACCTCCTCTGCAAATTCGTGAGCATCTTGCCACACATGAACTCCACTCTCTCCAAAGGCGTAAGACGCGACATTGATTCTAGCCAGTATGCCAAACTGCTCCTCTTCCTCCCTTGATTAGAAACCCTTGGTTAAAACCTCTGCTCTGGTACCACTATTAGGAAATTACGCACTAAAAAAATAATCTCTTCAAGCGGAAGTACACCCATAAATAAGAGCAGAAAAATAGAAATAAAAACACACAGGAAATTTAATGTTGTTCGACACCTCATGGCCTACATCCATAAATACTCAATAAGATGTATTATCACTTAAGTGCAATTTTTTAGGCAAAAGTTGCAAACCTTCTTACATTTTTTTATGGACCAAAACTGCCAACCCTTCATAGTGCTATTTTTCTGACAAAAATTGCAGACCTTCCAATGACACACAACTACCTAAGCTCCATACACCCAAGAGACCTATTGAGTTGTGGAGACAATTCCAAAACCAACTCTTTACTTTTATAATACTTTTATGCTGCCCTCTTCTTCATATTATTCGATGTGAGACTTTAGTGAATACTCACTTGAGAACCAACAAATACATTAATTTTTCAACTAATACTTTGTATAAAATAAATTACAAAACAAAATATTCATGAGTCAATCCAGTAACTCATGGAGGTCGAACCGAATTACAAAATTTATAGTTCACCAAAAAGTGAGTCGAGTTGAATTGATTTTTTTTAACTCATGGTGAGCTGAAACAAATAATACCTCAAATGTAATAATACCTCTAATGAAATAATAGTTTATAAATACAAACTTTCATTCCTTTATCTCAAATCTCACTTAAGTACATACTTTCATTTCTTTATATCAAATCTCATATAAAATATGCTAAGTGAAAAAGTGTTCGAGAGTCGAGAAACAATAATAGAACCAACATAAACATTTTTTTTTTCTTTAAATCATTATTTCTTATCATTGAAAATAGATTAAAATGTAAAATGAAATCAATTGAGGAGAGGAACTAGTGAAAAATAATAAAGGAGATTCACACATTTTTTAAATTGTTTCTACTCTGTTTTGAAAGTAAAAAATAAAAAAATAAAATTTCGTGTTAGATTGGATTATGAAACTGCTATCTAGTGTTGATTATTGAATGCATTTATAAAAATAATATATAGATCATATCCACTCTCCTTTTAGCTTTTAAAATTATAGTTTTAAAGTATTGAATATTCATTTATTCTCCGGGTAAATTTTTTTTACTAATATTTAGTCAACAAATTGGAGGCTTTGTAATAATATTTAATATAATTTTTAATATCCAAACAAGTACTTAGTCGAAATAAATAACATTTAAGAATGAAAATGGTCATCTGATTGTCATATTACTTCGTAACTAAAGAAAAAAATATTTAAGGTTCGATTTAAGTTCTCAATTTTCTTTTTATTTCGGTCCTAATATAAAAACTTAAATAATAAGAAGAAAATACATTCAAAAATAAAAATGAAAAGTAAATTGATTCTAGATATTTCAAAAACATATTTAATTTTTTTAATTTAATAAACTTTAAACTAATTATGAATATATACAAATTTTAAAAACTAAGTTAACCATTTATGCATATAAGTTATACTATTTTGTTTTTTATTTTGTATAAGTAAATACTTAAATTTGTTTCTTAATGTTGATTGTGATAACTAATAGCGCTTTGATTATTGTTTTTATAAAAATAAATGAACATTTGTATTAATTAAAAAAAATCTATATGTATGTATTAAATATTAAATAATAATAATAATAATAAGGTTAAAATACTTCCTTGATCTATGTTTTTGTTGAAAAATCTCAAATAGGTCCTAAGATTTTTTTTAGTCTCAATTAGGTTCATATTTTTTAAAATGTGTAACAATTAGGCTCGTTCCGTTAGTATGGTGTTAACGGTGTTAATGATATGTCACGTGTTAGCTTTTCATTTTTTTGAATTTTTAAATTTTTTTTAAATTTTTTTTTGAATTTTTTATTTTTTTTTAAATTATTTATACCACGTGTCATATTAATATTAATATTGTGACACGTGTCAAATCAGTAAAGTGACACGTGTTAACCTAATAATAAATAGATAGATGAATATTTCAAGTAAATAAAAATTTTAACTATGAACCTGTAATGAAAACCTATAATAAACCACCACACTCTTTTTTTCTTGTAATTTTCTCATTCTTCACGAAACCCTGTTCAAAGTACCTCAACTGCAACCTTGTTTCTGTCATGAATTCATCTTTTGTTATAGCTTCATGTTCGCCGTACCGGAGGCTTCAATTTTTGCAGTGCTCGTAGATTACGTATTCAGGTTAGTTTCGTTTTCGAGTTTTGGTTTGGTTTGGTTCATTTATTCTTTTCTATTTGTACTATGTGAATCTGATTTCCCCAGCACTTGTTACGGTGATGTTTGTGGACTTGAATATTATTTATTTCTTTGAACCCCATATGAGGTTTTTCTGTCTCTCTAGGCGGAGACTTGCTAATACCCGTTTGATTCTTTGTTTGTGGTTCTGTTGACATTTTCTTTTTGCCCGCAAGCTGTTTGATGTTTGGTTTGAACGAAGGAAAAAATATTTTGTTTACAAAAAGTGATACAGGTATCTCGCTTTTATTTGTCATTGTTAGATAAAATGTTTAAAATGTTGTACTTGAGTTGAGACTCTCCAATCTAATGAACTAGAATCAAGGAATGAGTTTTCCTCAGTCTTCACGTGGTTAAGTCCTAGAAGAGTCCCACTTCATTTCCTGAAACCTCCACTTAGATGTGCTCCTCATGTCTCTTCTCTTAAGTGAACTCAACTACTTTAGGAAGCAAATCATAGTCCCCAATGTTGTTTAGATCCCCATTTTCTTTAGTCTGGTTTCTTGTTGTAACTTTTTCAATCAACTTAGATAACATCATCTTGTTAATAGATGCAGAATTCCTTATATCAAATTTCGAAGGTCTTCACTTTCATGAAAAACTCCCTTCGACTTCATCTCTGCACTTCTTCAGTGGCTTGAGTATTTAATTGAATTAAATACTATTTGTATTAAATTGTCAATTTATTGTCTCTATAGAACGTAGTAGCTTGTCATTTCAGTCTCATCATCACATATTGCTTGAGATTGGGAAGTTGTGCATCCTCAATAATATATGTCGGAGTTGTGGTAGTTGGTCATTGGTGAATAATGATTATCTTCTATAATACAAGTTTGATAAAGCCGTGCAACAGAACATAATTATTATTTAACATTCTCCCGCAAGCTTGGTACATACAAGCCAAGCTAAAAGTTTCTTCGTTTTTCTTTTACTTTATGAAGTGTAGTCAGCACTTATTATTTTCTTTTTCATATAAGGATAAAAAAAAAGCTACAGTCCTAATAACTGAATTTTCACTAAAATAGACCAGTTCGGCCCAATCTTATGCCCATGGCATGAGTTCAATATTCTTATGGTCTTATTTGTAAACACTTACACAGAATTAGTCCATGGATATTTAAAGAGTTAAATAGCTAAAGTATCAGAACTTTTAGAAATAACTTTTGCAATTAAGAACATGATAGAAGCACATGTGGACTGCCAAACTGCTTATCATCTAGGTATTGGATTTAAGTTCTGGTGTCTCGGTACAATTTTAAAAAGGCCAAGAATGCCCAAAAGGGATTGTTTTTTACTTCCTTGGAAACTTTCCTTAAGTCTTTCTTCTTGCACCTGCATATTTTCTTCTTTCACCCCATAGTCATGTGAAAATGACCTAATTACCCTTGACTAAAAATATTAAAAGCCTTAATATTTTGGATTGTACAATTTGGAATGGAAATTTGCACTATCAATTGTGCAATCCGAAATGTAATTTATTGTCTTCAAAATTTTCTTTCCGGATTGTACAATTCTAAATGTAATTTGCATTTTGGATTATCTTTCAAATTTCCATTGCGGATTGTACAATCCATAATGTAATTTATATTTTGAATTGTCTTTTAAAATTACATTACGGATTGTACAATTCAGAATGTAATTTGCATTTCGGATTGTCTTTCAAATTTGTATTATGGATTGTACGATCCGAAATGTAAATGTGCATTATGGATTGTACAATTTGAAATATGTCAAATTAATCAAATTAATATTTTTGAATTCTGGATTGTCTAATTTGAAATATCTATGGATTGTACAATCTGTAATTAAAATAAGAACAAAATCTTACGTTATCCTTTTCTATTAATCTTAATAAGGGTATGATTAGAATTTTAGAAAATATGGCGTACATCAAGAAAACATGGGTTGCAGGAAGAAATTTCCCTTCTCTTATATCTCTGAGCACCTCTATATGAATTTGTGAACTGAAAAATGAAAAAAGAGTAGAAACTCAAAAATGGCGACAATGAAGCAGCTTGAAGGAGGAGGGAGGGAGGGAGAAAGCCTCTACCCAATCTCTTCAACCATCGTAAATGAACAGGTTCTCATTTTCTTTTCTATTATGTTCTGTGTTCATTGACCAATTGAGCAGAATTGATTTTTTTCTTTGGGTGCTCAATTACGATGTGTCTTTGGTGTATTGTGAGAACTAGGATGCGTTCATATTTTGAAGCTTTTTTTAAACTGTCTTTCCATGCTTCTATTTTTGTGTGCGCCATATTGAATCTGAGTCAAGCACAGAAGTATCAAAATCTAAAAGATTAAATAGAAGCATGCTTTACTCAGATCGGAAAACTCGTGTCACTCGTGAACTTCAATTATAAACTGTATCAAAATCTAAAAGATTGTAAAATAAACTTAGCTCCATTTTGGTTAACTTCTCCATAATTGAAAACGCAAGTTAAAATCAACTTATCACCTCAACTTTTGGACAAGTTAAACGGGAAAACTTGTATAAATTTAAAATTGCATAGAGAAACTCTAATCATTTTACATTTTTACCTTCTTATATTCTTCATTAGTTTTGCATGGACAAGTTTACTACTTGAACAACACTTTAATCAATGAAGTTTCTAGAATTTCTAGCATACTGACTAAGCCATCGGTTGCCTTTTCTTATTCTTGTATCTAACCCATGATTCTCCGGCTCGTTTCTTTTCTGATCAGATCAGGCTTCTGACACAAGGAATCAGATTGGATACTCAGATTGCTAGTATATAATTTGTATTGTTGACTTGCTTTCTTGGATTGGGTTCTCTTGTTGGATCTGACCATAGTTGTACAGGGAAACACTTTTCAAATCTTAAACAACTAAATGACTTCGATAACTTCCCAGTTCTCTTGGGTGCTTTCTAGTTCCTCGTCGGTATTGGTAGCTAATGATAAAAGTAATAATGTGAGACATGCTAATTTCTCTCAAATCCCTTCCTGGTTCTCTTTGAAAAGCAGTCCTTCTTCATTGAGGACCAATCCAAATAAACAAGGTGAAGTTGAAAATTTGCATTTGATTTCTTTGACCAAACAAGGGAAGCTTAGAGAAGTGCATGAATTCATTGAAAGAATGGACAAAGAGGGTATTTCCATTAATCCCCAATCTTATGAATATCTCTTTAAAATGTGTGGAACGCTGAGAGCATTGTCTGATGGAAGATTATTTCATAATAGACTGCAGGGATTCTCCAACAGCAATAGATTCATTGACAATTGCATCCTCCAAATGTATTGTGACTGTAAAAGTTTCACAGCTGCAGAGAGATTCTTTGATAAAATGGTTGATCGGGATTTGTTCTCTTGGGCCACCATTATATCTGCTTACACAAAGGAAGGGCATACAGATGAAGCTGTTAGATTGCTCTTGCATATGCTGGATTTGGGGATTAAACCGAACTCCTCTATCTTCAGTACACTTATTATGTCCTTTGCAGATCCTTCACTGTTAGACCTTGGCAAACAGATACATTCTCAGCTGATAAGGATAGGGTTTGCTGCTGATATTTCTGTGGAGACATTGATCTCCAATATGTACGTCAAGTGTGGGTGGTTGGATGGTGCTGAAGTTTCCATTAATAAGATGACTAGGAAAAATGTTGTTGCATGCACCGGGTTGATGGTGGGTTACACTCAAGCTACAAGGCACAGTGATGCTATGTTGTTATTTGCCAAGATGATAGGTGAAGGTGTAGAGTTGGATGAATTTGCCTTTTCTATAGTGCTCAAGGCTTGTGCTACTTTAGGAGACTTATACACCGGAAGGCAAATTCATAGTGTTTGTATAAAACTTGGCTTGGAATCTGAGGTCTCTGTTGGTACTCCACTTGTGGACTTTTATGTTAAGTGTGCAAGATTTGATGCTGCACGTAGAGCTTTTGAGACCATATGTGAACCTAATGATTTCTCATGGAGTGCTTTAATTGTTGGATACTGCCAAAGTGGTAGATTTGACACTGCTCTAGAGGTTTTTAAGACAATAAGAAGTAAAGGAGTGTTATTGAATTCATTCATCTATACCAACATTTTTCAAGCATGCTCTGCTGTCTCAGATTTGATGTGCTGTGCTCAAATCCATGCAGATGCGATAAAAAAGGGGCTAGTTTCGTTCCTGTCTGGGGAGAGTGCTATGATCACTATGTACTCAAAATGTGGCAAAGTGGATTACGCACATCAAGCATTTTTGACAATAGATAAACCTGATACTATTGCCTGGACTGCAATAATATCTGCTCACGCTTACCACGGCAAAGCTTCTGAAGCTTTGGGTCTTTTTAAAGAGATGCAGAGGTCTGGTGTAAAGCCAAATGCTGTCACATTCATAGGTTTGTTAAATGCTTGTAGCCATTCGGGTTTAGTTAAGGAGGGGAAGCAGTTTTTGGATTCAATGAGCGATGAATATGGTGTGAACCCAACAATTGATCATTACAATTGCATGATTGATATATACTCTCGTGCTGGAATGCTACAGGAGGCTCATGAGATGATAAGGAGTCTGCCGCTTGAACCTGATGTGATGAGTTGGAAAAGTTTATTGGGAGGATGTTGGAGCCATCGGAATCTTGAGATTGGGATGATTGCAGCTGACAATATCTTTCGGCTGGACCCGCTAGACTCTGCTACTTATGTGATCATGTTCAACTTGTATTCTTTGGCTGGGAAGTGGGATGAGGCAGCCAAATTTAGGAAGATGATGGCTGAAAGGAACTTGAGGAAGGAAGTCAGTTGCAGCTGGATTAATGTGAAGGGTAAAGTCCACCGTTTTGTGGTAGGTGATAGACACCATCCTCAAACAGAACAAATATACTCAAAATTGAAAGAACTCAATTTTTCTCTGAAAAAGGATGGGGAGTACCTTCTCAACGAAGAGGATGCTCTATCTGACTTTACTGAACGCAAAGAGCAGCTTCTTGTTCATAGTGAGAGACTGGCTATAGCCTATGGTCTCATGTGCACCGCAGCAGAGACCCCCATTATGGTATTCAAAAATACACGATCATGCAAAGACTGCCATGATTTTGCAAAACGAGTCTCAATGGTAACTGGTCGTGAATTAATTGTGAGAGATGCCACCAGGTTTCATCATATTAATTCAGGGGATTGTTCTTGCTGTGATTATTGGTGATTTCAGCTTAGTTTGTTTAAAGGTCTTATCGGGATAATTTTTCTTAATGCTGCATCAATTACAGTATGGAATCATCTATAATTTTATATTGATAATTGGATATGCAGAGCTTGTGTGGGGTTACTGTAGATAAGGCATCATAAACCACTGCATTGTACAAATCTCCTTTTTGTACTCTAGATATGCAGAACTTTGTCACCCTTCGTGTTAATTCATCTAGGTCGACAGCTGGCTTTTTGCAAAAGTTGTCGGAGAAGGACTATGCATTAGTGCTATCACCATGAGATGCCTGAAAGTCTTCGATCTCTATGGTAGTTATTGATTCTAGTCAATCCAAGAGGCATGATATGCATGTGAAGACACTAGACGTTCAAGGCTTTATAACAATCAACACAGTAATAAATGTGTAATAATATCAACGGTAAATACCTCGAAATAGTTGTTTATCTATATTATTTTTAGTGAAATTAGTATGAATCTTTAAAGATGAGGTTATATCATTCTTAATCTTGGTTTGATTGTTGTTTCGGTATGATAATTAGTTTAAGTGCGTCTTATCACTTGGTGGACTATACTAATTATGTTTCGGTCTTGTTTGGTCCTTCTCGTCAAATTTGAACCTTGTTGATTTGTGAATTCATGTTACAGAGAAATTGTGGAAGCTATTCTTGTTAGTTTCATGTTTATTGCTAATATTCATTTAAAGGTTGATTTCATCTTGTCGTTGAGTGTCACCAATATAATTGCACCGAGCCCCTCATCATTATTGTTTTCTTCTATCATTTCTTGCTGGCGTTGGAGTTGGTAGGATGTCTAATGCCAATGCCTTGATTTATTTCATTGATTTCGCATTGGTTCAGGTAAATACTCATACTCGTAGTTCTCATAAGTTCCTCTAGAAATATGTGAATTTACAGAAATGACTCTGGAAGACAATATTTTCATTTGTTGTTGCTAAGTTCATGGATAAGTGGAGGGTTTTAAAATTATGGGATGAGAGATATTGATTGGGAAATCTTGAGTATTCTTGATTTCCCGAGGAGAGGAAGAGAAAGGGGCATGACACTACCACTTGTGATCTAACAGGATCAAGTTCAGTGGTTTGATTGAAGTTGTTTTGGCTAATTTTGGTTACCAATTGATAGAATTGTCACAATTTTCAGAAAAAAATGACAGTTATTGCATAGGTTTTCTGCCAAATTCTGCAAATATTGTTGTCTTTCTCTTTTAGAATGATTTGAAACAGTCTTAATACAATATCTCTTGATAATTATCTGTACACAAACATTATGCATGGTTCCATATGGTTCACACGAAAAGAAGAAAAAAAAAAAATACACATTATATGTATTAGTCAGATATGTACTCTAAAATGATACAACATCCCTAAATAAGTCATATATGTCTTATATCTTGCATTTTTCCCGAAAAAACATTTCTCAATTGTTCTTCAACATTCAGCAATGGGTCTTTTAGAGGAAAATTTTATTAGAGAAAAACAAAGACCTAAGTCAAATTTACAAAATGAAATCTCCATTCCAAAATTATTCCAAAATTATAAGACAATGAATTTATTTATGAGTGTTTTATTTTATAAAATATTCAAAATTTTCATTTTAACTTAATATAAAACTTGGATTTACACTTGAATTTTCAACATAATGAAAATTAAATAGAAAGAAAGTGTTTGAATTTCTTCTTTGCATACTTAAAGTAATTACGAGCTGCTTTAATAATTCTTTACAAGTCTTAATTGACTCACCTTTTCAATATAATTCTACAAATTTTTTCACCCAGTTTTAGATATAACTATTTTCTTTCAGAATTACTGAATTCTCCGTCTGTATTCCTTAACCATGTAAAACAGATAGTTACAGTAAGCTATCGTTTAATTTTCTAAACAACAAAGACTTATTAATCCAGTGATCAATACCAATTAACAAATAACATGCTTATTAATAGAAACATACCCTACGCACCGAAGCTAAAGAAACATGAAGCATATTAGGTTATGTAAACCCAACTCTTCTTTTTCTTTTTTTTTCTATAATTTTAAAATGTATTCAAATGTAAAATAGAAATGTATAGAACTTCACTACATTATAGAATAGTGAAGAAGTTATGCATGCATACCTTTCTCCATTTCAGTTTTACTTTAAAAAATGTTCTGTACAAGTATTATTTTATACATTAGATAATGATTTGTGTGAAAGAGAAAACTAAAATAAAGATGTGATGTAGTGGAATATACTCTGTGTACATGGTAATTTAGAAGAAAGAAAAAATCACTTTAAAAAGGTTACACATTACAATTTTTTTCAATCCAATTTTTTCATATATCTGTTATTTCTATTAAGTCGAATTTAGATAAGGGAGTAGCCTTTGCCAACTGTAGTGTTTGGCCTTGTGCTCTTCTGGCCACTGGTCAAAATAAAATAACATAACACATATACAAGCAACTGAAAAGAATTATAAAAGAAAGTCACTAGAAAGGAAACGGACAAATAAATAAATAAAAGTTATCAAGCATGTTCTCACATGTCTCGAGTGTTTTCTTTTGTTATTTCATTAAAGCCAAAATATTTGTCAGACAAAAAATATGATATCACAATTAGATGTGTAAAGATTCTCTCATGAAAGAAAAGTATTTGTAAATAATTACCTATCATTGCATGAGTTATATGACATTTAACATTTTGGTGTTATTAGAACTCTCTCTCTCACACACACCTGTCTTGATAAAATTTGTTTAACTAGACATCAATATTCCTAAACAAAGGCAAAATGTTAATTCAACAACATTGATATAAATTATAACACAAAAGAAAAAAAAATATATTGTTTGTGTTTGTGGTGAGATTGACATTACTAGATGTCTAGCTTAAGCCAAAAATTGCCTAAATTCTCACTAACCAATTGAACCTTTTGTATTGGGCAAAAAGACATTCAAGCAACGTTTGGAGCTTCATCAATCACTCTCCAAGTCCAGTCAGACTGTGGAGGGATACCATATATGGTTAACTCCTATTTGTTGTCCGATTACGACTAGACGTGGGAAATTATCTTCATTATATAACTCGTATTGATTTGATTTATTAGTACGAGTGTGATCCGTTGAGGGATTTCTAACAACACATTATCCTTTTGGACCGATCAAAATAACATATCTTGAAAAGTTTTACCTCATTTAAAATAATCTAGGGATGAGTGTTAGTGATTATATAATGAACTCTAAGTCTATGATGTTTTTTGCCTCAAGTCAAAGGCATTTTGAACTAGTGTTTGAGTTTTCTTATTCTCTTGTAATAGAGGTTTGTAAGATGTAACTAAATTCTTGTTTTGAAAAGTGTGGGTGTACTTGGGGTCAAAGGATTGAAAGTGTTTTTTTTGTATTGTACAAATTTATACACACCGATTATTCTCTGTGATTGTGTTTTTTTTTCTTCCGTATTTAGAGTTTTCACAAGTTTTCACAAGTTTTCACACTATATTATCTGTGTTAATTTTATTTCTCTATTAATAAAGTAGTTATTGTGAGAGAGTTTTTTTTTTCAACGGATCCTTTGTTGTTCACTCGAACAACTTCAATAATTACATAAATTGTTTCTTAAATTTACTGCTGAGAACGAGGAACTTTAACTTCTCATCAAACTCCTGCTGTAAAGACTATTAATTTTGCTTAAATTTGTCTTACATCTTCATTTTATGCAAGGCATCATGACTACAAGAGTATGCAGTTCTTGATGATGGTGGACAGAAATAATGTTGGAATCTCCATGCCCCCACTTACATTCTGGGTGCTCTGACAAAAGAATAATGCCTTATGGATCACCGATGCAGTTAGCAAGAAGGTTATCCCAATCTTCGTCAGAGAAAATGTATAAAATGGCGAAATCGCAAAAGAATTGAGAAAGAAGAAGTTTTGCGTAGAAAATGAAATCAAACTTTATATCGGACTAATGAACACTTTCACGTAAATCTTTGAAATTTACGTCAAACGACCAAAGGTCCAACGTAAACAAAGTTGTTTCAATTATAAAACTATCACGCACGTTTTTTACATCATATTCTGCATGACCAGACGTTAAATTTGTGACGTAATTTATCTTCTTTTCTTTCACTAGTGTTTAAAGTGAAAGCTATAATAATAAAAGTGTTGTTATGATAGTTAGTTAGTGTAAAAAAATATAAAATTAAACAAGAAAAAGTAAATACTTAATAAAGGAAAACATAGAACATTACCAAATGTAACGATAGAATAAAGATAAAAGTAAGATATAATTTAGCCAAAAAAAACATAATAAGAAGGTGATGGACCACATGGATTTTTACTGAAGGGGAATGTATATGGGGTTGGGATTCCTTTATTTGACTTTTTTAATTTTGCCTTAAAATAAATGATTCATTTTCTTTTGAAATCCTTGTCGTGCTATATATGCTTATTCAATTGAAAATTAAAAAAAGAACGATACACATGGCCATAAAAAACTGAGTAAAATAAATAAAAAGTTGCCTTGTGGAGTTGATAAATAGATATAATTAGTAAACTATGTACTAAAGCCAATTAAAAAAAATATCACGTTCATTTTAAGTTTGTTAATTATTTTTTGCAGAATCACGTTATCAAGTGATTCTATATTAAATTAATCGTCTAATGCACGATAACAAATAATATAATGCCATTTTTTTATATGTACATAGTCAATAAATCGGTTTTGGATTCACCTAATTTCTGACGATTTTAGACTGGACTAATTAAAGTTGAGTTACAAATTTCAAATCACCACCTTTTTTAAGTGTTACAAAACAGTGGGTGGACTACAACTTTCTTTAAATGTTATTTATATTTGGACAAGTTTCTTTATAAATGTTTTTTTATTTTTTTATAATTTAAGTTCATTTTATACACAAATTAAAAATAACAATTTAGAAAGGTTCTATTAGAGAGGTTTCACGTATTAATTTTTATAAACTAATTTTAAACTATACAAAATATTGTAATTTTTCTTCTCTTAATAGTGCTTACAAACAAACTTATCTAAACATGATAAAATACTGACACGTTTTTTTTTTTATTAAAAAGGTAGGTAATGAAATGTTGCATATAAAATTACGATGTATTTTAGTAGTAGGTTAAATTTATAATTGATTCGAGTTTATAAAGGTAACTTTTTTTTTATATATTCAAAAGTATAACACGAGTCACCATTAAATTATAATTTGATCCATCTAAATTTTATCAAAAATAATAAATGTCACCTACGTAATAAGTTACTTGAATTATTGTAAGGAGTTGAGTCAAAATATATGTCTAAATCTTACTTTAGTATGATTGAGAAAGTTTCCACCTACGGTCTGAATTCTATCATAGACGTATGAATCTATTATTTTAAGATTTTATATTAAAAATAATATTATAAAATTGAGTTTACATTGGTATTATATTTTTTATTTAATTTTCTGTCAAATCACTCATGATGATAATACGATCATAGTTATTTCTAGGAATGCACGTTGAATAATAGTTTATTGAAAGTATGAAAAGAGTAGGATCGTCCACGAAATGAAAGAAGTGTTGTGAAATAAAATAAATATTGCATCGTACTGAAATAGCTAATAGACAAAATGTTTTTCAATTTCTGCCATCAAACTTGTGACTCACATTCGATGAACATGGTCAAAAACTTCCTAATACTACCTCTGTTTTTCAATCCAAAACCAACATAATGCATCATCATTCCATCAACGTTTTTGGCTCACAATCACAACTTGTTTTTCTCAATTCCTAAAATACTTTACAGATTTCATCTGGTTGTCACCACCACTTCTCAATTTTCAGCTTTCAACGTGCTATTATATAATCATATTTTCCTGTGATTTGATTTCTTTCTGATTAGCCTAAAAGTTCTTGACTTCATCTTTTATAAATGTTTAATGTATAGTTTGAAATTTGAATATATTTTTATTTTTAAATTTAAAAAATGAATGGATAAATTTTTTTAATTTAATTACACTAAATTATTTTAACATACCATACGTGTTAATACACCGACATCGAAATGAAAATATATCAAAACTAGTGTAAACAATTCAAATATTAATATAGAATATAACTGACATATAAAACAAAAATTAACTTTATTAGATTAAAAGCACTACGTCCATCTAACAAAAATATATTACATTTTGTCAGATAAACAAATTTCAATTTTATACAAAAATTCAAAAGTTAAAAACATAATTAAGTATTTAATTAGCTCGTGAGAAAACAAAAAAGTTAGGTGGCACGTATCTAGTTGGCACCAGCTTCCAAATTTAGGTTGTCTTTTTTTGTGGTGAATTAATGTAGTAACCACACATGCTTTGATCTGTTACGAATACTGTTCTTCTGAATAAGAAACGTGGAGCTGAAATCAGGGTCTATGGAGAAACAGTGTGTTTCCAGGCTTCGAATTTTTATTTATTTTTTCTTTCCAACATAATAAGTTCCGATGACATTTAATATTGATATAATTAGAATTTAAATTTAAAGTATCTCTCATAAGAAAATATTTTTAATGCCTATTTATGCATCTTCAATGTATGTGTGTAAATGTTTTAATATTATTTACATTATTGTTCATATGTACGGTATTTAAAGGTTTGAACACTTTTTAAATGATTATTTACATTTTCTAAGTAAATGTTTATAAATCAGTCTTGTCTTATTCAATTCTATGGAGTATGAAATGCATTAATATATGTTTTATATATTATTATGTACGTATTGTTTTTGGAAAAATAAATTAAAATTTAATAAAACATCATTAGACGGATTGTTGTCCTTAATTAATAGTTCTTTGAATGTTGTTACTTCTAGATTTTGTAAAAGAAATTATAACGTCTTAAAGTTGTTTTTGAAACATCGGAATAAGTGTTTCTGGAAACATACATAAGTTGTGGGTGAACAATCAAGATCCTTTTTCTGATATTTAATAATAAATTTTGAATGATTTTTCATCTGATTTGGATATTTTGTTAATTTTGTTAATTCATGAGATCAAGATAAAAGATGATTTAAATATTTTTTTTAGATAGTTAGGTTGTTTATTGGAAGGAAAATGATAAAATAATTTGATCCACAAAAGGTATATTGGATGAAGTATTTTTAAGTTGCGCCTTGATGAAAGTTATTTTTCATCCAAATGATTGAAGATTCTATTTTGTCTTTTATACTAATTTAGATGACTCCTACTACTTTTATGTTTTTATTACTTCTATGTAGCATTTTGTTGCTTCTTATATTCATTCTCTAATTACTGATGATGAAAATAATGTTTTGATTAAATACACCCTAATTAATCTTGATGAGATGAAGAATATGTTTTTTTTTGTTTAATGGTGATAGCGCTCTTGGTTATCATTCTTTTTGAGATATTGTTGATGTTGATGTTCGTAAAGTTGTCCAACAATTTTTTCAACCGGATTGGGTGCTTCCGAGTATGAATTCAATATTGTTTCTCTTATTCCTAAAGTTAATAGGATAGAGCATATAACTAATTTTCATTTTACAACGGTGACTAATTTCAAAATCATTACAAAAACTTTAATTGATAAACTTGCGATTTTTTCTAATTAAAATAGTTTCATTATAGAGAAGAGTGTTAAATATTGTATTTGTATTATTTCTGAAACTATTAATCTTCTATCTCAAAAGGTTAAGAGTAATAATGTAGCCATCAAGATTGATATAATTAAGGTTTTTGATACTATTAATTGATATTTCTTAATTCAAATGTCGTGTTGTTTTGATTTTTATGAAAACTTTTTTATAGATTTTTTATATCTTACAATTTACTCGTTTTTCTATTATTCACTTGTGACAGTGGGATTAGATAAAAAATCTTTTCTCTCATTTATTTTTAGTTTTGGTAAGAAGATTTTGAGTAGAACATCTCAATTTATTTCTAAAAAAGCATATAATTCCTATGGTTGATATTGGGTGATATAATAATTTCGTTCTCATATGATATATTTGAATCAATCTCTCGTTAAAATTTAAGGACTATAACTGTATTTAACCCAATAATTTATGAATTAGTTAAAATTGGGCGGCACATATCTAGTTGGCACCAGCTTCCAAATTTAGGTTGTCTTTCAACTAAAAGTTTTGTCGTGAATTTATTGACCACAGATTCGATTCGTTAGAGATATACTGTTCTCAATAAAAAACGTGTAGCTGAAATCAGGGTCTCCGGAAGAACAGTGTTTCCAGGCTTCAATTTTTCTTTTTTCTTTTTCAAAAGAATAAGTTCCGTTGATATAATATTGATATAACATGCAGAAATTGAGGCTAAATTAGAATTTAAATTTAAAGTATCTCTCATAAGAAAATATTTTTAATGACTATTTATGCATCTTATTAAATGTATGTGTATTATTTAGATTATTGGTCATGTATGGTATTTAAAGGTTTGAACACCTTTTAAATGATTCTTCATATTTTCTAAGTAAATGTTTAAAAGTTAGTCTTGTCTTATTCAATTGTATGGTATATGTAATGCATTTATATATATATTTTTTATATATTTGTTATGTATGTATTGTTTTTTGTAAAAATAAATTAGAATTTAATAAAAACATCATTAGTGATGAATTATAAAACTATTATGAATTTTAAAATTAGTTACTAGAGTTGATCAGTAATAGTTACTACAATAAATCAGTCGCTCACATAGGTCATTAATTTTAATAACTAAATCCATCATTAATTTCTATTACTATAAATTGTTAAATCACTAAATTAGTTATTGAATTAACTATGCATCAGGATTAGAATTATAATGACTGAAGTGAGCTGGTGCTTATATTAATTTGTAACTGATTTTATTCATTTACTGTTCCAAGTTCAGTCACTATTTAATGGTTTTATTAATGTAATGAATTTCCTACTATTGATGGGGAAAAAAAATCCATGAACAATGCCAAAAATATGCCAGTAACTGGATATTACTAATGGATATAAATCCATGGGATTACTATAATTATTACTAATGGATTTTTATTTTTAATATACCTTTATCGATGGATTATTCCACTACAAGAACAAAAATAATAAGTAGTGATTAAAATTTTGATCACTAGATGAATAAAATTAGTAACTAATTAATATAATTATCAACTTTCATATGTCACTTTTAATAATATATAAACTTAATAGTTAAAATTAGTTTACTAATTAGTTTGATGATCGAAAGCGGTGATTTTTTCGGAATTTAAATTAATCTCCCCAATGATTAAAACAATGATCAATATAGTTACTAATTTTAATGTTCTTCATAAATAACATTTACTCAATTAAAAATATAATTAATTATCTCACTTTTTATTTAATTTGTCCATGAATATTGTACTATGTTAATAAAATATTTAAACAAATATTTAGTTCTACTAAAACATTATCAATTATTTTAATTTATTAGATAATTCTTTAAAATAAATACTAATTATATAATTTTGAGTCAACCCATATGATAGAGATGAACATGGTATTCGATCTCTTAATGCATGTGAAGTAATAGGCCATCAAATTTCGTGGTAGAGATTTATCCACGATAGAATGCCTTGTGGTGATAAATTTCGTAGAGTGCCATTTCTTTTTCTTCAGATGCAACTTTTACTTTTTTTTTTTAATAAGCAATAATAGTTTATATATATATATATATATATATATATATATATATATATATATATATAATAAGAAAATATTTATAAGGATGTTTCAATTCTTTTACGAATTAACTTTTTAGTATAGGATTGTATTCAGAAAGGTTTTAATTGGAAACATTTGACAAATTCTTCTCCTTGATTGAAATCCTTTATACGTTTTGTGGTATTCAACTAAATTACATTAATCTTCTTCGATTTCCATCTTCTACATAGGTTCACATCACTTATTTTAATTTTATTTTCTCTACTACAGAATTCGGTCTTAATCCTTACTACTATAACTTCTTCCATCCTTCATTTTTCTATTACTGGTTGACAGAAAGTTTCACTTAGTTCCTCCTCATGTCTTTCCTCTATGTTTGTTCACAAATTATTCTCATGAAACAATATATCATTCTATAAAACTTTATATAGTATATCAAATACAATATATATGTTTTGTTTGCTAGATCTGTCACAATGGATTATAACCCATGAGCTAACTTGACTTACCATAGGTTCATACTAGGTTGGGTTAAAAAAAAGATGAGAATTTTGGTACGGCTTAAAACTGAACTTGACCCCATTAAGAATTCGGCTCACCAATTCATCCATAAATTTTAAATGTTAAATTATATTAAAATATGGAAATCCTAAATGCTCTTCTCTCCCAAATTCTCTTTCTAAAATTGTGTAACTGGTCCATTTTTACAACTTTATATAAATATTTAGAACAGATACAAATGTGTAAAAATGTATAAATAAAAATTCAAAAAGTAAAATGGCACACCAAAGTCACAATTATCAACTTAATGTCATTTTTCTTTGATTTTTTGTACATTTTTTTAGTTGAAGGTAGCTTTTGTGAACCTATGAACTTATAATATGCCTTAACTTATTTAGATTTTAATCAAAATTATAATTCAATTTTTTTTTTAGGATTGAAGAAAAAAAATTATATATTTTTTTAATTAAATGAGTCAATCTGTTTAACTCACCAACTTGTGATAGGCAGGGTAGAATTCGAAATTTTTAGACTCGCTTTGCCTGATGAACAAATGTCTCATAAGAGAATATACATGCAAAGAGTAGTTTTAAGCTAGCATTGTACCAAATGAAAATGTTATGAGCTTATTCTATGTTGTAAATAATGTTCTTATCTTCTACTAAGAAGATCTCAAAGGCTAGGTCAATTTCAAATATTTCTTGAATGATGCACTAAAGTTACTTCACTCCGATGCATATTTTAATGCCAAAGTTATTTATCTAATATGATCCTACATTTTTCTTCTATTTGGTATCAAGATGTTACTTAAAGAAAGGAGAAGCATTTAACGATGCATGAAATAAATTTAGTGGTTTTCTATGTTCATGTGTGAATAGACATTTTAATAGTTCTCAATTTTCATGTGTGAATAGACGAAGTTGTAAATATAAAGATTTGGATCGAACACTTTCAACGACCATAAAATAACTTGCAATGACTATTTTCTCAACTTCCTATTTAAATATTCATTGCCAAAAGCTATCAATTTCGTTGCCAAAAGCTCCAAGTGCCCAAATATTCATCAGAATACTTTTCATATTCAAATAGGCCACATTTACTTCGTTTTTCAGAATTTATGAAAGTCCTAAATGTGTTCGAAACATAGAAACATGCATTTTGTCAAACTTTAGAGTTTTGATTTTTCTCTATTTTCTCTTTTTTTTCTCTCATTTTTGTTTTCGTCTTTTCTACTACATTTTTTTTTTGTTTCGTTTTCTATTCTTCATAAATTCGATAACTAAATCTTTACAAATCAAACAAACCAAAATTTTCACTTTGAGTTTGCTTTTTCCTTTTTCTAATTTTGATTTTACTTTTTTTTATATCAAATTTTGTTTCTAATTTTAAAATTTAAATTAAAAATCGATTGAATCTTAATATAAAAGGTAAATATGAAATAAATTAAATGATATTAAATTTGATTCGTATAACTGGTTTAATTAAAATTTCCAATAAAATAAATTGCACTATACAAACATTCATTTATTTGTTTAAGTTATTTAAACTCTTGTATATTTGCAATCATTGCTAACACATTCAAAATAATTAAATTTAAAATTTTTAGGAAGCTATTTATTTTCACGATTAGAAAGTAAACTAATTGTATGAACTTCAATGGATCAATTATATTAAACTAATAATTAAAATTGTTACCTATTTAATTTATATGAAAATAGGAGAGTATTTAGATAGAGGATATCGTTTTATTCTCTGTCTAATTTAACTGATTCCTCATATCTCAAAATAAATTTGATCTAGTAGTCCGTAAACTATAAAATTTGTACTTAAATGCTTAACTGTTTTTTATTTTTTTCAATTTTGTAGTTGTGTTTGGATTAGTGACATATTTAAAAACTGATATCTACGAAGGAATATTCCTTATCATTCCATATCATCATCACCTCTGCGTGGTGTGTGGTGTTCATCTCATGTGGTTGCATACTCAAACAAATCTTCGTTAAAATTCACAAATGCTAAAATAAATTATAAAATAATAGTATATATTGTTGGGAAAACCTTCCAGAATCACTTTATTAACAAAGAAATAAAATAAACACAAAAAAATACATAGATAATTCTTTCATGTCCTTTAACCTCGAATACCCACGCTCTCCAAAACAATAATTTAATCCAAACCTCATAATGCTCTTATTACAATAGTATAAGAAATAAGAAGAGTCAAATACAAGCTTGAAGTATCTTTAACTCGGGGCAAGGAACATCATGGATTTAGAGTCCATTAGATAGTCACTAACACCCACCCCCTTGATTATCCTAGGCGATGTGAGACTTTTCAAGACATGTTATTTTTATCAACCCAACGTTCTCCACCCTGATTAAAATGAACACATCTTCATTGCCTTTACCGTACTCCACCATAAGGGGTATCAGTTGGAATCAAGTCGTCCCGAGAATTTTCATTTGGAATCAAACTATCCCAAGAATTTCACTTGGAATCAAACCATCCCAAGAGTTTTCACTTGAAATCAAACTATCCCAAGAATTTTCACTCGAAATCAAACAATCCCAAGATTTTTCACTTGGAATTAAACCATTCAAAGAATTTTCACTTGGAATTAAACCATCCCAAGAATTTTCACTCGGAATCAAACCATCCGAAGAATTTCTACTTGGAATTAAACCATCCCAAGAATTTCTACTTAGAATCAAGCCATTCCAAGAATTTCCACTTTGAATTAAGTCATCCCAAGAATTTTCATGCACCTTGCATCAATGCTAACCAATGTCCGTGTATAATCACCACACACACCTTGCATAAATATTAGCCAATGCTTGCGCATAAACATCATAAACCCTTGTCAGAACCATGCTGCAACCCACGATGCAAAACCACCGAACATTGCGAAAAGCCATAAATCAAACATCCACACTTTGTAGTTGTTGTGTCGTTTGACTCCCTCGCTGGAGAAGCAACACCTACCAGCGTAGCACCTTCATTGATTCTTATTGAAGCAAATTTGTAAACTGTAGAGCATTTCCTCCACGCACATGCCATAAATTGTGACTCACACATATCATATCTCCATCGTACATCACTCACTAGGCCATGCGAGCACCAATTGCGATGTCTTTCATAGATCTAGGAGCATCTTGCCACACGCGAACTCCACTATAAATCCAGCACAACTCACGGTCCTTGCACCTTCACGAACCCAACTGTAGATTGTGCCAACATAACAATGACAATGATCATTCCATCAAATTTATCATTGGAACTTCAACAACCAAGGATGATTCTCCAACAACAAGGAATTAATCTTTTCTAATGTGAAAGATTATACTACACTGCAACCATAGAGCATACTAAAAAAAAATCCTACCGAACCATAGCTCTAATACCACTGTTGAGAAAAATCCCCGAAAATCACTTTATTAACAGAGAAATAAAATAAACACAAGGAAACACATACACAACTCTTTCATGCCCTTTGACCCCGAGTACCCACACTCTCCAAAACAATAATTTAACCTAAACCTCACAACGCTCTTATTACAAGAGTATTAAGAAATAAGAAGAGTCAAATACAAGCTTGAAGTGTCTTTAACTCAGGGCAAGGAACATCATAGACTTAAAGCCCATTATATAGTCACTAACACACACCCCTTTGGTTATCTATCCTATAGGTGATGTGGAACTTTTCAAGACATGTTATTTTTATCAGCCCAAGACATATTAGTGTGGGCACGCATGGGTGTTTGTTGGCATGTATGCAACATGTGTGAGGGCATATGGGTGTGTATAGGCATGCATGGGCGAATGTGGGCATGCTGAGACATTCGTGGGTACATGTGGGGGTGTGTGTGGGCATTCGTGGTCGCAATGGAGTGCTGAGACACTCGTGGGTACGTGTGGGGGCATGTGTGTGAGTGTGCATGGACGCACGTGGTGCTTGGATGCTCATGGGTATGTGTGGACGCGCGTGGGTATAATTAGAGTTTTCCTTCTCATTTTGTGAGATGCCTTTAGGGTTATCTTAGGCTATAATAGAGGTGTCTCCCTCGTGTAAAAGTCACATTTGAATTAAGTAAAGTGATGCTTGTGCCATACTACTTAACTTAGGTTACTAAGGCTAAAGCGTCCCTTTTAGGTTTTCTTTAGCCATACTTCCTTAGGAGTTGGCCCAACCTCTATTGAGAGCACTCAAACACCGTCATAGCATCTCCGCCTTGATTGAGTCATATAACTTGGAAGAGAAGTCATCATATCATCACATCAAAACCACACATGCACACCATATTTCCACCACCATTAAGCTTTTGCAAACCACCACCCATTTAGTAGTCTCCCCTTGGAATGAGTCATATAGCTTGGAGGAGCTTATCCCTTTATTTGGTAATCAAAGCTTTGTGTTTGCCTTTATGTTTTCCAAGCCTTGTCTTGTTGAAGTTATCTTGGAATGATCCAAATCAACCTCCCTTACACACAAAACAATGTTGGTAGTCAATGTCCACGATTTTCAAAATTAAACTACATCTAACTCTGAGTTCCAAAAATTATGTGTCTGTAGTAATATGAAAGCTCTTTGAGTATAGTTTCCAACAAAAAATAATCAACTCATTTGGAGCTTTGGGGAGAAAGTTATGAGAAAAATAGTGAACAAAGGTTAGAGCTACAAAAATGTTGTCATCAACATTTTTCAGGTTTTGTTTTGGTAGTTTTTGCTATTGTTTTATGCGTTCTAAATGCTCCTAAATGTGTTGCATAACATGTTTACATGTGCTTAACTTTTGTTGAGTCCTTATTTTTTCACATTAGGTCATCATATGTTGTTTAGTCATTATTATTTTCAAATCAATCCATGTTATCTAAAGTCATGTTTAGTCCTTTTTATGTCATTTTCTTTTAGTTTAGCTTTTGGAAAAATCCTAAAAATATATGTTCATTTTCAAGACTACACCATTTATGTTTATTTGAGTCTATTATTTTGCATATTTGAGCTCATACTTGTTAATAGTTCATTTTTAAGTTCATATAGTTAGGTTTCCATTATGTTTGCTCGAGTTTCATATTTGATCTTTTGATTCTAGTAGGTTTCTTTCCATTTTGATTTGTTTCTTGTTCAAGTGCAAAATACATGTTGAAAATATGTTCTGGTGGTTTTATTTTGGTGCTGGAAAATTATTGAGAAAAATAAAAAATAAGTTCATAAAAAAGAACAATAGAAAAATCAAGAAAAAAAGTGATCAAAACAAGTGCACTAGAATCACTACTACTACCTTCTTTAGGATGTTTTGTTGCATTTGAAACTATTTTGGGGTTGTAAACTAAACTTTCTAGCAGCTATTGGTCTCAGGTTTGAGCTAAAAGAGTGCTATATGCACCATTAGCTGTCAACCAAAGAGAACAACAAACATACCCCTCTCTATTCTAGGTTTTTTGTTTTTGATTTATAGCCATTTATTTTCTTGTTTGTCCTTCTTGGTACTCTTGGCTTGGTCATACAAACTCTCCTTTTGAAGTTAGCCTTCTTTGTTTTTAAGTTATTTTTTCTTATTTGGCATCTCCTCGAATTTTCCTTGTTTTGGTGTCTAAACTCACTTTTGAGGTGAACCAACTTTTGAGGTAGCATCTTAGGGGTTGGGAAACTAAAGTGGAGTTGAAAGCTTGGTGTAGAAGACAGGATGAGAAGGAGAGAAACACTTAGGGAGGAGGAGAATCAATTTATTTGTATTTACATTTCCTTTTGAGTTGTAATCTTTATTTGCTTTTGTTTCTTGTAACTTGGCCTAATTAGGTGTCTTGGGGGAGCCTTTGGTGTTCAATATCATCTTCTAATTAGCACCTTAAACTCTATAGTATATCATATTTTAGTTGGTGAGTGCTTTGAAGGTTATAAGTGTCTTCTAGTTTTACCATTAGGCCGCATAGATTAAATTTATTGATTTCATTAATTGCTTTGATTTGCCTATAGTTTAGTGTGTGTTTAGCTCTCTTCTCAACTTAAATTCCCTTTGAAAATTTTAGTGCAAAAAGGCTTGAGGTAAAATTTGGCAAGGAAAGACTTGATTTAAATATAAGTGTCTCCCCCAGGTAAAAATCATCTTTGAATTGAGTACAATTATGCTGCCAATTTTCTATCATACTACTGAGCTTAGGTCACCAAGGCTAGAGCACCCCTTATAGGTTTTCTCTTGCCACCTTTCCTTAAGAGTTAACCTAACCTCTCTTGAGAGCACTCAAACACCACCATAGTCTTTCTTCTTGCTTGAGTCCTATAGCTTGGAAGAGGAGTCATCATCTCATCACATAAAAACCACCGTATGTGCACCATATTTCCACCAACATCAAGCTTCTACAAACCACTATAGCACTACAAAAAAATCATGTATATAATGACGTTTTTAATACAACAGTTCTTTAAAGTTGTTGTTTTTTGCAGTATAATACGACATTTTGTAAATTGTCATACATTATGTGCATCATATGGCATTTTTAAATGTCATATTATTAGTTGTGATACCATTATTGAAAAATATGTCATTTAGAACAAAAAAATTATTGTGTATAAGGATATCATTAAAAGGCGCATTATTCCTCACGTTGGTGGTGCAATGACTTTTCAAGAAGAAGGAAAATTCTGGTATTGTTTTAATTTATATTTTGTTCTCAGTTGAGTTATATTTTAATAGTTGACTTAGATTATTTTCCTTTGAATATTTAGAAATTGGAACTTGTTAATAATATTCGGAGAGTCGAAATGTGGAAGATAACACACAAGAGAAAAAAATGGAACCTAGGTGAATGACGAGGCTATGAAGATTGGGGTAACTTTATTCATTTCATTAAGTTGTTCAATTATGGATTGCTGGATTATTTAGTTGTTGAATATAGGGTGGGTTATGTTTTGGGTTGTTTCAAATTCTATATTTTGTTTGGTAAGATAGAATAGATGAAAAATGTACTAAATGTGTACTCTGGTAAGACAGAATAGATGAAAAAAAAATAGTAGAAGTACTTTTGATGTTGGAGTTTTGTACTACACTATTAACACCACTGCAATTAGTGCACTTGTGTAATCCAATTGCAGCAATATAAGTGTGAACCAATTCTTATATTATATTACTTTCTTATTTTATATTCTTACCTAAATCAGAAATTGACATTAATGCAGTCTTACAATTATTGGTTACTCATAAAAGAATTATATTTCGTTCTAGAAAGATTGATACAAATCTTAATTGTTGTCTATGTTTGAATTTGATATCTTTTTTTCGTAATAGAAGACAAAATGTACAAAATATTACCATTGATATGTTCAAGTATCTTCTACTACATGGGAAAATAGCGTTAGAATAGTTTTTTTTCTAGACCTAATCAAGGGCAGTAACTTGATGTACTCCGTGGTGGTTTTGATAAATTATTGACTAGAAGTTTATCTGAGTTTTTCTAGTGGTATCAAAATATTGAACATGTTGTAAATAAGGTATTGGAGTAGTGTGACCTTTTGTTCTCTATCAAAATCTTGATTGTACTTTTGATAGTAAATTTACATTAGTAAAAAATAAATAAATAAAAACTTTAAAAAAACCAAAAAACTAAAAACCACAAAGTAACGCGTGACAATTACTATTTATTACCATTAATTATTTGAATGACATTTGCAAAAAGAAATATCAATTTGAACAAAATTGACAAAAATTTGGACCTAATTGAAAAACAAAATATTAAGACTGAATTGATACAATTGAACAAAAATAAGGATCAAATGTGCTTTTTAACCTAAATTTTTTTATATATTTTGAATTATCATCTAAAGTTAATTTTATTGAATTGTGATAGTATAATAAATATTAAAAAATAATAAATATTTAAATATTTAAATTACAACACTTGAATTATGAAAGTATAATAAATATTGAAAAATAATAAATAATAAAATATTAAAATAATGACACTTGATAATGATGCATTTAATTTGCGAATTAATTATAATAGTGACAAATAAAAATGTCATAAAATTTTTTATAATAGTGTCGGTTCTAAGCATTGTTTTTTTCATTGAATTTGTTTTTCAGTTAAAATATTACATCAGTTTTAATTAATGTTATTTACCTCTTCAAACTATCATTGTATACGTAGTATATAATGACGGTCGTTACGATGGCAAGAATTACGACGATTTTGGAAACTATCACTTGAGTAAATAACCACAATTAAAAACTACGCTAAAATTATAGAAATAATAGTCAGTACTTACACTTTTTTTTCTAGTGCACCCATTTCAGAGTCTCCCCTTGACTTAAGTCATATATATAGCTTGGAGGAGTTTATCCCATCGGTTCTTTACAAAGATTTTTTGGCATAAAAAATAATTTTAAATGTGTTTCAACACTATGCAAATTATGAGTCAATTTTTTTCTCTCTCTTTAAAGGATGACTTTGTATAGACATTGAAGAAAAGAGTCATTACTAATTTGTTTTTCATTGTTAAGTAGCTTTAACTAATAAGAAGGTCTTCCTTGTATTTGAGTAACTTGAATGTAGAAGGTGCATCAAATATGCAATTTATACAAAAATTAAATGTTACACTCGTTTTTGAAGCAATATCTCGATAGTTGTTAAACTTATCAGAACTAGATCAAAGTGCATTTACTCAAAACTATATAAAGTACTCATATGTAAATGATAGAAAGGCTTTTTTAGGATTGACAAAGTAATCGCTAGGAAGTTGTTGATGCAAAGCAACTTTAGCTCATTTGCCAACAAATTATTAATGTGACATAAACTTTTATGAATCTTTTTTTATAAACAAAGGAAACAAACATTCTCTGCAACATAAAACAAGAAAAAAAATTGTAAAGTACTAGGTTAGCTTAAGACTATGCAACAAACAATTTGCTTACCAGACATAAAAAGATACTACATAAGATTGCATCATCAAACAGACAAAACACTTGTATCTTACATGGTCTTCTGTGATCAAAAGCATCTTATCTTATAAGCAAAATTAGATCTTATAACACTTAAAACATGGGTTGTTGGAATTTTCTCTAACAAGTTTTAGCCCATATAATTGAATTTTTAAAATGAAAGATTTAAGAATGGCTTTAAAAAGTTAATTTATTGTTAATTCTTAAATTTTAAAAATTCATAAAATATGCAATTTAGTTTTAAGGATGATTTAAAATATTAATTTTAGAAATTAAAACATAAATTTTTAGTTATAAAATTGAATAATAAAATATGAAATAAATAATAAATAAATATCAATCACACCAAATAATATATCTTATCAATACTAATGTTTTCTTAGCATAAATGAGAATTTAAAAGAAAAGATGTTGTTACTCTAGGTTTGTCAAAAAAAATTAAATAAAATATTTTCAATCGTTTTATATAAGTGCACTCGCTTTAAAACAAAAGTGTATGATCATGGAAGATCCTACGTCCCTTTTTTTCCTCTTATTTTCACCTTTCCTATATTTTTCTATCTCTCTCTTTTATTTTATTTTTTTCTCTTTGCTTTCTTTCTAAATTCTTTCTTCCAATCTTCATCTCCTTCAAATCTAATCACAGTCGCAATAAATAAGGAGTTAGGGATGATTTCTATCCAATCATCTTTTCAAACAAATTAAGTTCATGTTTACTCTAAACTTATTTCTATCTTCCTCTCCTTATGAATTTGTCATCAATCTTGGTGGGGTTAGGTGGAAAAAGTGATCCTATCAACTTGGTTAAGGTCATATTAAAATTTGGCAATATTTGGATACTTTGCTCTAAGCTTTTAGATATTGAGTAGTTCTCTTGCTTCAACTCAAACTTTCTTTGGAATAAAGAAAAGGAAACTTATTTATGTTTTAGATAGAACCTTAGGATAAATGATTCATTTATGAAGCTGACATGGTCACATTGTTTTTAATTTTATGCAAGGTTGTGTATTGTTTCGACATATTTTAGATATTTGAGTTTGAGATTTGTATAGTTTGAATTAATGAAATTGTTGTGTTTATCAGTTTTGTAGGAGAATAATGATGCATCTCGGACAAATTGGTTCAAGTCATGGTTATTTTGAAGCAAAGTACTCAATATTAGACATAAGAATGTTTGAGTTTGATGTAAATGAATATACATGTATACATACATATAGTTGTGGATATATACATTGAATTTGAATTATTAAGATTGAGTTGAAATGAGTGAAAGATTAGTTGATAGAGGTCCAAGCCTTACTTTCAGCCCTATTATAATCCAAGTAAAGGTTTTTTTGCTCAAGCAAAAATAGAATTGTAGCTCAACCTATGTTCTTAGCTAGATTTTTTGCTTAAGCGAGGAAATTTTCACTTAAGTGAACCAATTGAAAATATTTTTTTTTCTTTTTTTTATCTTGTAGTCCTTTTAATGAATTCAATGGGAATGTCTTTATAAATGTTAAATGAATATTAACTTGTATATTTAATTGATTAGAAGTTATTTTAAATGAGTTATATTGTATGATGATGATTTTTTTCTGAATCATAAGAATTGTATGAATTTAGGTTACAAATATGAGATGATATGTGAATAGTTTTTTTATTTGTGGATTAAGTATTGACACCTATGTTCTAACGTATATCTCTATATTTAACAAATGGTCTAAGATACACAAACTAAAATATTAAGTGGTGAGAAGTTGAGAAAGTTCTTACACACTGTGACATGTGTAAATGTGCAGACTTGAGTTGTAATGAACTTACCATGATCCATTATTTTTAGGTTCACTTGTAAATATAAGTATCAGTTTGGATCAAGTTTTAGTTTTTGGTGGCATATAGTTATGTCAATATTTGTTTTCAAATTGTTTTTTTTAAACTCCATAAAAAAGTATCGATCTCAATCTTTGTATGAACTTTTGCAATTATTGAGAGAGAAATATACACACATTTTATGAGATAAAAAAAATTTCTTAGATAAAAATGTAATCACCAAGTGCTTGTAAAGCTTTCAAGATTTCTCAAAGGGTATGTTGTGTAAGATACTTATAATTGTGTTTTTCTTGTTGTAACTTCTTTTCATTTTGATTTCTTAAATTGTTTATAAGTTTGTTTTTGTGTTGTTATTTGTTGAGTTTTTTAGTAGTGGTTTTTGGATTGGTTGTTATAGAGTTGATAAGGCTAGCTAGACATCTTCTTAGATAGCCAAAGAGTATATAAGGTCAAGAAGTGAATCACGAGTGGATAAGGCAAAGATCCTTGTTGGTATCTAGAGTAAGGTTGAGGCTAATATTCTCTATAGTGTTGCAATTGTTTCCTTGTTTTGTACATACTCATTTGTTGTTAGTGAAACCAATTTTTCATAAAGAAAAACTAAGAATAAAGGAAAGATGGATTCTAATATAAATTATTATAATTTATTTTACTAAGAGTGATATTTTACATATATGTTTAAGTTTTGAAATATTTTATCCTTTATAAGGAGTCTTTGTTATTTGTTAAGTTTACAATACATTGGATTTTCTTTTTCATTTAAAGTGTTTCGGGATAACATTTTTATTATATATTTTATATTATCATATTATAAATAAAAAACCATTATTTTCTTAGTAAAAAGGAAGTGATTTATTTATTATTTATAGACTTTCTGTTAATGACTATTATATTTATCTTATCAAAACCAAGTTCTATAGCACCACTAATTCTAATTAATTAAATTACATATTCTATATTAGATAATATATTGTAAGCATTAAATACCATTAATTTGATTCCCTAAATAGATAGTTAGTTAATTAACTTCTAATAAATTTCAGTTAAATAGAGTAATTCTTGGCGCAGTACATGTGTATTTACCAAATTCTAAATAACTTATTGATTCACACAGATTTATGTTTATTTATTAAAACACGTGGCAAGACCAATTTGCCACTCCAACTTGATGCAGCACTAATAAGATAAGACCAACAACTGAATCACACGTTCTTATAATTAATGACTACTTGCATGTAAAATGATTTTATATATGCCAATATATATTCTTTCGTTTTCATTTTAAAATTTTAGTTTAACTTCTTAAATTCAAAATTTTCCTTTGATTTTTACTTATCAGTTTATCTTATTAATTTAATTAACTAAATAATACACAAAAATGATGAAAAAAATGTGGTATTATATGTGTTCGGGCTTTTTTAATACTGTTATTCGTCACAAATCAACAGCTATTAACTCTGTAAAACAATGAGATTGATATAAAAATTCTGTTCTTTTAGATATTTATCCATACTTACAAATCGACATCGTATATCTAACTATTATACGTCTTTACATATCTTTAAAAAAAAAAAATTATCTCATAAGATCCCATTAGTTTGAAAAACTTTGCATAAATTTACAACGGATTTATCTAAATATATATTTTAAAATGGTTGGTGTTATATTTAGAACATACTTACGAGTTTCTCCCCAAAAGTTTATAAAGAAAAATAAATAAACAACTTTTCTATGATTAAAAATAATTTATACACTAAAAAAATATATATAAAGAAATTTCCTTAAATTAGTTTCTATGCCCCAAACTTAAATATACGATTTGAATATATTTTGCTTTTGATAAGATAGGGTTAACTGAGTCATATATTATTGGAAGATAAACGAAGATGAATCCAGAAAGATCCAACGTTCTACGCACTCATATAAACCCCCCTTGCATAAACGCAATTTGCATAAGCGAAGGAGAAGAAAAAAAAAAAGTATATATTTTTTTCTTTTCATGGCAGATCCCACCCCTCTTCTCTGCCAACCCAATCAACCATCTGACACAGAAGAACAACCACCATCACCACCACCCAACAAACACCACCCATCCCTGGGATCCACCGTGGAACTCTGCATAGGCGAGTTCAACTGGTCCCAGTTCCTCCAATCACTACTTGTCTCCGTCGCCTGGCTCTTCGACGCCCAACAGACCTTCATCACCGTCTTCACCGACGCCCCGCCCTCGTGGCGCTGCACCAGCGCCGACAATGACTGCGCCGCCGCCGCCACACTCTGCGACCTCCCCAGGGAGTCGTGGGCGTGGGACGGGCCTGCGCATTCTTCCACCGTGTCGGAGTGGGGTCTGGAGTGCGCGAACTCCGTAATCTCGGGGCTTCCCGCTTCGAGCTTCTTCCTCGGGTGCTTGGTCGGAGGATTCCTGCTGGCCTCGCTGGCGGACTCCTCGCTCGGGCGCAAGAACATGCTCTTCTTCTCCTGCCTCATCATGGGCATCACTTCTTTTCTCGCCACTCTCTCCCCCAACGTTTGGATCTACTCCGCGCTCAAGTTCCTCTGCGGCTTCGCTCGCGCCACCATTGGCACTTCCGCGCTCGTCCTCGCCACCGAGATCGTCGGCAAACGCCGCCGCGGCCAGACCAGTGTCATCGGCTTCTTTTGCTTCACTATAGGTACGTAATAAGCACGGTCCTGTCCACGATTAAAATAAAAACAAAAATCAGTTAATATTGATAATTAATTACTCTTAATAATATAAATTAATTAATTTTTGTAACTTTAAAAGTAAAGTGAGAGAGAGTAAATCGAATTTTGACGTGTTGGTGGTGTACATAAATGTAGGGTTCTTGTCCCTACCAGCCATGGCTTACGCAAACAAGAGTTCTTCGTGGAGGAACCTTTATCTGTGGACTTCGATTTCAACGATTATCTACTGCATATTGGTGAAGGTGTTCGTTACGGAATCACCAAGATGGCTTCTGGTGCGAGGAAGGACAGAAGAAGCCGTGGCCACGCTGAAATGCATCACATCTGTGACTCAAAGCAACGTGGATTTGGCCATTAATAACATGTCCCACAAGGAAGAAAATTGGAACGTGGATTTGTTCTCAGCCCTCAAAATCCTGCTACAGAAGAAATGGTCTTCTAGAAGGCTCGTGTCAATTATGGCCATGGGTATAGGCATAGGATTGGTCTATTATGGCATGCCACTAGGCCTTCAAAACCTCTCCTTTAACCTCTACTTGAGCGTCACTTTCAATGCCTTATCCGAGTTACCCTCTGCATTGATTGTCTTCTTCTTCGTAGATAAGTTCAACAGAAGAACCACAATCCTTCTCTTCACCATCCTCAGTGGTGTTTTCAGCATGTTGTCCATCATTGAAGTCAAGCCATGGAGCAATCTGCAGATAGGGTTCGAGTTGATATCATTCTTCAGCGCCTGTTCTTCGTTTAACGTCTACCTCATCTACACCACCGAACTCTTCCCAACGTGTGTCAGGAATTCAGCACTGTCCATGGCAAGGTTGGCCGTGGTGTTCGGTGGCGCGTTCAGTCCAATGCTGGTGAGTGCCGGGAGAGCGAACAAGTTTCTGTGTTACGGGGTTTTCGGGTTGGTGATAGGTTTCAGTGGGGTTTTTGGAATATTCTTGCCTGAGACAAGAGGAAGAGCACTGTGTGATACAATGGATGAAGAAGAAAGCAAGGAGAAAATTGCTTCTGACATGTTGGCTTAAATTCTATGGAATTTTCCATTCAAGAACATGGAGCACCGTGTTTCGTGGATTTGCCAATTGTCAAGTGTGAACGATTGTATTTGTTTCGTAGGTCAACAATGCATGTTGTTTATGTTACATGTATGTATAAAGTGCGTATCTGTATGTTCATTGGATAAAAAACAAAAAAGAAATTCGAGAATGATTTCAAGAAATTTGAACTCCTTTGTTTCCATTTTTTTTTTAAGGAAAATAGTCAGTTTTAATAATAAAAAAAAATTCTTTCACTTAAAGTGATAAAAAAATGAAAAATTCAATTTAATTCATGTAAAGCTATTTTGAATAGGTTTTCATAAAACTAATTAAAAATAATTATGACTTATATAGCACGTGTTAGTTCTTTAAATGAAATAATAGTTGTGATGTAACATCTATCTGTATGTATATAAATTAAAACAGATCATAAATAATATATAAAATTAATTCAATTTGAGTGTTATATTCTGTTGTGGGGATATTGTGTCAAAATCTACTTTATTTTGTGCAATATTTAATTCATACTTTTAAATGTATTTGGTATAAAAAAACTCTTTTTTTTTATTTAATGGAATAGTGACTCTGACTATTCTTCAATGATACTTAACTGTTGTAATGTTAATTTTGATACGACATGAATTTGAAGATACGACTGGTTTGAGAATAACTTAGTTTAAAATCATTTCTAAAATGATTCTGCAAGAACTTGAGTAAGGATAGGACAATAACGTATACTATAGTTTAAATCATTTTTGAAAATGATTTTACAAGCACTTGTGGAAGGATACAAACGTGGTATAAATGTGTTTAATTTTTTAATATTAACACTTAAATTGATTATATTTAGTTATTTTTAAAGATTTTTAAATTTTCTTTAATATTTTAAAATTACATAAATACACAAATTTATTTTTTATTTATATTCTTATCTCTTTTAAAATAAAAATAAAAATATATTTATTAGTAAATTATTTAAGACTTTCATAAATATTCTATAAGTATCACTTTTGTGTACAATATTAAAGAAGAATATATATATATATATATATATATATATATATATATATATATATATATATATAAAGAAGGAAAATTTGTTACTATAGAATATAAAATCCAAGTTTTTCTAATTTTATTGAGCCATTTATACAAAATAATACTTTTTATTTATTTTTTATTTGTTAGATTATTTAACATTCTGAGACTTATGAAGAAAACTGATATTTTAGCATCATTTCTTTTTATTACTAATTGATACGTTTCATTGTTATTCATTTTCTCTTTCTCCTAAAAATATAAAAATTAACTCTTTTTTTTAAGATTATCTAACTTTTATATAAATTGTCAAATGTTCCTAAAATATTTGTAATCTTTTCCCATCAACATAAGATGTAAAAGGTGAGACTTATAAATCAACACAACTTGTAAAGGTTATGACATGTGTATGTCCACGAGATTATTAGTTCTTTTGCACGGATGAACAGGCTTTGGAAAAATTAGTATCTTGGCTGTGCTTTCTTCTATTGAAATGTTATAATTAAATTTACCGAAAGTTGATATTTTAACCCATTTTTTTATCCACTTTTGATCTATACTCTAATCATTTTTCAATTATTTATTTTAATTTTTTTAGTAATATAATGTGATCATATAAAAAGAATAATTGGAATGGTAGGTTAAAATATCATTAACCATTTGTTAATCATAACTTGTTCAAATCTATCAAATCATCCATATCTAACATCATCAACCATTCATATTAACCATAATCGATATGACATAATTATAAAAAATATATATATTTATACATAAAGTAACGTTAAAAGATAAATTAGATTATTAAAGCTATAAAATATACCTATGAATATAAGGAAAACACATCACAATCGACTTTTCTTCGCTCAATTTATGAACCAACACTTAGTAATATAACTTTTTGCTTGAAATATCAAAGCTATACATGAGAGAGAATTACTACAATTTCTCTCACATAAACATATTTATCTATAGAAAATGATTTTTTGCCAACTAGATTTTGACAACTTTCTCTTATAACATGAGATGACATCTCTTAAATGGTTACTCATTTTTTTCATTTTCTCATTTTTCTATATCACAAAACCACTTAAAAGATGACATATCATATTGTAAGAATAAGTGGTTAAAATTTAGTAATCAAAATATTATTGTCATTTATTTATATATATATATATATATATATATATATATATTTATGAGCTATATCATTTATTTGATTTAGTTATTTAAATGTAATTATAACCATTTATGTGTTTTATTTAAGAAGAAATTTGTTAAATAAAGATAAATAAATTGTTTTGAATTGATAAATGAATGTTTAAATGATAAACAAATAAAAATTAATTTGAAATCTATGATTCTTTAGGGAAGTTTTGAAACATATGGTAATTTATAAAATGGTCATTTTAGTATTGAAGTTATTCATACTGTTTGACACATTTTTCAGTTTCATATTTTCTAGAAAATGCGTTCGACATTTCAAAAAGAATTTAACATAATTGGATTAAAAGGAATATATATTCATTCATTTTTAAAGTTTAGGGACCAAAATGTATTAAAATTTCGAATAGAACGAATCTTAATTTTGGATCAACATTCACATACTAAACATACTTAACTTTTTATAAAATTTCTAAAAATTATTATATTTTATAGAGATTCTGAAACTCATTATGTATTTTACCAAAGTTTTAGAATTCCTAAATAGTAGTTAAAAGGGGTTTTTAAACCTGCACAAGTTAATCAAGGTTTTGAAACCTATGTTACATACAATCGTTTAGGGTTACAAAAAATTTTCGGAAACAAGTTCTAAAAGTATGTTTTACTAGGAAAAACCTTAACTTCGAATAAGGTAATGAAAATTATTAGTTGTTAGTGGAAAGAGTTGAATAACCCATTATATTTCCTTTCTTTTAACTATTAAGTCACTGTTAGGAATTCGAGTATGAATCTAAGTTCCACATTGGTTAGAAATGAAAAAGTAGAACACTATATAAAGCTAAAGACCCATAAACCTATTGTCTTAACGTTTTGGGTTGAGAGTGGTGTCAATGTCTTATGTAGTTGAACTCATGTTTCATTTGTGTTTGTATTTTCCTAATGAAACCCCCTCTATAAATCTAACGGTCACCTTGTCACTTCTAAAAGGTGATGATGTGTCATGGTACATCCATGAAGAGAGATCTTGTTCTGCAGTCATTTATCACGCACTCTTGAACTTCTCGATCATGATTGATGACACACTTGAGTTTGTTGCTATTTGAGTTAACAACATCTATTTTTGTGTTATTTCTTAGAATACTGATTCAGACTTCTATCATCTCACCTACCTTCTGCATAATTGGACCATACTGCTTCTTATCTTTTTCTAATGACCTTGTCATGTGGCAATGGTGTCCATTTCTCTCTTACATATTTATAAGCTATAAGTCCCACCTATTTAATACCTCTGGAATTTCAACTTAAAAGGCTGTTCATGATGTGTTCTCTTTTAAACCCACTACATAAATTCAGGGATTTTTAAATTAATGAATTCTTCTTCAACACCTGACGAAAGAGGACTTATGAAGATGTACTTTGGAAAATATATACTTTATGATGGACATCAATGGTGTGCAATATTTTCGAATCTTTATATCTATAAATAATACAAATTAAGAGAACACAAAAAATAATTTTTTACACATGTACACATCTACAAAATTTAAAAAAAAAAATCAAAATAAAAACAAATATCATACTTAACTAAAGAGAAAAAAAAAGTATATGTAACTTCTTTAAATTAGAATTGGTGGCAACTTTCAATTTGAAAATTGAAATTTAAACCACAATGAATAAATGGTGTCTTCTTATGAACTCTTTTCATTTCCCACCAAAACTATATCTTCTCTTCTCTTGTTAAACCTTAGTCGTCTTCAAAACTTATTCCTTCTCACTTTCTTCTTCTCACATTCGTCTCTTACTCTCTCATAACCTTCCAAACACAGTTTTCTTTATGTCCACCATTCTCTCATTTTGGAATGTTACCTGAAATTCTCTCTTGTATGTATCACTTTTCTTCACCAATATAAAGAACACGTTGCTGATCAAGTCATTTAGTGACTTATATAAAATATCTTAATTAGGAATAATAACAAGTCGGGTCAAATATATATAATACCTGTTATCTAATCTATAATAGAAAATCCGATTTATTATTTATCTTTTTACCCATCAGATATCTATCGAAAAATTTGTAAATTTTTTAAAATCCGCATGTATTTATGGATAATTGCAAATACTAAAAAAAATTATATATTTTAAAATTAAAAAAATATAAATTTAATTTAATATAAATTAAATTAAATTAAAATCTTTTACAGATAATTAGATTTATGTTTATTTATTAAAATACGTGGCAAGACCAATTTGTCACTCCAACTTGATGCAGCACTAATAAGATAAGACCAACAACTGAATCACACGTTCTCATAATTAATGACAAGTTGTAAAAATGATTTTATATATACCAATTTATATTCTTTCATTTTTATTTTAAAAATTCCTTTGATTTTTAAATTAATTTAATGTAACTAAATTAGTATCTATCAGTTTATCTTATTAATTTAATTAACTAAAAAATACACAAAAATTATTTAAAAAAATGTTATATTATATGTGTTCAGCATTTTTAATACTGTTATTCGGTCATGAATCAACACATGATAGTAGCAGGGTTTCTTTTTTGTTTCAGTTCTTCAACGCATACCTTAATCTAGTGACTTATAAAGAAGCTCTTAATCTAACACATACCTTAAGTTTTTTACTTTTCTTGATGAGTAAATAATTTAAATAAATATACAATATATTACAATTGAAAGGGTATTATTTTATGATCATTTGAGGTAAAATCTTTTTATAATTAGATCCCAACATTGAAGTATAACATATCTTAAAAAAGTATTTGTTGTTATATTTAGGCAAGATAAAACTTAAACAAGTTTAAGCACAAATATAAGAACATAATATATTTTCTAATGATACTATTAGATGGTCTTAAAGTTCTTCTTCATTAGCTCTTAGCCACATGATAACTTTATTTTTAGTATATCATTAGAGCTTCGATATCTCAATCAAAAAAGCAAAATAGTTGCAAATAAATATTCAAAATAAAACATATTATAATCATAAAATGTCTGAAACTTTTAAACAGAAAAAAAAAAAAAACAAATGGTTTCAGCATATGTAAACTAAATCTATGATACAAAATATATATATATATATATATTTATATATACATATAAATATACCTTTTAATCAATTGTAAAAATGGATATAAATGCGAGATCTAATTAGATTCACGGGTCTAATTATAAAAGTTCACTATAATATACATCAATAATCAAATTCGTATGAGTTTTCATACAAATATGTCTTCAACATTCAAAAATTGTAGAAAATAACATAAGAATCTAAATCTATGGTACAATATGTTTATTTTAAATACCTAAAAATTGAAAATATCTAATACAAGAATCAACAAGAAATAGTATCTACTAAAAAAATTATGAACAAAATAGCAAGGAAAGGTCATATTAACTTAAAATACAAAATTAAAGCCACCATGTATATTGAACACAAGTTTTTACTATTAAAAAACTAAAAGTAAAAGTAAAACATATTACACTACAATAAAAATGATTTTAAACAATAATAAACAAGATTACGGATATAAAAATATGGTTTAAACATAACAAATGCAACATTTTTGTAAGCGTGACTTAAAAACTATCGTAAGCAACATTTATATAAATGTTGCTTGTAAAAAGTGTGGACTTATTCATAAAAATGCGATCTAAAATACACAAAAAATTAAAGCTTTTAGATTATTCCCTCATTCTTTTTTGACCGAAAACGTAAAACTTAGTTCCAAAAATAAAAAAAAATTAAATTTCTTAACTAATCCCTAATTGATCCGTAACAAATTTTATCTCTAATTAATCCTTAATTAATTTATCAAATTTTATCCCTTATTAATCCGTAGCAAGGATCCTTAAGAGAGATTTGTAACAAAATTTATTTCTAACTAATCCATAACAAATTATAATAATTATCCAAAGCACTCTAGCTCATTCGTAACAAATTACGTGGTATAAATCTACCAAACTGTTTCATGTTCTTAGTTATACCTAATAAAGTGCATTTAAAAAATATAATGGTAAATAAAAAAATAAAATATATCTTGTTAGATAATTAGAAGAAATATGTGAAATTTTACTATATTCAAAAGTCATATACGTAAAAAGTAAATTTTTAACATTACAAATTTTCGAGATACATGATTTAAAAAAATAAATAAATAAACAATACCATCTTCTCCCCATATTTTTTTTTATATTTTTGATTGATTGTAATTTTTATGTACTTGCACCTGCACATAAACATTATGAATAATCATATTTATGTTTCGTTCAATTTATTTTGCTTACATTAATCAGATGCATAAACTCAATTATGCTTACATATAAAGCATTAATGAATTTAATATCAAACAAAAATGGATATTTAGGTAAGAAAATGCAAATAGGAGTAACGAACCTTTATCCATCTAAACCAGTAAACAACTATGAAAATGGTGGTTATTTATGTCATTGCCTGAAAACAAGACAATCAGAAATCATATGGAGAAAGAGCAGCTAGTAACTTCCTTACTTACCACTTTCATACATATAAATATTATTTTAGGTTTAATAAGTGATTTAGTTTTCTAATTGGTGGGTTCGGTTCATTTTGATTTTTTATTATTTTTTATTAAATTTGATTTTTTAATTTTTTAAAAATATTCAATTTATTCATTTTCGTTAAATTAACATTAATAAAATATTCATACATGTCACGTGTCATTTTATAAAATTTTTAATTTTTTTATTTAAAAAAATTAAAAAAAATTCAACTGTCATGTATCACGTTATAGTCGTGTCATGTATCAATTCGTGAAATTTACATTTTTTATATTTTTTAATTTTTTAATTTTAAAAATAAAGGTCACATGTCAGACTAACCGTGAATATTTTCAATTTAGTCTCCCTATTTACAATTTTGAACTTTTATTCAATTTAGTCCCCCTATTTTTTAAAATGATTCAATTTTATCCTCTCCAATTTGGGACTAAATTAACAATTAAACTTAATTACAACTTATATATTCATGTTAAAATAATTTTTTATCATTTATATATCAAATCACTCCCTAAGTACTCATATTATTTTACTTTTCACATTTTTTCAATTGTAATTTTTTACACTTAAAATCTTTTACACTTATAAAAAATAAAAATAATTTGAATATTTAGATAGAATAAATTGATATATAAATTTTAATGACCAAACAATACACTCAGGTGTAGGAAGAAACTAATCTAACTAAACCAGAGAGAGTCAAATTAACATTATAAGAGTCCTATCCAAATCTATTGGGTCTAAGGGCTGGCCTATAGGGTGCCCAAGACTCTAAACAGTCCTAACACTTTCATTCTGCTCATTTGCCAGAAACAACTCCTTCCCTCTTTAGATCAGATGCCAAGCTCTGCTAGGGTTTTACTTCCGCTTTTCGTTGAGCCAGAAGAACTTCGTTCATTCCACGTAAGTTGATATTCCAACTGATATTTCCTCTGTTCTGGTTATGTTTTCTTGGTTCCAACTAAGGTTTCCCCTTATTGACCTCGTTTCCTTTATGTTCCACTAAGTTCCAGTTCACTAAGCTACTTCCGGAGCTACAGTGCTCACTGTTTGAGTGTACGAGTTGTTTGCTAGCTCTTTCTAGGTAAGGGAAGCTAGGGTTTTATATTCTAAATCTATTTTTTCCTGCTCTTGGTGCTTGTATGATGTCTACGATGAGATGAATATGTATGTTTTTCTGTTTGGACGAATATCTGGTTTTACAAGCGTAGAACAACGAGGGAGAACTGCTACTTTCGCCCGAGCGAGCTCGCCTCGCCTAGGCGAGATTAGTAGAAGCTCACCTAGGGGTTTTCGCTCGAGCACTCGCTCAGGCGGGAAACTGAGATTTTGAGCGAAAAACCATTTCGCTCAAGCGAGATGGCCTCGCCTAAATGAGAGTTCACGAAACCCCCAAGACCTTAGTTCGCAGTCTCGCCTAAGCGAGAGCCTGTAGCTTGAGCGAGAGCATTCCTCTCGCTTGAGCGACGGCTCCTAGCTTGAGCCTCTATGTGAGACCTCATGGTGGTGCCTCAGTTGGTCAAGACGTAATTCCATGACCCCTGTTAGTGGGAGTTCATGGTGATGCCCCATTTATATAATTTAGTAAGGATTCAATGTAAGGATTGCATCCTGACACTCTAAAGAGTCAGTTAGTCTCACATAGAGCGTACTGACTCGAGTGGTGAGAGTAGCAGGAGGCCTGAAACACTTTAAGGGCTAACCTTGTGGGGGGGGGGAAAGAAACACTGTAAAAATTATCTCGGTAGAGCAGCTCAGTAGAGCAGGAAAGGCCACCACAATTGCAAGCATTCGCTGAATCCGACTAATTATATGTATCCGAATGAGTCGGTCTTGAGTCTTAGTGTATTGTTTGCAAGTCATAACATGATTGGTTGACGTATGCATCTTGGACTGTGAAATTATATGTACTTGTATGATAAACCATTTTCTGCTCTAGTTTACCCTTTGCTTGTTTGATTGTTACGTGTGTGGTTTTCTCTATTTACGATGATCATCAATTTATTGATGTGAGCAGATGCGAGAACTTCTCGTGTTCAATAGGGAAATGGTGATTCCGCTGCATAGCCTACCTAGACTAGATTCCACTTTTATGTTTTCCTTTAGGGATATGGCCTATGTACTGCCTTATCTTGGCACTTTATGTTGAATAGTTTAGATCCCTTATGCTATTTTTTTGTAACTGGCATCGTGGTGTGCCCTAGTTTCTTTCCTATTTTATTCCGGACAGTTGTATGGAGTAGTGTTTATACTCCATGACTTTGCTTATCATACTAATCTGTGTAATGTTTCATTTAATTCCATTATTATTTAAATTGGACGTTACATTAATGGTATTAGAGTAGTTTGTCTTTAGGATGACCTGAGGTTATGGGTTTGTCATGCCTCGCGGACATAAGTTGTCAAGTCTAGTCGGGTTTGTCAGTGAAACCAAAAGTTTTAAGAACACAAAACATCTTTATAAAGTGATGAGGGTGCACACTCGTGACTATATCGAATATTGTTTTCCTTTCTTAATTCTAATTGTTTGGGGAAAGAAGGATGACAGACAATAGGTTTGGTTATCTGTAGATTGATGGAGATTGTCTTGTATGTTCTAGTTTGTTTTGTTATGTCTCTGTGCTTTGCGTCTGGTGTCTACGGGGATAAGGGAATGGAGATTCGATCTCAACTTGGCCTACTTACCGTTACAAGTGTTGGAGGAGGTCTCTGAGACAACTTCTTGCCTCAGAGATAGGAAGTTGATGTATGATGTATATCGTGGAGCAAGGAAAGCTCAGTCTTGGATAATAGACCAAAGAAGATGCTAGAGTTCATAAAACAATGTTTGGTCAGAGGGAACTTCAAGGATGGGTTCTCAGAGGCAGATACTGCAAGCTTTCCAAAAAAAGGAGTTAAATCCAAAGGTTAGAACAAAGGAAGATATCAATGCATATAAGTGAAACATCGTTTGAGGAAATCAACTTGATTCTACATCCCGACAATGTTAAGATTTGGAGCCATGTGGATACATAGTGTTAGGAGAAGTGTCATCGAATATTGCTAGGTGGCCATATATAGTGCTTTCTTGGATTGGTGGAAGAGGCGAAATTGGCAAATCCTAGTTCGCAGAAGGTGGTGAGATTGCCTAGCAATGAGAGGCCGAAATGAATCAGGTGGTTGTAACACACAGGGGTTTAATTTGGAAATGGAATGACTTGGTTGTGGACTTGGTTACCTTTGGTTGAAAACAGGAGGCGAGATGTTATAAGTGTTGTTATGCATAAAAATGGCCAAGAGTGTGATGGTGGGGCAATAGGCCAGAACTGAAGTGTGATCAAGTCAGTGGAGTGATGCTTAAAAGAGAGAAGGAAGTGATGTGAAGTGATAATTAACATTCTTTAGTTTGAGACTTGAAGTCATCTGCGACTTTGGTAAAAACCTGCAGCGAGTAGTGGAAAGCATATCGTAAGTGAGTCAGTATATCATGTGCAAGTTGGTTGGGCAGGTATGGAGGAGCATTCCAGTTTTAAGGTTGCAGGTTGGGAGTTGCTTCGAGAGTAGTGACTAAACCAATCTACACAGTTGGACACATATCGTTTAGCACAAAGGCAAAAGTTTTCAGTGATTATAGGTGTTGGAGTCATCAAATCTATCATGTCTAGGTGGTGGTTGTCGGAGGACGTGAGTAAAACATAGTTTCTTCCTATCCCATCAGTGAATTTTTTAGGACGAAAATTTTTGTTGTTGGGAAGAATGTAAAACCCTCTTTTGTGCCCTAAAAAAATTAAAGGGGCCTAGCCCCATTTGTTGAGCCTAAGGGTTGACCCATAGGGTGCCTAAGACTCTAAATAGCCCTAACACTTTCATTCTGCTCATTTGCCAGAAACAACTCCTTCCCTCTCTTAGAGCAGCAACCAAGCTTTGTTAGGGTTTTACTTCTGCTTTTCATTGAGCTAGAAGAACTCCGTTCATTCCACGTAAGTTGATCTTCCAACTGATATTTCCTCTATTCTGGTTCTGTTGTCTTGGTTCCAACTAAGATTTCCTCTTATTGACCTTGTTTCCTTTCTGTTCCACTACGTTCCAGCTTACTAAGCTGCTCCCAGAGCTACGGTGCTCACTGTTTGAGTGTACGAGTCGTTTGCTAACTCTTTCTAAGTAAGGGAAGCTAGGGTTTTGTATTCTAAATCTATTTTTGCCTGCTCTTAGTTCTGTGTTGAATTTATGGTGCTTGTATGATGTCTATGATGAGATGAATATGTATGATTTTCTGTTTGGATGAATCTCTAGTTTTACAAGCGTAGAACAACGAGGGAGAACTACTACTTTTGCTCGAGCGAGCTCGCCTCGCCTAGGCGAGATTAGCAGAAGCTCGCCCAGGGGTGTGTGTGTGTGTTCGTCTGTGTCCGTGTGTGTCCATGTGTGTGTGTCCAACCGTGCGTGTGTGCGACCGTCCGTCCGTCTGTGCGTGCATGCGTGCGTGCGTGCGTCTGTCCATGCATGTACGTCCGTGCGTGCGTGCGTGTGTGTGTGTTTGTTGGTGGGTGGGTGGGTGCGTGGGTGGGTGCGTGGGTGCGTGAGTGAGTGCGTGTGTGCGTCCGTTCGTCCGTCCATCCGTCTGTCCGTACGTGCGTGTGTGCGTGTATGTGTGATAGTTTGTTCTTCACCATTATTAAAAAATTTTCTTACGTACATATTTTATGTTTTTGATTTTAAATTTAACAACTATTTTAAAAGTTATTTATATATTTTAAATTGATTTTAATTCAATTTTTTATGAAAATTAAAAATAGGAACACATGGACACGATAAAAATTGAGCAACGGTAAAATTGATAAAATAACCGTAAAAAAGAGAAACACAAGTTATCAACGCATTGCAAATACAAATCAAGCAAGAGAAACACACAACTTCTCATCATACTACAAATACACATTGAGTACACGAGAAGGAGAAGGAAAATCGAAGAAAAAGAGAAATGAGTAAGCAGTTGTATAAGGGAGCTCCAAGGTCAGTGTCGTGAGTCTTAAGTACTAGACTGAGTATGATCTAATCTGATGTGTGTTTGAAGCTGGTTGATTGTTGTTAAATGCTTTGTTGTAAAATATATATGATTTATTATAACTCAAATTTAAATATTTTTTAGATGTATGACAATTGCTTTATTTTGTGATACATGACTAAATTTATACGTGTTGCAGTTACATCTAAAAGATTTTAAACATTGAATGCATATGCCCTTTATAATTGTTAAGCAACAATGACTTGGTAACTAATAATTATTGGTAACTAAAAATTATTTTAAACATTTCTCTTTTTTTTTTCACGTTTGTCTTCCAAATAATTATTTTATCAATTTGAAGTGATTAGGATTTCCTCTTTTGTGTCCTCATTTCAAAATACCAATTTTACTCTTTAAAATATCATTATTTATTAAATTTTTTAAAATTGACCGTTACTTTTACAAAGGTTTTATAAAAACGTTTATCTCTACTCTTCTTTTTTTTCTCTATTAGTCAACAGTTATTTACTCATACTTTCATATATATTTCACATTATTTTTAATAAATATAATTTTATTTTATATATTAATTTAATAACATTACATTATATTATTTTGTCTCCACATTTAATTATTTCAGTTTTACCCTTAATTATTTTAAAAATTAATTATTTTATAAATAGTTTATTCTTAACCATTATTCTAATTTTTTTTGTCTTTAACCATTATTTTAAAAGTTTTTTTTACGTACATATTTTATGTTTTTGATTTTAAATTTAACAATATCTTTAAAGTTAATTATATATTTTTAATTGATTTTAATTTAAATTTTTATGAAAATTAAAAAATAGGAACACAGGAGCACGATAAAAATTGGGCAACAGTAAAATTGATAAAATAACCGTAAAAAATAGAAACACAAGTTATAAACGCACTGCAAATACAAATCGAGCAAGAGAAACACGCAAGTTCTCATCACACTACAAATACACATTGAGTTCACGAGAAGGAGAAGGAAAATCAAAGAAAAAGAGAAGTGAGTAAGCAGTTGTATAAGAGAGCTCCAAGGTCAGTGTCGTGAGTCTTAAGTACTAGACTGAGTATGATCTGATCTGATGTGTGTTTGAAGCTGGTTGATGGTTGTTAAATGCTTTGTTGTAAAATATATGATTTATTATAACTCAAATTTAAATATTTTTTAGTTGTATAACAATTGGTTTATTTTGTGATATATAACTCAAATTTACACTTGTTGCATTTACATCTCAAAGATTTTAAACATTTAGTACATATGCCCTTTATAATTATTAAGCAATAATGACTTGGTAACTAATAATTATTGGTAACTAATAATTATTGGTAACTAAAAATTATTTTGAACATTTCTCTTTTTTTTTCACGTTTGTCTTCCAAATAATTATTTTATCAATTTTAATTTTAAGTGATTAGGATTCCCTCTTTTGTGTCCACATTTCAAAATACAAATTGATAAAATAACTATAAAAAGGAGAAACATAAGTTCTCAACGCACTGCAAATACAAATCGAGCAAGAGAAGCACACAAGTTCTCATCACACTACAAATACATATCGAATACACGAGAAGGAGAAGGAAAATCAAAGAAAAAAAGCAGTGAGGGAGCAGTTGTATAACTGACCTCCAAGGTCAGTGTGTGTCCGTGTGTGTCCGTGCGAGTTCGTGTCTGTCTGTGTGTGTGTCCATCCGTGCGTTCGTCCGTGTGTGCGTGTGTAAATCCGTGCGTGCGTGCGTCCGTCCGTGCGTACGTGCGTGCGTGCGTGTGTGTGTGTTTGTGGGTGGGTGGATGCGTGCGTGCGTGGGTGCGTGCGTGGGTGGGTGCGTGCATACATGCGTGTGTGGATGTGTGGTTGCGCGAGTGCGTGCATGCGTGCGTCCATCCGTCCATTCGTCCGTCCGTACGTGCGTGCGTGTGTGTATGATAGTTTATTCTTAACGATTATTAAAGTTTTTTTTACATACATATTTTATGTTTTTTATTTTAAATTTAACATTTATTTTAAAAGTTATTTATATATTTTAAATTGATTTTAATTCAAATTCTTATGAAAATTAAAAAATAGGAACATAAGGGCACGATAAAAATTGAGCAACGGTAAAATTGATAAAATAACTGTAAAAAAGAGAAACACAAGTTCTCAACGCACTGCAAATACAAATCGAGAAAGAGAAACACACAAGTTCTCATCACACTACAAATACACATCGAGTACACGAGAAGGAGAAGGAAAATCAAAGAAAAAGAGAAGTGAGTGAGTAGTTGTATAAGGGAGCTCCAAGGTCAGTGTCGTGAGTCTTAAGTACTAGACTGAGTATGATCTGATCTGATGTGTGTTTGAAGCTGGTTGATTGTTGTTAAATTCTTTGTTGTAAAATATATATGATTTATTATAACTCAAATTTAAATATTTTTTAGTTGTATAACAATTGCTTTATTTTGTGATACATGACTCAAATTTACACTTGTTACATTTACATCTTAAAGATTTTAAACATTTAATACATATGCCCTCTATAATGGTTAAGCCACAATGACTTGGTAACTAATAATTATTGGTAACTAAAAATTAATTTGAACATTTCTTTTTTTTTTCACGTTTGTCTTCAAAATAATTATTTTCTCAATTTTAAGTGATTAGAATTCCCTCTTTTGTGTCCACATTTCAAAATACCAAATGATAAAATAACCGTAAAATGGAGAAACATAAGTTCCTAACGCACTACAAATACAAATCGAGTAAGAGAAACACACAAGTTCTCATCACACTACAAATACACATCGAGTATACGAGAAGCAGAAAGAAAATCAAAGAAAAAATGAAGTGAGTGAGTAGTTGTATAACGGAGCTCCAAGGTCAGTGTGTGTCAGTGTGTGTTCATGTTTGTCCGTGTGTGTGTGTGGCCAACTGTGCGTGCGTGCGTGCGTCCATCGGTGTGTGCGTGCGTTCGTCAGTCCGTGCGTACATGGATGCGTGCCTGTGTGCATGCGTCCGTACATGACTGTGTTTGTGGTGGGTGGGTGCTTGCTTGCGTGGGTGGGTGGGTGCGTGCATACGTGCGTGTGTGGGTGTGTTGGTGCGTGAGTGTGTGCATGCGTGCGTGGGTGTGTTTGAGGGTGGGTGGGTGCGTGCGTGGGTGGGTGGGTGCGTAACTGCGTGCGTCCGTCCATCCGTCCGTTCATCCGTCCGTACGTGTGTGCGTGCGTGTGTGTGTGTGTGTAATAGTTTATTCTTCACCATTATTAAATTTTTTTTACGTACATATTTTATGTTTTTGATTTTAAATTTAACAACTATTTTACAAGTTATTTATATATTTTAAATTAATTTTAATTCAATTTTTTATGAAAATAAAAAATTGAAACATAGGGGTAGGATAAAAATTGAGCAACAATAAAATTGATTAAATAACCGTAAAAAAGAGAAACACAAGTTCTCAACGGATTGCAAATACAAATCGAGAAAGAGAAACACACAAGTTCTCATCACACTACAAATACACATCGAGTACACGAGAAGGAGAAGGAAAATCAAGGAAAAAAAGAAGTGAGTGAGCAGTTGTATAAGGGAGCTCCAAGGTCAGTATGTGTCCGTGTGTGCGTCCGTGCGTGTGTGGGTCCGTCCATGCATGTGTACGTCTGTCCGTGCATACATGCATTCGTCCGTCCGTGTGTGCGTGCGTCCGTGCGTGGGTGTGTTTGTGGGTGGGTGGGTGCATGCGTGCGTGGGTGGGTGTGTGGGTGTGTACATACGTGCATGCGTGGGTGCGAGGCTGCATGAGTGTGTGCGTGCGCCTGTCCATCCGTTCGCCCGTCCATACGTGTGTGCATGTGTTCGTGTGTGTGTGTGTAATAGTTTATTCTTAACCATTATTAAATTTTTTTTCGTATATATTTTATATTTTTGATTTTCAATTTAACAACTATTTTAAAAGTTATTTATATATTTTAAATTGATTTCAATTCAAATTTTTATAAAAATTAAAAAATAGGAACACAGGGGCACGATAAAAATTGAGCAATGGTAAAATTGATAAAATAACCATAAAAAATAGATACACAAGTTCTCAATGCACTGCAAATACAAATCGAGAAAGAGAAACACACAGGTTCTCATCGTACTACAAATACACATCGAGTACACGAGAAGGAAAAGGAAAATCAAAGAACGAAAGAAGTGAGTGAGCAGTTGCATAGGGAGCTCCAAGGTCAGTGTCGTGAATCTTAGGTACTAGACTGAGTATGATCTGATCTGATGTGTGTTTGAAGCTGGTTGATTGTTGTTAAATGCTTTGTTGGAAAATATATATCGTTTATTATAACTCAAATTTAAACATTTTTTAGATGTATAACAATTGCTTTATTTTGTGATACATGAGTCAAATTTATACGTGTTGCATTTACATCTCAAAGATTTTAAACATTTAATAAATATGCCTATTATAATTGTTAAGTCACAATGACTTGGTAACTAACAATTATTGGTAACTAAAAATTATTTTGAACATTTTTTTTTCATGTTTGTCTTCCAAATAATTATCTTATCAATTTTAAGTGATTAGGATTCCCTCTTTTGTGTCCACATTTCAAAATACCAATTGATAAAATAATCGTAAAAAGGAGAAACATAAGTTATCAACGCACTGCAAATACAAATCGAGCAAGAGAAACACACAAGTTCTCATCACACAACAAATACACATCGAATACACGAGAAGGAGAAGGAATATCAAAGAAAAAAAGAAGTGAGTGAGCAGTTGTATAACGAAACTCCAAGGTCAGCGTGTGTCTGTGGTCCGTGTGTGCCCGTGCGTTTTTGTGTCGGTCTGTGTGTGTCTGTGTGCGTGTGTCCATCCGTACGTGCGTCCGTGCGTGCATGCGTGCGTCCATCTGTGCGTGTGTACGTCCGTCCATCCGTGTGTATTGTGAGTGCGGGAGTGCATACGTTCCTGCGTGTGTTTGTGGGTGGATGGGTGGTGTCTGCGTTGGAGGGTGGGTGGGTGTGTGCGTGCATACGTGCATTTGTGAGTGCGTGAGTGCGTGAGTGTGTGCATGCGTGGGTGCATGCGTGCGTGCGTGTGTGATAGTTTATTCTTAACCATTATTAAAGTTTTTTTTACGTACTTATTTTATGATTTTGATTTTAAATTTAACTATTTTAAAAGTTATTTATATATTTTAAATTGATTTTTATTCAAATTTTTATGAAAATTAAAAAAATGGAACGTAGGACCACGATAAAAATTGAGCAACGGTAAAATTGATAAAATAACAATAAAAAAAGAGAAACACAACTTCTCAATGCACTATAAATACAAATCGAGAAAGAGAAACACACAAGTTCTTATCACACTACAAATACACATCGAGTATACGAAAAAGAGAAGGAAAATCAAAGAAAGAAAAAGAAGTGAGTGAGCAGTTGTATAAGGGAGCTCCAAGGTCAGTATGTGTCCGTGCATGTTCGTGTCTGTCCGTGCATGCGTTCGTGCGTGCATGCGTGTGTACGTCCGTCCGTGCGTACGTGTATGCGTCTGTGCGTGCATGGGTGTATTTGTGGGTTGGTGGGTTCGTGTGTGCGTTCGTGGGTGGGTGGGTGCGTACATACGTATGAGCGTGGGTGCGTGAGTTCGTGCGTGCGTCCGTCCATCCGTTCGTCCGCTCCTTCATGCGTGCGTGCGTGTGTTCGTGTGTGTGTGTAATAATTTATTCTGAACCGTTATTATAATTTTTTTACGTATATATTTTATGTTTTTTATTTTCAATTTAACAGCTATTTTAAAAGTTATTTATATATTTTAAATTGATTTTAATTCAAATTTTTATGAAAATTAAAACATTGGAACACATGGGCACGATAAAAATTGAGCAACGGTAAAATTGATAAAATAATCGTAAAAAAGAGAAACACAAGTTCTCAACACACTGCAAATACAAATCGAGAAAGAGAAACACATAAGTTCTCATCACACAACAAATACACATCGAGTGAACGATAAGGAGAAGGAAAATAAAAGAAAACAAGAAGTGAATGAGCAGTTGTATAACGGAGCTCCATGGTCAGTGTGTCTCTGTGGTCCGTGTGTGCCCGTGCGTGTTTGTGTCTGTCTGTGTATGTCTGTGTGTGTGTGTCCATCCGTGCATGCGTCCATACGTGCATACGTGCGTCCATCCGTGCGTGCGTGTGTCTGTGCGTTCATGCGTGCGTGCATGTGTTTGTGGGTGGGTGGGTTGGCGGTGCGTGCGTTGGTGGTTTGGTGGGTGCATGCGTGCATACGTGTGTTTGTGGGTGCGTGGGTGCGTGAGTGCGTGCGTCCGTGCGTCCGTCCATCCGTCCGTACGTGCGTGCGTGCGTGTGTGTGATAGTTTATTCTTAACCATTTTAAAACTTTTTTTTACGTACATATTTTATGTTTTTGATTTTAAATTTAACAACTATTTTAAAAGTTATTTATATATCTTAAATTTATTTTAATTCAAATTTTTATGAAAAATTAAAAAATTTGAACACAGGGGGACGATAAAAATTGAGCAATGGTAAAACTGATAAAATAACCGTAAAAAAGAGAAACACAAGTTCTCAATGCATTCCAAATACAAATCGAGAAAGAGAAACTCACAAGTTCTCATCACACTACAAATACACATCGAGTATATGAAAAGGGGAAGGAAAATCAAAGAAAAAAAGAAGTGAGTGAGCAAGTGTATAAGGGAGCTCCAAGGTCACTGTCGTGAGTCTTAAGTACTAGACTGAGTATGATCTGATCTTATGTGTGTTTGAAGCTGTTTGATTTTTGTTAAATGCGTTGTTGTAAAATATATATGATTTATTATAACTCAAATTTAAATATTTTTTAGTTGTATAACAATTGCTTTATTTTATGATACATGACTCAAATTTACACTTGTTGCATTTACATCTTAAAGATTTTAAACATTTAATACATATGCCCTTTATAATTGTTAAGCCACAATGACTTGGTAACTAATAATTATTGGTAACTAAAATTTATTTTGAATATTTCTTTTTTTTTCACGTTTGTCTTTCAAATAATTATTTTATCAATTTTAAGTGATTAGGATTCCCTCTTTTGTGTTCACATTTCAAAATACCAATTGATAAAATAACCGTAAAAAGGAGAAACATAAGTTCTCAACGCACTGCAAATACAAATCGAGCAACAGAAACACACAAATTTTCATCACACTACAAATACACATCGAGTACACAAGAAGGAGAAAGAAAATCAAAGAAAAAAAGAAGTGAGTGAGCAATTGTATAAGGAGCTCCAAGGTCAGTGGGTGTCCGTGTGTGTGTGTCCATCCGTGCGTGCGTGCGTGCATGCGTTCGTGCGTGCGTACGTGCGTGCGTCCATTCGTGTGTGTGTGTGTGTGTGTTTGTGGGTGGGTGTGTGGGTGGGTGCGTGCATGCGTGTGTGCGTCCATCTGTCCATCCATCCGTGCTTGCGTGTGTGATAGTTTATTCTTAACCATTATTAAAGTTTTTTTGTACGTACATATGTTATGTTTTTTATTTTAAATTTAACAACTATTTTAAAAGTTATTTATATATTTTAAATTAATTTTAATTCAAATTTTTATGAAAATTAAAAAATAGGAACATAAGGGCATGATAAAAATTGAGCAACGGTAAAATTGATAAAATAACCGTAAAACGGAGAAACATAAGTTCTCAACGCACTGCAAATACAAATCGAGCAAGAGAAACACACCAGTTCTCATCACACTACAAATACACATCAAGTACACGAGAAAGAGAAGGAAAATAAAAGAAAAAATCAAGTGAGTAAGCAGTTGTATAACGGAGCTCACAGGTGAGTGTGTATTCGTGTGTGTCCGTGCGTGTTTGTGTCTGTCTATGTTTGTCCATGTGTGTGTGTCCATTCATGCGTGTGTGATTGTGTGTGTGTGTGTGTATTTGTTGGTGGGTAGGTGCGTGCGTGGGTGGGTGCGTGCGTGCTTGCGTGCGTTCATACATGCGAGTGTGGGTGCGTGGGTGCGTGAGTGCGTGCATGCGTGTGTGCGTGCCTCCATCCATCCGTCCGACCTTTCGTACGTGCGTGTGTGTGTGTGCGTTTGTTTGTGGGTGGGGTGTGTGCGTGCGTGTATGCGTGCGTCGATCGGTGTGTACATGCGTGCGTGTGTGTGTGTGTGTTTGTTTGTGGGTGGGTGCGTGCATACGTGCATGTGTGGGTGCATGGGTGCGTGAGTGCGTGCATGCGTTCGTGCGTGGCTCCGTCCATCCGTTCGACCTTTCGTACATACGTGTGTGTGTGTGTGTGATAGTTTATTCTTAACCATTATTAAAGTTTTTTTTTCCTACATGTTTTATGTTTTTTATTTTAAATTTAACAACTATTTTAAAAGTTATTTATATATTTTAAATTAATTTTAATTGAAATTTTTATGAAAATTAAAAAATAGGAACACAGGGGATTGATAAAAATTGAGCAATAGTAAAATTGATAAAATAACCGTAAAAAAAGAGGAACACAACTTCTCAACGTACTGGAAATACAAATCAAGCAAAAGAAACACATCAGTTCTCATCACACTACAAATATAGATCGAGTAAATGAGAATGAGAAGGAAAATCAAAGAAAAAATAAAGTGAGTAAGCAGTTGTATAACGGAGCTCCAAGGTCAGTGTGTCCGTGCGTGTATGCGTGCGTCGATCGGTGCGTGCATGTGTGTGTGTGTGTTTGTTTGTGGGTGAATGCGTGCGTGGTTTGCTGCGTGCGTGCATACGTGCGTGTGTGGGTGCGTGAGTGCGTGCATGCGTGCGTGCATGGCTCCGTCCTTTCGTACTTGCGTGCGTGCATGTGTGTGTGTGTGATAGTTTATTCTTAACCATAATTAAAGTTTTTTTTACGTACATGTTTTATGTTTTTTATTTTAAATTTAAAAACTATTTTAAAAGTTATTTATATATTTTAAATTTATTTTAATTCAAATTTTTATGAAAATTAAAAAATAGGAACATAGGACCACTATAAAAATTGTGCAACGATAAAATTTATAAAATAACCGTAAAAAAAGAGGAACACAACTTCTCAATGCACTGCAAATACAAATTGAGAAAGAGAAACACACAAGTTCTCATCACACTACAAATACACACTGAGTACACGAGAAGGAGAAGGAAAATCAAAGAAAAGAAGAAGTGAGTCAGCAGTTCTATAAGGGAGCTCCAAGGTCAGTGTGTGTTTGTGTCTGTCTGTGTGTGTCCGTGTGTGTGTCTCCGTACGTGCGTCCATGCGTGCGTCCGTCCGTGCGTGTGTGCGTGCGTCCGACCGTGCGTGCGTGCGTCCATGTGTGTGTGCGTGTGTGTGTTTGTAGGTGGGTGGGTGGGTCTGTGGGTGCATACGTGTGTGTGTGGGTGCGTTGGTGCGTGAGTGTGTGCATACGTGCGTGCGTCCATCCATCCGTCCATACGTGCGTGCGTGTGTATGCGTTTGTTGGTGGGTGCATGCGTGCGTGCGTGCGTGCATACGTGCGTGTGTGGGTGCGTGGGTGCGTGAGTGCGTGCATGCGTGCCTCCGTCCATTCGTCAGTCCTTTCGTCCGTGCGTGTGTGTGTGTGTGATAGTTTATTCGTAACCATAATTAATGTTTTTTTTTACGTACATGTGTTATGTTTTTTATTTTAAATTTAACAACTATTTTAAAAGTTATTTATATATTTTAAATTAATTTTAATTCAAATTTTTATGAAAATTAAAAAATTGGAACACAGGGGATTGATAAAAATTGAGCAATGGTAAAATTGATAAAATAATCGTAAAAAAAGAGGAACACAACTTCTCAATGCACTATAAATACAAATCGAGAAAAAGAAACACACAAGTTCTCATCACACTACAAATACACATCGAGTACACGAGAAGGAGAAGTACAATCAAAGAAAAAAAGAAGTGAGTGAGCAGTTCTATAACGGAGCTCCAAGGTCAGTGTGTGTCTATGTCTGTCTGTGTGTGTTCGTGTGTGTGTGTCAAATCATGCGTGCGTCCATCTGTGTGTGCGTGTGTGTGTTTGTGGGTGGGTGGGTGCATGGGTGGGTGTGTGGGTGGGTGCGTGCATACGTGCGTGTGTGGGTGCGTTGGTGCGTGAGTCCGTCCATCCGTTCGTACGTGTGTGCGTGCGTGCGTGTGTGTCTGTGTGTGTTTATTGGTTGGTGGGTGGGTGCGTGCCTGAGTTTGTCGGTGGGTGCGTGCGTGCATACGTGCGTGCTTCCATCCGTCCGTACGTGCGTGTGTTTGTTGGTGGGTGGGTGGGTTGGTGGGTAGGTGCGTGCATACTTACGTGTGTGGGTGCGTGGGTGCGTGAGTGCGTGCATGCGTGCGTGCGTATGTGTTTGTTATAGTTTATTCTTAACCATTATTAAAGTTTTTTTTCCTACATGTTTTATGTTTTTGATTTTAAATTTAACAACTATTTTAAAAGTTATTTATATATTTTAAATTGATTTTAATTCAAATTTTTATGAAAATTAAGAAATAGGAACACAGGACCACGATAAAAATTGAGCAACGATAAAATTAATAAAATAACCGTAAAAAAAGAGGAACACAACTTCTCAATGCACTGTAAATACAAATCGAGAAAGAGAAACACACAAGTTCTCATCACACTACAAATTCACACCGAGTAAACGAGTAGGAGAAGGAAAATCAAAAAAAATATAAGTGAGTGAGCAGTTCTATAAGGGAGCTCCAAGGTTAGTGTGTGTCTGTGTCTGATTGTGTGTGTCAGTGTGTGTGTCCATCCGTACGTGCGTTCGTGCGTGCATGCGTATTTCCGTCCGTGCGTGTATTCGTGCGTATGTGCGTGCGTCCATCCGTATGTGCGTGTGTGTGTTTGTGGGTGGGTGGGTGCATGGGTGGGTGTGTGAATATGTGCGTGTGTGCGTGATTGCGTGCATACGTGTGTGCGTCCGTCCATCCGTCCGTACGTGCGTGCGTGCGTCCGTGTGTGTGTGTGTGTGTGTGTTTGTTGGTGGGTGGGTGGGTGCGTGCGTGCGTCTGTAGGTGCGTGGGTGCGTGAGCGCGAGCGTGCATGCCTCGGTCCATCTTTTCGTACGTGCGTGCGTGTGTGATCGTTTATTCTTAACCATTATTAAAGTTTTTTTTTACGTACATATGTTATGTTTTTTATTTTAAATTTAACAACTATTTTAAAAGTTATTTATATATTTTAAATTAATTTTAATTCAAATTTTATGAAAATTAAAAAATAGGAACACAGGAGATTGATAAAAATTGTCCAATGGTAAAATTGATAAAATAACCGTAAAAAAAGAGGAACACAACTTCTCAATGCACTGCAAATACAAATCGAAAAAGAGAAACACACAAGTTCTTATCACACTACAAATACACATCGAGTACACGAGAAGGAGAAGGACAATCAAAGAAAAAAAGAAGTGAGTGAGCAGTTCTATAACGGAGCTCCAAGGTCAGTGTGTGTTTGTGTCTGTCTGTGTGTGTCTGTGTGTGTGTGTCAAATCGTGCGTGCGTCCGTGCGTGCGTCCGTGCGTGCATGCGTGCTTCCGTCCGTGCGTCTGGTCGTGCGTTCGTATGTGCGTGTGTGCGTGTGTGTGTTTCTGGGTGGGTGGGTGCATGGGTGGGTGTGTGGGTGGGTGCGTGCATACGTGCGTGTGTGGGTGCGTTGGTGCGTGAGTCCGTCCATCTGTCCGTACGTGTGTGTCTGTGTGTATTTATTGGTTGGTGGGTGGGTGCGTGCCTGGGTTTGTGGGTGTGTGCGTGCATACGTGCGTCCGTCCATCCGTCCGTACGTGCGTGTGTGTTTGTTGGTGGGTGGGTGGGTTGGTGGGTAGGTGCGTGCATACTTGTGTGTGTGGGTGCGTGAGTGCATGCATGCGTGCATGCATGCCTCCGTCCATCCGTCCGTCCTTTTGTACGTGCGTGTGTGCGTATTTGTTTGTTATAGTTTATTCTTAACCATTATTAAAGTTTTTTTTACCTAATATGTTATGTTTTTGATTTTAAATTTAACAACTATTTTAAAAATTATTCATATATTTTAAATTAATTTTAATTCAAATTTTTATGAAAATTAAAAAATAGGAACACAAAGGCATGATAAAACTTGAGCAACGGTAAAATTGATAAAATAACCGTAAAACGGATAAACATAAGTTCTTAATGCACTGCAAATACAAATCGAGCAAAAGAAACACACCAGTTCTCATCACACTACAAATATAGATCGAGTACACGAGAAGGTGAAGGAAAATCAAAGAAAAAATGAAGTGAGTAAGCTGTTGTATAACGGAGTTCCAAGGTCAGTGTGTGTCCCTGTGTGTCCGTGCGTGTGTGCGTACGTCGATCGGTGCGTGCGTGGGTTAGTGTGTGCATGCGTGCGTGCGTGCCTTCGTCCATCCGTTCGTCCTTTCGTACGGGCGTGCGTGCGTATGTGTGTGTGATAGTTTATTCTTAACCATTATTAAAGTTTTTTTTTTTACGTATATGTTTTATGTTAAATTTAACAATTATTTTAAAATTTGTTTATATATTTTAAATTGATTTTAATTCAAATTTTTATAAAAATTAAAAAATAGGAACACAGGACCACAATAAAAATTGAGCAATGGTAAAATTGATAAAATAACCGTAAAAAAGAGAAACACAACTTCTCAATGCACTCAAATACAAATCGAGAAAGAGAAACACACAAGTTCTCATCACACTACAAATACACATTGAGTACACGAGAAGGAGAAGGAAAATCAAATAAAAAACGAAGTGAGTGAGCAGTTCTATAAGGGAGCTCCAAGGTCAGTGTGTGTCCATCCGTGCGTGCATACGTTCTTCCGTCCGTGGGTGTGTTCGTGCGTCTGTCTGTGCGTATGTGCGTGCGTCCATCGGTGTGTGTGTGTGTGTGTGTGCGTGTGTGTGTTTGTGGGTGGGTGGGTGCGTGCATATGTGCGTGTGTGGGTGCGTGAGTGCGTGCATACGTTCGTGCGTCCGTCCATCCTTTCGTACGTGCGTGCCTGCATGCGTGTGTGTGTGTTTGTTAGTGGGTGGATGGGTGCATGCCTGGGTGGGTGGGTGGGTGCGTGCATGCATACGTGCGTGTGTGGGTGCGTGGGTGCGTGAGCGCGAGTGTGCGTGCCTCCATCCATTCGTCCGTCCTTTCGTACATGCGTGCGTGTGTGTGTGATAGTTTATTCTTAACCATTATTAAAGTTTTTTTTTACGTACATATGTTATGTTTTTTATTTTAAATTTAACAACTATTTTAAAAGTTATTTATATATTTTAAATTAATTTCAATTCAAATTTTTATGAAAATTAAAAAATAGGAACAGAGGGGCATGATAAAAATTGAGCAACGGTAAAATTGATAAAATAACCGTAAAAAAAGAGGAACACAACTTCTCAATGCACTACAAATACGAATCGAGAAAGAGAAACACAAGTTCTCAACACACTACAAATACACACCGAGTACACGAGAAGGAGAAGCAAAATCAAAGAAAAAAAGAAGTGAGTGAGCAATTCTATAGGGAAGCTCCAAGGTCAGTGTGTGTCTGTGTCTGTTTGTGTGTGTATGTCCATCTATGCGTGCGTTCGTGCATGCACGCGTGCTTCCTTCTGTGCGTCTGTTCGTGCGTCTGGTTGTGCATACGTGTGTGCGTTCGTATGTGCATGCGTCCATCCGTGTGTGTGTGTGTGTTTGTGGGTGGGTGGGTGCATGGGTGGGTGTGGGGGTGGGTGCATGCATATGTGCGTGTGTGGGTGCGTTGGTGCGTGAGTACGTGCATACGTGCGTGCGTCCGTTCATCCGTCCATAGGTGCGTGCGTGTGTTTGTTTGTTGGTGGGTGGGTGGGTGCGTGCGTGCATACGTGCGTGTGTGGGTGCGTGGGTGCGTGAGCGCGAGCGTGTGTGCCTCCGTCCATCCGTTCGTCCCTTCGTACGTCCGTGCGTGTGTAATAGTTTATTCTTAACCATTATTAAAGTTTTTTTTTACGTACATATGTTATGTTTTTGATTTTAAATTTAACAACTATTTTAAAAGTTATTTATATATTTTAAATTAATTTTAATTCAAATTTTTATGAAAATTAAAAAATAGGAACACAGGGGTATGATAAAAATTAAGCAACGGTAAAATTGATAAAATAACCGTAAAAAAAGAGGAACACAACTTCTCAATGCACTGTAAATACAAATCGAGAAAGAGAAACACACAAATTCTCATCACACTACAAATACACACCGAGTACACGAGAAGAAGGAAAATCAAAGAAAAAAAGAAGTGAGTGAGCAGTTCTATAAGGGAGCTTCAAGGTCAGTCTGTGTCCGTCTGTGTCTGAGTCTGTCTGTGTGTGTCTGTGTGTGTGTGTCCATCCGTGCGTTCGTCCGTGCGTGCGTCTGTACGTGCGTCAGTGCATGCACGCATGCTTCCGTCCATGCGTGTCTTCGTGCGTCTGTCCGTGCATAGGTATGTGCATCCATTTGTGTGTGCGTGTGTGTGTTTGTGGGTGTGTGGGTGCATCGGTGGGTGTGTGCGTGGGTGCGTGCATACGTGCGTGCGTCCGTCCATCCGTCCTTTCGTACGTGCGTGTGTGCGTGTGTTTGTGTGTGTGTGATAGTTTATTCTTAAGCATTTTAAAGTTTTTTTTTACGTACATATGCTATGTTTTTTATTTTAAATTTAACAACTATTTTAAAAGTTATTCATATATTTTAAATTAATTCTAATTCAAATTTTTATGAAAATTAAAAAATAGGAATACAGGGGCATGATAAAAATTGAGCAACGGTAAAATTGATAAAATAACAGTAAAACGAAGAAACATAAGTTCTCAACACACTGCAAATACAAATTGAGCAAAAGAAACACACTAGTTCTCATCACACTACAAATATAGATCGAGTACACGAGAAGGAGAAGGAAAATCAAAGAAAAAATGAAATGAGTAAGCAGTTGTATAACGGAGCTCCAAGGTCAGTGTGTATTCGTAAGTGTTCGTGCGTGTGTGCGTGCGTGCGTGTGTGTGTGTGTTTGTTTGTGGGTGGGTGCGTGCGTGCATACGTGCGTGTGTGGGTGCGTAGGTGCGTGAGTGTGTGCATGCGTGCGTGCGTGTCTCCGTCCATCCGTTCGTCCTTTCGTACGTGCGTGCATGCGTGTGTGTGTGTGTGTGATAGTTTATTCTTAACCATTATTAAAATTTTTTTTACGTATATATGTTATGTTTTTTATTTTAAATTTAACAACTATTTTAAAAGTTATTCACATATTTTAAATTTATTTTAATTCAAATTTTTGTGAAAATTAAAAAAAAGGAACACAGTGGCATGATAAAAATTGAGCAACGGTAAAATTGATAAAATAACCGTAAAACGGAGAAACATAAGTTCTCAACGCACTGGAAATACAAATCAAGCAAAAGAAACGCACCAGTTCTCATCACACTACAAATATAGATCGAGTACACGAGAAGGAGAAGGAAAATCAAAGAAAAAAAGAAGTGAGTGAGCAGTTCTATAAGGGAGCTCCAAGGTATATGTGTGTCCGTGTGTGTCTGTGTGTGTCTGTGTGTCCGTGTGTGTGTCTTCGTGCGTGCGTCCATGCGTGCGTGTTTGTGTGCGTTCGTCCGTGCGTGCGTGCGTTCGTCCGTGCGTCCATGTGTGTGTGCGTGTGTGTGTTTGTGGGTGGGTGGGTGGGTGTATGGGTGCATACGTGCGTGTGTGGGTGCATTGGTGCGTGAGTGTGTGCATACGTGCGTGCGTGCGTGCGTCCATCCATCCGTCCGTACGTGTGTGCGTGCGTGCGTGTGTGTGCGTTTGTTGGTGGGTGGGTGCGTGCGTGCGTGCGTGCGTACGTGCGTGTGTGGGTGCGTGGGTGCGTGAGTGCGTGCATGCGTGGGTGCGTGCCTCCGTCCATCCGTCCGTCCTTTCGTCTGTGCATGCGTGTGTGTGTGTGTGTGTGATAGTTTATTCTTAACCATAATTAAAGTTTTTTTTTACGTACATATGTTATGTTTTTTATTTTAAATTTAACAACTATTTTAAAAGTTATTTATATATTTTAAATTAATTTCAATTCAAATTTTTATGAAAATTAAAAAATAGGAACACAGGGGCATGATAAAAATTGAGCAACGGTAAAATTGATAAAATAACCGTAAAACGGAGAAACATAAGTTCTCAACGCACTGCAAATACAAATCGAGCAAGAGAAACACACCAGTTCTTATCACACTATAAATACACATCGAGTACACGAGAAGGAGAAGGAAAATCAAAGAAAGAATGAAGTGAGTAAGCAGTTATATAACGGAGCTCCAAGGTCAGTGTGTGTCTGTGCGTGTTCGTGTGTGTGTCCATCCGTGCGTGCGTGCGTTCATCTGTGCGTGCGTGAGTGCGTGTGTGCATTTGTATTTGTGGGTGGGTGGGTGGATGCGTGCGTGCGTGGGTGCGTGCATGCATACATGTGCGTGTGCAGATGGGTGGGTGTGTGAGTGCGTGCGTGCCTCCGTCCATTCGTCCGTCCTTCTGTACGTGCGTGTGTGTGATAGTTTATTCTTAACCATTATTAAAAAAAATTTACGTACATGTTTTATATTTTTGATTTTAAATTTAACAACTATTTTAAAAGTTATTTATATATTTTAAATTGATTTTAATTCAAATTTTTATGAAAATTAAAAAATAGGAACACAGGACCACGATAAAAATTGAGCAACGTTAAAATTGATAAAATAACCGTAATGCACTGCAAATACAAATTGAGAAAGAGAAACACACAAGTTCTCATCACACTACAAATACACACCGAGTACACGAGAAGGAGAAGGAAAATCAAAGAAAAAAAAAGTGAGTGAGCAGTTGTATAAGAAGTGAAACAGGGGATCATTTGTTTCTTGAACAGTTCTAAAAAAAAAATTTCTATCGGATTTTGGAGTCATAGCAGATTTTATGATTGATGACTTGGAAGATTTTTAAGAATAGATAAGGAATAACCACATCGAGTTCATGGATTTGCCCTAGATATCAATAGAC
>Ga0214542_1000557_pt1 | contig 68438 bp, 38 predicted proteins | sample CNSS1metaG_FD_160096 | JGI IMG/M metagenome (GOLD analysis project Ga0214542, IMG submission 160096) | Root nodule microbial communities from cowpea collected in UCLA plant growth center, Los Angeles, California, USA - CNSS1 | ecosystem: Host-associated > Plants > Roots > Nodule | place: USA...
GTCTTTGTAGATGAGACTATAACAAATATATATATATATATATATATATATTCAGCTAAATTTTTTTTTAAATGCACCCAACTAACTAAATCGTTAACGGAGAGATCGTTAATTATTGAAGTATTAGATTCAACCTCAACCATTAAAATATACTCTAAACTTATATTGAAGATAGGAAGTATAACAATGATAATAATAATTAAAAAAAAATTGTGAGATGTTAACCTAGTGGAAGCAAATAACTCCTCTATGTTTCTTTATGCTGTGTTCACTTGGACACCATATTTACTGTTCACATAGAAATGAGAGAAATGATTTGCATGTGATACGGTTAACATATTTGAGAGGGAGAAAGTAAGAAATAAATTCTCATATTTTTCGATTCTCTTTCCTATGTTATGATCAGAGAGAATATTAATATTAGACAGATTACATTTATGTTTTGAATTTATTTTTTCAATTTAATTATGATAATAATGGAAAAAATATGACTTTTAAAATTATTTTTATATAAACGATTAGTATCGAAAATTTCAAAATTTTCATAAAAGAATTAAAAAGTAATTATTAATTTTCAATTTTTTTATTAAATTCTTTTATAATTCTTTTATTAAAATATGTTATTTTAATATATTTTTTTCTAAAATAAATCTAATTCATCTCATTATAATTTTAAATTATTTTTAAAATCAATGATAATTTAATAATCTTATTTTTCTCTCCATTATACTTAATTTTTAATATATCACATTTATCAAATCACTCAGAAACTTTACTTATAAATTCATCTACTTCTATTTCTAAATCTCTTAAAAGCGAACAACACAAATCTCATCCCCTGATCCATTTAAATTCATCATATCTCTTTCCCTCAAATCAAACTTCACATTTGAACACATCCTTAACTATATTTTCATCAAATGGATGGGGAATATTTGATTAAACATATGGAATGACATCATATTTATGCTATGGTCCAAAACAAACGGCATGTCTCGAATCTTTGATTTGGTACAGAATTGCAGGGTTTTTGGTTGAAGACCCAACACTCTCATGCAGAAGCACCACAGTTCATTTCATGATTCTATGAATTGATAAAAGAAAAAAAGTGAATAAGAATTTTTCAAATACAATATATGTGGATAAGAAGATGCAGTGCAAACGCCAAAGGCTACGTCGGGTGGATTTTGCGCTTGTTTGGAAGTGAGTGGCATTTGGGTGTGAGATGGATATCACGAGAAATAATTATTTTTATATTTTTTTTCACTGATTTTTTAAAAAATATGTCAATTTATTTCTTATTTGTATGAATACGTGTCTGAAAATAAAAAGTAGTAAAATATAACGCGTGTGATGACGCAAAAGAGGTGTGGGCTGAGTCAAGTGTGGAAAAGCATGCAATTTGAATGTTGTTTGGAAATGGTTGTCCATTTGTGATAGGTCCGACCCATATCATATCCGGTTACCATTACCAAGTCTGTGTTGGGAGGTATGGTGCCAAAATATACGGCCATCCCAGTACGTCGAAAAACGTAGCTGTTGAAAAAGATAGATCATTCTTTTGCGGTTGGGGATATACTCTTTTGAACTCGTCAACGCTATCCTGGACACACCTTGTTTTCCATTAAACAAAATTTCTGGACAACTAACTCACATTTAGATCAAATTTCCATAATTATTTATAACAATAAAACATAAACTTCAAAATAACCCAAAACTTACTCCAAAAATTTACACTCCTTGAGTAATTTTTGTCTGAATAAACAAAATTGTACCCAGCTTTGTTTCATAATTTATCCAATCTTAGTTCTTTCAAAATAAAAACTCCAAGATGATGATTTTTCTCAGCTTGTATTCTCTCCAATTTTGATTAATAAGTAAAAAAATCTTTTCATAAAACTGGATAAGACATACAAATTATTTTGTTCTGATAAAAAAAACTTTTTTTTTTTTTACTTTTTCAGTAAAACAAAAGCAAAAGAAAAAATGAAGTGAAAGCTTGATTCGTTTAAAATTTTAAATTCAGTGGCTGTTCGGTTGATTACACCAGGTACCAACACCTTTCGCATAACATTTAGCATACTGAGTTTTCAATTGTCGACATTAAGTATATTTAATGTATAGCATGGTGCTAATCCTTTTTTTCTGGGAAGGTGAGATTCTTGAAATTATGTGCGTGTCTTCATTACGTAACTGAACCCTAAATCACTGTCATTTTCGAACAGCTAGCATATCCTGAAGGCCATTTCTTCCAGTGCCAACCACACTCTCAATCACTTGGATTCAGTCCATATTCTCAATTTCCTTTCTTCTTAATTCTTAACATATTACTCTATACATCAATGCCGGCCATTCTTATTCTATTATATTTCTCTTTATTATAAATATATTCTTAACCCTAAACTGTTTAATACGTGCCATTTTTTCTTTAGTTTCCGACCATTACCACACCATGTCCAAACGATTCAAATTCAAATTCAATGTCCCTTCCTTTCAAATATGTCGCTCAAAAGATCTTTCTTCTTTCCCAGGAAACCCCGTTCCTGCCATATACCGTCTCTCTCCCGTTAACCACAACGCACGTTATCCCAACCTTCCTTCTCCGTCATCGTCCAAGATAACGTCGTCCATTTCGCAGGGGTGCAACATGTGCCGTGACAAGGAGCCCAAGAAAGCGAGATCCAGAAGCCGGAAAGGCACGTCGAGCGTTCCGTCGAGGCGAAGCGATTTTCTAATGGACAGCGTCGAGGAAGAGGAAAGCGAGACTCTGATTTCTTGCTTGACGAGTTTCTCCGACGAGATTTGTCACGACGAGGTGAGAGATTTGAGAAACAGTAGGCACAGGAGGAAGACGAGCAGCGTGAAGAAGGTTCAGAGCGTGAGGTTTCGGAGCTCTTCGGAGAATCGAGGAGGAGCGGGAACGACGGAGAAGGTGAAGAAGGCGTCGACGACGGTGACGCGGAGCAATGTTGAGGGGAAGGTGAGGGAGAGCTTTGCGGTGGTGAAGAAGTCGAAGGATCCTTACGAAGACTTCAAGAAATCGATGATGGAGATGATAACGGAGATGGAGATGTCTGAGGCGGAAGACCTGGAACAGCTTTTGCAGTGTTTCTTGGCGTTGAACTCGCGGAGTTACCATGCAGTCATCGTTAGAGTTTTCATGGAGATTTGGCAACAAATGTTCGTGTGGAACCCAAAGTCCGTGAAAAATCTCACGGACGTTAAAAATGATGCGGAGAAGTAAATTGTGCTTTGTTTTAGCTTACTTTAATGTGAATGAGTAGTCTTAGGATGCTTGATTTATTTTTGCTTTGAAAATTTATTCATATATACCTTTAATTTAATCTGCTTTGATTCTAGTTAGAGAAATATTAAGAAAAGAGATGAGTGTGAGTGGAATGCATATGATGTAATAAAAAAAGAGTTGAGTGTTATACAAACTATTGTTTTTATATATGTGTATATGAGTCAAATTTTACAGTGATTAAACAAAGTGATTCTAGTGTAGGTTAATCTCAAGATTCTTGGACACAGACGTAAGGAAATGCTAATTTATGTAGTTTGTCATCAATATACATACTTTCTATAAGGAAATATTTGTTTTTATTACAGAGTATTTGAATCGTATAATGATTGTTATTTATTAAAAGTTGGAAAATGAAAAAATATATGTAATTCAAAATAATTATAAGAAATTATAGTGACAATAACTAGTATACATAATATGGATTTGATTTATTTTAAAAAATTAATATTTATAAAATTAAAAAATATAAATTAATTGCATTTTTTATTATATTAAAAAAAATAATATATATATAGTTTATAAAATAATTATAACAATTTCAATAGTATTTGTTAAGTTGAAATGTATTTTTTAAAGTTAGAAATAATAAAATCTTATTTAAAATTAATAATTGTTAAATAAAATTATCTCAATAAATTAAAGAGATCAATTTTAAAATAAAATTTAGATTCATTTTAACATAAATTATTTTATTAATAAATAAAATTATTTTATTTTTATGTTTTTTTTAAGTCTTCCAAATCTTATATTATGTACGTGTGTCTGTGTGTGTTTTTTTATAAATATATTAAATGAATATCTTTATGGATAATGTTAAAGTTTTGAAAAAATAAAATGAATGAATATATAAAGTATAGTATCATTAGTGTCTACTTTTATTAGTGTTTTCTTTTGTAAGCCGTGAGACTTTTGATTGTAATAAATCAAGACTCACGGTTAAATGTTAAGTGTGAATTTCAGTTGTCAAAATGAGTTGAATTGGCTTATCATAGATTTGGATCGGGTTGGATTGAAATTTTCTTACAAATTTTAATATGGGTTGATTTTTGACCCGGCTCATTTAGAACTTGGCTCATCCGGGTTGAATCCGTGGTGAGTCGGGTTTGCTCACCAACCCGCATACAAAAGGGTGACACAAGTGTTTTAATTTTATTTTTATTAAGTTGGACTTTAAATTTGGGTAATGTTAACTTGTTTTTTTATCCAACACATAAATAATTTGTATTTTTTTATTTTTGTTTGTATTTGGATTGTATTAAAGTTTATTTAGACTTTAATTAGAATTACAATTTATTTATTTTTTTACTACAAAAAATATTAAAAAAAATATTTTTTTTAATTAAGTGAACCAGTGAATCAACTCGTTTAACCCATCAACCCGTGGTGGGTCGGGTCGGATTCAAATTTGTTGGCTCGTTAAAAAAGTAAGCCGGATTATATTGACTCACTAAATCATCAACCCGTGGTGGGTCGAGCCGGGTCATGTAGAATTACCCGTTTTGACGACTCTAGTGTGAATAGTTTAAAAACTCAATTTTGTCTAAAAAAAACTCAGTTTTGTTCGCACAAAATAAACGACATTAATACTTTAATATATAGTTTTTAAAATAAGCTGTCTTGCCTATTTTGAAGGACCATGTATATTTATATTGTCCTTCAAAAGTATTGCGGTGGTTTAAATGTCCCACACAAATATAATAAGTATTATGCATTATTATTTTTACTTCTTTTAGACACATTGATATTAATCCACTCACGTAGTGGTAAATCATTGAATTGATTAGGTGGTCATCATACTTCAAAAATTTCTATTTTTTCTTTTAAATTATATGTAGTATATGGAAATTTTACTTTTAGACAAATTTTAGTTTATATAACTTTTTTTTTTCAATTATAAGAATGTATATTGGAAATTGATGAAATTAAATTATATAATTTTTATTTCTTTTATAAAACATAACAAATAATATTATTAAGTAATAAAATGTAAAACTAAACATAATAAAGAATGAACAAAAATTATTAAGATATTTTTTTTTTATTTTTTTCCATCGTCTTAAGTTTTTTGGATATTGTACTTATTCTTTATTTTTATATGTTTTTCTTTGTTTATAAAGAAAAAAAAGCATAAATTCATTATTTATTTTCTTTTTCATTTTTTATATGTTTTTTTTTCATTATTTAAAAAAAAAAATCTCTTATCTTACATGATAATAGTCAAATATTAATTTATTGGTTTATATATTTTTTATCTTACGAATCATTTATATATTATTTTTTATGAATATAAAAAAAATTAATATACATATTTTTTAATAATTTATTTTTAATTGTGCTTTTGATTATTTTATATTTTTTAGTAATTTTTAAGTATTTGATTAAATTATGATAAATTATTTTTTAGTTTTATATTATTTTTTTAAAACATAAATATATTGATAAAAAATAAAATAATATATTCATTATTTAAAAATAATAAAATATAATTTATTAATGAAAACGAAAATAGAACAAACACATGATTATAATCGGCATTTTACCCTAGAATACTCGTTGTAATTCAACTTTAAAGTGTTGTTTCCTTGTAAATATGAGAAGTTTAATTGCATAATCACTATTACAGATTTTCGAAGTTTGATCGTTCTACATATTTTGCACTTTTAATTAGTGTAAAATGTGTCATTTTACATCAATTAGAATAACAATTTTACAAAAATGATGAAAAGAAATGACAAAATTCAGTGTATTCCATAAGCAAGGTATAAAATTAATTTTAGAATAATTATTAGCTGATGTTAATTACCCTTACCCTTTCTATATCAACATTGATGATTAAACCACGTATAATATACACATTAATTATTTTTAAAGCCCATGGTATAATAGTATTCATTCTTAATATAATTTCAATACATCATTTGTAGCTTTTTAAACATTTAAGTTCCATTTTATTTTAATTTTCATGTATGTAAAACAACTACAGTGTCTTATTTGTCATTTATTTTAGATATTGACGCATCCTTCACGACAACAACTTTATTTCTTACACCACGATACAAATAAATAAATTAAGATACTTGATTCATAAAAGTTTACAAGCTATTTTTTATTTATTTATTTATGTTCAACCTCATTATGTCATCGTTCTGAACATGTCTTATATTTACAAAATAAACACTTAAATTGTGGTTATGAAACCATCAAATTTAAATATTTTCAGTTGTAAGAAGGAATATTAAAATTCCTACAAACTGAAAACAATAAAATAAATTTGAAGGAAAAAAATTTAAGATCTAATAAAATACAAAAAACATAATGGAAATCATTGAAAACTAGGAAAAAAAATAACAGAAAATCTGATTGAAATTGTTGCAAGTTATAAGCAATAAGGATTCTTAAATCTTATTGATGTCCCTGGTGGATTTTAATTGTTAGAAAACTAAATGTAACATCAAATAGTGAAAGTTTAGTTTTCGTACAAGTTACCAAACGAATAAAAATGAAAACTATATGTCAACTTATAGTTTAAATGCTTCGTTTTGTGTATTCAAATACAAAATTTATAATATTTAAAATAAAAATTATAAACAAAGTCACTGGATTCGGAAGTCGAGAAACGATAAATATATATTTTTTAATTTCAAATTCAGAAGAAAAACTATGACTTTAAACCATATTTGTAAGAAAGTAATTTTAAGTTAAAAAAAACAGATGAAGACAAAACATATTATATAAAAACAAATGACTAGTTTTAATCTTATTTTGTTTTAAAAAAACTTATTTTTGTCTTTAAACGTTAATATTATAATTATATTATCATCTTAAAATTTAAATAAAGTTATATGTCATCTCTGTATCGGCCATTTTAAATTAACCTAAATCGAATTTGTTATACTAGTTTGATTAATTTAGAGAATATAACAATGCAATCTTAATTTATGTTATTAAATAATTGCATGTAAAACACATTTCCCCTTTGTAGTTACAGGGATTAAACATATAGCTAATCACATATCCATATTTTCGATTTTTTTTATAATCTAAAAAATGTGTTATTTGTTTCTATGTATTTGTAAAGAAATTTTAAATACTATTTTTTCACTTGCTTTTTAAATGTATATTTTAAATAATATTTGTAATTTAAAAAAAAAAGTAAATTGTGTATGTACTGACCATTTATAGTAAGCCCTGAAAAGGCTAAACATAATAATTTGGTCGATTTTTGTATTACCTAATTAAAAAACCACGTATAGAATGACTTACGGTTAGTTGATATTATAAACTTTTGTCCACTAACAAAACGTGTTTTTATTTTATTTTAAAATAATTGAAAATTCTTTCATTCTGAATTGAAATAATTTAAATGTGATTTGATTTTAAAATCAAAGATGAAAGGATAAAAAATAGTATAATTCGAATATATTTATTAAGAATTTGGGAAAAATGTGTAAACTGTTTCCTACATATTGATTTATTTTTATTAGATTTTTTTAATAAAATATTCAATAATTATTATTTTCAATATTTTTGATAAATTTGCATAATAAAAGTAAAAAAAAAATTCTAGCTTTTCTTCATGAACAATTTATAATTTTTTTATAAGAAATAAATATAGAAAAGAAAATTAAATTTTTTTCCTAAACAAAGATACAATAAGTCTATATTTATGTAAGTAACAGTTTAAAAAACAGAAGAAAGTTACCTTACCAAGGGTGATATCCCCCTTGGCGCCTTTTCCCATTTTCGAAAGCGTTTGCCGCCATTTCATTAGGGTATAATGATGCAACGACCCCTTTTTATTTGCATAGTCTTGCGGCTTTCGTTTCCAAAGCAAAGATCCTGATTCAACCAAACTCTCAAACTCAGTTCAGAATCATCCATGGAGAGCGACGATGACCTCGCGCTATTGCCTTTATCTCCTGTCCACGAACGAAAGCTGAAGCGTTTGAAGAAAGCAAGTAAGGTTCCCGAACCTTCTCATCCTCCATCATCGCCCGCTGTTTCCTATGAATCCAGAAAAGGCGAAGAACACTTCACGGCGTCAAACGGAGGATTTGGGTCCGATCATGAAGATCAGGTACCCAGCCTCAGCCCAAGTCCTCGGTCCGACTTTCCAAGAGGCGTAACCGTCAAAGATGATGATTTGGGCGCGAAGAGGGTTCTCGATTTTGATTCTGTAATTCAGGAACACGAAAAGGTTGATGGTGAGAGTCAAGAGGTTAGTGATTTTGATTCTGTAATTCAGGAACAGGAAAAGGTTGATGACGAGAGTCAAAAGGTTAGGGATCTGAAGACCGGCGATGACTTTACGGCTTTGAATACCGACGAAGTAGAGAGGAAACGACCTAGTTTAACTGACAGGCTAGAGAACAAAAAGAAGAGGATTGTCAACAGTGATGGGAGTGAAAAGAAGTCTAAAGAATCTGCCATCAATAAGAGAAAGGCCGAGAAGGTGGATAACTGCATTTGCCTATTTTGTTAGACGTTTTTGAGTATTGATGCTTATGGTTTCGGAATTGCTAATTTGGGGATTTTATGATCTAACAGGAAAGGCGAGAAACCATGCAAAATCTTCGAGCCGAGTCTCAAAGGCTCCTTCGAGGTACGGATTAAGTTTTAAGCTGTAATTAACTTTTCGATCTAGTGCTGATTCGAGTTTCTACATGATCTAACTGTTTGCTGTGATTTTAATAGAAACTAGAGATGCTGCCTTTAAACCTGCTCCTCTCGTTCAAAAGCCAATTTCTTCGATATTGGATAAGATTCGGCAGAGGAAATTGGAGATTTTAAAGAAGTAGGTGGATTTGCATAAAGATTTTGCTTAGCACCCATTTTTAACCTTAGAAAACACACTTATATTCACTTGGTTTGTAGATCTAGTGCTTCTTCTGAAGATGATGACGATACCCTGATGGATGAGGGGGTAGCTGATTATGTAGAAAAGGATGAACCGGAACAAATGGCAGCTACATGCCCTACACCCGCGAAGAGTGATTCTGGGACGTCTAATGTTGAATCTGGCGCTGCTAAAGATAATCTTTGTTCTGGAAGCATTCTTTCTCCCACTGTGAGTCAATCTATGCAATTTAGTGTGAGATAATGTTTCATTTTTATTATGAAATGCCATTAGGTGTTTTCTTCTGCTCACACTAGCGGAAATGTAATGTGTTAATTTTGGTCATGTTTTTGGGAGTGTGGCATTTGTATGTGCTATACTGAGTTTTTTTTCTTCTAAGTGTGTGTATTTTGAAACATTTTTAAATCACATCTCTATTAAATTTCAGACCTTCGGTTCGGAGTCTGAACATGCATTCCGAGCTCCTATTGGTGATACACAGGTTTTCCATCAGTCTGTTTCTGAGATCCTTGCCGTTAGCTGTCGATTTTGTACACTAATTGCTTGTTTATATGCAATTTCCAGGAACTCTTCTCTGATTCTGAAAGAAGTGACACTAAGGAAGATGCTGTAAACGAGAAGTCAAACAATCCTCCGGAAGAAGTTTTTGCCCCATCAATGCTATCAATGAACTTAAAACTTGATTCTGCTTATCCTGATGATGATGTGTAAGTGTTTGATTTTATTTCTTGCTTTATCAAAAGATTTGCTAACGCAGAATCACATTGAATGTTCAGTACTCCATTGCCATCTATGATTATATTGTCAATACTACACTACTATGAAGCTTGCGTTATTATTTAATTTTTCTTAACTGTGGTTCTATTAAAATCTTGAAAACACATAGAAATTAGTCAAATTTCAATACGTCGTGGTCTTGTGTCTGCAAACTCTTGTTATGACGTAAAAGATGGTAATTGATATGTAATATTGATCCGTGGATCTTTTTCTTTGGCAAAACGCGACTTCTAAATTTTGCCAACGAACTGGTTAGTGGTTACCTTTGCCTCACTTTGTTCTAAAATACAAAACATTGACAACTTTTTTCCAGCTCTTCTGATGAGGAGGACAATGACAAGGAGAACGTAGATCCACGTGTACATGGATCAGTTGACTTGACTTTACTGCCGAATGGAGATCCTGTCAGGGCTTTTGTTGATGAAGAAGCAGAAGAGGAGGATGACAGTGATCATGATCTACAGCGCTTCCAAGATAATGAAGGTGAAGAAGACGATGATGATGATATTGAGGAACTTAATGACATGATTGCAACTCAATACGATGAAAAGCCAAATGATAAAGAAAAGCGTGACCAACTTCATCAACAGTGGCTTCAGCAACAAGATACAGCTGGAGTGGATAATCTACTCCAGAAACTAAATTGTGGCTCAAAATTGAAAGAAACACCATTGATTGAAGAGGAAGATGAGGAAAGCAGAGAAAATGAAAGTGATGATGACGATGAAAATGATGAAGCTGAAGAATACGCTGCTCCAGCAGAATCCTTGAAGGCCACTTTGAAAAAGATGAAGCAGATGATCCCACTGATGTTTTCAGATAAAGATGATAAATATGTATCATCTGATGATGAAGAAACTGAGAAGCTAGCTAGACAATGCCTCTATTATAAAACTGTGAGTTCTCACTTCTAAGCAAACCGTAATGAATGCTTACTGCAGATATTATGTCTTCTATAAATGTGCTGAAGTTTACTATCACTTTTTTTAACTTAAATTCATATAATTTGCATCTCCGTGTGTACTGATATACTCATGTAATCAAATAGGAATTGATCTAATTATTGTTATGTGCTAGCAGGAAGAGAAAGCTACATTCTTTTCACCAGCTGAGGACGAAAGTAGCAGGGGTGTTTTCAGTCTCATAAAGAAATTAAATGTGCCCGATTCTAAGAGAAAAGGAAGAACTACTTGTAAGTTTTACAAGTTCCATTTTCACCACATTGCAGTGAGCAAAACCTGTGCAATGTATATCAATAAAGCTTCTAGGTCGTGAGAATACTAATGGTTTCTGCCATTAATTTATGCTGCAGCCATGTTTGCTATGCCAACCAGTGGACAGAGCATACAAATACCATCAAAGGTTGGTTATTTTTAGTCTGTTAAATGTAGCACTATGAAGCTATTTACTTGTTAAACGCCCCTTTATATTACATGCGTCATACTCTATATGTTTAAATACTTATCTGAACATACTTAGATCACAAAAGTGCGTTTTCATTATCTTCAATTATATATTATGTGCCAATTCTTAGTTTTTTTTTTATATATTTTAAATATTGCAGTCATCTTTTGTCGGTCGGGCTTCAGATCGTTTTATGCCCACCTCTCGAAAGCATGGATCATGCAAAGTCCGATCATTTGTATTTGGGCGAGATGACAGCGACAGCAGAAGTTCATATTTGATATCAGAGGATTCGTCTGATGCGGTAATAACTAGCTGAAAAATATGCCATAAACCTTTCTGTTGTTTTTGAAAAATTGTTGCCATTACTTCAGACTTCAGAGAGATTGTTTTGAAATACTTCTAGTGCAAAACGCGCGTAAATCCTTTTTATATTACTTAAAAATGGGCTAAAACCAGTATGTTTTCATGAACTTTTCTGTGATTATCTTAAAGAAAAAAATGTTTTTCTAGAAATTAAATTTTGTTTATGTTAATTGTAAAATTTTGGTGAAATTATTGACATCTTTTATACATTAATTTATGCATATATTTCTTAGTTTATAATCTTTTTATTTTTATATTTTAGAGAGATGTTTATTCAGAAACACTTATTATTTTTATAGTTTTCCTTTTTTACAACATAATCATTTCTGATGGATATATGGTAGTTTTATTAATGAGCATCAAATACTCTTCCAAATATTTTTGTGAGGTGTCTCAACGTTCTAACAATAATAATTAATCTTATAGAAATAATATTTACAACATTTCTTTTGCATCTGTTTAGCAATTACTATTAGCATAACAGTAGTAATTTCGTTTGGAGTTTGATACTCTGATGATACGATAATAAGCACGCAACTTTTAACTCTTTACTTGACATTGTTGTGCTTGCGTCTTGGTCAATTTGCTAATCTGGAATATGTGCTTCTTTTCCCAATGAGCTTAACAGATTCCAAGGGAGAGTCAACCACCGAAAGCGGCTTCTACCAAGTTCCAAAGAAATACACAGAACAGAAATACTACCTCGAATTCTGTATCTCAAGAGTCAAATGTATCGCTTTTGGAAATATTGAGGAAGTCTTCCCATCATACAGAGCACAGTATGCAGAATTCCAAAGTTCAACCAAAGGCATCAATATTTGATGCATTCAAGTTAGTGAAGAAGCCAACCAAGGCGTAGGGCAGAGAGTTTGATGAAAATTCGGTCATATTCGTATGGTTAAACCTTTAAACCTTCATCATTATCATCTAATTTATTTCCACCCCTGAAATAATTGAAAAAAGATAAATTCAGCGTATGTGAACTAATGGTTAAGTAAAGTAACCTTGTTTTTTTTTTCGTTCTGTAAAATTCTTTTTTGCTTTTATATTCTTCTACTCTTAAAATTCTTTTCAAATGCATAGAAGAAAAAGAAACAGATTATGTTTTTCAATTTTTAATGTGCCAAAAGCAATTGTCACAAGTAACAAAAGTAGTAATTTTCACAAAATATTGGAGACTTCTTCACTTTTTGCATCGACACAGATTGTGGTTGTACTACTGCTGAGGCAATTACTTCTTGCACCCGTCATTTTCTTTCTGCACCCCATCAATTTCGGAATTCATTTTTGAAACATAATAAACAATTGCCTTATGCTAGATTTTACAAGTCAATAACATTAACGGGAACAACACAGTATTAGTCAAATTTATTTATAATTTATGAAGGCCAATGTTATTTTATCGTTTCACATGCTTTGAGGACAGTGCACCGTCGTTGCATACACGCAAATTCCCAATCCGACATCTGGCTGGAGTTCGAGGTTGAAAATGAAACGAAATAGGTAAAGTTGAACTAAAGGATAAGACGAAATTAACAATTTAGTTTTTAAGATTATATTATACTATTAATTGTTGAAATCAGTAAATCTTCTGAAAATTTAGATATTAGATTTTAAGTCTTCCTAATTACTAAATATATATTACTACCATTATCACTTAAATCTCGGATTAGCAATTAAAGCTAGAAACATAATTGTTTTTATTTTTTTTAAATAGTCATTATCTTGGATTAGGTACTTTATTATTCACTTTTTTGAACTACAGATATTTTTATAATTGATATGTTGGTTGAATGGCTTTAATAATGATTTTTAACATTGTTTTTCCTACACATTTTCAATTAGTTAAAAATAATCTAGTTGATTTGAATTAAATATTTTAATGTAGTAGAGGTATTGATGAAGAGAGATTACAAGTTTTGGAATGAATTGAGGAGAATTAAAGAAAGATCCAAGAACAATAAATGTGATGATGAATGTAATAAAAAAAAGGAAAAAGGAAAGATAGAATAAAGTGAAAATAAGAAGTGTGAAATGGAGTATGTTTTCCATTAATAAAGAAAATGTGAAGTTAACCCGAAGTAGTTACTACTCACTAAAAACATTGTTTCCCTTTGTTCCGATATCTGAATTGCCTCTACAAAGAGAAAAACATTGGTTACTCTCAAACATAACGTGATCATTTCTCTTTTCACCACTCACCGCTGCATCGGAACAGTCTCCACTGATCCGTCATGGACAACTCCGGTTCGTTCTCACTTTCCTTTCTCTCGCTTACCTACAAACCTCTTTTATTCCCTTTCACTCTCAATTCAGTTACTCCGTTTTGCCAATCCTTTTCACGTTTTCAGTTCGAATCTAACCTCAAAACCTCGCTCGTTTCACCTGTTTCGAGTTCTCGTTTCCCACGCTTCAATTTGGGCGTAATCACACGGATTCGACGTTTCTGTGTGCCGTGCTTAGCATTGCCGCGGCTTTTTTTGCTTTCGTTGTGGATTATGTTACTTATTTTGTTATGGCTTTAGAGACCTAACCGATCTATGCCGATTGTTAGGTCGGTAGCTATGTAAAATGAAGTTTGAGAGGGCCTTTCTGTGGAGAATCTACATGATCCGCTGGCCTTTCGAAATTTAACCGTGTTGCTATCTTTGATATTACTTCCTTAAAAAGTAACTTGAAGAATTTGTGTGATTTGATTGAGGAGCTGTGTGTGAATTCTGTGAGAGGTTTGAAAGTTTTGTTTATGTGCTGCCTTGATTTTTATTGTTTTTGTTTTCCCCTTTTTTTGGTTTACTTCTCTACTTATTTTTATATGGATTGACTGAGTGGAACTACGAAAAAAAAAAATCTTATAGCTTGTTTGAAACTTTGATGATCATCCCCTGACGCTAGCTATTGTATCTTTTGAATCAAAGGCTACAATTTACTCACGTCTGTACCCTTTGGAGACATTTCCAAACTCGCATTTAATGAGTTTAATAATGAATCTTGTATCAAATGGCTAGTTGTTGTGCTTCAACTGGTTCAATGAGATAGTTATATAGTCTAAAAAGAGGTACTTTTGAAATTTTGTATTATTTTGACCTTTGTTTTAGTAATCCAGTGGATTATGGGACTGTTCTGGTTTTGAAAACAAAACATCGTGGAGTACATTGATCTTTAGTGAACCTGTGCCGAGTTGTTACAATTTAACTGGTTGATGCATCTGGCAGGGAATTCTCAAGATGTGGTTGTGCCACCGGTTGAAGGTGTTGCAGGAGGTGGTACAGCTTATGGGTGGAATGATGGTGGCACACTTGGCTTGAATGTCAAGGGACCAGTTGACCCCACAGAAATTCCAACTAGGGATTTAGTTCATGTATGGTGCATGCCAAACACAGCAAATGTTGGACCTCAAGATATGGCCAGACATTTGGAGCCTGTTAGTAGTGTTTTATTTTAATAATTCGTCTATACACAATTACGTTTTCTGTTAGCATGTCCTTGTATTTGTCGTTTATGAATAGTAACTGCATGATAATTATAATGTTATTATTTCACATTTTGTCAAGGGTGTTATCCACTTGTAAATCGACTCTTCCCTTCATAGTTGCGTAACTACATGCTTGACAGCACTTGATGCATGTCTAAAAGTGGTTCGTATTATATGGTTAATTAATGCACAAATTTAGCATGGCAAATTTAAATTCTAATAAGCTAGGGGGTAATAGATATAATATTGCTCACCAGACACACATATGACTTTCAATTTTAGAGCCAAAAAGCTCTTACCTTAGGTTTGTGGTTGGAGTTTGTTATAAAAAAGTTGTGGAATCATATTGATCTTAAGAAATTATAAATCCTGAAACATTTGCTATTTTTGCTCCTGACAAGATAAACCTGCTGGCGGCTAGAAATGAGAGGGAGAGTGTGCAAATAGCTATCCGGCCAAAGGTTTCATGGGGTGGTGCTAGTGCTGCAGGGACTGTGCAGATTCAGTGCAATGACCTATGCTCCACATCTGGAGACAGGTTGGAGTTTTTCAAATTATATGTAACAAATACATGATTTACTTCCATTTTGTGCTGACATCAATTTTGGCAGACTGATCGTTGGTCAGTCACTACGGTTACGGCGGGTGGTGCCCATTTTAGGTGTACCTGATGCTCTTGTTCCTGTTGGGCTTCCAGTCAGTCAAATAAACCTATTTCCTGGGTACTTGTCTGATTTTTGTTCTCTTCTTGAGTTCTTGTGCTGTGTGCAAAAGTTGCTGGATGGGTTGACTGCTTTTTCAGTTTTCACTGTTTTTGGCATTCTTTTGCTTCTTTAGGGAGACTACTGCTCTTTGGCTATCTATTGATGTTCCTAGTTCTCAACCTCCAGGACAATATGAAGGAGAAATTCTCATTACTGCCATAAAAGCAGATGCAGAGTGAGCCTTTTTCTTTTCTGTTACTTATGATTGTGTTACACTTAATTTAGCAATTTCTGTTTATCAACTTTGTCAACTTTACCCACTGCACAGATCTCCTGTTCAAAGTTTAAGCAAGGTTGAGAAACATCAATTATATAGGGACCTAAAGGGATGTCTTGATGTTGTTGAGCCAATTGATGGAAAACCATTAGATGAAGTGGTGGGTTTTGTTTTTTAAATCACTCTTCCTCATTTTTACACTCTTGTTGACCTTGATGTTATTATGGGTTTTTATTTAAGCATATCTTGTTTAGGTTGAAAGGGTGAAATCTGCGACTGCATCTTTAAGAAGGATTCTTCTGTCTCCATCATTTTCCGAATTCATTTCAGATAATGGACCAGTAGACATAATGGATGAGGATGCAATTTCAAATCTCTCTCTACGGGTGAAGTTAAGTCTGACTGTTTGGGAATTTGTACTTCCTGAAACTCCCTCGCTCCCTGCTGTATTTGGTGTATCCTCTAGCTGCAAAAGGCCAAAGATTTAAATCCAGATGATTAAATTTACTTTTTTGTAATGTTTGGGGTCATGTACACATGTGAGTATTCTTATTTATAATGTAAAATGATGCAGTAGCAGAGAAAAAAAAATTAATTACTTATAATGAGGATTATCTACTAAGATATTTACCATTTAATGTAATGAACTTATATCTCTTAACAGTTTGTAGAAAACATAACTGGCATTTATGTTGTCTCAATTGTGTCATTACTTTCTAGAAACTTATGACTAAGTTATTTCTAACAAACTCCATGACTGAAGCTTGATATCACCGCTTTTTGTTCAATCAGTGCCTCCTCCTATATCTTTGTAAAATTAGGAATTAGGAATTAGGAATTAGGAAAGTTTATCTGTTGCAAACTTTTTTTTACCTTTACTACACCAGATATCGGATACTGTAATTGAGGATAGATTTGGTGTTCAACAAGGGACAGCTGAGTGGTATGAGGCATTGGATCAACATTTCAAATGGCTTCTTCAATATAGAATCAGCCCGTATTTTTGTAAATGGGCTGATGGAATGCGTGTTTTGACATACACATCTCCATGGCCAGGTATTTTTCTGTGGCAGTAAGTTTGATAGAATCAATTCCAAAAGGAGAATTAATATGGGATTGCTGAAACTTCCCCTCTTCTTGCCATTGTAGCGGATCATCCAAAGTCAGATGAATATTTTTCAGATCCACGGTTGGCTGCATATGCTGTACCATATAAACAAGTAATCTCCGGGTATACAGTCAGTTGTTCCCGTTCGCTTCTGTCAGGTATATTTGTGATGAAAACTGATGAGATTCAACCCACCTGTTGATGTGCCACAGTAATGATGCGGCGAAGGATTACTTGCAGAAACAAGTTGAGATATTGAGAACCAAGACTCACTGGAGAAAAGCTTACTTTTACTTGTGGGATGAGGTATACACATGTGTGCTACCGTTTTTTCTAAAATATAAAAAATTCTTCCCTAGAATGACATCATAGTTTAGATCTACCTGTATTGTATCTATTGATTGGATAGCGCTCCTTAAGAAAAATAGAAAACAGGCAAGTGACTCTTGCAGTAGTCATTGATTAATTATTTTATTGCGTTTCTGTCTAATAAATTTTTTAATAGCTTCATTATATTTTTACTGTCTGGTTACTGTAACTATTTACCAGGTCCAGCATGCTGTGACCCTGATTACCTGTTGTTGTTTTCATAATTTTTCCAGCCACTGAACTTGGAACAATATGATTCTGTTCGCAATATGGCTAGTGAGATTCATGCGTATGCTCCAGATGCTCGTATTTTAACTACTTACTATTGTGGTATGTATTATATACCTTAAGTTATCTTAATCTCTACCGTCGTATGTGTAGACTACCTGATAATTTGTCCCTTAGGATGTGTTTTTGATTGTTTCTCATATTGACAATGGCTTGGATTATTTAACAAATGCACTTCTCATAATTACTGCAAATACTTCTACATGGCTATAATTCTGACAGTAATCATATCGTAAATTAGTTAATTGGATAGTTGGAATTTGTATCATCTAGGCGCTCTCTACTGTTATTGGATCTAAGAATAGTTTTGCCTGCGTAATGACTTCCAGTTTCTTTTTGCTGAACATTTCCAATCTTCTACATATTACTTACTCTAAAAACAAAACATATATTCTCATTTATGGCAAATTTAATGTTGTTAGGTTTTAGGTAGAATGGTATAAATTATTTACAGGCAGATTCTTGGGTTTAATATTTTACCTGTTTCTAAATCATCTTGGTTGACAATTTCTGACTTTGTTCAGATAGTACTTAACACGATCTGATAAAAGTATTGTGACTGACCTGGGAAAATAAATAACAGTTGTGTATGTGTTTATATGATTCCAGTCAGAAATTTGCTTTTTTGATTATTACTTTTGCTGCATGTTTCTGATGATTGTTGAACACACTTCATAATTAATTCATATATTGTTCAATAACTCTGTTATCCCAACTTCATCTCGGCTTTCTCCAACTAGTTGGTTCATTTTAACTTCTGCAGCTGAACTTTTGTTTTCCTGTCGTAATTATCTTATTGTGTGATTCTTGTTATATGTAGGACCAAATGATGCGCCTCTTGCACCTACTCCATTTGAGGCTTTTGTTAAAGTTCCAAGTTTTTTGCGTCCTCATAATCAAATTTATTGTACAAGGTATTGTATACTAACCTATGTCTATCCTGAGTTTAGTACACTATTTATTTTGTAACTGAGTCTATTAACTTTTCCTATTTTTGACCAAGGGTATGTCAATAGTAATTTTAAAAGTTATCCTTTTCCTTTTCATTTTGTAGTTACTCTTGGCACTGACATATATGATTTTTTGTGGGATTTCCTATGTTGATTTCATTATTCGTTTTTTTTACCTACTTTAGGGCATAAGGAGATACATTTTGGGGTCTTGTTCCCGTTTATACTGATCACAGATGTATTTAATTTACACTATTTTTTTCTTTCTGATGCATAGTCCTTCTCTCAGAGTGAATTGCTATTGAACATGAGTGCACATTATTCTAGACACATTCTACACTTGTTTTCCAAAATTCGTATTGATTGATATTTAGTACATTTTTCTGTCCTTACTTTCTGAAATCATTGATTATGCAATTTCAAGTGTGACCGGATATTCCTGCAATTCACTTATGTTGTGAGACACTGTTTGTGGTGAAGCAATTTTTGGATTTCCAATTAAACCGATTTTCAGGATCTTATATATGTAGTAAACATGATGCTCGGATACTACTTGCATATTGCATGCGATATATACCAATACAGCAATGTATTTATTCTAAAAATGACAAAATAAGATATGTTTTCATCATATTTCTTTCTATTAGTTACATAAAGGAATAACACTACCAATCTCATACTTTTTTTTTTAAAATTATCTATAAAGATAACGATCTTTATCTTTGATTTATGAAGAGATTATTCTATGTTTCTGTATCACACACACTGATGTTTCTTGCAGTTTTATTGAATACAAATGCACTAAAAATGTGTGGGCACTTCACCATGTATGGTGGGTAAATTATCCAAAAGTATCAATATTGGATATGTGAAACAAATAAAAGTATCTGTGCTTCATTGATAGTTAATAACACTTAATGTTCTTTCATAATAAACAGATTGCTAATATTTGTTGAAGGACTTCATTGTGAAAATTGGTTGTTTTGTGGTTTGGGTGAGTTTGACTTCAGTTAGGTTACTGAACTATGGTGTTATTTTTTGGATACCTTGATGGGTTTATTTCTCAGGTCGCATTTTTTGTGCCCTTGGAAGAAATCACTTTTACCATGTTGAAAATAAGATAGGGAAGGAAGAAAAACAGAAGCTTTCTATACTTAAGCATGCTTAGTAATTGAATATGTCTTTGCAGTGAATGGGTTCTGGGCAATCGGGAAGATCTGGTTAAGGATATTATTGCTGAATTACAACCAGAGAATGGTGAGGTAATATTATAATTTCATTATTTTTTTCTTGTGTATTATGGATAGCCCCTATACCTCTCCCTCTCACGTGTACATATCCACCTGTGATCATTACATCTGGTATTCTCCCAAGTTAATTATGAATTTGTGGTGTATAAATAATCTTCAAGGGTGTCGGGTTGGAAAAACTTTAAAATAAATTAACAAAATGGGAATTGTCACCAAAGTTTATTTATTAGAGGAAAACATTACAAAATTTCGTTTCAAATCCTTAGAAACCATATTTTTGACTCCAGGAATTAATCATGTATAGGGAAGTTACTAGCTTCTTATGAAGGTAGTTATAAAATAATCATCTTTAATTAAATGTACAAAATGAAAATATCAACACTATTATCTTACCTTTTTTACACAGAAATTACAAAGGTTAATAACAAAAATTAACCTTGTTGAAGATTTTGTTTATTAGTTATTATTTATTTATGAGAAAGCATCGAAACTGGTGAAAGAATATTCCCAAGTGCAATGAGGAAATAAAAGTTATATAATTATTTTAAATCATGTGTTGTTAATATTTTTCTTGAAAAATTATAAAGTGTAAGTATAATAACCATAAAGTAAGTGGATCCAAAATGGACACTGACAACAACGTAGCTTAATATTTTAAATATGGAAGTTACTTGTGTTATCCAAAGAGAAAATACTAGTAGATCCCATGTAGTTATTTAAATTTTGTATGTAATATGTATATGGAATCAACGAATTTTGGCTAACTTAGTTTTGACTTTTTTATCATAAGTTTAAAATATTTTATTTTAGTTAATTTCAAAAGATTTTAATTTTAAATTAGTCTACTGTGTCTTAAATCATCATATATAAAATTAAATAAATTAAGACAAGATTAACTAATTTAAATAAACTAATAATATGGACTTAAATCTGATCACATAGAGAAGGATGCTATTAGAAAAACAGGCTAGGTGGTAATGTGACAATGGTGGCAGATTGGCAAACCTGCGAGGTAGAAGAAAGAATGAGGGAAATAGAAAAGAAATTTGATTATGGATTATAGTATATATTTGACTTGGTTTTGTTATGTTGTGAACTTGTCTTATTTTGAACATATCTTCCTTTTTATTCTATTTGGATTTGTGTTTTTGTATTGTTTCCCTCTTATCTCTCTTGATCCTCTTTTTGTTTTAACAATTCAAGTTCTATATGATCTCACTCTTCCTCTCTTCGTTCTTTTTTCCCCTCCCCATAAAAATCCATTATTTTACTAAGAATCCTAACAAAATAAGGAGAAAAACGAGGAAACTAAGAAATACTCCCAAGTAAACTGGTAAACAAATCGCAAGATGTTTGTATGCATAATGGAATATCCTAAGCTAGAAGAATAACAACCGCTGCATATTAATGTTTTGCTACAGGAATGGTGGACATATGTCTGTATGGGACCATCAGATCCTCATCCAAATTGGCATCTTGGAATGCGAGGTACCCAACACCGTGCCGTCATGTGGCGTGTGTGGAAAGAGGGTGGCACAGGATTTTTATACTGGGGGGCCAACTGCTATGAGAAGGCAACTGTAGCCAGCGCAGAGGTGATTGTATAGCTTTTTATGCTATCTTCTTAAAAAAGGAGTTGTTAGAACTTGTTATACCGCACTGATAATTTGACTATTTTCTGACAATCAAAATACTTTTTTGGACACAGATAAAATTCAGGCATGGTCTTCCCCCTGGAGACGGAGTCCTATACTATCCCGGTGAGGTGTTCTCAACTTCTCATCAGCCAGTGGCTTCTCTTAGACTAGAACGCATACTTAATGGCTTGCAGGTAAAACATTTTATCTTTTCCTCACAATTTTGTAAGATATCCTCAACATTTTGTGTTCTGAAAAAATGTCACAGCCTCTTTATTTACTTGGTTTTCCCCGTCCGTGTTTCTTGCCCGAAGATCTACTTTCATGACATGTGCTGGCATAAAGCTACAAGTGTTTCTCTCATGCATTCTGATCTTTGATTTCGTTTTCGTGACATTTATTTAGGACATCGAGTACCTGAGACTATATGCTTCAAGATACGGTAGGGATGAAAGTATTGCACTTTTAGAAAGGACGGGAGTGTACTTTGGACCTGAGCGTTACACATTTGAGCATATGCCGATTGATGCAATGAGAGGGCAAATATTTAATGCGTGCCGTTCATAAATGGGTATTTATAGATGCTGCTTGGTCGAGTGCTTCATTTGTCGATAGCTGGAAAGTTCAATCTTCAGCATCTCAAGCATCTAACCTCTAAAGATGCGACAACATAGTTATCGAGTGAGATCCTTGGAATATCACACACACACGTACTGCCCAATTTGAACTCCTAGATACGAAATGTGATAGTGATATATATACATATACAGCATCTGGAACGTATTTAGATGAGAAATCTGTTGTTCATAATGTGCCTTTTGAGAGTACATAGGATCATAATCTACTATGGTTAATGTTGCAGTGTGGGGATGGTATATTTTGGTAGACTTACTTATTTTAACATGCTTGGTGGACATTTTTAATTAATACTGTAAACTAGTTGAACTAACAAGACATGCTTATAATATATTTATTATTATATGAATATAGTTTGTAGAGTTAATCAATAATAGAGTATTGATGTTGAAGGGAAGGTATGTCAATAATAGAGCACTAATATTGAAGGGCAGGTATGTTAATAATATTTACCTATATAAAGTTTGTCTATTTTTAGTTCATCCGATGTTAATATCTTGTAAAGTTGGTTGGGTTCATCTATTTTTGGAGTGGGGCTGGAGAGGATAAAATTGATTGCCTTCCAGCTAGATCTTTTATGCAGGTTGGCTATAAGGCTAGTGATAAGGGTAAATTTAAATCAATTTCTTTTATATTTTTATTGCCAAAAAATTTCATTTATTAAAATTATTATATGTATGATTTATTTAAATGATGTCTTGTCTCCAAGGTTATATATTCTTGATAAGAACATGTGTGATATTAACATAACATTGAAGAAAGACTCGGTATAAATTGATTGTCTGTTATGGTTTTTGGGAGGTTGGAGACGAGTTAAAAATAATGAAAAACTTAGATCAACTTTTTAAATTCTTACTATCAAAATTTTCATTTCATTTGACTGATATGTGGCCGTTTTTTTTTTTAATAGTGAATAACTTTGATTAAATATCTATTACAAAATTTCAAAGGAAAAATCATTAATATCATTTTGTTCAAAATTTTTATAAAAGAAATATATACAATATCATACGAAGGGAGGAGTGTTTGATGGAAATAATATGTAAAATGTTAACTGTTTTGAAAATTTAGATATTTTATTATTATTTTTAAAAAATGTTTTGAAAATGTAGATTTTTTACTATTATTTAAAAAGAAAACATTGACCTTGTATCTATACCTATATATTTGCCTGAATATTAATAAAATGGGTTAAATATATTTTGAATTATTTAACTTTAACGAAGAAATAAAATTATTTTTAACTAAAGTTTTGATATATTTTAGTCATCAAATTTAAAAAATAAATAAATATACTTTTTTTAACTCAATTTGGTTAAAACTTTTTTGTTTGTCAAATGTGTTTTCTTTTTAGAATTATGTCAAACATCGCAAATAGCTAAAATTCTAGTATAAAACACGTTTAACACAATAAAAATCTAATATAATAATATTAAAATAACTATATCTATTTATTTTTAAAATTATAAAAATATATCAAAATTTAAGATGAATTTTAATTTTGCATCAAAATTATAACTAAAAATATATTTAACTCTAAAAAATTGTTTTCATATATTTTTACTAAGACCGACTAGCGATTGGGTTAAATTGAATTCGGATCCAACCTAACTGATTCATTATAATCCAAATTTAATATTTTAATATCCAATCCGGTCACTTAATTTGTTGTTCTATGCGAATATGGATAATTTCGGATTAGATTAAATATGGGTGAGTTATTTTAGATGGATGATTGTTGTTGTTGGATGTTTACGCTCCTCTGCTCTCTGTGCCCTAAACGTAGAAAGAAGGAATAGCCTAGAACAAGCCATCCTTTTCTCTTTTTTTCTGCATTATGGAAAATGGATCGCCAAAATCCAAAATCAATCGAGAAAAGGAGAAAAAAAGTGAGTGACACACTGTGGTAGCATCAGTGTTGTGCGACACAGGCGATAGATAGTCCTGCGTCATCGAACTTGAGTCTACGTGGTCTTGTGTGATGTGATTACTCGCCATGGAGGAGAAGACATAGATCATACACCGGAGGAGACGCATATCGTACACCATAAATTGTACTTATCGTGATTTTGAGGCCTAAAAGAAGAGGAATGTTGCATAGGGATTGAGCATTTGAAGTTTTAGGGTGAGTGAGGGTCCTCTTTGTGAAAGAACAACAACGACGACTAGAGTTTGGTTTAAATATGAGTGCTTTTACTCTCTATATCTCACCATTTATCCAATATTATCCGAATCCGTGTAAAACTGATCGCCTACCTATTTTTTGATTCATTTGGACGGATGCGGTCGGGTTAGGATTTTTTTTCTCACCTCTGATTTTGACCCTTACCAAATCTATGGAGATAAGTAATAGAGTTTATGTTATATAATTACCTTTTAAGTACCCTTCTACCATTTTTTATTTATTTGCGTACACATCTTATTCTTCTCTACTCTCCTGAAAATAATTAATACATATTTGTCCTTTAACTGCACTAGATACTCTTTCAGCATTTTCATTTCTATAAATATAACTAACTCTATTAGTTTCTATGATTAAAAATTACACATATAATAATAATTAATAAAATATTATTATATATATATATATATTTTATATTTTAATAATTAATTTTTGAATATGTATTTCTTATTATGAGTAATAAAAAAAATACAAAGAACGTATTTTAACTAATATTTATTCAAATAATATAATTATACTTTTAACATATTACTCTAAAAAGTAAATTGGTGGCGCATATAAAAATGGTATAAAAAACTGTTAATGTTTTCATATTTCTTCTTGACAAAAAAATATCAAACAAAACACATTTTAAATGTATTTTAGAATAATAATCTATTCGCATCTTATTAAAAATAGTTAATGTATAAATTGAGAAACAGATGTCTTCTCTATCTAAATAGAGAGAGAGAGAGAGAAAAAAGGTTGACTAATTTATAGGCTAGATTAATGATAAAATGGATAAAACTATATTTTATAAAAAAATAGTAATAAAATTGAAATAATTTGATATTTTGAAGTACTTATCTGAGTGAGAGGTGATGGGATGATGATGAGATACAGCTGTAAGGTATGGTGGGTTTTGGGACCCTTGGCTTGCTTGCAGTTTGCATAATAATGGCAAAAGGAAAAAAAAAAAATGTAATGATTTGGAGTTTGATTATCTTTTTGGCTGCTCTTCTCTTCTTTCTCTTCAATTTCAACCCTTTTCTCATTTCATCTATTGATGGGAACTGCCAATGCCCCCTCTCCTCATCATTACTACCTTTCTTAATTATTTCTACCAATCATGCAACTTTCTACAATATATTCCTTAGTCATTTTTTTAATTCTAAAACTTTAAATTAATAATCATATGCCATTCTCCTTACTTAATTTACTACTTAACTTTGATAGTTATAATGTTAAAAACAATTTCTATTTCAAAATTAAAATTTTGACTGTTTATCAAAACAGAAAATAGTTATAATTAACTACTTTGGTTACCTAATTATAATTAACTACATGAATTTTTTTTAATGATAATGATAATAATTTTGCTATATTTTCTCTAAGATAAAATGTTGTAGGTATTTTTTTACAACAAATCTGTAATCTTATTTGAAATTCATATATTTATAATAAAAACGTAGATTTAAGGCAAGTTTTCTGAAAAATATAATGAGTTGTCTATAAATATTATAAAAAAATTAAATATATTTTTAAGACAAATTTGTTTATGTTCTAAATTTTGTTATATTTTAATGTTGAAATTTTATTATTATTAATAGAATTATGTTACATTTTTTTATTTGTTAAAAGTGTTTTGAAATGATATTTAAATTATTTACGTGATTTTTACATATTACACTAATATTAGCTTAAATCACTGTTTAATAAATTCAAATAAATTAATATCATTATATTAAAACAAATATATATACTAACTTTTAAAATTTAAAAATTAAAATATATCAAAATTTACTAATTTCAATTTCACACCTAGGTCAAAAACTAAATATATATTTAATCTTAAAAATAATTACATTTAACTCACGATAAAAAATTAAGTAAGAACTAAAAGAAAAAAAAGTAAACTCTCGTGCCTCAAAGCTATCCTAAATTCCATTTGAAATTTGATAAATTTCTGAAAGGTATTTGGACAAATTTCAAACAAATTGGGAGACAGTGAGTCATATTTTAATTACAATTATGCTGAGTTGAGTATATTTTTATTTTAAATTAATAAAAATTTGCTTAAAAATGTAGCTTTCATTTTTTTAAAACTATTATTTTTTTTCATTAGATGGAAGATTCAACCGTGTATTTTTTGAAAATAAAATTCAAAATCTTAAATTCTAGCTAAAGAAATTAATAAAATTAAAAGATGTTTTTTACATACGCAATTGTGCTTTTAAAATACAATTTATTTTTAATGCATTAATTTATTTAAAAACTTTATTATATACTCTAAAAATGTAAAATCTAAAATTAAGGGTTTCGGTTTCGGTTGACTGTCTCTCTAGGATAATTTTAATTCTAAAATGGTGTTTACGGTGAAGTGCAATGCAAGTCAATAAAGCTTAATTGCAACAAGTATCTAAGAAGACCAAAATGCCCTTCACCTTTATCATCATAATCATGACATCTTTGAAAAAAAAAAAGAAATTGGTCTTGAAATCTACCTATTATTAGCTATTTATATCATAACATTTATATTTTCTAATGACATTAATACGCTGAAATGCCCCTGCATAATAATTATGTTTTTATTTTAGTCTCAACATATAATTAATATTAATATTATAGTATCGTGATGTCTCATTATTATTTCTTCTTTATGAAAAAATAAAAATGTAACCATCATGCATTAGAGACACTATCTCAATGTTATACTACAATTATATTTCTTTCATCATGTTACACTATACACATCTTACTTAATTGTCAAAATATTTGCACGTGACTACAAGACTAGTCAAATTTTAATGCTACATATGTAGAGTTATGATGTTACAAGTCAATACACACACAACGGATTTTAATTTTTATTTATAAACTAAAAGCTTAAGATTTAATACTATTTATAAAAGTTTTAACTAAAGTGTCACTAATTATTCAATTATTGAATATAATGGATTACAATTGAGTGAGACAAACTCACTCCTTCAATTATCCCTTATTACACAATCCAATCCTATTGTTGGTTAGGAATTGACAACCATCATAGTGTTATGAGAACGTAGTAATGATAATAATGGTATATAACATGAAACAAACAATTACCCATAAATATGATTTGTGCTACTTTAACTATTCCTGAGTTTTTAGGTGGAAATAATAAATAAATAAGATATTCGTTCTGATATATGGATACTCACTGAACTACACGACAAGCACCGCTAGGAGGTTTTGCTCCCGACAAAGGTCATGAACCCGGTTCTTGTAACACGTGGACGGTGGGATTCACATTTTTTATTTTCCACGGAAAACTTGGCGCCCACGTTATATCCTCTCTCTCTCTATGTTTTTAAGGTAAAAATATTGCCAAAAATATTATCAATATAACCTTGTATCCTAACTTTTTATGTATTTTTAACGTAGTTTCTATGTTAATTTCTTAATTACTAATAAAGTAAATACAGAGGTTAGAGATTTTATTTTTGTTTTCTTCGATAGAAACCTTCTGAACAGTTCTGTCCCCCTCGCAGCTTAACCATGGTTAACTCCTGCCGCTTTATCCTGGTTAGTATTTTTCAGTACATATGACATATCATCCTCGTTTCAAATAATTTCTCCCTCTCTCTCTCTGTCTCTCTCTCTCCTTTAACTTCCTCCACCGTGTGCCGCCTAAGACGACCTTCGTAAGCAGTGACGGAAAGGGAAACCACCACTTCTCTTTGGGAAGGAAACAAATAAGTCCTACAAAAAGGGCAAAGTAATTAAAAAAGAACTTCCGGAGGAGTTCTTCAGTTCATCTTAGTAAATAAAATAACCATGGCGGAGCCTCAGAATCCTTCACCATTCACACATTCTTCAGCTTCGGAAATCGCACCACAACCACAACCTCTGCCACCTCCTCCCAAACGGAAGCGAAACCTCCCTGGAATGCCAGGTATATTCATACTGATTCATTTACTTTCAATTTATTTAACCATAATTTTCATGTCTTACATATAATAAATATATTCAGTTCGAGTGACTTTATGAATATTCCTTGTTTTGGATTTTGCGTGTTTTTATTTTTTATTTTTTCAGATCCAGATGCTGAAGTGATTGCTTTGTCACCGAAGACACTGATGGCCACGAACCGTTTCGTCTGCGAGATCTGTAACAAAGGGTTCCAGCGCGATCAGAACCTGCAGCTTCACCGGCGCGGTCACAACTTGCCGTGGAAGCTGCGGCAGCGGGGGAGCAAGGAACCGCGGAAGAAAGCGTACGTGTGCCCCGAGCCTTCGTGCGTCCACCACAACCCCGCTAGGGCGCTCGGCGACCTCACCGGCATCAAGAAGCACTTCTGCAGAAAACACGGCGAGAAAAAGTGGAAATGCGAACGCTGCTCTAAGAAATACGCTGTACAGTCGGACTGGAAAGCCCATACGAAAACCTGTGGCAGCAGAGAGTACCGATGCGACTGCGGCACCTTGTTCTCTAGGTATCAAAAATACTTCTCTTCTGTTATCTACTTTTTTTTTTTTATTTCAATTTTCCCCAATGCAATGTCACTAACAGTAATGTTTATCTTCTTGTAGGAGGGATAGTTTCATCACGCACAGAGCATTCTGCGATGTATTAGCGCAAGAGAGCGCCAGGACCAATGTCCAAGCCCAGGCCCAGGCCCAGGTCCAGAATGTTAGCAGTAGCAACGCTGATGTGGCTTCTTCGCCCCCTGCGCCTCCACTTACTCCCTCTGCGTCTGTGGTGTCTCCAACCTTGTCCATTCAGAGCTCAGGTACGTAGTTGTGCTGCTACGTATTTCGCTTTCTGTTTTTCGTAGGTTCAATTCAACCTGCGTGAACTTTTCAGAAACATTTTCAGACTTTCGTCAACTTTTTAACTGGAAATACTTTAAGATGAATATATAAAATAATGTAGCTTATAAGTTTAAAGCATGAGGCCGGCATGATTTGAATTGGGAGGATGAGTTTTTTGTCTCGTGGTACAAATGCATTTTTTTTTTTTGACATTTTTTGTTTTCTTGTGTTTGTTGGAGAAACGACAAGTCTAGCTGTAGTGGATAGTGCCAATCCCAGCAAAGGGTCGGTAGGATGGGTCTGCAGAGGAGATAAGGATGGGATCTACGCTCACTATATTTCTTCTCAATTTATTAAAATTGCTTAATAATTGATAACAAGAGAGTCCAGGTTTCAAAATAAATTTATTTGAGATATTTTTTATTTCCTTAGCTAAACAATTATGGTTTTTTAGATATAATAAAAATCAAACATGTTTTTTAAGCCATGATTTCTTTCGAAATTATCATTATTAACTTAAATTTCATATGAAAAAAAACCAATGTTACTTTGGGTACTCTCCTTCGTGATACACATGTGCCAATAAGTTCTACGATCAAATTCTTAGTAATCAGGCACCAAAGCTGCATCTTTCCTAAAAAAAAAAAAAACATTCATATGAGGAAGGTGTAAAGCTTTTTGTTCGGTTGGTGGAGTTGTTCTGAAGGAGAAACTATATCTGAAGTTGAAGCTGAGAATAAAAGGAAAAACCTCTATAATTGCTTCACTTTTTGCTCCATGCATATTCAATTTCATGCTTTTTAACTCCCTTACAGTATAATTATATATAATCATTTAAAAACTAAAAAGCTTACTTTTCTTTTCAAGTTTTAACTCTGTTTTTGCCTATTTTATCTCTTTTGCTACTTTTGTCTTAATTCTTTTTCCTCGTTTTGTGTCCTCAACTATTTACCCTTGTTTACCTTTTTTTGTCATTGGCACTAGAAATTCCAGAAAACCCAAGGAAGCTGTCACCGATGTCTCCAAAAGCAACGTGCTTCGTGACAAGCAGCACCCCTTCCAGCTCCAGTTCTTGCACCACTGTTTTCGCAAGTGTGTTGGCACCGTCCACAACGACAACTCAGTCACAGTCTCAATCACCGTCACCATCAACTTCCTCATTCTTCAACCTCATGTCAAGTTTGGCTCGCTCCGATAACCCTAACGCCATCACTAATCTGAGAGAACCCACATCCCTCTCCCTGTCCTCACCACTATATCTCTCCAACAACGACCCTTCCCACTTCACAGCATCTCAACCTGCACTATCTGCCACTGCATTGCTCCAAAAAGCAGCTCAAATGGGTGCATCCAGTGCTTCCCTTCTTCGTGGCCTAGGCTTAGCAACGACATCACCATCATCCATGGGGAAAGACGAGGGTTTTAACATGAATGCAACCGCAACAGCACAATGGAACGGCCAAGTAAAGCAAGAGAACCAGCCCGTGGTGGATAACCTTGGGCTTGGGCTTCCCTGTGGGAGTGATGTGATGCTGGGCCCTTCTACCCCATTCGTGGGCCAGCCAGTGACCCGTGATCTTCTCGGTCTTAGCATCGGTGGCGGAGCAAGCAGGGGTGGTCTCTCTGCTTTGGTCACGTCTTTCGGAGGGAACTTTGATTCACCCGGTGATGGAGGAGTTCACCGGTAGAAAACTGGGAAGAACTGCATAGTCTGAGTGTGTGCTTGTTTTATCCTCCGACGGAAAACAAACACACACAACCTTAATTAGTTGCATCTGCTTAACGAAACGGTTCGGTCTTTCTTGCCACGCCCGGAATTTTTGTGACGGGTTAATCAGCCAAACTCTGTTGGCAATCAGAAAACGATAGAATAAAGTTACTTGTATAATGCATTAGAATCTATCTTTGCAATATTTATATGTATAAATGTCTTCTCACTTTTTCTTTTCTCTAGCAAGTGTGCTCATGCTGTCGTCAAAATGTAGATATGGCCAGATGGCCACTGTAATCTTATTTTTGAGAAATGATGTTTTGATAACCTATAAAATTTAATCGAGTTACTATAGTAATAAATAGTACGTATGGTTGAATCAATCAATAATATTTTGTTTTTAAGAATAGGGGATTGTTTACTTATATATTGATTTTGAATCTGTTACTACTCTTTATTTGGATGTTACTACTCTATTATTTCATGTTGAGTTTTATACGAGTAAATTGGAATCGGAAATAATAAAGTTGGTCCTACCATGTAATTAGTTTACCTTTTACAAATAAGGTAAAGGATAAGTCCCTCTTAAAGAGAAAAATAAAAAAATATGATGTCCAAAAGAATAAAAAGTAATTATTTTTATTCCAATAAGCATGTAACACATTTTTGGTTATTCATTGAACCATTCACCGTCATGTTGATCATATCATTGCTAAAGAGTCACGATCAGCAAAGTCCACAAGTTCCAAACAAAATTAAAATATTTTTGAAGTGTTTCTCTATTGAAAAAACTACTCTGTTAGTTTCTATTCACACATATTTTATGTCCGAGTATAAGAACTGTTCTCTCTCAGCCTATAATCACCGTACGTACCATGCTTGCGCATTACTTAAATAGTATTTCTCAGATGAGCATTTTTTGTATAAGAAAGACAAAAACAAAGGGACAAAGAAACAAACAAGACATGGACCATAGCAGAAGGAAAGAAAGAACCTTAATTAACCAAATTGACTCTTTTTTTTTTATTTAAGAAAAAAATTACATTTTGTTTTAGGATTCCATCAATGATATTAAATGCTAAGACGCTTTCCATATGTCGGAAGTAAGAGCGAATACATATCAGATAATATTTAGACTTTAAAAGTGCATTAAAGTGGTGTGCTTTTTTTTTCAATTTTTCTTTTGATGTGTACAACAAATATGACTTATTGGAGAGAAAATATGTTCTTGGTACTTTTATACGCACTTTTCAATGATCTTTTATTAGGTTCATTGTCTTTAATTTTTACGAAGAGACTTGTTTTTTGGAAATTTAATTGTTTTCACAAACTGGGTCTATGTAAATAAGATTTTACCCGTATATTATTGTAATTCATCAAAAAAACATTTTCAAGATGCTAAATTTACACCAGAAACATCTTTAGTGTCTACCCATCTAAAAGTAGAGATATGGTGGATATATTTTTGTTAAAGATGATAACACATTATTTTATGGAAAAAAGAATTGTAAGAAAAGAAAGGTTGAAAAGTGGGTAAGATAAATGCATGGGAATGGATAGGTGACGGTGGTGGTAGTCAATTTGTGCAGCAGTGTGAGCGGGTCCAACTTCTGCATTTGTACGAATTAGCATAATAATGCAATGCAACTTTCAAACTTGTCTCCAAGAATTTCCAACATCAGACAACTTCCAACCAACCAAATCAACCATGCAACTTTTTCATTTCAACCCTCTTGCAACTTGTTCTTTTCTGTGTGTGAGTGAATAAGAGCCGCAAAATTTATAGTAGTGAAAAGCCTTTATCAAAAACAACTTTAACAATTACGATAAAAAAAAATATATTATTACTATTGCTAGATAAAAAGGTTTAATAATTTTCTCCCACCGGTTAACTTCACAACCATTGTAAACAACTATCGGGTAAGATATTTATATGAGAAAAATATACCTTCTCAAGTTTAATGTAAAATTAGAAATGGTTCTGGTCAAAATTTATATACGGTCACTGTTATGTCAAAAATATTAGTTTTAATTTTTATTAATTGATGATGTTAAAATTTATTCTATACTAATATAGGCTCTAACCTAACTCTAATCTCATGTTAGATAGTGAAGTTTAAGTCTAATTCAACCTCACAAAATCAGCTTGTAACGTAAAGTTTGCACCCCACCCCACTTATAAACTATGAAATTGTCTTATTTCTAATTGATATAGAACTTCCAACATGCATCGACGTAACTCATGTTTTTCAAAATTAATTAAAAAATAAAAATTATTGTTGTAGTTCAACTATTTTAATTTCTCATTATCTTTTTTCTTACAACGCACATTCTTAGGAAAGGGGGAGTTGCGAGCCTCCACTACTAGAAGTGCAGGCCAGACCATCGTTGTGATACATCACTCATGGAGGACACTAGTTATAAATGTGTCAAAATGAGTTCTAACCCGTGAGTTAACCTGGCTCATTACGGGTTTGAGCCGGATTGGGTTAAAAAAAATTAAATTTTTTCAAAAATGAATTGAACTTATTTTAATTTTAGATTTTACAAAAGTTCTAACAATTTTAGATTTTACAATTTAAGAAGCGTCAATACAAATTGAAATAGTTAAAATTATTAACAAAAATAATGATGAAGACCACGTTTAAACAATATTTTTGTTCGGATCAAGGTTATTTTTCATATTGTTAGTGTCCTTCAAAATGGAGAACTCATGTTAAAGAGTATAGTAAGTAGTTTATTATAAAAAAAAAAGTAAGTTAACTTATCATCGTCCTCAATTTAGAACTTTAAAACATATTTTATCTTATATACCGTGTTTAACTTATTCATATATTTTCAACAAAACTTCACACTCAACTCATGCTCATTAATGATCAGGACATTAAGTAAGCTTATTATAAAGTAATAATTACACAATTTAAAACTTGTTTTATCCAACACTAAAATGTCTTTGAAAATAACAAAATCTATTGTCATCTGTGCTTTTGAGTTTTGACAAAAAATTTAAGCCTCGCAAATGGTTTCTCTCCCTATCATTCCTCTTCCTACTTGAGCGTACTCAATCACAGCAGTAACCAAATCCAATTTAAAGACCTATAAAATAGTTAATTAACAAATGATGTATTTAAATAAATAATACTTTAAAAAATATTTTATTTAAATTTTTCTACTATTTTTTTTTCTTTTTTGATTAAAAAAATACAATTAGTAACAATTTTAACATTACATTAAAAAATAAGCAATCGATTTTATTAATTCAGTCAAATTAATTAAATGTATCAATAAACTTTGTATTTATTTTTGCTATGTTTTCATCAAAATAAACAATGTCACTTTCAATTACAACAACGTATATCACTCTCCATTAATTTTCTTCCAATTATTCCAAGTGAATCCCCCAATTTCGCAGTCCACCCAAATATCCTCACCTCATCCTTATTTAAGTGCTTTTGTGGTTCTAATTCATATGTCTCATTAAGAATCATTTCCCCGTATACCTTTCAATAAAATTAAAAACTATATTTATATTTAAATTATTGATGAAATTAGCAAACTTAAATTCTTTAATGAAATCCATTGAAGTATATCAGAAAGGCTGAATTGAAGAGATGGAGTAAAAGGTGATCAAATTAGAAAGAATAAGTGAATCAAACTTAGAAATGAAATTGAGTTAATTGTCGAAAACACAAATATCTTTCGAAAACAATATAAAGAGTTGATTAAATTATGATTAGATGCATGATTAAATTGGCATAGAGTCTCAACAACTAGTCATGAATCAAATGCAAATGGTTGAATCCGTTACGTTACTGTGTGGGCAGTGGTTGGTGACAGTTGAGTTGCAGTTTCACGCGTTACCAGGTCGCGGAGGGGTAACGTGTGTTCCATGTCTCTCTGTATGTCCTTTCTGTTTTTCTGGTAAACATCGCGATTCTGAATAAAGATGAACCTCATATACCTAAAATAAAAACACTGTATTTAAATTATGATTCTAAAGAGTAATGCAAAAAACATGTTTAAGGTTAATTATAGTTTCATTCCCCTTTTTCGATTGCTTGTTGTTGTCGCTTTCGTCTGCCCAACTCCCAACCTAAAAGTACCGAAACGTAACGTATCAGTGGACCTCTTCCATCAATGTTACATAGTAGTCATTGATCTGGCAAGTAATTAATCTAAGACTTTAATTTTCATCTAATACACATATGATATGTTTTATATTGTTAATTAATTCAAATTATTTTTATCTGTCATGCGCAGTTTTTTTTTTTTTTTTTTTTCATTTATCCACAAATAATGAATAGATTTTGCGAATGCGAGAGGAAAAGACAAAAGTAGAGAGCAATGAAATGAGAGGCTATCGCGTCTTTGAGTGTAGTAGTCATAATCATAGTTTAGTTTGCAGAGAGCGTATTTAATTAGTATCACACAAAATTATGGTAAATCCAAAACATGGAGCACATCGCGTTGGTTATCGCCATCACCACTTTAGATTTATCCCTTAGAAATTCTAGCAACCAATCCGCATTGAGTCATAATTTGTGGCTTCGGAATTTCTGTTACAATTCCCTTAGCCCTACACACCATTGTCCTCTTCTTCTCCAACTCACTCATTCGTCCAAATTCCCCTTCCATCTCACAAACACAATCCTCTGTACTCCGTACTTTCGCTTCAGCACTTTCCCGCCAGGTTTGAATTGTGAATTGTGAATCGTTATTTTATGGAGACATTTTATTCATCTCAACGAGAGAGTGTTCTTTTAGGTTATAATAATAATAATAATAGTTATGAGAATGGTAATAATTCCTTCATTCGGAGGTCGTCGTCGTCGAGCAATTCGAACATGGAGGTTGATTTCAACGATGTGTTTGGGGGGCCGCCGCGGAGGTCATCGTTAAACGAAGCGCGGCAGAGTCTGAGCGAGTCGAAGGATTGGAGCGAAGAGGAAGGGGAAAAAGGTTGGTGTAGGTGGCCGCCGGAGCGGGAAAAACCGGTGTTCGGAGAGGATATTGGAAACCGGAGGCGTCACGCGAACAAGAACAATGACTTCTTCGATGACATATTCGGAGGTGAGGAGTCTGCGAGTGTGTGTTCTACGCCAAAGAAACGCGTTGGGGAGCCTTTCACCTTCTCTCGAGTGTCCAGTCCTCTACCTCCCGCGGCCGATCCCGTTGCTGCCTCTCTCCCTCTGCCATTCAGGTTTTTCTCTTCTTACCATTATTTTCATAAATAAATAATATATATAATATTTAGTATAAAAATACTAAATATTAATAATAGTGAACACACGGTACAAGGCCTGTATGTCCTCATTTTTAAAACTTAAAGAAAAAGAGTTACCATTAAATATTATAATTAAAAATTTATAAAAAATACAAGTAATTCCGTTTAAATATAATGTTTATTATATTAAAAATATTAATAAATTATAACGCTTATATAAAAATTAGGAATTATATCTATTTTTTGTGTAAAAAAAAATAGTTATATTTGATAGTAATTGTGTACCCTAAAATGAGAAATTTGATTATATATGGTTTAAGTGATCAATTTATTACTACTAACCCTTTGGTTAGGTAATAGAGTGGTCTAATGTTTCTGGGAAGTGATCTATTACTAATATATTACTCTGGGAATTACACGATAAAATTAACTATAAGTATGAAAATTTCCAATGACACTGCATATGTCTCGACTTTTCCTATTATAGTCTATCTGTGAATACCCCTTCAAGGTTGTGACCTTTTTTTTCTTTATCACATGTGGATTAGTCTGAAGCCACACCTAATGTTCTTCCATCCTTTTAGATATATATTTTTGTCAAAAACAAGGATAGTAAATCGCTCCAAAAATACCTAGGTCATCCCTTGTCTTAGCTTAAAAGAAAGAAATACAGAGAAGAAGAAGAAAATAGAAAAAAAAAAGGTGAATGAAAAAGGAAGTAAACAAGAAACAAGATTAAGTATTAAGTATTTAGTTGTTTAACAAAGTATACACGAGCAACAAATAAAAAATATTTTAAAAAGTATGTAATTTAATTTATTTGATAGAAATTATCGAATCAATAAAAGAAATTTAAAGATAATATTATAGGTTCTACACTTTATTTCTAAAAACCTAACAATTCTGAGAAATGTTACCTTATATATCTATCCTATATAAAGGAGGTTATTGCAGACTTTAAAAAAAGAGAGAACTACGTATGTACAATATAAAGTAAAGGGAATATACTTTTAAATTTATATGTGAAAGCTTTTCAGAATTATAATAATGAGACTAATATAATAAATTTTTACTATGATAAAATAATATTTCAATTATTTATAAAATGCTATACTTTTTAAACATTTGTCATCCATGTATATCTTTTATTATTTTATTACTTATTTTGACTATTTTTGAAAAATATATTGTTAAATAATTGAAAACTAATATGTAATTTATATATGATGAAAATGAAAAAAATATATCATAGTTTTTATTTAACAAATAATTATATTAATATAAGGTAAACATTTGATTAGATTGTTAAATTAACATTTTTTTAATCATTTTTATATGAATTTATTTTTGAAGTACATAAATATATATATATATATATATATATATATATATAAATTAGGAACTTCAAAAATTCAACAATAGAGGAATGAAAAGAGCAATGTTTAATACGATTTTTGTGACAGATATTATCGAAGTTAACAGATTTACTTTCAGTATAACATGCACTAATAATTAAAGCTCCACATATTAAGTGGGAGTATTTAGATTTATATCACTTATGAGTAATATTCATTATTCATTAAATATTATGTGATAACATTAAATATCAATAGTTTAGAAATGGAGAGAGACTCAAAAATACCAAATTAACATCAATAGTTTACAAGAAAAAATGGTAGTCAAATGTATATAAAGCACCACTATAAAGGTTATATGCACGCTTTGTAAGTACTATAGTAATGTCCATCTCCAATTATGATACACAAAGTTATTCCAAGAATTATAGTTCACATCAAAACTAGACCGCAATTCTAATATGAGAACTTATAATTTGGTTTTTTATCTACAAGTTTCTTTAAAACAAATAATTAAGTTAGCTATAATCAACAAATATTGTTTATTGCCGATATATCGGTACTTAATAAATATTTTAATGCGACCAGTACTCAAACTTAAAAAAAAAAAAAAACAATATTTTAAAAAAAAATTTAATTGAAATATATTATAATTTATTTTCTTAACAGAGTCAATAAATCATAAATTATCACACACACACACATATATATATATATATATATATATATATATATATATTTCAGTGCTTTATATAAAGTAATTTTTAATAAATGACCATGTAAAAGCTTTGTACTGATAATGTATTAAAATTAATTTCACAAAATAAATTAAATACAAAATACAAAATTAAACTAGGTAATAATATAATGCAAACAGAAAAATGAGAGTGTATGGGATTTTTTTCGGAAATAATGACACTTCACAAAACTTTTGATGAAAATACTGCAAATGTAATACTACTATTATAGAGATTACAAGATATTTACTCGAGGGCTTCCACCAACTGGAATCTGCTACAAACACCATTTAAAGTGAGAAACCTAAACATTTTGATTTCAAAGACTACTATAGAAACCATAAAATAAAGCACTTCTTTCCCTACATGACTCCTTATCTTATCCTAAATCAATAAACTTCTTATGCTACAGAACTACTCCCTATTCTCCCCCCCAGTAGATGAGGGATTCATGATTTAGTTGCTCCGAATTTCAAATCAATTCATTAATGATTTCTTCTTGTTCATCTTCAATTTGCCGGTGATGCTTGCTCCACCACTTTAAACTGACAGCCTTCCGGCCAAATTGACAAATGGGGTGGATCTTCCAACATTTGGTTCCCCCACGAGGACTAACAACATCAACGATGGTTTTTTTGCTTCAAATGGACAAGGCCTTCCAGATTCTTATTCATCCAGATTTTCAACCCAGCGAAAGGAGTTGAAGAAGGATTTAAAACCTTACCGACAAAGTCTTCTATCACAGGAGTTTTCAAACTCGAGCCCATCTGATAAAGCAGACAAAGCAACCATCATGAAACAAGACATATCTATCAGCGAAGTTTCGCCTAGTGCTAGTAACGGTCAATTCCATTTCTCAATATACAAATGGGCAAGTAAAGGTGTGCCAATGGTGATGTCTCTTAGGACAGAAAGAGCCTCAAAGGCTAAGGATAAGGTTAAACTCGAGAGATGCTCAAGTACTAAAGAATGGGTTGTCAGTGAAATTACCACACAAAAATCTATGCCATACAATGGTTCCTCTGTGATGAATAATGGAAAAGATGTATCTATTACTTCCACAGCCACTGAAAATGGAGCAGATTCAAACCAGACTGTAGAACAAATAGTTTCTGCCAAGCCTCAGTCACGTACATCATATGGCCCTCAAACGGTTACCATAGATGTTCCCGCCAGTTCTATCCCACGTGACGACGCTAGAGCAGTAGAATCAAGTACTCATTCTGCAGGCGAGAACGGCTTCTCCGGAAAAACTGAGACAGCAAGGAATAGTCAGAAGCTTGAGTCTAAACCTTTACAGTTTCTTTTCAAAGAAAGTGATAAGAAACAAGGTGAAGTAATTTTCTCTCTAAATTATGTATATATATGTATGTGTATTTATACACATATTACTACCTTTCCAGTCTGTAATACTATTGTTCATTTCATATGACAGATAATAATCAGATGATTAGGGAGAAAGAAGAAAACAGGATGAAAAGCACAAAAAAATTGTCTGCTGTTTTTGATGTTACAGTGAATCCCATGAAACAAGAAGAAAAGACGGTTTCTGTGATAGATGTAGGACATGACAAAGCCACTTCCCAGGGTCCAGTAAGCTTAGGTGAGAATATGGGGAAAGGCCTAGTTAAAGGAAAGGTCAAAGAATTCGCTCGAATTTTCAACCAAGAAACTGCAGCAAAACCAAAAGTTGACACCAAATCTCGACCTCAGGGTTCTACACACAAGCAGAGAGATGCTTTAAGGAAAAAGAATAAGGTAAGTGCTGTCACAACTTAAGAAGATTACTTGAAGAGTAAATGCACTTTGTTGAAAGGATATGAATTGTTTAAATATGCTTTAGTGATAAATCTCATGTATAATTCTGGTTTCGCAACACCGGATGTGTTTAATATGTCTTTGAACTCTATCAGGTGGAAAGTGGGCCTGAACAATCCAAGGAGGAAAACTCTACCATAGAGAACACCAACATATCTGCTGACAATTTTTCTCATCAAGAGGATATATCAGAACCAGGTATTGCTTAGTTATCCAAATCCCAATATTCCTTCAGTTGAGAATTGGTTTACTTGGGAAGCGATCGAATTGTGCATAGACTCCTCTCCTCTTTACTCTAGCATGGTGACAAGATATGGCAAACTTAGTGAGGGCATGTATGTAACCTACATCTAACAATAGGAAAATATAACTACATGACAAGCAGTATGCAGCAGGTTTTATTTAAATTTTATGTGGTCATTTATTATCTTCTTAATCTATATTGTCTGTTAAATCATTATTCTAGTAAGTTTCCTTTACTGTATGGTCTACAATCTACAGAATCAACGAATAATATGGTGCCAATTATTTTAAGAAAATACTATTAGAAGCTTTTCGTTGCAAGTGAAAAACCTTAGTTATTATTCAAACGTGGAAGTTGATTGTTTATAGATAGCCTGAAATACGCTTACACCAATCTTTGATCAGCTTTAAACTCTATAGATGTGATTTTTCCTGAATACTTGATGATTAAATTATGTGATGAAACAACTTGATTTTGTTAGCAGCAATTCCTGATATATCATTTACTGTTATCGGAGATAAAGACGAGTCCTTCCATGGGAGTTTCATGGTATTTCTTTCATATTTGATCAAGTTCCTTTCATGAGTACTAGATTTAAGCGGCTTATGTTGATAAGCTTCTATATTGGGTTTTTCAGGTCCAAGTATTAGCTGAAGATGAGAGGGAGGAATTACAAAAGCAAGAAATTCAAGTAATATATGCTTAGCTAGATTTGTTTGTTTCAAGGTTATAGTAGAACAGTCATATTAAGTATTTATCTCTGTTTACAATGTAGATGATTGACAAGAAGATAAAACAATGGTCTAAAGGGAAGGAAGGAAACATACGATCCCTGCTATCGACATTACAGCATGTAAGAAAAACTAGACTCCTTATTGCTCTAGTCACATTTGATAGAAAATTTGATTTCTTCGTTTTTGTAAAATAATACGATGAACCATTTTACCATTACTTCAAGTTGTGCTTTTAACGTAAATGGGACTAGAGAGTCTCATAATAAACCTATTTCGATGGAATAATGAGAAAAGCATGTATTTAATCTTGTGGGATGGTTATTTACTTAAATAGGAGTTATGTGCATAGTTATTCAGGATAGTTCTGAGGCAGACATGTATTCCTATTATGTGATCTAAGTAGGGCTTAAGCAGATATTATGCGTGCATTACGAAGGCTAGACAAAGTTTATCCTCTTTTGAGAGTTTCTCAACTCTGGGATAACGTTCCTGCTTTAATTTCAATAAAATTGTGTGTTGAATGATATAAAACATCAATTTTAATTAGTATTTGATTATCCAAAGTTCCGTGCTAAGTACTAACTCTTATTAAATTGACATTCATCACGCATAAAGGTACTTTGGACGGAGTGTGGATGGAAGCCTGTGCCTCTTGTTGATATAATTGAAGGGAACGCGGTGAAAAGATCTTATCAAAGAGCCTTACTATGCCTGCATCCCGATAAGTTGCAGCAGAAGGGTGCTTCTTCAGACCAGAAATATATCGCAGAAAAAGTTTTTGATATTTTACAGGTAACATAGTTGTGGTAATTCATTACAACTACAATCATTCTATCTCTTTCAGATCTATGACTAGATTCCTTAGAATTGATCACACGCATTCCTTGTTATAGAAGAAGAAATATTGGGAGTTGTGCGTTCACACAAGTTTATTTATATCACGCAGGATTAGTCATAAACATAAGTCAAACACTACAGTAACTCTTATTAAAAATTTATGTTTAATTCAATCTTACAAAATTGATTTAGAAGACAAAGTTTAAGTCAAATACTATAGTAACTAAGTCAAACACTAATTTATGTTTAAGTCCACTTATGTCTTATGATTTTGTCCCTTCAACTCCTACTTAAGCTAAACATCTGTCCTCCCATTCTCTGTGAGGTTCTTACTAACTAACTAACTAACCAAAATCTTTCTAACAATTTAGGGTGCGATTGTTTTGGATCATTCTAAGTTATTTTGTACCACATGGCCGCTATTGCATTCAATTCTAGAGACATGCAGAAGAAACCAGCTTAGCTACTGAGCTAAATTTATGTTTTACTTTTGGCTTTCTTCTTCCTTAACCTGTAACCCGACCCGAGTTAGAGAGCTTATTTTGCAGTGCAGAGACAAAAGAAACTCGTGATCATTTTGCATACACTTACTAAAATATGTTTTTTATCTATTTCTATCCATGAAATCCTATTATGCCCTAAAATGAGGTGCAGAAATACAGAAAACTCAAGTTAGTACGATTTATTTCATATCTTTTATATGTGCACAAAACTTGTGGATACAACTCACTAATTAAGGTCAAATAGTCATGAGGCACGAACACTTTTTCAAAACCCAAAAATATACTAAATTATTAATGATGGATGGCTGTGCGGAAGCCTTATTCATGCTTATGAACATTTAATTTCACATAGGGACTATGGTAATTCTTAGGAAGGTATTGAAATGCAGGAAATGATTAAGAAACATATCATCATTTAGCTTTTTTTTTGTCTCAAACTTATTCAAAATAGGGACTTACTCTGTCCATATTTTACAATGCAGGAGGCATGGACTCAATTCAATATGCTCGGTGCACTCTAATTTTGTCAAAGCCTTTATTGAGTAAAAGCTCTGGTTGATACCTTCTGCAAAGCTTCCCTCCATAGGCTTCCAATAAGGGGATAGATCTTGTTCTTATCACAAGAGCAAGTGTTACTTTATATACCTGTAATTAATTTCGTAGCAATTATAATATATTGGTTTTCAAATATGTAATTTTCCTGTCTGGTATGCATACACCAGTATTTTTCCCCCCCAACACGATAGTTTATTTTTCTTACTTGTATATGTACTGCACAATATATAGAGAGGTCACTGACCTGAAGGTACAGTTAGTGTATCAGCTTCACTTTTCTGCGTCATTGGGAATTCTTTTCCACTTAAAGATGAGTTTCCCTAGTTTTGCTGCAATTATACTTTAGCCTACTTAATTTAGAAAAATAAATTATTAATACTTATGTTAAATGATTGTTAGTTATCTATTATTAAGAGGTTACAATTACTCACACACACACACGTATATATATATATATGCCATTCAACTAAAGACGTGAATCTAATCTTCATCATTTAACCAAACAAATAAAACACAAACTTACAAATAGAGAATCAAGATGAAAGCATTAAAAAAATAGTAATGAAATACTCTACATCTATTACTACCGGCAATAAATCAACGAACAATTGGATTAAGAATCATGTGCGCTGAATCTACTGATGAAATCCAGGCTAATCCAACAATTAACAAAGCTGCAAATACAATCTTACGATTATGAGAGAAACAAATTTTCCATTTCCTTTCTTAGAGAACTTACCCATCAAGGCGATTGTAATTAAACTAATATATTTCATCATTTTAAGGTTTTAGATTACTCTTAAAGTGCGTAATAATATTTGTAAGATTTTAGAACTCACCCAACAAGGTGATTGTCATTAAACCTATGTAAAAACTCATTTGCTCCAATAATACTAATTTAATTAAAGAATCAACCTAAACAGCTTCGTTTCTATGCGCCCCTACAAAATTGTACCCTCTATTCAAGATTAAATTTGCCTTATTAATTGAACTCTAGATGTCAGCATTAGTTGCTAAATGGAGTTCAGTAGTGTAACTGCGGTTAAGTGGCTTTGTTCCTCACCCTCCCTCCCCCTAAAAAAATTCCACCCAACTCGTTCTACCTAATGCAACAAACAGTAAATAATAACAATAATCGGATATGATGTTTTAGAACACCCTATATTGAAGTGGGATCCTATTGATCCTACAAGCTGATCACAGGTATAGATACATTGAGCGTCCGCTCAGAAATCCGTTAATGCTCTAATCTCTAGAGGCAGTTATCAGATAAATACATTTCAAACATGAATACTTGTTCTGCACATCATTTTCTATATTAATTTCCTTTTCTTTCCTGATAAATAATGGAACCATACAATGAATATACAGACCACGAATCCGAAGAATTAGCATTGGGAAAACAAACCTGCAGGAAAACGAAAAAGAAGATTCAGATCTAAGGTTACATGGCTTTTCTCAAATGAGTTCAGGTCATATATCACAATCAAAAACGCGAACGCACAGCAACACCAATGGATCTTGAACTGTGTGCCTCAATAGAACACCGTCAATTAAGCATTATGGGTCACATTATTTACAATAGAATTACATAAGTACCATTCAGATGTTTAGGTGAATGTATACTAATTAGCTATGAATACCCCCAACGCAAACCGACCATTCTTAAGCAGATACTAAGTTTGAAACTAAAACTCGAATGGAACTACGTTTCATTTGAGACTGGGGCCAGAAATTATCATTCGTCTTTCTGATGCAAAACACTAGGCAGGCTATTATTACCATTGAGAGCAGCATGATATGTTCGTTTTTCAGCAAGCCCAATATCAGAAAGTATCAAATTACCCTGCAAGTAGAACACACAATATAGAATAAATTAGCTAGCATCAAAAGCAGTTATATAATATATATGCCAATGCACGTTGCTATAAATGGTATAACATGGAGGCAACTATCTCATGCGATATAGATATACAATAAAATTAAAGAAAAATAAGAAATTAAGCTTTTGATAATCACTAAACAGCACTTGAAAGTGAAAGTGTGTAGGATTTTTAAGTGTATCCATTATGCCTAACTCGATGAAAATGAAAATTACGGACAATATCACAATTAAATATTGTACTCAATTAACATCAAACCGTTTCTATAATTTGTTAAAACCAAACAGCATTGCGTGTATGTGCGTGTTCACGTTCACACACTTAATATTTTTCTATATTTGAAAAGTAGCAAAAAGTTTAGAGTTATCAAGGCAAGCCAAAATACAGTTTCAACTGAATATAAAACTTTATACAATTATGAATGCGATAAAACATCCAATCTAATGATAGACTCTGTAAGAAAGTCATCCAACAGATTATATAATGTAAGATGCCTTTCATTCACACTTGTGTCTACCGCGGAATAACTTCCATCTGTAACAGTATTATGAGAGTAAGTTGTGCATTGTTTGTATTGAATACAAACCACGAACATCTAGATAAGCTACCAATCTAAGTCGAGTACTAGTGTATGGCTTTGGACAATTTAGTACAAGTACCACTAACAAGGGGAGCAAATTAACATCACGAGCAAAGCAACAAGACAAGACTCCTAAAACATCCAGTCCTAATCTTCTAACGTTTCCTCCAAAAAATCCTTCAATATCCACAGTCAAATTAGTTTAAAACACGCATATCTTACTAAAATAATAAATACAAAAACGAATAAATTTTTTACTAGGATAAAACATAACAATTAATTTACAATAAACTTTTCAAAGAAAATACCAATAATTCAAGCATGTAGCACTTTTTCCCCAAAATTCTGAAAGCAGAAAGAATCAACAATTTTTTCAACAGATGGATTGGCCCAAAAAACAAGTTCTTTAAATAAATTTTTGGTGAATGTAAAGTCTCTGTCAATTTATACACAAGCAAAGACCGACTCCAGTCATAGAACAGACAAACACCTGTATCCTTTTTAACTATTTAATTAACACTATAGTAGAGAAAAAGTGATTTTTTTTCTTGGAGAAAACAATACCTCAGAAGCCATCAACCTTCTAACATTATTGGCATAAAGTTTGGGATCATCCATCTCCTGTTGTGAGGGGTGGTAAATAGGTAATCGGATAACCTCCATAAAATTTACAAACTGACACAGGAGAAATATCACATGCCGCACCTGCGAACACAAATGTACACTTAAATAAAGGAAAAAAACAAATTTTGCTAAGGAAGACAACAATTTTTACAATACAAATTACTAAAAGACTTCAAAGAATTATATTTGATTGGAGCTACTTACTGAAAATGAACAGATAACATTAAAATAAGAATGCTAATAGCAGAAACAAATTGTTTCTCCAAGATGGTTAGCACAGCATCCTTTTTAGGACAAAGGCAGGTCTCTGTTCTAAAACGTACTACAACTTTTTACACTTTGCACAGGTAGAAAGCATATGTTTTTGAGCTACTCACGAAAAAAAAAAGATATTGCATTATCAACTACCAAGTATCAAACCAAGTGAGTATAAAGAGTTCCAGTAGCATTCTCACAATTTCTGACATGGCATCAAACTTCTATTCAGAAAAACATTCAAGAAAAATATTCAAAACCTTGGGTACACCTCCAGATTCAAAATATAACAGTTATCGGAAAACAACAGTTCATACATTGGGGTATATGATTGGCTTTTATAATCAGAATTCAGCCGAAAACATGACATTTTATTACTATTGAAGTACTCACCCCAGATATGGAATCCCAGGCAGGGCTAAATCTCTGGTAATGGTATCTCAAAATCACAGGAAGTACTGGTGCCTTTGCCAAAAAGCCACCAGTCTTGAATGGAAGGAGGAACTCTCCATTTGTGGTTGTACCTTCTGTAGAATACCAAATATGCATGAACAACTTAAATTACTCCATTCATAATTAAATTAAATGATAAATACAAATGAGTGAAAGAAACTGATAAACTATGAAACTTTATGTGTGACCAATGCTAGTATAACCATATGCAACAATTAATAGCAGCAGAATAAATTAATAAACATGAAGAACGTAAAGCTACAGTGTTATATTTTAAGAAATAGAAATGAGAGGTGTTATGAACATAACTAATGAATCTTTAGGGTGAAAATGACTTTTATAGAGAAAAGGGTGAACTAAAAAAGACAAACTTTTGCCTGTGGATGAGAACATTCAGTACTAATAATTAGGATAAAAGGTCAAGAAATACAACTTTAATCATCAAATTAATTCTATCATAATGCAAGTTGCAAATAGAAGTAGAAAAATCCGCATCAATCATTTTATATGTTAGTACATACAAAATCAAGACCTTTCTCTTAACATGATAAAGAATGCAGGTGGGAAGGGGTAAATTATTTAAATTAATTTTAAAAGTTCAAAAAACTGCCAACTAACTGTGTCTTCATCTTCAACATGGTACCAAAAACTAACTAATTATTGAAAAAATATGATCTCTCTCTCTCCAAAAAAGAGGAAAGAGGATGATAACCTGGAAATAACATCATTAATGGAGCAGACTCATTCTGATGAGCTTCTCGAATTCTATCAGTAACAACAGCTGCGGAAGGAAAATTCACATGTCAGCTTCATTAGGGATTTTATCGATGATTATGTCCCAAAGAAAGAATTGCAGAAGATAAAATATAGCCACCACTCAGCATTCGATATAAACAGGGCATTAAAATAAGTATATTTAGATGCCAAAAGGGAAATTCAAATACAACAAATGAACTTAATTATGAATTTAATTTAGACAAAATGGAAATGAAGATAAATTACTGTTAGTTCATAATTATGTCCAGAATTTGGAATTCAAATTAAACGAGTGATGCCACCAAACAGACTGAATGAGAACTTCTAAACTTCCTTAAGTATAAACAATGAAGGCACTCTTTTAACAAATGGTATATAAAGTTTTATATCGGATCTTGTAATTTATGCCTTACAATTAAACGATTGGGAGGTATGCCTATTGGGTAGAAAAAATAATAATTCAAGATACACAATAACTAATGCAATGCCATTTAAAATATAAAAAGAAAAACCACAAAGCACAGAACAAGGAATACAACAAGGGATTTTTCATTCTTTCGCTTTGTTCGAATTGTACACAATGTCTAATTATTATACACTGCACACTCATACAACGATAAATATATGCACCTGAAACACCCTTGAACTCTGATGACTTTGATTCTCGCTGTACATAGACACAACCAAGGCACTTACTGTGACAACAAATATACCAAAATATATAAGCACCTGATTATTTAGCAGTCCCTTGCAATGGAAAGATAATGCATACTGAATTATAAGAAATCTAGCTTTCTCATTTTCAGAACCATATGTTGATCACTAATCTTATGAAATATCAATTTTAAATGGAGATTTAAGGTAAAAAAAAGAGAGCAGAACATGTAAAGATCTAAAGAACTCAAATGAATCAAAGGGATATAAGGTTGCAATAATCCAATTTCAGCCAACAGACCTGATGAGACCAACGAGAGGAAGTCTAGCCACTGATCTCTTCATCGATAAAATCCAATAATTGAAACAAAAAAATGTCAGTACCATACGTAAAAGATACATTCATATTCAACTAATCGTGGAGCAGAAAGTTCGTCACAACACAAACCTTAGCAACAAAACTAGGGAACGACGATGACATGTGATACAAAATGTCCAGGTATGACACATGGTTAGATATTATTACACCAGGTCTGTCCGACTCTTCAGGCTGTTGCTTGTCTCCCTTCGGCAATTGAATAAACAAAAAGAAAAGAGGAAGAACTAAAATCAAATACCAATACACAACATTTTTCATTGCAAAATATAATGAAACAACATGGCTAAAGACTTATCATCTAATAACTGGTAAAATACATTTCATGATCCCACGCAAGAATGAAAGGCAAAGGGAGATCACCACTTCTCAGTAAAGCTTACTAGCAAACACGTACAGAAAATACTAAAAAAGGAAAGAAGAAAGTAACAAAATCCTCTTTTCAGTTCCAACGGGACAGAATTCACATAACTTCAACTGGAAATGAGAAATACAAGTCGGGAGTAGACACTTTCTATGCAAACAAGAACAGCATACAACACTTCTTTCTTACCCAGAAAACAAAAAGGAAGAAAATATCAGGCAAAATCTCTCAGGAGAAGAGTCCCGTATCCAAGTTTTGTCCTATATTTATTATGTTGCTTATAATCCTGAAAACAATACTGAATGCTCTTACTTTTATACTAGTTAACACTATGTAAGCTAAACTTTAGGTCATGGATATCATCGAGTCCCAAATAAAAGTCAAGAACTAGAAACTGCGAAAGCGAATAAAGACAAAGCAATTAAAATAACCTGAGAAGCAGAGTTAGATTCGGGGATCCAATAAAAGCCAAAGATGAAGAGCATGACTCTGGAGAGGGCGCGACCACAGGAAACAATAACCGCTCTCCTCCAGCCACTCATGTGAGCGTAATCTTCTTGTTCATCTTCTTGATTGGGTGCATAGAATAGAGTACAAACCCTACAAATTAAGTAATAGAAGAGCAACACGGTGACCGCGAGAACAACTCTGATAGGGAGAAGAGTGACCAGCGCGAAACCGAGCAAGAGCTTCTCTTTCGGCGGCAACTCGCCGCGTCCCATGGTGCCGTAGATGTCGCGGCGAACGTATGCAGCGAACTTCTTCTCCATCTCGGCGATGCTGTCAGCTGAGGTTAGAGACTCGGACTTCAGGAGAGGACGGTCATCCCTAGCGGAACTGCCGTTGGGAGGCCTGGAATTGAGGTCTTTGAGCTCGGACTCCATGGTGGATCGAACGATGAAGTCACTTTGATTGATGAATTACTCACTGGTTTTTCCTTCCATGGCAGATTTAGGGTTTTAGGAAGAGAGAAGGGAAATGCAGCGACGCAACGGAGAAAAGGATAGACGAAGATGCTTCTCTTTCCTTCTTTTTAATTCATTCGCTTATTCGGATCTCACCAAAATTTCCCCTTCTGCCTGCTTTTTCTTTCCTCAAAAATGCGCTTTTCCTCTTTTTTTCAAACATTCAAAAAAACAATAGCATACGAATAATAAACTCTTTAAAATATCTTTTTCAAAAAAATAAACAAAAATAAAAGTTGTTTCCCCGGTATATTTGTTGAACTGATTTCATTGACACCTAAGAAATTAAATGAATTGGATAAGCCCACCCATTTTCTTGAGGTTACAGTTTTTTAGGTTGGATTCCTCCGTAGCAGTAGTACAGACCGAATAATCTGATTTTTAAAAGTAAGCCTCAAATACCTTTTTGGTCTTCATTCTTATAGTATTTGCTGTTAATGGTCTTTAATTTTACAAAATGTTTAAAATGTTCCTCATTTTTACAGAATATTTAAAATGGTCCTTATTTTCGCAATTCGTGTTTTATTTGGTCATTTTCTGTAACGCCGTTTAAATCATTAACGGAGCATTGTACAGGTGGCACGGTTTGTATTAGGGTGTGTTACGTGTACTGTACATATGGCTATTAACGTTAATTTTTCAATTTAGGAAAAATTTTGCAATTAGGGGAATTTCTTTATCTTCGTCTTTCTTGAGCTCGAATTTGCAGAGAAAGCAGCTAATACTTGTCATTTCATCATTGTATTGCAATTGTGTTCTTCATTTCAATTTTTCAGTTAATCATCATCAACGAGGTAAGTGGGTTAGGGTTTTCGTAATTCTATTTTGGGGTTTGTTTGTCTTTCGATTGTTGTGATGTTCTGCATGGTTTCTAAATTACTTCCATGATTTTGTGTAGTTTGTGTTTGTAAGTGGACTTCCTCTGCAAATTCGAGCTTAAGAAAGACGAAGATGAAGAAATTTCTCTAATTGCAAAATTACTCCTAAATTAAAAAATTAACGTTAATAGTCATATGTACAGTACACTTAACACACCCTAATACAAACTGTGCCACCTGTACAATGCTCCGTTAATAATTTAAACGGCATTACAGACAAGGACCAAATAAAACACGAATTGCAAAAATGATGATCATTTTAAACATTCTGTTAAAATGAGGATCATCCGCAACAAACACTACGAAAATGAGGACTAAAAATGTATTTAAACCTAAAAATAAAAACTTATAAATATAAAAAGATACAAAATATGAAAACATAATTAAACTAAAATGTATATATTTTAGAGTATTTACTGCTCCAAGTTATTCAACCTCCTCAATCTAAATGAGAAGATCTCTTTTTAAGCATGGTGTGACATGTACAAAGTTTCGATAAAACAAAATTAAATTAACTAAAATAAAATAAACTAAAAATATATATACGTGTACTTTGTCATATAATAATTCTATTAATATTATTTCGCTCCCAAATCAATCAAACTTGAACACTCATAACAGGCCGTTTTTGAGCCCATGAAATGAATGGGCAGGGCTTGTATAGAGGATAAGTGAGGGCCCGGCCCATGTTGGGAGAAGTTATGGATAGAGACAGTGAGGTGAATGGTGGCATTAGGTGGCCTTTTGGTGAGTGTGAGAGTCTTTGGATTCTTTTTCTTAACGGTAAACAAAGCAACCCAACCTCCATACAATTCAACAAACAAACTCACAACAAACCCACACATCCAATTCCTTTAACGTTACTGAACAATAGTGAGTGTGACCTTTCGCCTAAGCTAAACTTCAATCTTACTCTCTTCCCCTTTTTTCAGGTTATATATTCATATATTCATCTCATCCTCCAAAATCAAAATTCCAAATCAAATCCAACAAACAAACACTTACAATGCCCGAACCGCGACCCGTTCTGAAACCCGCCGGAAACAGAGTGACGGTTGTTTCTTTGGACAACGTGCCCAAACACAAGAACCAGAACCACGTAAAGACTCCACAGCGCTTCAGAAACCTAGCACCGCAAATTCCAAATGCCGTTGCGCCAAGCAACGTGTCTTTGGACACCACGTGTTCCTCGGATTCGTGTTCAAGCAGCTCACCACTCAAAAAGGTGAATCCCGCAACTGCAAGCAGGAGAAGCGTGAACCGTAACGGGTTTAAGCCGGTTAGGGTTGTGCCCGACGCCGTTGACGTAGCCACTACCGTGTCTCCGCCTCCCAAGAGATGTGAATGGATCACTCAACATTCAGGTAAGCGTACCTCGCCCACACTCATAATCAGAGAAGAGAATTTTCACTCTCTTTTTCGGTGTTAAAACCGCTTTTCTTTTTTAATCAATAGTGAGAATCTGAAACTGCATGCATCCAAATTTCAAGGCTTAAAACATGTATTGGTTTTTTATTTATAACCTTATTATTTTTTGCTCTTTAATCAGATTAACACGCTCTTGTTCGCTTTATTTTCTAAGTATTTGGAACATATTAGAGTAGTATTCGGGTCACTGATTTTTCACCATGATGTTTAAATAGTCATGATGGAAGTTTTCTGAAAATTTTATCGTCCAAATTATATTTTGAATAGTCAACTTGTTGTAAAAGTAGTCTTTGATTTTAAGTTTCGAACAAAATACCCTTCCTACAAGGGTTAGAGCGTGATAGAAGGAATTGTTGGAAACAATTTGGTGTAATAGCCTGAATTCTTTAGGAACTTGGTCAAACATACTTTTACTATTAGAATTACAATATAAAGAAGAATTTTCGAGAAATGGATTTAGTGATATTTATTGAAGACTAATATCATGATATAAACATAAGGCTTATTTTTTTAATAATTAATTTTTTCTTACGCTATTTTAATCATGTATTATTGTTAAAAAAATATAATAGTTTTTGACAATGTCGGCCCTTGAGTAACCAAAAAAATAGAAAACTTATATATATATATATATATATATATATATATATATATATATATATATATATATATATATATATAAAAGACAACATTAAAAAAACATTATTTGTGTATTTGTCTTTTGTTTTTTTGGTTAGATCTCTTAAGTTTTATGAAAAGCACTGTACGGTCGAGTAGTGTCATAGTCATTGATGGTATTTATGGTAGAAAATTGGTTTTGTTCTGCAGTAGTTATTACATGTCATTTATTTACACGAAGTATAATTATTAGTAAAATCAATTACTTTAAAACAATACAAAACAATAATTAATTCTATTTAATATTTTTTCTTTCATATAACAAAGAGAGTTTTTTTCCAAATTTATTCTCACGTTGTACTCATTGAAAATTATCTTTAAATATAGACAAATAATATCTGTAAAATAGTAACATTAAATAAATAAAAATTTGTTTTTATTTATACATATACAAAGGATATCGCAGTTTGATGTGTACATTTTTATTCTTAATTTTACTTTTTAATAAATATATATTTTTTAAAATTAAAATTGTTTTAATGTTTTTACCTTTTAATAACTAATTTTTATTAAATTTAACTTCTTCACTCATTTAATTTTTGTTTTTAAATTAATCATTTTTAAACTAAAATAAGTATCTTTAATAAAAAAATCTAAAAAAAAGTATTTATAATAAAATTTAAAAAGTTATTTATATTTATTTAAAAAAAAAATGAACTCAACCATGTATTTTGACTAGTTTAAATAAACTAAATATAACCCTTGTTTTTTCTTATACTTAGTTCAGAGAATTCCCAAAGAATTAAAAGCTATAACTTCTTTATTTCCTGGGCAGTGATGAAATGGGTGTCTGGATTAAACTAATTTCTAGGATTTGAAAGTCTTCCTCTTTTGCTCCTACCATCGTCATAAATTATGCCTTGAGCCGTAATAATTAATAGAGAATGATATGGTGTGACAACTACTATTTTAAGTGTGGACATTAAGTCACGTTACGGTGCTCCTTCAGCTTTATTGCTCATACCACACCTTTATGAATCTCGTTAATGAGGGCGGTGGAAATGGGCTTTCATTCTTTTGATCAACCAACTTTCCATGCATGTGCTTCTGCATAGCTAAAAACTCAGTCAGAATTCCCTCTCTGCATCTGAAAGTACATCATTTGATCTTGCTTTCTAGTTGCTTATTCTAGTTCCCTCTCTGTGTTTGTAAACTTTTTGTGTGTGATAGTTCTAAATTTCAAATTTTTATTAGTGGGTGATTGTTAAGTATAATTAAGTTTTTTTTTTTAATAAATTAAAAAGCATGATTATAAGTTATATAAAAATTAATGTTTAGATCACTTATCAATTTCTCCATATTGCTAAATTTAACTGGAGGATGCAAGCTATTACCTTCTCAAGCAATGCTATATTTCATTCTAAACAGATCCCCTTTACACTGCTTTCCATGATGAAGAATGGGGTGTTCCAATTAACAATGATAGAAAACTCTTTGAACTTCTGGTATTTTCACAAGCATTGGCAGAACATCGATGGCCAACAATTCTTAACCAGAGAGACATATTCAGGCATGTCTATTTCTAAATCAACCATTTTTTTTATAACCTGACACTTTATTTGAATACGTATGATCTGACTCCTAGTATTTAACAAATGCTGCAGGAAGCTTTTTGAAAATTTTGATCCATCATCAGTTGCACAGTTTACAGAAAAGAAGTTGCTAACACTGAAAATAAACGACAGCTCATTGTTATCAGAGCCAAAGCTCCGTGCCATTGTGGAAAATGCTAAACAATTACTTAAGGTAACTTTCAATGATGCTTTTGAAGCAAATACATTGGAACTTTCTATATGAGTGGAGATTTGAATTTTAAAGTGAGGAAAGTCGGAACTAATGCATCTCAAAACCACATGGTTAATGATTTATTCATTATAGGTTCAGCAGGAGTTTGGGTCGTTCAGCAATTACTGCTGGAGATTTGTTAACCACAAACAGATAAGAAATGAATTCAGATATGGACGTCAAGTACCAGTGAAGACTCCAAAAGCAGAAGTCATAAGCAAGGACATGATGCGTAGAGGTTTTCAGTGTGTGGGGCCGACTGTGGTTTATTCGTTCATGCAAGTAGCAGGACTTGTTAATGACCACCTCTTGACGTGCTTCAGGCACCAGGAATGCAATGTGACAACCAAAAACGAATTTGAAACCGAGGTTAAGGAGAATAAGGTACAAAATGAAACTTCGGAGCTGACATAAACAAAATGACTGAAGGCATGGTCCATTTTTTACTTGTAATTGTATTGTACGCTAGTTTGTCTGTGTCACCTAACCTAACCAGAAAATAATAGGCCCCATATAGTTATTGCGGTTCCCATGTGAAGGTGCATGTTTCTTTGACTACACTTAGCTGATAAGTTGTTGTTCTGTTCCGGTGTTCTCTGTAATCAATTTCCAACTTAGTATGGCCACCATGTAGAATTGATCATGCAATGCTCCCATGTCCACTATATTTCATATTCATCCACGTTTTTGGAATATTCTCTTTTATAACCTAATCGATAATAAGGGAGAACCGTTAGAAACTCCCATCTCAGGGGGCTTTTGCGTTGGTTCTTAGTCTGCGTCCTTGCCTTGACCATCGTGGGTTTCCTCTGGCAATTTTCTGACTTATCCTCATTCACTTCACAAACCGATATTATGTTTGAAAATGATTAGTTTGAGAAAATATACTTTTTCAAAATACGTCAATTTGATAATATCTATAATAAGTACGAAATCCGTGAGGTGGTTAATGGTCACCTGTTTTGAATATATATTTAAAATTCTATTTAGAAGTTGGGTTTTGTGATTCTGACAGACTGGAATCAAGTCCATCAAACAGGACAATGTGAGTGCATTGTTTTTGCTAAACATGGATCTCTGACCATTTTAAGAATTTGGATTCCCGTTGGTTTTTCAAGTGTTGTTCTTCTCCTGAGAATTTAGATTTTCGGTTGATTTTTCTGTGTTATTCTTCTTCTATTATTTAAAATAGACAGATTCTAATGTTTTAAAATATATTGAGAAAAAAATTTGTGTACCGTATTTTTAATGTATAGAGGATGACAATAAAAAAAAAAAAAAAAAAAAAAAAAAAAATAAAAATAAATATTAATATTTTTATTATAAAATTTTTTAAAAAAGATAAAAAAAAAAAAAAAAAAAAAAACTCAGAAAATCTAGATTCACGTATTAATGGTTCCAATAAGAAACTTTGCCAAAGTAACTATGCAAACACCGGTTCTAAACAATTAAACATATGAAATAACTTATAGATTCTGATTTTATTCATTCATATTTTTAAAAAAATTCAATCCTTTAAAATATAAATAAAATTGATATCATAAAAAGTTGAGTAAAATAAGAATCTTGGTTTTGCAAATAATAACCATAATCATAAAGTGCCATGACGTCTGATACTTGCCTATTCCAATAACAAGTATGTGATTACTTACCAACTGCTATTTGCAACTAGAGAGCATCACCATTTACTAACAATTACTGAGTCTCAAGTTTCAACACCCCAAAATTGAATGAACAATTGTAGGGTCCAACACGTCTTCACCCTTTCAATTTGGCATACCCCGCACGAAACAGTTTTGCTTGCGGCCTAAGCAAGCGTCTTCCCGCTTCCTAGTGTGAGCTCCAAATCATCCAATCCACCTTCATGAATCCTCTCCCCAACCCAGGGCTTCACCTGCACTCCAAATTGCACTTCTGAGTTTCTCATCTCTTGGATACGGTTATCAGGGTGGTTAAGGTTGTGTTGGTGCTGCTGACTCACAACAGGTTTGATAAAGTTCAAGGGGGGAGAGATGGGCACTGCAGAAACAGAAGGTCCAAATGCTTGGAAGTTCAACCACTGGCCAGACTCAACAGTGGAGGTATCAGACTCGTCACATTCGGGAATAGTGGGCGGGGCATGAAGGTGGCGGTGTGTGGGGCTAGCAGGGGCAGAAGCCGCGAAGAAAGGGTGATTTTGGTGGTGATGATGATGGTGGTTGAAGGATGATGCCATGGAGGCTTTGACTATGGAGTCCCATGTTGGGATTGGTTTGGGGTTTCTTGAAGTTGGTGAGGACAAAGGCGGGGTCACTGGGGCGCTATTTGATATCCTCAGGGGAGGGAGAGAAGCAGAGAACGAATGTCGAATATAGGGAATCAAATTTGAGGCATTGTTGTCATCCAAACGAGAGGGACTCGGGAAAGAGGAAGAGGAGGGGCTCACTTGGTAGGAAGGAATTGGACTCGGAAATGACGATGAGAGGGGACTCGGATTTTGCGATGAAAAAGGGGTGTTTCTGGTGGAGGTGCCAGCACCATCACCTGGAAGTGGTGCCCTGCATCCCTGTTCCACAAACAATCATTATATCCGCAAACCAAATCGGTACATACATTTTTTTTTTTTCTACTAAATATAAATAGTGCAAGCATACATATATCTACACTAGACATCCCAATTTTGCTCAATTACTTCACCACATTTCGTGTGAGCTTAAGACTTATGCCATCCACTTTGAGTAAAAATAGATTATGAAATTAAGCAGTTTATTTTGTAAATGTTTTTATCCCAAAATTAGCAATTTTTGTGTAATTTTTTATTCGGTGCAAAATTTAACCAAAACAATGTTTCAACTCAAGTCAACATCAATTCTCCCATTTGTAAAACAAAAAACACAAATTTGTTCTAAATCACCTATTATTCCTATTTGAAAGTGATTATTCTAGTTATAGACTGTTAAGCATTTAATTCATAACTAAACGTGATTATTTGACACAATTAAGCATGAACCCAAGTAGGCACATCATTGGTTGAGGAAAATTTTCCTTGCTGGTTCATATATTACCTAATTGGACCAAAGTACATCACATTCTTCTCTCTCATTTACAGATACCAGAAAACGATAGATACATTCAAGAACCAAAAAAAAAAAAAAAGTGACAGTGAGGCTTCACACAATTGAAGCAGGATTTGAATCAAACAGTAAAAATCAGAAAAAGCTAGATCTCCGTAAAATTAAGCATGTTAAGAAGACGAGAAAGAAGAGTACCTTGCGATAGGTTGTACCATCTTCTTCAACAGTCCAACCAGCTTCAGCGCAGAGAGCCTTCAAAACCTCATTGTTGTCGCAATGTTTGGGTAAATTGTAGTTCCCCTGAGCGCGGAGACCAGTGTATATCTTCGCGGCTATGGCTCTTCTCCGCCTCTCTCTCCTCCTGTTGTTCTCTCTCTCCCTCCAGGACGGCTTCCGCCGATTGGTGATCGCCGCCGATGTCGCTCCGTCGGAAGTCATTGCAAGTTCCGCCAGCGCGTGGCACCGATCTAAACAAAGACAGAGAAGCTCACGAGGAATGCGGTGTGCTTCCCCTTCTTGTTATTGTTGAAGAATAGAAGCTGTTCTCTCCTCTTAGAAGCTAGTTGCGGGGATATTATAAGATGCGGAAACCCTCATCGAATATCTTGAAGGCCACGCGTATCAGCACCGTTAAAAGGATGGGGGCGTGATTGACAAGGTAGACGCGATAAAAGGCATGGTGGTGCGGAGGGCTTGCATAACATGTGCACTGCCTTTTGATCACCTAATTATTAGAGAGTGTGGGGTCCACACACGGTCATAGCTCACCTCTACTGAAACTAAGGCGTTTCAAAGTGGTTATGGATGATGATGATGGCATGGCACAATGCATGATGTGATGCAGCTTCGAATTTCGATGTAGTTGTTGTTGCCAAATGCTTTTGCCTTTGCCTTTTCTTTTCTTTCTCTATAACCTTTTTCTTTTTTCAGTTTCTCTCCTCAACTTTAACGTAAACGGGTCAAACATTCAACACAAAGATGCGTTATATCACCATGCGGAGACCCGACCCGGGTTCGGCGTGAAAGAGTTTTGCCACAGGCATGAATATAACCATGTCTCCAAACCCACTAAAGCATTGTCTATTTTTGTTTTTTTCTTTCTTGTTTTTCTTCTGAGGATTAATTATTCTTTTGCATGTTGTGTATGTGGTTCAATTCAGTGCAATGCAACTATTATTTCGTAATCACATTAAATTTTAATAAACTCTAATTACTAGTGGTCAGTTTTGTTTAATAAAATTATCTGATTTTTATTTACTTCAATTATTGAGGATGTGTTCCTAAGAAGACGCGAGATGAAAACTCTTGCACAGTACTGAAATGCTAAAATACAAGTGGTGGATGGCAGGCAAGTTGGATCCTTGTCGCATTATCACTGCCAGGGAAATTATTACTATCAGAGAAAGTGAGACACTTTTTTTTTTTTTAAATAAGATACTGTGAGAGAAAATGAAGAAGGTTAAAAAAATGGTATTATTTGATATAAATGTGATTTTCAAAGTTAGTGTAAAAGTAGGTATCTTTAATCATATAGGAGTGTATGATTAAATGAGAATGTTAAAATATTCATATTCCTAATGTGTTCCAATTAAATTATAAAATTTTCTTTGATAAATTATAAAATTTCTTAGACTAATAATAATATATCAAAATTATAATTATAGTTTTATTTGTATACTCGTGCTTTAAATTGAAATTTTGAGTTTTATTTATTAATAATGTCAAAGATTTCTTACATTGTCATGAAAGGGATAAAATCAATCTACACAAATCTTAAGTGAGTATTTCAAAAGTTAATTATGTTATGGCAAGGTTGCACACAAAAAATGTTAGGGTTAATAGAAAGACCAGACCTCCCAAAATATTTGAGTGGGTGTTTTATAAAACCACAAATTAAAAAGTGAAAAAATAACATTCAACAATTTTAAACCAATAAAATCTAAATTGCTGCATGTGATGGAAAGCAAAATAAAATTAAAAACAACTGATAAACCATTTTACAAATTATTATTTCTTTTATATATATATATATATATATATATATATATATATATATATATATATATATATATATATATATATATATATATATAAAGATGTGAGTGTTCTCGCTGTAAGAAAAAGAAAAACGACATCTTTGTGTAACATCTCTTCAAATAAAGAGAAGTACAGTAATGTGTCCAAAATTTTGTGAGTTAAATAATAAGTGTTATTATGTAAATGCTTCTTTACTACTTGATGATGTATTTTTTATTCAATGTATTTTAAATTAGTGTATTCAAGGTTATGTACGGTTTTCACTAGTAAATTGTTCTCATAAATTACAGTTATTTTCATATTTATTTGACAATTACAGTTTTTTTATTTTTTATTTGACGGTTATAAAATACTAGTAACATCACTATAGAAAATCTTGACTTTCGATTTTTTTTAACCATAATAGAGGCAAAAGGTAATCCTCCATTAAATTTATGAAAAATCACACGGAGACGAGTCTGATGAAGAAAAACGTTGCTAGAAAGCAAAAGGTAATCCTCCATTAAATTTATGAAAAATCACACGGAGACGAGTCTGATGAAGGAAAACGCAGCTAGAAAGGTTACCGGATGCGCCGCCATTAGCGATAGTAATGACGAAAGATCTGGCACGTTAGAGAGTGACAACACCAATGAATGCGCCATTGACAACATGGTGGTCGCTTGGTCGAGATGATCACAACTGTGTGGTCACCGGTCAGAATTGGATCTACGAAACGGTGCATAATGACAAAAACGTTTCCTAAAAATCCTTAAACTCTATATACCATAATAAATTTAATGAAATTAGGTTTGGAATTAATCTACCTGTACTAAAGTTGAAATTTTGGGATTAATTTCCCTATACCAAATTTGGAATTGTAGTTTAAAACTCAATAACAAATTACAGATCTTTCAATGGTAATACTCTATTATTTTTATTTATTCTTAATTTAACGATTTGGATAAAATAGAAATAGAATTAGAAATAGAATCACGACACTTGATCTCAAATTCAAACAAATTAAAATTGTGCATATAATAAGTCAATTATAGGAAAATTGCACTGAACAAGTATTCAAACAATAAAACAATTTAAATAACACATAACAATGAAGATAATAAAATTTTTATCATCTTATACAAATTTTAAAAATATTTTAAAATAGGTAAAGAGAAAAATGTAAACCTTAAAACGTCAATGAGAAGGAGAAATACAATGAGAAGGAAAAATACATGAATTTTAATAGAGGACAATAGAGTAATAACAAGCCAAAGTAGGAAGAAAAAAAGAAAAAACTATTTTGTGTTGGAGGAAGAGAAGTAGGGGTATCAATTAGGATCTGGCCTGGCGAGCCGACCCACAAGCCCGCACAAAATATACTAGGCGGGCCTAGAAGTTGAACGTAAATTTGTCACAGTCCGGCCTGCATAAGTCGCAACTCGCACAGACCGTCCCACATAAAAAAAAACTCACACTTGTTTATATTAAATTTTTTTTTATGGACTCTTGTATTAACATTCCAAATTATTGTATAACTACAAAAGACAAGTATTATGTATTTTTTAATATGCTAAAATTTAAAGAATATAATGAAAATGTTGAATTATCAATTTATCATCAAAATCCCCAGAATCTTTATTTAATTTTGTGAAAGTTTTCCCAATTTTAAACATTGAAAGTTTTATCATAAAAATAAAAAAAATTAAAAGACCCGCAGACCTGCGGGTTAAGTGATGTGTGGGACAAACCAGTAATTGCAGCCCATACAAATTGTGAGGGACGGGACAGGCCGGTCCACGATGTGCAAGCCTTTTACGGACCAAACCTAAAGAGGCTGAACCTACCATCTCTAAGAAGAAGTTTACATCAACTAGGAGCCAACAATAACATTGACAGACAAAAAAAAATGAGGTATTAAAGACTGTATAAATTATGGTTCACATAAAATTATAATCTATCAAAACTAGTATATAATGTTTGAATTCGTAATACGGAATAAAATGATAGAGGAGAGAACTGCAGATAAACTCTATTTAATTTAGTTTTGTTCATATGTGGAAATAATGTTAATGGACAAAGATTAATTTGAGATTATTCGATGAAATAGAATCGTAAGACTATGACATGTTAATTTTACTAGTCTAAATTTGATTTTCCCAAGAATAATATATTTTTGAAAAAATGGAAACTAAAATGTTACAGTTCATTTAACTCCATATTTTACTTTCAAACAATAAAAATGATTTTTTTTTTTATTTCATTGCAATACATCATCCCAATATATTTTGATCCGTATTTGTGAATTTGTATGGGAAACAGACTAAAGACACCCTGTGTAACCAACAATCCTAAGATGGATGATGATGAACAGCTAGAGTGGAACATGTTTGGAAAGAGAAATATTCTAAGGATGTTTTTTATAATAAAGAGAACAGAGAAACGTGAAACAAGATATATTTGATTAGAGAAAGTCAATATATAATGAATAAATAATATAATTATTCTAGGGTAATGATATTTCCCAGTTTCTTAGTACCATAGAACCCAGTTTGTGTTTTAGTAGTGGAACTTCACATCCACTCTCTCTCACCAAAAAAAACAGTGTTTATGCTGTCTCAAACATTATTTATTCCTTCCAACTACACCTTTTCATGCTAATATGCTGTTAAGTTTAATTTTTCTTCATAAAAATATGCAATGTATGGGTTAGCATGAAAAGAAGATTTCAGACTTCACAGTTCACAAATCATGCTTCCCCATGCAACATAATATGCTGCATTTAACATGAAAATTTAGCTTTTCATGTGCTTCAATCCTCATAACACAAGTCCCAATCAAAATAGTTCGACATTGAAGCAAATAGAAAACTTTAAATGAATGATATAAATTATTGAGAAAAAGAAAATTAAGACATAATTTGAACAAGGTAGAAAAATATATACGTACAAAAAATAGCTGAAAAATAAAAAATAACATGAAATGCAGTAGAAAACCAAATGAAATGATTTACAAAAACTAAAACGCCGTTGCCGGGGATCGAACCCGGGTCGTCCGCGTGACAGGCGAAAATACTTACCACTATACTACAACGACCTTGTTGATTTGTACTTTGAACACATTTTATTTATCTTGTTGTTTTAAATTTCTCAGGCATTAGATTGTGGTGTCCAAAGAACTTCACTTACCTATTTATATCTTTACGATGTTAAAATTATTAATAATTAATTATCTTCAATCTTCTTATTCTCAACTTATCTGAAATTGAAACTCTCGTTAATTTTTTATAAACCAAAAATAATAGCCAGTTAAATAAACTGTTTTTCACTAAGTTATACTAGACTTTGAACAGTGACATTGCAACTAAGGCCAAGTTATTTAACCAAGAACCTTCCCCCTTTAACCTTTTTTTTTTTTTTCATACATCCTATTTCCTCAAGAATTGAACCTGCCCTCAAGTTCAAGGAAGTCGCAGGTTTTCGACGAAAAACTGTCGAAAAATTTAACTAATTTTTTGGCTACATGTCATCTAATGATGTTGGAAGTATAATATATAGGTATTTGGTGTTGCTATTTAATTAAATTTGAACTTTGATAATATGCAATTTATTTTAGAAAATATAAATTACTGAAGTAAAACTCTAAATTTAATTAAAAAATAATATAAATTGTACCTGTTAATTATGGTACGGTATGTAAGTTTTGTCTTAAGGTTTAAATCTTAAACATAAACTCCAAAGAGTAGCAAAGAGAAGAGATTGTATTGCCTATGTATGATTCTTCAAACTGATTAGAAGTGATAAGATTTTATTTGTAATAATGTACTTGAACGCAAAATTTAAGATGTGACAGTATAGTGAAGATGAGATGAATCCATTGATCCTAGAACATAAAGTAATTTTGTACTAAAAAGAGTATTAATAGCAGCTGTTAATGTTTTTTTCTTTCTACCGTCTTTATCTTCCTTTTCTTTGTAATTTAATCATAACATACTCATTTGTTTAATTTGTGTATAAAAAAACTTGTTTAGTATAAACGTTAAGACTCATTTGGTCATTTGTTATATAAATTCGTCTAATCTATATCATTATATCCATCTAAACTATCTACAGATAGATTTGTCTAAATTATATTATTAAGTTTATTTAATCAATATATATATGAACATGCTTATCAAAATATACATCGTTAAATTTGTCTAATATGAAAATGAACATAATCATTTAAAGTATAATTACAGACTCATTAAATAATATTAAAATTATAAATAATAAATATATATATATATATATATATATATATTATATAAAAGTCCAGTAAAAATATTGAAATTAAATAAAACTGTAATAGTTATTAAAGTTTAAAATATCAAAATTTAAATATATATAAAATATAGAACATTAGTAAAAATAGTTAAATATACTTTTAACAGTGAAAAAATAATAATAGATAAAATAAAATTGTAACTAATAAAATATTATATGATATATAAAATTATAATAAAAATAGTGAACAATGTATAGTAATATTAATTAAAATTGTAATACTACTAATACTGATATTAATAAAAAAATATATTGATAGTAATAGTAATAATAATATTGTATGGATAGACTTATCAAATAATATTAAAATTATACATAATTAAAATATATCTATTTTATAAAGTTGTAAGAAAAATATTAAAATTAAATAGAATGTAAAAGTCGTTGAAATTTAAAACATTGAAATGAAATATATATATATATATATATATATATATATATATATATATATATATATATATAATAGAATAAAGATGGCTAATTTTATTTTAATATTGAAAAAAAATTAAATTAAAAATAATACAAATTATATATACTATATAAAATTATAATAAAAACGGTGAACAATATATAGGAATACTAAATAAAATAGTAATATTACGGAAAATCATAATAATTTAAAAATACTACTAATAATAATAGCAATACTAATTTCAATAATAATAATAATAATAGATATTAATAAACTTGTATAATTTGTGTATAGAGGAATTCCTTTAGTGTGTGTTGTAAGACTTTTTTAATCAGTTAATGGATAGATTCGTTTAATATATATTAATAGACTCGTCTAATATGTGTATAAATATATTCTTTTAAGATTCACCTATTCAGTGTATGAATAAACTTGTGTATTATATATTGCAAAACTCGTATAATCAGTAAATGAACATACTTTATAATTTGTATTGAGAGAAATGTTTAACTTGTATATAAACAAACTTATTTAATATGTACCGTAAGACTCATTTAGTTAGTCATTGTACATACTCGTCTAATGTACAATGATATACAAGTTTAAGATGTGTTTGGACAAAAAAATATATTGTTAAACTCATTTAATAATGCATGGACATATTTATCAAAATATATATTGTTAGAGTCATCTGATTAGTTCAATTAGTGAACGAACATAGTTGTCAAATGCATATTGATAAACTCATCAAATAATATTAAAATGATAAATAGTAAAAATATATCTATTATATAAAATTGTAGTAAAAGTATTGAAATTAAATAAAAATGTAATAGCTATTAAAATCGGAAATAATTAAATTAAAAATACATCTTTAGTATAAAATAGTAAAAATAATAAATTGTATTTTTAATATTAAAAAAATAGATAAAATAAAATTATAAATAATAAAAAATATTGAAAATATTTTTTTTTATTTCGCCCGTAAAACTCATTTATCAATTAATAGTGAAACAATAATGTATTAAATAGTACAACTCAAATGTTATCATGAAACATATCAAAACATTATATAAACTTGACAAAATTTAGTTTAAAGGATTAAATTAACTCATTTATAAAGTTGAGAGACTAAATTAGACAAAAATTTCAAAAAAAAAACTAATTTTAATTTTTATTTAAAGTTAAGAGGCTAAAATCATATTTAACCTATAATTCTAACAAATAATACTTATTTGTTGTACAATGTTTTTTTTTTTGTTGGCTATTTTATTTTTTTGTAGAAATATTACTTAACTAATATTTAAAAGCCAAGTTTGAATGTAGGAATGAGTATACATGTTATTCGATAAGATGTAAATAAGACAACAATTTTATATTTATTGAATATAAGGATGAAAATAAATTTTGTGCTTCTAGAATAAATATATAATTTTACTCCAAAAATGAAAGTAGGCAGTTCAACCCGTCTGATCCATTATCATCTTAATACATTTGCGGTATAATATAAATAGCTTGATAAAAAAGAATGTTACTGTAGCTACACCATTTTTCAGTAGTGTAAAGTTACTTAAAATTATAAAAAACAACAACATAATAATATAATTTTAAAATTGTATGCTTAGTTAAAAAAAAAAAACAAAAAAACTTAAACCTGGGAGATGACGAACATCCATATAATAATTTCAAAGAAAGTGAATTTTTAATTTGAATATGATTTCAAAACGTTGTTTACATTAATTTGGAATCTCATGTCATCTAACTCTCCGATATTATTAGTGACGAGAACGTAACTTGAAAAAATAGAGACAAGAGCGTATCCACTCATACGATGAAAATTGCAATAATAAATGCTTTACAAATTTGAAGTGGAGTGCGGTTAATATCAAACTCTGATATTTTGAATTGACCACCATTTATAGTCCTCGTGAGACCTTCTGGGTAAGCATAAATAAATACTTAAACGATTGTGGAGATATTTTCTTTTTCTTTTTTTTATTAAGTAATTCGGTGTTGCTTTTTTCGTAAGAGAGACTAATAATAATAATAGGGTTAACTTAAGAGTTATTATAATAATTTATAATCCGTGAAAAATGGTAGGCAGGGGCAGAGGGAACAAGAAAGTTGTTGGAAAGTGGGACCCACGTGTTTGTTTTGTCGAGTTGTGACATTACTTGTGTTGGTTTGAACCACTCCTTGTGAAATTTTGAATTTGTGAATTGTGATGTGAGAGGTACCTCACAACCATCATGCACCTGTCTCTTTCACACTCATTACGTGTCTCTTTCTCACACCATTCATTCTTTCTAAATATCTTCAGACACCCACTTCTTCATTCCATCTACTCCATACTTAATGCATTATTACATTATTAGGGTATGCTTCTCCACCACCACTATTTCTTCTATACATTTCATGGATTTATAACACTATGTTTCTTCATTCATCAACTAGATAATGCCTAATAATAATAATAATAATAATAATAATAATAATAACAATAATAATAATAATGATAATATCAATAATTCAGTAAAATAATAATGTAAATAAAGTTTACTGATAAATTGGATAAATCAAATCAAATCAATAACCTAAATAAAATGTTAGGAGATCCAAACAAGAGTATTAAGGTTTTTATTCTTGCCTTCCTTTCTCTTTGCATAATTTAATATTAACACAAAATAACACGTAGAAAAACTAAGTAATACATTTAACAAAAGTATTCACACTTTATTCAAAAAATATAAACTTTTTACTACTTAATAACAAAATATATTAAGAGTTGAATTAAAATATTCACATTTATCATTGAAAGTTAGTCAAAACTGATAGTATTATTATTCTGTGACTTTGAGCTATATTTATAGTGAAAAACAACAACTGTTTTTTTTTACCGACAAAAGAAAATAATAACTCTCTTGACCATACAAAAAAAATGTACGTTTTTAAATTATGTAAAAGGATAAAAAAAATATGTTAACTTTAGTTACATTACAGTATTGTGGAATTCAATTTTGAATTTATTTTAAAATTTTTGTAATCAACTAACTTTAATCTCAAATTCTGGTTTAGAGAGATAATTTTAATTATAGTTTTCGATGCTTAGACTTTGTTTGATTGGGTGGCTGCTCGATGATTTTTTTTTGGAGGGGTACAAATAGTAAAGAGACTTAGGTGCCTATTAGTTTTGACCATTCCAAGTATGGGTGTGAAAACGGTGGGCCCGAACCATTTTAATCCGACATGTGTATGATCTCTTAAAAATGGGTTAGACTGGACTCATCCGTCACAAATAAATAAATTAAAAATTATAATCCGTTTCGTCTTAAGATAGACTGCCGATTTAACGAATTAATCCAACATTTATTTTTATAAATTTTTGACATCTGTAATTCCACATATTTAAATAAGAGAAAACAAAAAGTTAAACCTTTGTACAAATAATTACCCTAATTCATTTGCATCTTGTTTTCTAATTAACATATTAACACAAATTTATATATATATATATATATATATATATATATATATATATTTATTTTTTTCTTTCTTGTTTACATATACTTTATATGCAATTAAAGAAGTGCTGAAATTTGTATTTTTTTTTCCTAATTTCTGTTGTATAAAATAATTAAAAATTTAATTTAATTTTTTATTTTCCTTTTCGTCTTGTATAATCACTAACATAAAAAAGGCCTTTAACGTCACTCCAATAACGTCTGTCTAAAAAAAGCCCAACGTTAAAAATGAGCGGTGGCATTTTTGTAAATAATGAGACATTTTTAACGTCTGACGTGGAGCGGGCAGACGTTACTTAACGTCTGTTCAAAAATACCCCGACGTCACTCAAAAAAGGACGTCGGCCCCCAGCTCGAC
>Ga0214542_1000558_pt1 | contig 68429 bp, 26 predicted proteins | sample CNSS1metaG_FD_160096 | JGI IMG/M metagenome (GOLD analysis project Ga0214542, IMG submission 160096) | Root nodule microbial communities from cowpea collected in UCLA plant growth center, Los Angeles, California, USA - CNSS1 | ecosystem: Host-associated > Plants > Roots > Nodule | place: USA...
TTATATATATATATATATATATATATATATATATATATATATATATATATATATATTATTCTTTCTATGGTTGGTTAATTTCATTTGTTAGCTTTTTTTCTATATATCTTTAATTCTGAAACAAGATTATGAAAACTTGAATCACCGAATTTTACTTGTTCGTAGTATTAGGTTGACCTGTTATGTTATTGACGGTGTCTTAAGGTAGTTGTTCATGCAGAAACATTAATAAAATATTATGAGACTTAAATCTTATTATACCTCAACCTTGGAATCTCTTGGATGGGTACTCTTCGGCTTTTATTCGAATTATCTTTACATCTTCTTGTCGGGTAGAACAATTTGGAGGTTACCTGTAGAAAGGACTCCAACGATCAAGTCCACAAATGCTCTTAAAGTCAAATCTCAGTTTTCGATATTAATGAATTGCGTACCTTTAATTGTTAGGGGTCCACCTATTTTGATAGAGCATTAATTATGTTTTACTGTGCTTAGAGGTTGGGTCCTTATTGGGCTTATATGGGCCCAGGCTTCATATTTGACTCGAGGTTTCAACTTGTTATATCCTAAGTTTGGGATATAATATAGAGCCAACTTCTTCATATTTGTCATATAGAGCATTAATTATTAGCGATATAAGTAAGTGGTTAGGTCTAAGTGTTTTGCCTTAGCGGCTAAGACCGAGTACTAAGTTCGTGCCAATCTTATCCGCCTTATAGTATTGTAGTTAAGTATAAAAAGGTTGTAATACAGACTTCAATAGACACTACATTCACAATACACAGTTTACATTCTGCATAATTTATAGTTTTCTTAAAGTAGTTTGCTCTTTCTCAAGTTCTTTATCTCCTTGACTACAAAGTGAGCTTGGTGGTGAAATTCTTGGGAGCTGGAAACTATTTTACACTTGTAGTAATTCAATTTTTGGTTTGATTTCTATTCCATTTCTTAATCAGTTTAATGCAAGTTTTACTGATTCAGTCATCCATTTCTTTGTTTTCTCGAACAAACCAATGCTAGAATTTAGGTTGAATTGAGTAATTCTTGTTCTTGCTTCAACACTGGTTTTTATTATGGAATCCCTTTAGAAACTAGAGAATGCAAAGTCACCAAAGTAGAATCAAAGTGACAACAAATTTAGCCTTGGTTCTAAGAATGAGAATTAACCATTTCTACTCAAATTTGGTGTTTAACTTAGTTCGCGAGTTCACATTCTCTATGTTACATGTTTGTGTGCTATGATTTTTGGTGTTAATCAAATTCTACATGTTTCATTCAGTGTATTCACTTTGTTTTGATATTTGCAACTCAAGTTTTGTCTTAGCTTTCGTGTACAGGTGGAAAAACCAAATAAAACGGTACTTAGAAAGTTATGTTCGTTAGGTTCGGTATTCTCGTTATCTTAGGTTAGATCAGTTTAGGAATTCATGGTCTATTGGTTATATAAAACTTGTTTTTATGTTCAATTTGACATTCGCACCACACATTCACTAATTGGAATCGAAACATACACACCATTGTTCTCAAGTGCACATTCAATGTTTTACATATTCTTAGTTTGTTCGTGATTCACTATTCAGAGTGTGTAGATTGATTTTTGTTCCATTCTTGTGTTGATTTTAGCATTCGAAATCTACAAGAAGCATTTGCATTGCAATTTAGCATGATTAGTTCATTAATGCATAATTATGAACATTGTTATCATTGTAATAGAGACAATTTCACAACCACTTTCCATTTATATAATTATGCATTGTTTTAGTTACTCTAAGTTCAAGTTAGGTTCCTTAATTAGCATCTGCACATACATTTCAAATCTTTATATACCATTTACATGCATTACTAGAAAAATGACAAATAATAATTGATATGGGTGACTGGAAATAGTAATTATTATTAGTGTCTGAAATAGTGTTCCTAAATGAGTAACTGATATTTCAGTCATAAAATAATAGTCACAATGTATGGACTTCATGTATATCTCCATCTTGTTTATCTAATAAGGAAACTTCTAAGAACACAAGAGGCCTAAAAACGAAAACTCCTTTAGTGATGAGATGTGGTTCCATATTGGATATTTTCTTTTATTCATGATAAGACGTTTAACCCTTTAGAGGTTGAGCTCTAATACCCAATTTGAAAAATAGACATAATACAAGAAGGAAAGTTAAGTTGTGTTTTAAAAACATTTTGCACCTTTTATTTTAAGTATCATATGATTGTTAACATTAGATGCTAGAAACTCCATAAGACAAGTCTGAGACAAAATATGTTTAAATGATAACAAAAAAAATGATGAAACAAGCATATATAAGTAAATATAATGTTGCAAATAAGCTTAGCATTGTTAGAACAATAACTTAGATAAAGCCCTAAACATAGAAAGGGTTAGTCAAGTGATAAACTTCATTAAAGAAATGAACATGATTGTAAGACAACCTAAGAATGTGTGCATTATCTGCTTGTAAATGCTTGTATGTATATGTTTTGTTCAATGAGTTTAAGCCAAGCACAACTCAACAAAGAACATGTTAATGCTTAGTGAAAGAAGCAAACATATGAAAAGGCAAGGATCAAGTTCAGTTGAAAGCATTGGGTAGACGAGTTGAAGGTTGGATCAAACAACCAAGCCATCAGACGACTCAGGTTCTACACAAGTGTCACACTAATAGAGTGAAGTTGAATACATTAGACAACTCAAGACAACTTGTCAGAATATCAGGACCAACTATTTCAAATAGTGCAAGAGCAAAATGAAGTTTCAGACGACTACATTGACAAGACGAGTCAACCTAGAGTAGTAAAACACTAGACTTCTACAAAGGAATATTCAAAGAAGCACCAGAAAAATCAAGGAAAACAAGTAGAAAAGTAGATAAAAGGATTTAGAAGTGTTGGAACAGGTCAAGAATGTATTAGATGAGTCAATGCAAAAGGCACACAAATGATACTAGATGGGTATCTATCAGACAAGTTAATGACATGTTCGACGAGTCAACACTAGCATGCAAAGACATTACACAAACATTTCTCAGACAAGTTAATGTGACGTAAGACAAGTCCAATGCTAGCACACAAAGACAGTAGATGAGTATCTATGTCAAATGAATCAAAGTAAACTCAATGAGTTGAATGTCGAATATACTTATTTATTAGATGAGTATTCATCAAACGAGTCAAAGTCAATTAATGAAGCATACCACTGAAACACCGTTTTGACGAGACTTGTATTAGATAACCTAATTGGAAGAATGACTAGACGAGTCGAAAGTCAAAGCACTTAACTAGAATCAAATTGATCAAACAAGTCAAGTTCATAATGGCACAAAGGCATTATATCTAATCATAAGGTGATCAAGATCATTGGCAAAGTTATCAAAATAAATCTAATTGTTGAAGATTGATGATCAAAATGATAAAGAAAATTGTTCAACAAGTCTCAACATTATTTGAAGATATTTTGTGTGAAGACAGAGTAAGTAACAAAGGATAATTGAAGAAGATATATTTGAAAAATATATATCTAGGATGCTAATCATATATCACATTATCTAGAAAAGGAAGTAGTTCAAATTCCTCTCTGATTGATTACTCTAAAATATTGTCGTATGAATATCAACAAATCATGAGATAGGAAATAGACTCTGCATATTGAAGATGACAAGATAATATCCAGATGATTGAAGCCCCAACACCATAGTATTTGAAATTCAAATAGTTGAAAGGCTAAACAAGGAAAGAGTTGATAATTCACAAGAAGCAATACACTCTAATTGATTATCAAAAACTTCCAAAGTAAAGAATGACAGAGAATATTTGAAGATATCAGAAGATATGAAGTACAAAAACATATTGAAAATCATTCTTGAAGAGAAAAGACAAAATAGAAAAGAGAGAAACATTATAAAATTATACTGTCACATCTATCTTTGTTATAGAGTGATATTAGGTTGAATGAAATTTTTGTAAATCCTTCACTGTGAAATTGAACCATGCGAGCTTTATTGTGACACTCTTATGTGAGAGATTATTTATCTTTATTGTAATTGAAAGTTCTCGATCTCAGGGGGAGATTGAGACGTGATATCTAGAGAGCTTGGTACTCATTGTAACCTAGAGAGGTTTGTACTCATGATACCTAAAGATGTTAAACTCGTTGTAACCTGAAAAGGTTCATACTCGTGTTAGTCAAAGATGTTGATTATGAATTTCTTAAGCAGGTAGTTTAAGAGACTGAATGTAGCCTCAAGTGGTGGTGAACCAGTACAAATCCTTGTGTGCATTATTCTCTTACTTACTATTTACGTTATGTGAATTTGTTATAATATGTCAAAAAAAAGCGTAAAATGTCTACAGGCTATATTTAAACGCCCCCTTTTAGAGCCACTTTACACTAATAATGTATAATCAGACGATATGTTTATACTAATAAGACAAACTAACAATGATTTTCAAAATTTGTATAATCAGACAATATGTGTATACTAGTAAGACACATATCTTCTTGGTGACATGCTTTTTTGTAAGGATGACAACATAGGCTGACCTACCCTTATAAGTATGCATGCGACTCGTTTAAGAATTTTAATAACTTTATTTTTTTTAATTAAATTATTAGAATTAATAACTTTTATAAGGTCATTTATTAAAATAAGTAATATTCATAATTTTATAAGTTATCATTTTTAAGTACAAGCATATTTATAATAAAGATGGTTTTGAAGTGACACAATAGAAGGAACGTGAACGAGGAAGCTACTTTTGGATGAAATAGGGCGAATGAACAAACTGCTCTTGGATGGATTGGAGAAAAAATGCAAATGAACAAGTTGCTTAGAAGAAACACTTACCACATGTTGTGTTGTTGGATGTTAGAAATTTAAGTCAATGCTAGCTAGCCCAAAGTTGACTCGTTGATCGAGGTTGTACTTGACCAAATAGAACAGTTAAATGTAATACTCAGTAGTTAAACCAAGTCTCTCACTGACCAATCTTTCATTCAAAGCCCTCCAGATTGCAATTCAACACAAAGGGGAGGGGGGTTGGCAGATTCAAATGCTTACAACAGATTAAATGAAATGCAATGGTGATTAAAATGTACTGACTTCCTTGATTCAAATACAGTTTCACTTATCGTAGGCCACCAAATTAACACCTCTGTCTGCTCTCAATCCACTAGACAATAACCCACTAAGCGAAAGTTAAAATCCAGTTTCATTATGCAATTAAGCAATGCATACATTTGTGAATTCGTGATAGCCAAGCTACATACATTAAGCATGAGCATAGTCTAGCCCAAACATTTGCAATTAATCTGCAAATTAAGCATAAACAGATGAACCACATACATTCCACGAATTCAAGATAAGGACATGGTAGATTTCACAAAGCAAGCACAACCTCAAAGCTTCATTGCATTTTTCATCAAGGAGTAAATACACGAATTTACCAAGCCATGGAAATGGAGATGCACAAAATATAACATTAAAACCTAACTTGGGTCTTATTGAAACGCAAATTCAAAAGCAAATGAGAACGCTAAAAACCAAAAACCCCATACATGAGTGTTCTTCCAAGTCAATACAATCCACAAAACGAAATGCCCAAGCTAGCAAATGAGTTGAAAACGTAAAATCCACATTGGGTGTCAATGGTGCATAAAAACGCTAAAAACAAAAATGGAAGAGGCACCTCCATGGGTCACCAACCTAGCTCAAGAACGTGAAAATGGAGAATGGGGGAGAAGATGGTGGCTGCCCATGACAAAGATAACATAAAACTCGTGGTTACATCACCACATTTATACATATTTACAAAACTGTCCTTTTGTCACTCATAAATACAAAAGTGCCACTATGGACTAAAAATGGGGACCTAATGAGGTGGACAAGTTAAATGACATAACACATATGTGACAATGATGTGGAAATTGTCTCTTCATCTTAAGATTAATGTCTAAAAATACCTAAAAATAATTAAAAACAAATATTATACCAATTAATCTTTTCATAAAGTAATTATGAGTAACTTTTCTATATTAGATAGAATATTCTTAATAACAAATTAATAATATACATTTGGTTCTCTAGTATTTCAAAACTTAATAATTTTAAAATTAATCTTAATATATTAACAAAAACATGTTGATGTGTTATATTAATAATATATATATATACATATATATATATATATATATATATATATATATATATATATATATGAATAAGTAACTAATATTATGGTTATTATTACATTATTAATAATGGACATTTCGATGTTTTTCTCTCGCTAATAATTAGATAATATATTAATGTTTAATTACAATCACACAATTTTAAAAAATTGAACAATCAAATGCGTAAATATTTTTGTGTTATTGAAAACAATATTTCATATTCACAAAACTATAAGGATTAAGACTAGATAAGTATATATTATAAAATTTGATGTATATGTTTTTCATGAAAATAGTTTATTCATCTTTTAAGGTTCTATATGTTATAAAACATTCTTATCAAGATATTAAATACATATTTTGTTATGTTTTTACTAGTTAATGATGTTTTCTTTAGGATTTATTTTAGTTAATTAACTTATATTAGAGTAGATTCCTTTATTTTGTTAATTTCACTTTTATTTTAGAATTAGCGTTAATAGGACAGTTTTAGCAATTTTTTTTAGGATTGTTTAAGTTGTTATTAGATTTTAGCCTAGCAATTATAGGACTTTGGACTTTAGTTTAGTTAACTAGTCTAGGCAATCTAGTATTAGTAGGAGTTTAAGCTCTAGCTAGATAGATTTCTTGAGTTATATATTAGTAATATTGTTGTTAGTATTAGTTTCCTTTAATTAGAACCATAGCTAGAAAATATAGATTGTTTTGGATTAATTATAATAGTAGAACTAGAGCTATTTCAGACTTTTTTTTAGTTAGAAGTAGATTAGTTTGCTAGCTTGGTTTAGGGGTTTTTCGTTAGTTTGTATAGCTAACTTGTGTAACTTGATTTAGTGCAACAAAATTAAACCAATGATAGCTAAAAGAAGTTTATTGAGGGTTGATCAAGAGCAAAGAACGAGAAAAACAACAGTTACGAAGCAATTCTACACCAGTTTTGAACCAAATTTTGAAATGTTGACTTTTAGTTGACTTTTTCCAGTTTAACTCTTAACCTTGTACCAGCTGTGGAAGACTTTAAGGGACATAAAAAGACACTTGCTAGGAGTTGGGAAACCTTGGAAAGAGGGCTGGAAGCCGATTAAATCAAGCATCTCATTTTATAATTCCTTAATTACTTACCTTAGTTGGTTTAGCTAGTTTAAGTAGATTGGATGATGTAGTTTAGTGATTAGGCTTAATTACAGTATAATACTAGTTTTATTTTAGATATTGTAGGAGTAGTTAGTTCTATTCTTAGATAAGTTAGAATTAGTTTAAAGTAGCTTAGTTTAGAATAAAGTTGAGTAAGGTATAGGTTAATACATGCAATCCAGTGGTTTAATGTTGATTAAAGGAAGAGTACGTAATCAAAATTACAGCAAATGCACAATCTGAAAAAGTGTTTGAAGGCTATCATATCATGCGACGTGTTGAAGGCTAAATTAACCATTGAGTGCTCTAAAACACTGCCAACTGGATCAACGTTAACTAAGCTTAGTCTAAGAGAAAGTCTAGTTTAACTTTAGTTGAGAATTTTTAATTTTTCTGTTTTGAGAAGGAGACCAGTTAATTCCAAGATTTGTAGACTTCATTTGCTATCATTCTTCAATATACTGTTCTTTTCTATTTTCACCATTCAATTATTTCTCTACTCATTGATCAACTTCAGTTCTGTACCATTTCTACTATGTGTTCATGTTGTTTTTGTATTTTACACTCAAGTTCTACTTAAAGTTTTGAATTGACCAGAATTTCTTCAATAATCTACTAGGTTTGGGTTATGGATTCATGCCTATAACCTAGTGCGTCCAAAAAGCCAAAATGTACCAATGTTTCACTTACAAGCGTAGCCATAGGAAGCAATTATGTGTTAAACACAAATTTAAGAGTTCTTGACTACACACATTTGTGATTTTGGATTCATGCATGATATTCGTTTGCTGTGAGTTTTATACACTTTGTTTTAGTTAGATTGAATGTTCTGAACACGTTGCATCTTTTAATTTTTGAATTAAACTCAAAAAACTCAAAAATGCACTTTGACTGTTAAGTTCGTTAAACTTCATTTTTCGCGATAGAAGCTAGGTTCTATAAAATTGTGATTTTCATTTCTACTTGTTCTTTTCGTTTAATTTCATTTCCTATAATCAACTAATGTTAAAATGAACCATTCTACATCATTAATTCATCGAATGATCCATTGTATAAGCTAGTTCAGCCCTAGTCCTGCACTTTCACATGCTCATGAACATTGTTTCTTTATAATTGTTGGATTTTCTAGTTTTAATTGCGTTTTTCAGTTTCTATAGGTTTTGTTCAGTTATAAACACATATCTTTGTTGTTTTAATCATTTAAAACATGTTCCATACATATGCATCGTAAAAATATCATTTCACTTTTGTTTTTCGTGGACAATGTCAAGTTATTAGGGGACTCAAACTTTATTTTGCTATAACCTTTGGGCTCTTCGGATGGATACTTCAATGTCTTGTTCATGATGCTTTCATCACCGGATACTTGATGGAGTATGGGGAGGTTACTTGCAAAAAAGACTCCAACGATCAAGTCAACAAAAGTTTTCAAAGTCAAATTCCATATTATGCAATAATAAATTATAGTAGCTTTAATTAGTGGGATCTACATTTATTTATAAAAGATTAATCACTTGTAATTCCCTTACTAGGTTTACTTATGGGTTGGGCTTTGACTACGATCAAGTGCCTATGACCCAATCTTTATTGGGTTCAACCGGGCTTAATTGGTCTCGCGCTTTAGGTTTAATAGTCTTTTAAAAAGCTTAATTAAGACTTTGACTTATTTTTGCTTAAGTTAGAGTTGGTTTGACAACGTATTGACATAACAAACTTTGTTGTCTACATATATGGGATTATTGTCCATCTCCTCTTTAACTGACAAGGCCAAGTAGTTAAACATTTTTGTCGCTATATGATGTAGCTAGCGCTCAGGCGCCATATTATTTGCTATGCCATCCAACCATGATGTCTATAGTATATTGGATTTAGTGACCATTTAGGTTAGCGGTCATTTTGGGCTAGCGAATCTTTGAGTTGACGATCATTTTAGGTTATCGATTTGGTAGAATAGGGGCCAATCTGACTCTTATAGTACAACTTTCATTGAAACATTTCATCAAATACATAGTGAAAACTAGGGTTTGATGATCATTTCATCAAATAGTTTGCTTAATCCTGTTTTTCAGTGTTTGTTAATTGATTTAAAGTGTTAGCTTGTATACAATAGTGTCCGGATTTTAGTATTTGTAGTTAGTTAAATTTCCTCACCACACTTCATGTACAGGCATTTGCATCTCCAATTTGTTGTGTCCAAGGATCGATACCTAGCTTAACCCTATTCTACATTTTTGGAGAAATTGGATTTCTGACTAGAGTCTTATGAGACTAAAAGACTTTTATCACATTAAGTAAAATCTGATCCATGGTTATTTCAACCTTATAACATATATGCCGAGATAAATATACATTCAGACTTTATGAAGAGAAAGTGGAGTATGTTAAGTATCATATTAAATTGAGTTTATAAAGCAGAAGATCAGTTTCAACACGTAAATAAAAAGATGTTTCCCATGCTTATATTGCAAATCTGAATCAGACGATAGAGACCTGGGTAAAATTAAGACATGCATGCGCAATACATAATTTAACAATGAAAAAGAATTGAGACCACTATAAGACTATAACTACGTCCACTCCGCAATAGTTTTATTCTTACCAATAACTTTGTCCCATCTATTACAACAAATGCATTTAGATGCTCATATAACAATAGTACAAGCCCTATTTTGATCTGTGATTACACATACTCGTGTATAAAATAGGCAATGTATATTGATTTATTTCAAATTTACAGTTGTGTAATAATCTACAAACTTAGCAAAAATACACACATAATAATAAGTTAAACAAGCTTTGTGATATGTGACTGCTGCATTAGACTGCATAATGCAGTTATTTCTTTTAACTGTGGCACCTAGGTTTCTTATTTCCATTGAGTGATCTTGACATGAAAATGCATTCTTCTGGGATACTTCCACCACCTACAGTGATGATGGACTTTACTTTATATAATATACAGACTCCAAGTTACTTGCACTGTTGAGGTTTTCTAAGATGTTGAGAAGACAAGCACTTAGTTTACAGAGCCACATTTCTGTCTAATTTCTCCCATTATTCCTGTGAGAACTCCTGCATTACTAAGCCTCACCATGGATTGGGCAAAATCATTGTAGAAGGAGAAACGGTTGTTGCTGTAATAATAAACCATAGCAGCAGTTCTTCGATCCCTAGTTAGTGCTTGGTCAGACTGTAGAAGGCCTGTGTTGTATATGAGATTTCTATAGTACTCATTGTCGAACGTGGAGGAGCTTGTAGCATCAAGAGGTGCTAGATTGCTGTTTGAAATGTCTTCATTTGGGCACATGCTTTGCAACCTTGTGAGAAGTGAAGAGTCAAGCACGGGATCAGGTCTGCCAGAGCCTTGATAGTCAAAAAGTCTCCCTTTGAAGGTGAAGCATTGAGCAAAACCAATTGTATGTCCTCCTGATTATGGAAATAAACACACCAAGCTATATTTTCGTGGAGAAAACCTTCCACCATAAAATGTATTAAATATCTTTTCGGTTCGTAAATTTAAATACGAAATTAAAATTCGTCTTTGTTCCAAATTTTAATATATTTTGGTCTCCAAACCTTAAAAGTGAATAGATGTTAACTTGTTTTTACGTGACAAATTGTGTTTTAAGTTAACATTTGAGTTGGAACATATCAAATAGTGTAAACATGTCAAATGTCAACTTAAAACACCACTTACCACGTAAAAAAAGTTAATGACATTAGATTAAAATAATTATGTTTATTCATTTTTAAAATTTGGAAACCAAAATATTTCAAAATTAAAAATAAGAATGAATTTTAATTTTACACATAAGTTTAGGAGTTTAGAACATATTTAGTCCATCGTATAAGATGGCAATGAACAACTAGTGTTATTCTCAACGGTGTTAAAGAAAAAGGAGAAAAGTGTATGAACCTGAAAGGGCTACAACATCCCTCAAGTCAAGACCCTTGGAGTAAAACTTAGCAGTGATATTTTCAAGAGACTCAATTGGTGAGGGAATTTGTTGCTCAGCAGCCTCCTTACTGGTTGTTGTTGCATCTCTTCGGCCTAATCCAACAGGCCAAGAAGGTCCTCCAACCTAAGACAATAGGGGAAGAAAAACAGCAACAAGTTAATTACATCAAATATGTTGTCTGGTTAAGAATGTTTTGTCCAATAAGATGAAAAAAGTGAGTTTTACCATATCAATAGCTTCCCTGGCTGCTAATGCTAATATATCAGCGCAGGAGACTGTGTATGGACACAGTCTTTCAACATGTTGTTTTATGTCATCAATGACTTCGAACCCCCGAAGTGAATTGTGATTAGGAAGAGCATTCTTTTCACCAGTGAAATATGGTGTATCATCAAGAAGCACCGAAGCATCACAACCCTTTCATAAGCAATTCAACTTAATCACAACCTCGTAACTGTTATACTATTAAAACTATATAAATTATTTATATCATCATTTAATTTAAATATGATCTTGGCTATGTATTTTTATTGTGTAGTTAAAATCAGTGTACGTGAATGCAGAGGTGTGTTCAAACACGTGTGCATACATTTTTTTTACACAATGAAAAAAAAAAGTTTAAATAAGTTTATTATATACTATAACGAAAACAGATAGATTTGTGTTCACATTTACTTAGTAAAAAAATAATAACCATTTCATATTGTTTGAAACTGTTTTGAGTGTTTAGCGAAAATCCACATAAAAATTTGTATGAAGCTCATTGTTTACAAACTTTCATTAAACAATATTCAAAAAGTCAAATTTCACAAAAATAACGAAGACGACACATTCATCTCCACGTCACAAATACATGCCCGAAATACTGTGATGATGAAAAAACTGTGACAAAGACTTCACCAAAATAAAAATCTAAACATGTTAAGAATTAGAAAAAAAAAAAATCTATATAGATATGTGATCCATCGTATTTATAGAGTATGTATAAACTTCAGGTACCCATAAGGAAAATTACGGAAGTGTAAACCTAGCCAGTGTGATCTTAAAACAAATACGAAGTGGGTAGGTAGAAACTGCAAGTGCTTTAGTAGTGGAATATCTTTTGTGGATGAGGACCAATTATAACACAAATTCAACAAGAATATTTCTAGTTTCAATCATTTAGCAGCATGCTTCTACTCTAACATCAAACTTAAAACTATCTACGAATCTTCCTAAGCAACACTAATAATTATTAATTATAAGTATGATGCACTATCTTAAAAATGGATTTTAAGCTTATTTTTACTTTACAAATTAGACGAAGTTTGTATATTATAAATTGACGTTATTCTTAATTGATTATGTAGAACTTTCTGACACAGTATGATTTCAAGTTTGATAGAAAGAACATATAAAGCCATGCTAAGTACGTATGTGTTAACTTGAAAGTGTAAGAAAGAAAAGCAATGAGAAAATCGTAAAGCACAAAAGTATTTACATTTACTATGCAATCGTGAAAGTGTAACCGAAGAAGGGACGCGGCCATTCTGCTGTCACCTTTCAAGGCTGACCAAACACCATATCTAACAATCATGAGCAAATTAGGGCACGAGCTGTCGTAGAAATTGATGTCAAGCTGGTTTCTACCATAGGGAAGCATATGAACAAGTGGAACCAAGGTAACAAGGAAAAACAAGAATGTTACGACAACTCTACAAGTCATGGCTTGATGTTTTCTAGGTAACAAGGACTCCACAACTTATATTTCTTGTGACATTCATGTGGTGAGGTTCGGGTTATTTATATCCAAATGAAAACATAATTAAAGGACAAAATAGAAGAGTATTTTTTTTTTCTTGGAATTGTTATTTAACTAGTATGAGTCAGAATTATTCCAAATTTCTTTAGTTGACGTCAAAGCCATAGTCCATAGGAAATGGATAAATTATGAATGTGCATGCACGATGGAATGTCTGGTAGAGTTCATTGGTACAATGAAGAAGTGGCACTGCCATTACTGCTAGTACTAACTTTCTAATAGTCACGCGCCGTCAAAAGTTCTAGCAAGCATCGTCCACGGGCACAACGTAGAAAAAGAGCCATTTTCCTATTCTATTTGTTATGATCTTGTTAAGTGGTTTTGATATTTTACAGATGCAGATAGGTATTGAGTTCCCAAGTGCTTTACGGAGTTCTAGAATAGAAAAAGGAAAGACGGTGACGGGAGATGGACACTCCCACTTTTAGTCTACACCCATACAACACTGAAAAGCCAAATTTTTAATTTAAATATAAGAGTTTAAAAGAAAATTGTACCGTAGGGATCGATCCGCCTACAAAGAGTTGATTGACACTCAAAGAAATTTGCACAACACCGATTAGCTCGAGTCAACAACATCTCCTAGGATGCAGCGATCAACTCCGAAAATCATGGAATTATGTGTCAATGAACAACCTAATTCACGTGGCAATCACACCAGAGATTATGGAGTTGTGTCAACAAGCGATGACACACATCAGTGTCGCGTGAGTCATCTGCCAAGCGGTAAGGCTCCAATTGTTGATAATATGAATTTATGTATCAATGACTAACGGTCGACGATAGGTAAGTCACAGTGGAACAATCCACCAACCTTTAAAGTTGTGAGTCTAGAAATATAAAAATATGTACGTCAACGAGGGCTGATCCGCCGACAAAGAGCAGATCAGCGCCCAAAGAAATTTGCATGGCGCCTATCGGCTTGAGTGAACAACACCTCCCAAGATGCAGCGATCACTCTGGAAATCATGGAATTATGTGTCAACGAACAAACTAATTTCGTCGGACGTGGTGATCAAATCGAAGATCATGGAGCCGCATCAACAAGTGGCAACACACATCAGTGTCACTGGAGTCATTCGTCGAGCAGTAAGGCTCCAATTGTTGATAATATGAATTTATGTGTCAACAATCCTCTGGCCTTTAAAGTTGTGAGTTTGGAAATATTAAAATATGTGCATCAACGACACCGATCGGTCGATCGTCCTGATGGTATCGCTCGGATGATAGGTCGAACGGTAACAGAGATAAGTAACTACTTCTGTAATTAGGATTAACAAGTTAGTAATCAAGTTTAAAAGAGAAATTGAGCCTCAATTAAGCCAACCCTAATCAAATGTCCATGTAGGAAACTATAAATAAGACTTAAAGATAAGTTGGTAAGGACTTTTCTCGCATTTATTACCACATCAATTACTTCCATCGAACACACCCTACTGACTTAAGAATTAAAGCCTCTTTATCGAGTACCCCGATTGGTCGGAAGACTGAACGAACAATGACGATACTAAATAGACAGTTGAAGCGAAGATTTGAAGACTAGACAAATAATTTACGTAGACGTTAGTCCCCTATGCCAGAAATAAAATTAAATAAAAAAATAAAAGTATTAGCTTTTATTAAGTGTTAGATAGGGATAGAAAAATTTAATAATATTCATATTTATTGAAATGAAAGTCTACAAATTATTTCTTAGTTTAACTTACATATTAGTTAATTTCTTACATATTTATCGAGAGGTTTGTCCAAAAATAGTAAAACAAATAGGCCATGAGGTGTAATGAGGTTGGGTTTATCTTCATTCAGGTCATTTTATTTATTAATAAAACTTTTAGCCTCTTCTAACCAAAGTGATTCTTTTCTTTAAGCTCTAACCCATGTTTTAATTATAATTTTTTATTCATAATAAAGATTATTTTAACTATCAACAACTTTTAGTTTATAAAATGGTATTTAAATTAGTCAATATGGAGACTAATTATTTTTGGACTTTAAAATAATTTTTATTTAATATTTTTCTTGTAGTAATCAATAGTAATTAGACATGGGTCTCACATAAAATATAATGATAATACTTTTGACTCAAAATCTTAAAACAAGTATATAAAACTTCTTTTTATTATGGTGCTCAACTTATCAATATTCAACTTAGTCTTTCATCTTGAATTCTCAACAATTTAGATCTAAAATTACTTTAGAGAAAATTGAGAAACGAGTACGAACTTAAAGGAATACAACATCCCTCAAGTTTAGACCCTTTAAAGCACACTTGGCAAGGATTTTTTCTAGAGGCTCGAATGAGGAGGGAATTTGTTGATTAGCTACTATCTGACTAGCCATTATTGAATCTCTTTAACCTAATGCAACGAGCCAAGAAGGTCTTCCATCCTTAATCCATCCCCAAAATAGGGTAAGAAAGAGTAACAATGATGTTGATTACATCAACTAGGTTGTTGATTAAGGAGCTTTGAGGTGAGACAAATTCTATGTATTAATTTAAAGAATGTGTTTCTTTACCAGGTCAATAGCTTCTCTTGTTAGAAAAGAATCCAATATCGGTAGAAGCTTACATTGGGGCTTACTTTTCATGTTATAAAATGAGTCTTGTGTTTCCTTAGGAACACATCCTAAAGTCTTATTCCTTTTCGATCCTTTTGCTTTATTGCTTGAGAGAAGAATTAAGAGAGAATTAGTTTCTCCTTTAAGTGAGAGAATGTTAGTTTCTCCTTTAAGGTTCTCCTTGTATTTATTTTTCCTATTTCCAAGAGATAGGTTGTCATTTTTTTCTCTTTGGGATTAGAGAGAATGAGATGTAATTTTTTTTCCTTTTGAATAAAATTACATTATTTGCCCATTATCTTATTTGTTCCTTTTATTTTCATCTTTTATTTTAGTTGTTAGTACTTGTGTTATTACTCTGATACCCAACAATGGTATCAGAGCCACTAGTTCGTGTGATTATATTTCGCTGATATTGTTAGTAGAATAGTATTATGATATTAGATATAGTGTGGTAGTGGGAAAGTGCATGTCTAGGAAAGTTATGGTTAGGACATACTTGGTATTTAAGTGTGTCCATTAGTGACCCACCTCTCTTTCCAAGAATTACCTGGTGCATTAGTTCACGGTCTACCTCTGTTGTTCCAAAAATAACTATGTTTTTACTTTAAATATAAAAGAGTTTAAAAGAAATTTGTCCCGTAGGGATCGATCCGCTTACAAAGAGCTTATCGGTGCCCAAAAAAATTTGCACAATACTGATCAAATCAAGTCAACAACATCTTCTAGGATGCAATGATGAACTTCGAAAATCATGGAATTATGTGTCAATGAACGACCTAATTTCGTTGGACTAGGCAATCACACCAAAGATGACAAAGTTGTATCAACAAGCGACAACACACATCAGTGTCGCGTGAGTCATCCGTCGAGTGATAAGGCTACAATTGTTGATAATATGAATTTATGTGTCAATGACTAACGACCGACGACAATCACAGTGGAACAATCACCAATCTTTAAAGTTGTGAGTCTGGAAATATAAAAATATATACGTCAACGAGGGTCGATCCGCCGACAAAGAGTAGATCAACGCCCAAAGAAATTTGCATAGAGCATATCGGCTCGAGTGAACAACATCTTCCAGGATGCAGCGATCACTCCAGAAATCATGGAATTATGTGTCGACAAACAACCTAATTTCGTCGGACGTGGTAATCAAACCGAAGATCATGGAGTCACATCAACAAGCGGGACACACATCAGTGTCACGCGAATCATCCGCCAAGCTGTAAGGCTCCAATTGTTGATAATATTAATTAATGTGTCAATGACTAATGGCCAACAACGGGTGACACACAGTCGAACAATCCTTTAAACTTTAAAGTTGTGAGTCTGGAAATATGAAAATATGTGCGTCAACGACACCGATCGGTCGATCGTCCCGATAGTATCGCTCGGATGATAGGGTCGAACGATGACAGAGATAAGTAAGTACTTCTATAATTAGGATTAACAAGTTAGTAATCAAGTTTCAAAGAGCAATTGAGTCTCAATTAAGCCAACAATGGTATCAGAGCCACTATTTTGTTCCTTTTATTTTCATCTTTTATTTTAGTTGTTAGTACTTATGTTATTACTCTGATACCTAACAATGGTATCAGAGCCACTAGTTTGTGTGATTATACTTCGTTGATATTGTTAGTAGAATAGTGTTCTGATATTGGATATAGTGTGGTAGTGGGAAAGTGCATGTCTAGGAGAGTTATGGCTGGGACATACTTGGTATTTAAGTGTGTCCATTAGTGACCCACATCTGTTTCCCAGGAATTACCTGGTGCATTAGTTCACGGTCTGTCTCTGTTGTTCCAAACAATATTATTCATAGTGAGAAGTGCATAAGTTGATTTTAAAGCCATGTCAGAAAAATATGAGATAGAGAGGTTCAATGGGAATAATTTCTCATTGTGGAAAGTAAAGATGAAGATAATTTTGAGAAAAGACAATTGTCTAGCGGTGATTGAAGAAAAACCTTGTACATCACCGATCAAAAGTGGAAGGAAATGAATGATAATGCTATTGCAAATTTGCACTTAGCATTGGCAAGTGTGGTTTTATCCAACATTGCAGAGAAGACTACAACAAAGGAGAATTAGGATACTCTTGTTAGATTGTACGAGGTTAAGTCATTTCATACAGTAACATGCTTGAAGAGAAAACTCTACACTTTTTGAATGAGTGAGTCTACATTAGTGATGGACCACATCACCAATTTGAATACATTATTTGTCCAACTTTCAACGGTAAATTACAACATAGTTGAAAATGAATGTGCAGATCTTTTATTACGGAGTTTAACTTATTTGTATGACCAACTCGTCATCAACGTAACAAATTACAACATTAATGGCTACCTACGCTTTGAGGATGTTGTTAGAGCTATTCTTGAAGAAGAATCCAGGCGAAAGAACAAAGTAGATATGGTGAAAAGTTCAAAGCAAGTTGAAGCTTTGGTGATGATGAGAAGTAGATCAACATAATATGGATCTAGTGGGAGTCATACCCATGATACATCAAAGTCTCAAAGTAAGAAGCATCTCAAATGCTACCATTATGGTAAGAGAGGGCATGTCAAGAGAGATTGTTGGCAAAAGAAGAATGGAGGAGAGAAATTAACCTCTCACAGTTATGTTGCAAGTACGTCGGAGCATGGAGATGTTCTCGTGAGCGAAGCAATAATTAACTCTAATGGTGGAAGACAACTACATGATAGGTGGATAATGGATTTAGGTGCAACTTGGCATATGACTTCAAACTAGGATTGGTTTAATACTTATGAACCTATCTTAGATGGATATGTGTTCATGGAGAATGGTCATGCCTTAATTAGAGATTGTTGGAGTTGGTATTGTCAAAATAAAAATGTATGATGATATTGTTTGCACAATTCAAGAGGTACGACATGTGATGGACTTGAAGAAGAATCTATTGTCTATTGGACAATTAGATGACCTCGGGTGTAAGATCCACATTGAAGGCGGATTCTAATATTATGGAATCACCGTTATTATCCCTAGGAGGGACAAATTTTTTATGTCGATTGATGATTACTCCAATAGATTATGGTGTACCTTATCAAAAGGAAATCAAATGTGTTACCAGTATTCAAGGAATCCAAAGTACGAGTAAAGTGATGTTGACAATGTGAAGGGATATCATCTGTAGGGTCTCATTGCGCACGAGATTATTGTTAGCAAGGATGTAATGATGCTAGAACCAGAAGGCGTTAAAGAACAAGAAAAATTGGTTTACATGTTGAACAAATCTTTGTACGATTTAAAGAGGGGGCCCAAGTGTTTGTTTAAGATATTTAATTCCTTCATCGTTAGCCTTGGTTACAACACACTACGTTTAGACTGTTGTACTTATTACAATAGGTTTGATGGGGATGATTTTATCATCTTGGTGTTGTATGTGGATGACATGTTGGAGTTAGTGTAACGTCCATACTGAAAATTACTTAATTAAAATAAATAAATTGGAAATGAAGGTCAAACGACATAATTTTATTATTCCCAAACGTGGGTTCAAATTATTTTTCAACGCGCCATAATTTAAACATAACTAAATAATAATCTTATTACAAATTTTCAAAATCTGACAAAATAAAAGAACGTCATAAAAACCATAGCTCAAAAGCCCCCAAGCCAGCCCTCTCTCCGTCTCTATACATCACCAGCATCACCTGTAACGTCATATGCTCCCGTGTAACGAATCACACGATCATCGCCAAACACAAACAGAAAGGGTGAGCTCAAAAATAAACAATCAGTTAATTTAATAAACTTACCAATACACCCAATTGTTTTATTCTAGTTAGTTCTTTGCCAAGGCCTTAATCCCCAAGGATTTTCAACCTTCACAACACACAATCCAAAATGATTTGTCCTTCAATCCAGTCTGCTTCCAAAAGGCATAAATGCACACTCTCATATCAGTATCTGATTCTAACTACCCATCCACCTCAACATGATTTGATTTCTTATAACTCATATTCACCATTCAACATTCCAAACTATGTGATTCACCCACCACTCTATAGTTACACCATGACTTAATCAACTTATAATAGAACAACTCTTACTCAATTCTTGTACCGCATTCAGCTCCTTAGCAATCCTAGACTTAACCAATTGTTTGTACACCCTTTCATCATTTAATTGTTATTCCTAATTTCACCTACTCCAATGCACCAAAATCCACATTTCTAACTTGGTTATTCTTCCTTTTTCTCATTTCCCTGTTCCATATTTAAACAATTACTAAGAATTCATTACCAAGCTCTAATTCACTTTGTCGTAATACATCACCTCACCTCATGCGTTGTTTTGTTTATCATGACCCCCATTCAATTATCTTACTCTCTTTGTCATACTTAATTTCCTTTCAACTCGATTCCATAATAACCCCCTCTCGCAGCCATCCCATAAATTTTTTATAACCACTCATTGTTCACCGCTATCGCCTGGCAGCCAATAAGATTCCGCCAGGCGACACATCAGTTCCTAGGAAAAACCCAGGTTCTTCTATACTTTTGGACGCCATTCTGTTTAACCCTCACAATACAAGAACTCAAGCAAGCACCAATAGTTAACAATAATTTCATTTACAGTTGCTTACTCAACCAACCACATCATACCACTCTAACTAAACCATAATTGACTCATAATTTCCCTAATTCATATTCGTTCATCAATTTCACCCAACCGCTTCATGTTTATATTCCCAAATTAGTCCCCATACATCATAAAGATAGCAAAACTATGGCATCACGCATTTACACAGACTTAATAATCCAAATGGAGAGTCATAGTATCACAAAAAATCACAAAATGCACAACACAACTACAATCACCCTGCATTGCCTGACGAGTTCACCTCTACCGCCAAGAGGTTCATAGCAGAACCCAGAAAACTAGGTAGAAAAATGATGCATCGCCTGACGGCACACTCCCGACTACTAGGCGATTTCTGGGCAGAAACCTAAAAACTACGAGAAACAACGTAATTCATGAGGGAATTTCATACATTGGATCATGACAGCATGCAATACGGCAAACACGAATAAAACATGCAAGGAAAACTCCTCTTACCTGGAATCCTTGCTCCAATTGGTCTTCCAAGCTTTTCTTTCAAGAGATCTAAGAACCTTCCTTCCCTACTCCAAAATTCTCAGCTTTCACTCCTCCAAAAGCACTTTTTGATAGCTTTGGAACCCTCTCCTCTCAGCACCACGAAAATGCAGTCTCAAATTCACCTTTTCTTTCCAATTCAATATCTCTTAATTGTCCCTTAATGAGGGTTAATGTTCTAAAACGAAATTTGTTATTAATCATGAGGTTAATTGTTATTCAAGGTCCATTATGGCTATTTTCTATCTCTCTTGGCTGTCACTTTTGTAGCTAGGGTTTCTATACCCTTTCACCTTCATGCCAAAAGAAAATTCGGCAAAAAGAGAGTTTAATTTCGTTCTTAGCAAGGTTCAAACACACAACCATTCAATCACAAAGCTAATGCACAACATATTCAACCAATCTATGTTTCGTGATACTTTCTATAATTTTAGGATTACATTATCACTAACCGCATTCAAACATAACATTAAATAATGCATAAATTAAAAACAAAACACAATTTTAGGATTACATTATTCAAGTCCTCTTACACAATCAAGTACTCTCAACCACTTAGCTAGTACTTTTCCACGTCATAACCATCAACATTAAATGCCATAAAGACTCCTACTACCCATATTTAATAAATAATTATTTAATTAATTATTTAATTTTCTCGGGTCTTACACGTAGGGCCCAACAAATCTCAAATCTAGGAATTTAAAGTATGGTTAGCTAGGAAGCTTGATTAGAAGTACTTGGGACTAGCATACAAGATTTTAGGGATGCAAATTAACCGAGACAAAAAAGATAAGAAGATTTGGCTTTCTCAAAAGAAATATTTATTGAAAATCTTGTGGCGCTTCAACGTGCAAGATTGCAAGCCAATTTCTACCCCACTTTCTATCAACGGTTCCTCACCTATGAGTCCTAATAGTGTAGTAGAGATGATGGAGATGTCTCGAGTACCGTATGCATCGGCAGTGGGTAACCTTATGAATGCTATTTTGAAGTACTATTAAGAGGATCTTGAGATACATCAAAGAAACTTTAGGTGTTATGATAGAATGGCAAAAAATAAAGCATGGTGTGAAGATTTGATTAATTTTCATCAAAATCTTCAAGTGGGAGAATATTAGAAAAGAATTCCCATATCAGTGGGGGATTACATATTGGAACTTACTTTTCATGTTATAAAAGGAGTCAAATGTTTCCTTAGGAACACATCCTAAAGTTTCATTCATTTTCATTTCTTTTACTTTATTTCTTGAGAGAAGGATTAAAAGAGAATATTAGTTTCTCCTTTAAAGTGAGAGAGGGTTAATTTCTCCGTTAAAGTCCTTCTTGTATTTGTTTTTCATTTCCAAGAGAGAGGTTGTTATTGTTTTCTCCTTAAGATGAATGATATGTAATTTTTCTTTCTTTTAATAAAATTACATTATTTGTCTATTATCTATTTTGTTCCATTTATTTTCATTTTTTATTTTAATTATGAGTATTTTTGTGAATGATATCCATCGCTCTACTAAAGCTAAGATATCAACGTAGGACAGTATGGTCATAGCCTTTCTGACTTGTTATTTTATATTATTAATGAGTTGGAGCCCCAGAAGTGAATTGCGATTTGGAAAAGCATTCTTTGCACCTGAGAAATATGGTGTATCATCAAGGACAATAGAAAGCATCGTAGCCTTTTCATAAGTGTACCTGATCAATACTATTTTAGTATGGAACCAGACGATCTCAAGAACCTTTTGTGTCGACCCTCCTACTGTTCCTCTTTGGCTCTTCCTGGATTTTCTTGTTGTATGAACTCCGAGAGTGGGGGTACCTACAGGGATTCTGACGCTCAAGTCAAGTAGTGATTCGATATGAGGCGTATGTAGTAAAGTGAGAAAAGTGTACCTCTTTGTAGTCACTAGACCTTTATTTACATTAATCTCTTAGTAGACATGTTGTTATTATTTGCGGGCCATTCGCATTCGATGATCAACTCTTTCCTTTCTGACTAAGATTGTACACGTCGGTTCTTTCCTTATTGACTGAGATTATTTGTTTGTATCTTGTCAAGGATATGCTTTTTCCTTTTTGACTGAGATTGTTCGTTTGTACCTTGTCAAGGATCAGCTTTTTCCTTTTTGACTAAGATTTGTTCGTCTGTACCTTGCCAAGGATCAGCTCTTTCCATTTTGACTGAGATTTGTTTGTCTGTACTTTGCCAAGGATTAGTCCTTTCCTTTTTGACTGAGATTTGTTCGTCTATACCTTGTCAAAGATCAGCTCTTTCCATTTTGACTGAGATTTGTTCGTCTGTACTTTGCCAAGGATCAGTCCTTTCCTTTTTGACTAAGATTTGTTCGTCTATACCTTGTCAAGGATCAACTCTTTTCATTTTGACTGAGATTTGTTCGTCTGTACTTTGTCAAGGATCAGACCTTTCCTTATTGAATAAGATTGCTCGTTTGTACCTTGTCAAGGATCAGCTCTTTCCTTATTGACTAAGATTGCTCGTTTGTACATCATCATCCTTATCCAACTAGCCACTATTGGGCCGGGGCCAGGCGGCAGACCGAGATGTAGCCGACCTCTACATCATGCTGGCCCCTTTTCCTTTGTCTGCTGGGCTTGCGTGCACGTCTCCTTCCCTCTCCATGGGGCTGGGGAGTGTGGTCGGCCTTTCCACATACAGAGAGGCCGGGATATGGCCGGCATGTTACCCATACAATAAGTAATTGACATATTATAGATGTAATGCAAACCACTTACGGTAAAAATTATTGCATAGTTTACTTTGTACCCTCATGTCTTCACATTAAAATAAACATAAGCAAATAAAATAAATAAATTATTAACTATTTTTCTTTTTAAAATAACACTAAAATACCCATTTTATCTTCATCAATTATCAAATTTTAAATTTAACACTATGCACCACAATTAATAAAAAACTATCATGCTTTTTACAGAAGTAGTAAGTTCGTTTTAACTAATATTAAGGTTTTTTTTTCGGAAATAATAAAATACATAATAAAAGTTTTATCCAAATAAAATTGATATGAAATTTGATAGTACATTTTAATAATGACATTTTTTACTAATGTCATTTATAATTACAAAATGAGATTTCTAACTAATACGATTATGTCGAGAGATTTGAGAGTTGAAAAGATGTGAGAAAACATATTATTTAATAGGATCTTAATAAATTGAAATTTTTTTGAAGTATATGATTTTGCCAAATACTCTAAGACAATGAAAGTAAACCTAGTTGTTAAAAACTGCTAGTTAATATTTTTATGGATTCAGACGGAGTGCGGCAGCATTTGAACGAAAAATTGACAAACCAAAGTAAAAAAACTGGGTAGATAAAGAGATTATTATACACAACAAGAGAAAGGACAATGAAGCATATAAATGCGTACCAAGGGAAAAAAACTCACCATGATTATGAGAAAAAAAAAACACGCAGAGAAAAACCATGCTAATCAAGTAATAAGTAGGTATACATGCAGTTAATGTTGAAATGTAAGAAATAAAAAAAAAAAAAAAAATTTACTATGCAATCTTGAAAGTGCAATCGAAGGAGAGACGCAGCCATTCTGGTGTCATTTTTTATGGCTGACCAAACATCATATCTAACAATAATGGTGGGAAAGTTGGGACAAGATTCTTCGTAGAAGTTTATGTCAACCTGTCCATTGTTTAAGGTAAGCATATATATGAACGAGAGGAAAGAAAAGTAAGAAGCAAAAAGAAGAAAAAAGTGAAGTAGATCAAAATTCCATAACTAATGGCTTCACAATGTTTTCTAGGTATAAGAAGGTCACAACTTCAATTTCTTACCACGTATATTCAGTGAAGTACAGCTTTTATATGCAAAAACAAAACACAATAACACTAATGGATACAACATATTATTATTAAACTTAACGACTAAAATATTACTGAATTGGAGATTATTATGTTTAAGCACGATGGAATGTCTTGCAGAGTTCATTGGTGAAATAGCGAACAAGTGACACTACCATTATTGCTATTAGTGGAGTGTTATTGGTCATGGGTATTAGTGGGTTTTTTTTTTTTTAATTACAAGAGTACCATAATTCGCTTAAATAAAATATATAGACAGTAGAACTCTTTTAATGTTCTTATATTAATTGAATTGACATTTAATATTCTTTTTTATATTTTATTTACGCACTTTATGTAGTATATTTCTCTTAAGGAAAAAGCATGTATGTTGTTATTGTGAGCGGTGAATAAAACTATAAATGGAGAGGAAAAAGGAGCAAAAAGTGAAATATGATTGTTCTAGTGGATTTATACGTGATTTGATCAATTTTTTTGTATAGCTTTTATCTTTTGAAAGATATAGTAATTTAAAGTATTGAGTTATCAAAACAAAAGTATACATTGAGTGTATCTATAAAGGGAACGTTAATTAATTTTTTTTAAAAAAATAGAAAAAGTTATTGTTTAAAGATTCAAATATATATGTTAAAAGAATGATCTATTTAGAATTAAAGTACAAAATGTTCAACATGCATATTAGATTATTTTTGTTTCAGTTTTTCTATTAGTTGTTTTTCTGTTCTATTCCTGGTAATTATTCTTTTTTGTTGTTACTTTTTTTTTTTATTATTTATATAGTATTCTTTTGCTTTATACGTTAAGAGATTTCACAATAAATAACTTTTTTTTTCTTTTATGATGTTCAATTTATCATTTTTGTAATATTATATTAGAAAAAAAATGTTTTTCTCCTTATGCAATTCACCCACTACAAGAATACTTTATTTTAGTTTCGATAAAATGGTATTGGCTTTTAAGAATACGCTACCAGGGTGGTTATTTAAAAATAAATGAAAAGAATAGGGTGAATACTTTAAGCCGATGCAACGCATTAATCAAATAAAAATTAATATAAATTTATTTATGTTGAGATATGTGATAGTGAAATAAAAGATATTTTATTACCTGCATCAAATGTTGAGTTGATTATCGTCCCTCTAACCAACACAAACTAAAATTATTTATTTATTACCTATTTATCTCAGCATAGGTAATTCTATACCATGAGCTTAAGCTAAGTTGAAACATGGAAATAAGAATAAAAAAAATATATGTATATATTAATTATAGCTTCAATTTTCCATTTTTTATAAATGTATAATGTTTATTTATTTTTTATAAAGTTCAAGCAGCCTGAAAATGGAAAATGAAGAGTCATTTCCTCCATATGTGCTTAAGGCATTTCAGTCCTATATGTCTACATTTCGGTAAATGAGTTATGAAGGTTTATTTATTATATTTACATAATCAATGACCTGTAATGCACACTACATCTTTCTTGAAAACAAACACAAAACCCTCCAATATGGGTTATCTAACGTTCCTCATCGCTCCTAATCAATTGAACAATGCTTCATCATATTTTAATTTTTTACACTCCATAAATCATCCAACTTAGTTCAGTCCAGCATCATTCATTCCAATATGAGACAAAAACATGTTTTAGGTTCATAGCTCTGCTCTCAACTTTTACTTTTTCTTTTTTCTAATCTTCTCATGCATTGCGATGGTGGTGCCTAAAACACCTATGGTGCCATTTTGTATGAAACAAGATTTTCTATATGATGGATTTGATCTCGGAGCGGGCTATGGAGACGATGAGACGACCACATGTTCCATCACCATTAAGTGCACAAATGGTAACCTTCTCCGAACCTTGTTGAAAAGGATCAAGAACCTCTAGTTCCTTTTCATTGCAAGCGTTGGTGTTATAAAGTGTAAGTAGTTTTCATGGCTCTGAAATTTGCAATAGTTGGACCTATCTGATAATAAGTTGGAATAGTTTTCATAAATCTAGAATATGCAAAAGTTGAAACTCTTCGATAATGAAATTGCTAGTGAACACTTAAATATTTTCTTTTAAATATGAACATAGGACTATTGAGACCCTAATACTATCGAATATAATATTTAAGAAATAAAGAAAAGAAACGATTTAAACGACTCTACTAATAAATTATATTAAGAAAAATTAAAATTTATTATATTAAATTATTAGGGATGGTTGTGCCCACGCTATTTGTGACCCAAAATTAAAGCTACAAAAACTAAAGAGTCCCTTTTGAATGGGTGGGACCGTCTCTAATTTTCTTCTGCTATTACAACCTACACAAATATTCAAAAGCTTCCCTGCATAGCGCAAGGGTAAAAACACAAGCATAGCAGGACTATAATATTGTGTTTTCTTATAGTGACTTCTGATGCTTTTTGTCTTCTTTTATATATGACCACTCAACCAAAATGCCTAAGTTAAGATGCACCTACTTTTCTTACATCATTCAGATGAACCTAATATTGCTCTCACACATCTCAACCATTTGATCACAAGAATAACACCACTTGATCTGTAACGAACAAAAATGTCTTTCATTGACTACATCCTCTCAAAGACCCTACAATATATGCGATCTTCGTGACTTGGTCTCATGAAGTGTGTTCATTTCAAGGTTTTACAATTCCGTTTTCAAATAAATCTTAAATCAGCATCTTGTTTGCCACTAGTATGCAAGAAATTTTGGATGACTTGAAACCAAATTTTTAAGCAATAATGGCGCATAAAGTTTTAAATTCCAAAGCCAGTTGATGTGTCTTCAGCACGTGTTGTACAAAATTATAGTCTATTTGGAAGGAATTACCTAACTATAAACCAATTTTTCACTATTTTTGTGATGACCTTCAACAACTTCAACACACAGTGAATATTGCCCTATCTTTCTTGATGGGTTGGCATGACTCTATCTCCCAAATTTGTCGCCGATCTAACCCTATGTCCTCAAATGGTAATGTCTTCTCCCTTTTCTCCAAGAAGAAAGTCAATGAGAAACTATTAACACTCATTCTTCTTCTCCTAAAACTATAGACAATATAACATTTTCTATCAATTCTTCACAGATATATCAATTTATAATATAGTAAGAATAAATTTGTTAATAAAACTAGGCCAAAATGTAGTCACTCTGACATGTTGGGACATGCCAAAGATAATTTGTACATGTTAGATATACTCCAATTTATGTCAATGATCACACACTACAAAAAAAAAAACTATTATGTGGATGTTTTTATTTCAATTTGTTGGGGTTCTTACCCTCTGCAACTTAATTTATGGGGTTTTTTAAACCTCCACAGTTATATTCTCCATAACCTATTTGTAGAGGTTTAGGACGACTTATGATATCAAAGTTATGTTATGGAGGGTTTAATTTTTGTAGAGGGTTTTAACTTCTCCTATTGGTGACTATTATTTGTAGAGGTTTCCAACCTCCTTTATTTGTAACTATTTTATGGCAGGGATTTAAAACCTATGTTTGTATTATTTATTAAAATAATATTATGTTTTATATAAAAATATGTTAGGAAGTCACAATATTAAAATAAAACTAAATTATATTACAATATCCTTTGTTTCATAACACAGGTATAATAAAGTACATATATGAAAATGACAATTGTATATTTTGCTTCCTAAAAGAATAATGCCTCAAACACTATATGTATGTCATGTAAACACACAAAGAGCTTGCTTAGTTAATGTTGTTGTAATATGTCCAAAGAAAAGGAAAACAAAAAATACTCTTTACATTCTTAGAATAAAGGCTTAGTTCATTCTTATTCTTAGATTGGTTTGATCCTCTGGTGGTTGCCTCGGGGTTACGGTCCTAGATAACATTTATATCATAGATTGAATGACCTCTATTAGATTCTCAAGAATTTACTCCATGTTTAAACACTACAAGAAATACAGGATTTACTAACGGATATATACCGACAGATTCGATTTTGTCGGTAATATGTAGTTATCAACTACGGATTATGTTGGTTAATTTATCGAAGGATATATCCGTCAAAAAATGTCGGTAATGTTGATGATAGGTGTTAGTATAAAATATTCATCTTTAATATTGTTGATAAATTGTATGTGTCCTTATAGATGAATTATATTTGTCAATTCCCTCTTCTCATAGAAAAACATGAGGAACTCCCTACCTGCAAACACGAACACCACACTTTACGTCTCCCACTTTGTCACCGACCACTTTCATTCTCCCTAGTCTCAACGCCCTCCATCGGCAGAGTAAGTGTCTCAAGCCCCTACTATTTATTTTGCCATTTTCTCTCTCGAGCCCTAATTGAGGAAATCCCCAATTTCATTTCTATGGTGCTTGGGGAAACAATTAAGAGTCGTTTGAGAGGCATTTGAGACGCCATTAACAACCTCTATGGAAGGTGACATTGAGATTGTTGAAAGGAGAGGTTGAAAGGCTTAAAGGTATTGGTCATGTGCAGTTCTTAGTTAATTTGGTTTAGTTTTTTTATTCCCTAAATGAATTGGTTGTCTGGAATTGATTCAATGTAATGTGATATACAGATAATTAATTAAATGTATTAGAAGCAAAATCCCACTCTCACATAAGACATGAATTATATTGTTTAATTCAAATGAGGTTAAAAGTAGTTCATGATCCTCCAATAAATTAATCAAGCTTTCCATAAAAAGGAAAAGGAGCCACTGAATTCTTTTTTCCCTAATAACTAAAGTGTTATAGTATGAGTCCATCATGCTTCAGCTTATGTTTATCTAAATGCCAAGGCTATATATGCCTAATGAATTGAAGCAAATCAAATGGATTATGGATTAACTTCAATATTGTCTATATTCTTGATTCAATCTCTTTTGAACCTGTAAAAAGAAAGGCTACTGCAAAACCCAAATTCTAGATGAAACAAAATCATGGCATTTAAGATTTGTCTTTCTATCATGCAATGTGTTTGGTTCCATGTATGATATCATGCGTCCAATCAAGAGTCCATCATGATTTGACATGAATTAATGTATTAGTAAAACATGATGTTTCATGTTGTTCCAAGTCCATTTGGTACTCCTTCCTAGATCACTATGAAGTGTCTAAAATCTGAATGCAAGTTCAACATGATGTCCAACTTCAAATGCTTGGAGTTAACATTCATTGGAACCAGCATTGCTCTTTTCGTTTGACAATTCACTAAGATACCAAGGAACATAAACCAGACGATTCCTAAACAAAAATTGAAGACCTTTTATATCCAACCCTATCAAATCTGTCAAGTTGATAAAGTAATTTATATAATTTAGCAGAAAATTTATGTCAAGTAGATTATATTAAGCAAGAGACATGTCTCAAAAGGGAGAAATCCAGGAAAATAGCATACCTATGAATATTTTGGAATTTGACATACTTTAAAATTATTGGTGTCCGTTGTTAGAGACAATGGAATAATCTTTACGTTATGACAAAAGTGATATGACACAAAGAGATTTGCACAAAAAACTATAGCTAAATCCCTTATACTCCTTGTTAGAAAATAACTTCATTGTCTTGAGGCCTAAAAGACAAAATGCAACCTAATTATAACTATTGCATATCTCTAGGAATGAAGCCAAATGATTGTATGGATTCTCATGAGATAATACATGAAACTAATTGCTCTACACCAAATGTATAATAGCAAACTTTATCTCCAATTTGTTGCAGTTACTGTTCGCCTAACAATGCTATTGAAATTAAATGGCCTTGTGAATGTTTAATAATCTCCTAAGCTCTACGATCATTTACCTGTTCAACCATCTCTACCTCTTCTTCCTGATCTAACGGTTGGATATGAGAGTAATATGAGAAATCAATTGTGCTTTATATTTTTCTAGAGAAAACTTCACGTGCTTCTTTGAAAATTCTTCTCTTTATACTGTTGTTCCTCCGAGAGATTCTTTCAATTTCTGGATCATAAAGTAATTGATCAATCACAATCTTGCCTCTCATTCACAATAGAGAGATTACATATATATATATATATATATATATATATATATATATATATATATATATATATATATAAAAAAAAAAAAAAAAAAAAAAATATATAAACAAAACACAATTAACTAAACCAAACTTTATTCCCCGACAACGGTGCCAAAAACTTGTTATGGAATTGACAAGTATACCAAATCACACAAGTAATAAAGTGAAAAGTTCAAGTATTGTTTCCCAAGAGACTAATGTAGTTTAAAAAAATTATGTTTATTTACTAATGAAGGTGAATAATTTTCAAACAAGGAAACATGTTGATGAATAAGATATAAGTCTAAATCTAAGAAAGCAATAAAATTCACACAATAAAAACAATTAATTTGATTTAAGAAAATATATAATAAAAGCTTCACTAGGATTAAGTTTCATGATTTTATTCAAAACAAAAACATTAAACAATATATTTCTAATTTCTTCTCTCGCATTCGCACCTTCTGTAACAAGTCCCAATTTTGTCACCAAAAAATCTAGAATGGTGCTTCTAATAGATACTGAGTGGTAGATCAACTACCAATACTAAAAGGGTCACATGAATTTCCCTCCAGGTATTTATACACTATCATTCATTTACTTTTAGTATTATCATTTAATGTATCTAAATAGTTTCACGATGAGTGTAGTGTAATAAACAAAATAGGAGTTATGATTGTGACTATTACGTCATGCAATGGATGGCAACAATTGTGCAAGGTAGTTTATCAAAGTGGTTGAGATGAGGTAATATGCTAACTTTTATATGTACTAAATTTAACTCCAACTAACTTTCGTATGTACTAATATTAACTTTAACTAACTTTTGCAAAAATGACGCAAGTCTAATAGATTTAAATGCATTAGCTTATGTTCAACAAAGTGTGAGCAAAGTATTTTGTCTAGATGTTAGTTAGAATTAGATTTGGTTTATAATAGATTTGGTTTATGATATATATAGTCATATCTACAGTAGTGTTACGAGGTATTTAAGATGAACAAAGGATTATATGCTCACATATAAAGATCACTCGATATTCCACTCAAGTTTTGCTAGATGTAAGAATGATTTAAGACCCACTTTAGGTTATATTTAAGGCATCTAGTCATTGGATTTGGTTGAGAAATTTTGTCACTAGGATGCAAATTGCTAAAAAAATTGAAAGACCACTTAAGTTATATTATTACAACAAATCAATCATGGATCGTTGGATCGGTCCCTTAAGAGAGGTTTATTTTTTTGTAGCCCTTCGAAGAGAGAAAAGAGAGAGAAAGTTTTTTGACATATTCATTGAGCCACCTTAGTAAAATTGTAATTCCATTTTTGTTAATAGTTGGATTAGATTGAAAGTTTGACAAAAAGTTCCCAACATATGGTTCTTCATTTTGATCATTGAGATCGTCAATTGGAGGTTTAAGGTTAGATAAATCATCTCTCACGGTTGCTCCATTTTGGGTTTCTTTTTCTTTCTTTTTCATATTTATGAACATTACTCTTTTGATTTGACTTCCTTGTATCTATATTTTGTTTTAATGGAGTTTGATTTACTAACTTCTATACATGGCTTGATCTTAAAAATATCATAAAACTATTTTCTTCATATTTCAAAATGTATTTTCTCTTTAATTCATTTTAAGATGGGTTGTGATGATTTTAACATTATCTTATGTAAATTATTAAAATAACGTACAACAAAAGTAAAACTTCTAAATACATCTTAAACTTCTTCAACATCTTCCGTTATTATCAAAACATCTTTATTCTAGACTTTGAAATTTCTTCTACATTTAAGTGCAACACTTAATCAGTGTTCCTAAATTGAGCTTATATGTGAAGTGCTTTAAGTAAATATGTTTGGGGCTATTAAAGATGTATAATTCTAATATTCATTGTTTTTAATGTAGTGCTATAAATTGTTTCTAGTGGGAAGAGATTCATCATGTGCAAAGTTCAAAGATAAGCCACCCTTGAAGAATTTGAGCACTTAAAATTAAAATAAAAAGTAAATACCTGTCACCTAACAACATAAGAAAATATGACTAGGATCGCATATTTGGAAGTTATACATATACTAAAATATCTATTGTCTCTAGGTTGACTGTAAATGCAATTATAACAACATTTTTTAGGATAAACTCATATGAAGTACACAAGTGGAGGTAATTGACACCCACCCATAACTTTATTTGTCATTTTTATAATTATTGTAGCTTTTTTTATGGATATGGTTTAATTCATTAGAATAGTGACTAACTTATTAGGGATATTGTAACTCTCATCAATAAATAGGTATGATTAATCAAAGTAAATAAAAGAAAAAAATTGTAACTCTCATAAAAAAGTAGGTATGATTTTTTTTTTTTGCAAACAGTAGTTGCATCAAGTGCATTTTCTGGATCAACTCAGAGGTGCTCTAACCCAAATTAATGCTTTTTCATTATATTATTTCATTGTAGACGTGAAATATTCTGTTTTCTTAATAAGTAGTTTTTATTAGAGAGTTTGACTAATTATTTTTAATATAATTTAAAAAAGAAATAATTACTTTAATTGTGAAATTGTGTTAAATAGTTAATAAAGTTATTCTTTAAATTCAATGAAATGTTAAATTTCTTTTAAATTATGGATTTAAGTATTCACTTTAAAAACTAACGTTTCACTTACTACATTATTTTTCTTCGCTTATTTATCGCGATATTAAGGTATGCACACGACTTATAAGAGTAATTTTTATTTTCTTAAGACTATATAACTTTTCCAATTTAAATTTCTATCTTCAACTTCAATAAGAGTTGTTTACTCCAACATGTCGAGTTCAACGCTGAGAATTTACTATACTGTCAAAGGATAATAAATGAATGTATGTATCACTTTTAAGATAGGAAGTGTTTGTTAAGAAATACATATTCTCTAAAATAATATTTATCTTAAACATATTTCACTACAAAAATATATGTTTAATTACTTGGATGGTACCTACTTTGATACAGGTGTGTCAATTTGGTACTCGCTTTTAAAAAAGTGTCAATTACATCCCAACTTTTGAAGAAGTGCTTCAATTAGGTCCCTTCCAAACGGAGTTGACTAACACCGTTAACGACGTATCACGTGTCAGTATGTGGCACTTTTATTTTTTTTTTCAAAAAAATTAAAAAAAAGAATAAAAAAAATAAAAAAAACACAGACTAACACGTGGCACATCGTTAACGGCGTTAGTTAACTCCGTCTGAAAGTGACCTAATTGAAACACTTTTTCAAAAGTTGGGATGCAATTGACACTTTTTTAGAAGTGGGTACCAGATTGACACACCTAAACCTTTTATGTTTCTAATAGGGGTTTTTTAGATGGGATCGCAATAAGCTCCAGTAAAAATATACATTAGCAGAGATTTTAGTGACCCCAAGTAAGTTTCTGGGGTTTTTTAAAAACCTCAGTAAAGTTATTATCATATTATTTTTTTTATTTTTTAAAAAACTTTATTTGGCTAAACTTTTTCTCATTCCCTTTCCCAATTCCTCTTTACCTTTCTCCCTTTCCATTCCTCTCACTTTGCACAAGGTTTGTACTGCTCATTTCATCCTATTTTTGCTCTCAATTTCATTTTTGTCGCCTGATTTCGTCAACAAATTATGTTGATTTCATAATCAGTAAGGAGTGTTGCTTTCTGATTTCAATTTTGTGCCTAAGAGAAGGAAAATGAAGCAGTTATGGCTCGCGCCCTAGGAGAGGGAAGACGTTGATTTTTCAATTTTATTGTTCTCACTGAAATCATGTAATAAACATATTCTTTCAATTTCGTTTCCTTGCTTTCAATTTTGTCACCATTCTTTCAATTTCATCTCATGCTCCCATTTTCATCTGAATTTAATTTCCCTAATTTCATCATCTCCCTACATCACTAGCCTTTTTCGATGAATAGTTAAACTCTATTGGTCAATGAATAATTGTTCTATTTCGGGGTTGTTAAGACTCTATAGCACTCTCATATGGTAGGAGATAGGAAGCTTGACAGTAAATTTTTTCTTGTTTCTGAGAAGCTGTTGTTAAAAGTGAGAAAATATAGGCTTTGTAAGTTTTATATCTACTGCATTGATTAATATGATCAAATACTAATAATGCTTAATCTACAATTTTATCAGGACTCACTTTAGATTAGTTTAGTGTAGTTTTATTTTCCATTTTTAGTTACTGTTTTTGAATTTTTAGAATAGTTATTCATTTGTTGTCTTTAGTTTAGGACTTTATCTAGTTTTAGTAGTTTATGCATCCATTATTTTGCTATTTTGACTAATGTTACTAACATTCTACCTGTTATGCTACTGGTTTTGTTTTATTTGTAGTTCTAGTAATACCAATATAATGAAAAGGTTATCATTGTGTACAAAGGCAAAAATTATAGGCATCATAAAACAGTAACACATGCTTGCTACCTTGTAAGAAAAAAATGTATGTAGAGTTTTCTTTATATGTAGTCTTTATAGTTTTGGAAATCTTATTTTAAGATGCAGGTGAGAAGTCCACTCTTGAGGACTTACCACCTGAGTAGATACCAGATGTCAGGAAGGGTAACAATGGCTATAGAATAAATCTAGTATTTTACTTTTTAAATTATTGTTCATGAAACTGAATATTGGTTAAATTTCTATTTTGTCCACCGAATATTATTACAACTTTGAAATTATGAGTTACTATGACAAAATCATGAAAATATATCTAACTTTATGAGCCAAAGTAATTGATTTCATGGATGGATGTGTATAATGCAAATTGATATAAGTACAATGCTTGAAGAGGCAGTGAAAACAACTCCAAATTACATAGATTAACCTTTGTATAATCACATTATAACATTTTTTTTCTGGTTTTCTCTTATGTAGATTTTAAGCTTTGATGATCTATGGATGTATGCTCCACTTGCTTATAATGGGTTTGACATTGGACTCAATCTGAACATGAACATGAAGAACTCTCTACTACTCTGAGATCAAAGAGGGTAGACTCTAGAGGATGTTTCCAGTTTTAACAACAAACGGAAAACAACTACATAGAAAAAGATAAATGTGTAAAATAAGAGTGTTATTTTAACTTGTTATTGTTAACTAATATGAATAAAATAGTAGTTTCATTCTCATAGAGAATAATACTTCTGATTAATCATGTGGTTCTGTTTCTGACTTTTTTTTATGGTTATTAAATTATTTGGAAGCCAACTATGTACTCTAATTTGGGAGTAATATTATTTAATAATACTATTTAATGTGCTCTGGGATCAAATTTTTCGGAGTAATACTATTTAATAGATTTAGCTTAGCACCAAGTTTAAAAGGTTAAGTGGTTTTAATAATAACTAGAAAGTATATCAGCATGATGCACGACAAATAATTTCATAGATTTGATGATTTTAAACACCAGAACTAATGGGGTTTTAAATCCCAAGCAAAAATGGAGTCTTGAAAACCTCTGGTAATAGTGGGGGTTTTGAAAACCGTGGGTAGTAGTGGAGGTTTTGAAAATCCTAGACAGTAGCGGGGGTTCAAAAATCCCACGTAAGTTGCGTCTTTCCAGGGGTTGCTAAAAACATCCAGTAATCTATTAGCTACACTGATTTTTTCCAGGGGAAGTGAAAACCCTGGGTAAAGCCATTCACACTGATTTTTTTTTCTTCAAGTTTAGATTTGTCGGTAAGACATAATAGCTTGTTACAAAAAGTGTGAATGCTATAGAAGAAATTAGAAATATATTGTTTGCTACTTTTTCTTTTAATAGAATTATGAAACTCAATCTTAGTGAAGTCTTTATCATATATTGTTACACACCACATGTTTGATAAAAATACAAAAAAAAAAATTGTTTTTGTGAAATTTGTTGTTTAATTAAGTTATAAATTGTAAGAATTGTCAAGTATTGCATAAGTTTCTTGGGAAACGATACTTGAAATTTTCACTTTATTACTTGTGCGGTTTGATACACTTGTCAAATTCATAACAATTTTTATTAAATATCTAAAAGAAGATGTTTAATTACCAACTACAATATAAATTTTAAATAAAAACCAATTTTATATAATATATGCAACACTGAGTTTAAAATTTAAGTTTATAAAATATAAAACAATTTATTTAAAAGAAGATACAAAATGTCAATTTATTACTGTTAAGCTAATTATTTAGAATTATTATTTTATAAATTTAATTAAAATATTTACTATAAAGTTGTGAAGATCTTGAAAACGAGTACTTAAGTCATAAAAGGTTTAATGAACTGACACTCGAATAACTTATTAATAAAAAGATATATAGACTTTTCTATTGTTGAGTTCATGTTATAAAACCTTATTATTTCTTTAAATTACCTTTCTCTTAATCTTAATCTACCTTTCCCCTAAGAGATCCAACATATATTCACCATTTATTCTTATCAAAGATCACCTCTCAACTTACAACGGAGAATCCTACAACTCTATCTTATTAGAATCATGGATAAAGTAAGTTATTTTTCTATCATTTGCTAGAGTCAAATAAGTCTTCGTCAGTTGCATGCGAGTATAATTGATTGCATGTGGTTCAAATTCCACTCTAATTGATTCTCTATGTGGCTATGATCTTAGTGATGTTTAGATAATTGATTTGATGCTCTTTTATGTAGATAAAGTTACCTACACAAGTGAGTTATTGAAGGAGTACTTTAAGCACTCTAGGAGTATTGACAAAGGTAAGGGAAGCTAGTATATAACATATTTATAATCTGGTGTGAACTGTTAACATTGCTTTGTGAAGTTAGAAATTTGCTTACAAATTAGGTTGTTGGAGTAGGGATTGATTATAGGATTGGTTGATAATTGTTTTGAATTGAATGAATATATTTGAGAATGAATGATGAAATTGGGTTGTGGATTGATTGAAATAATTTGATGAAACTGTGTGCTTTGATTCTTATACTAGATATTCAAATTGCTTTGTGTAATGATGGGACTTAAATTGTAAACTGGCAATTGAATGAATAAAATGATGAAGATCACTTAGATAATCCAATTGATTAACCTAGTATAGAAAAATCAAAGTTTTAAATCTTCTCATGTAGCATCAGACGTCATACTAGTACCGTTGGGCACTAAATTCAAAATTCCAAGTCAGTGAGCTTCAATGGAAATAGTGTAAGGCGCCATTCCAAAAGTGTTGAGCGTTATCTAAATGGTGAGATCTAGTGATCCAGGTCATTGGGCGCCAGGTTGGACCATTGGGTGCTCTCTTTATACAAAGCATAAGTGAGTTTCAACTTTGGGCGCGGAGTGACTACCGTTGGGCACTACTTCGAATTTTTAAGTCAGGGAGCTTCAAGTATGTTGCCGCTGGGCACTGTCCTATTTTGTAATTGTATGTCTATCATATGAATTTTAAGTGAACTTTAATTAAACATGATGAATTATGGTTGAAAAGAAATATGTATGAAACATGTGAATGATATATATACTCTATTTTAGTTGGAATTCATTTTGGTTTTATATGTATGACTTGGCATGAGAGTGTAGTGAATTCCAAGGTGGAAATGCTATTGTTTGAATGTTGTGTTAGGGTATTGATGTCAAAGTTCGAAGTAAAATTATCCTGAATCAACTAAGTATTGAACTCATAAAGGAAGATATTAGGTGAAAGTTGAAAGAGGTCCTTATTTGTAGATTTGGCATTGATGGTTAAATATACAAATGAGTGATTTACCTTGTTATACTTTTGGTATGAGATGTGGCCATGGGATGTTGAAGACCCTTGATTAGGAATTGTGAGCATAACACATGCAGGGACTCAAATTCTAATCAATACAATGAGTCATTCGAATGTCGCGTCTAGTTATGATGAGTATGAAGGATTTTGAATGTGTCATTAGAGACTTTATGATTGTTTGAGCTATTACTTTGCGAATTGATGTTTGAACACAATAATATGAAAGATCCTTCATTATGGCCATAGTGTAAATTGTTAGTAAAAATCAATCTAAATATATAGTGATATTTTATTATGGCCATAATGTAGAATTGTTAGTATACTTCTAATAACTCTAACTTACCTTTGTTTTATGTATTTATTGTGTGTTTTGATCTTTCTGCTATAATTGTACTACTCACGTAAGGAAAAGGTGACAGGGGAGCTAATAGAAAGCAAACTGATACTGTCAAGGGATATTTGGTGATCGACATAGTTATAAGCATAAATACTAGAAAAAATATTTTGTACTAATCTTATAATTTCACTAATATTTTAAAATATTGTTTTGAAAAATTCCTATCTATAAAGATTGTACCTATTTCTATTTCTTAACATAATTATGTGTTTTAATAACTGAATGGAACAACTTGATAAAAATGCGTCTAGTATTACAAATTGGGTTGTTACAAAAATGTTTCTTCTACTATTATCTAATAATGGATTATATAACACACTATAAAAATCAACCTTTTTAATAGCAAAGACATTATGTCATAGCTAAAATATAGGTAGCTAAGTAGCTAGAGAACCACTTTGTCGTTAATTCCTAGCTAATCTCTAGCAAACAGGTTGTAGCTAATCCCTAGCAAATTGATTGTAGCTAAACCCTAACTAATCCCTAGCAAATCGGTTGTAGCTTAACCCTAACTAATCCCTAGCAAAGTGATTGTAGCTAATCCATAGCAAATGGGTTATAGTTAATCCTTAGATAATCCCTAGCAAAGTAGTTGTAGCTAATCTCTAGTTAACCCGTAGCAAAGGGGTTGTAGCTAATCCCTAACTAATCCCTGGCAAACTGATTGTAGTTATTCCCTAGCTAATCCCTAGCAAATTGGTTGTAGTTATTCCCTAGCTAACCCCTAGCAAACTTATACCTAGCTAATGCTTAGCTAAGCACTCGCTAATTGAACAATTTATCTCTAGCAAAATCGTAGCGAATTGCATCAATCCAAAATATTCCATGCTTTTACTTGTACCTTATGAAATGCATTTTAACATAAATATAACATTAAGTAATAAATCTTGCCAAACATTTTATATGAAACATGTCAATGTTACTACATTCAAAATAATAAAAGTGATGAACATAATGAAAGTAGTTTTCACAATTGTCAACATACATCATTAAAATACATGTTTAAAAACAAAATAAAACATCCTCATCTTCATATTTTCTTCTCACTATGTTTCATGACACACAATGGTGAAGATATCTTTAATGCATGAAATATTTGTGTCTTGAAAAACTCCATCTGTGTTTGCATTTATGTATGCATTTGTTGTTGTAAAAGCTTTTGCATTTCTACTTGTGCTTGCATTTGTGCTTGTATTTGTGCTTAGAATTGTGCTTGAAATTGTGCATGCATATTTACTTGTGCTTTCAACTGAGCTTGCACTTGTTGTGCATGTGCCTCTATATGTGCTTCTAACTCTATTTGTAGTTGCTTTTGAGATTCAATTTGTAAATGTAACTGTGTCTACTTTTGTTGTTGCATTTGAGACATTTATGTAGCTATTGTCGTGATTTCTTCTGTTGGAGGTGCATGATTTGGATTTGTGGAAGGACCTACAACTGATGAAGATGAACCATTCACACTGATGATGGCAAGTTCCAAGCTATGACCAATACTGTGAATTCTACCTTTCTTATTTTCACCTCCCATTTTCATCCATACTTCAGAATCAATTTTAGGATGCTTTGATACATCTTCTCCATATTTTTCTACCATAGCACTTTAATATGATTCCTATATATAGTAAATCAATCATTTTGTAATATAAGATTAAATAAGTAAATAAATTATCTTACATGTATACTTACAACGAAATTTTTTGCTTTCTTGGAGACATATTGATCGTCTTTTCTTTTATGAACTTTGTTGTATAGTTCACCATAAGAAATAGACTCATTACGCTCCGCCTCCTGTAAAATAATATGTAATTCTATAGAATGAATACTATCAAAATCCAAATGTATATCAAATTTTATAATAAGTATGTTTATGTATATGATTGATGCATTAATGATATCCATGAAATGTATACAATATATAAGTATTATTAGAAAGTCATAGATATTACTACAAAATGAGAAAACGAATACCATCTTTTTCAAGTGTTGTCCAAAGCTTATTGACCCTCTAGTGTGCACCATAGACTCTGGCTTGGCAACCCTATTATTTTTATCAGCAATAGATTTCTTTTTCCAGTCTTGTGTCATCCATATGTCAATTAAAGTGTCCCACATGTCAGTCCTTATTCCTCTTGGCCCAAAACCTTTTAAGTCTTCTATATTATCTGAGTTTGCTCTTTCTCTTGCTTTTTTTCTTACCTTAGCTAAAAAGTCAAAATAGCGATCCATGCATGTTAAATTCCAAACCTTTCTTGCCATGCTACAGTCATAATCTGATGCAAACCGATACTTATTCTACACCAATACAAATTTATCAAAATTAATGATAAGTAAATGTAATATAAAGATAAGAGATTATAGTTACTTGCCTTAAAATCATTGAATAAGATTTCTTTCATATCAGCAGAATAAGTTTTCCATTTCTCAGTTGAATTAGGCATTCTCATCAATACTTCAGATATGATATCTCGAGTCATAGAATCGGGAACAAACCTTCTTCTAAATGTTCAAATAATCATTTTACAAACCAAATATTAGCAACATTGAATTGAATTGGATGTACTTACGGTTTGCTAACTTTTGGTACAAATATGACAAGTCTCCTATCAACTTCATTATGAGAATATACACTTGAAGGATCTTGAGTAGGTACGTCATTAGATGTTGGATCGGCATTTGATTGACCACCATCAAACACTAGGGTGGTAGGTGGTGATTGATTACCATCAATTGAAGTAGAACCTAAAAAAACACATTGAAACTATAAATTGTTGACGAAGCTAATGTATTGCCTTCTTTCTTTTTTTTTCTCTTAATCTAAACAAAATGAATTGTCATTTGTTTTTCATGAAGATAAATGTTGTTAAATACATAACAAAATTTGATTCTTTTTACATATAAATGGTAGTTAGATTCCCTTAAATACATACAAAAATTTTCAACAATTATACCTGGTGATTGCAAAATAGGATCTAGTTCTGAAGGACCAACATGACATTGAATAGGCTTAAGTTGACTTAGAGTGCAACTACCTTGACCTCTACCTCTTCCTCGAATAGTCATTTCAGTTCTTGTCATTGAAATATAATTATGACATTATTTATAGCTAAATAATTGATCCACCTAGCCTGAAAAGTTATCTACTTCTTATTGAATATATAAAATAAATTTGTATTGTCAACTTAATGATTAAATAAAATCACCATGAGTTCATTACCAACTTGCCTTATTAAGTCTATCTACACATTCATATGCATATGAGCAACCCTTTTAAGAAAAGAGTAATGCTATATTGCAAACTTAAGGAGCATAGCAGAGAACCATTTTCACGAGTAATTTTTCCAAACTTAGTAAATTGTTAACAAATTCGATGTATTGTAACCACTGCAGTTCAAGTTTCAATGATTTAATACAATAACATGTTATATGTTTATCTAATAGTAATGATTTAATACAATAACATGTTATATATTTATCTAATAGTAGGTTGCTAGAAAATTTGGATAAATGCTAGATTAGTGCACAAAAGAGCTTTAATTTAATAGCACCTAATCCAATTCTGAGATCCTATACCTTCTTGCTCAAGGAAGAATAAAGATATAAGAAACACAACAATATTTGGCTCAATACACAGCCTGCTAGAAGATACGCATGTTGTGAGGACCATCATACCAAACAAAATTATATAAATTAGATGATATATGGGAATGCATGTTGAATCCCTTCAACACAGTTGGCAATAATTAAAACATGTTAAAGCATTTACAAATCCACACCTAATCTAATGGCTTCGGCTTTAGGGTAAGTTTGTTCGTGACAATATGGATATTTGAGATTTTGGATTGGTTCAATATTTGAATATTGTTATTTCTTTAGTAGGAGAAACCAGACTAACTCAATTTTGTTGCATTTAATATCCAGTAAGGGTTATTGCAAAGTAGAGCAGTCTGAATACAAGGTTAGGTTTCCCTTTTTCTAATAGATGGCAATATTTGTTAAGTTCTATTGGTAGATGAATCTCCTACATATCTAACAGGTATATGATTATTTGGTTGGCACTGCTGCCTCTAATGAAACAAAAGAGAGCATCAACGAGTATTTGACTAGTATTCAATGGCATGATCTAGCAAAAGTCGAGGTTCTGAACATATTAAACACTAGGCCAATTATAAATAAGAATACTATAGTATTCATTGTACATCTTGAGCACTAGGAACAAGACTTCTATAAGAGGATCATATACTTATCAAAGTGTCAAATAATCTGCATAAACTTTCGAATCAAAATAATTAATTTAAGATTGAATGACATCACTATATAACTTTAAAAACATGTACACTCCTTGTTGTTCTATTTCTATTGGAAGTAAAATAGTATTTCTAAATTATTTTAACAAAAATCTAAAAATCAAAATAAATCACAGCAGAGCTAAAGGATAAAATTTCATACTCTCATACACACGGTCTCTTTTAACTATCATGTTCATTTATATATAATCAATAAAGAATAATTACCAAGTTTTTTGTTTTTTTAGTTATTTAACTATCATATTCATTTCTATATTAGTAACAAGTCTTTTTGTTTATTTAGTTATGTCAAGAATAAGAGGTTTATAGATATAAAACTATTTATATATTTTTTACCTATCAAATTTTCAATTCAAACAACATGATCCTATATTCCATCTAGTAGGAACCTTTACATATTTGGTTGATGAGAAGGAAAGAAATGGTAAAAAAGGAATAAAGTGAATTGAAGTAAATAAGAAAAAGTGAAAACAAAGTTATTGATAAGAAGAAAAAATAGGTGCAGAATAACATGAATGAAAATAAATAAAGAATAGAGTAAACAAATGTGTAAGAGAATGAGAAAAAAAATGTGAAAAAAAAAATGACTAGATCATTAAAAAAAGTGAAATTGAATAGAGATAGATTCATCGGATATTTTTATCTATCATCTATTTTTTCTCTTTCACCAAATTGGTTTAATTGAAAATTCTTTCGTACCTCTTTCAAATCCAAGCTTACCATTCCTAAATAAATCATAACTAAATGTATATCCTAAACATGTCTTAGTTCATCTATTTCACTTTTCTCACTACTCAAGATGAAGCTTTAAATTTAGGTAACTAACAAGTGCTTCAAATTCGGGTTAAAATTATGAATGGAAAAAAGAAAGGATAAAAACAATCCATAATTCAATATGAGAAAGACAAATTGCCAACAATTTCAAAGTTCATCGACTAAGTACTAATTATAATTTGCTAATAAAAATGTACTAATTATAATACTATGCAAAAAGGTAGTCCAAAAGATTAATTAGATTAGTCAGACACACTTTCTATAAGAATTCTACGACCATAATCAAAGTTAAGTGTAATGTAACAAAATAAATGTTGAAACTGACAATGACTAATGAAAGAGTATAATTTCACAATCTTCTTACAAGGCTCGAAATTGATAAAAGAAATAGAGCAGGTTCCAGAATCTAAATTACTAGGAAGAATATTAAGGTAATGAAATGGAAAAGCATCAATCATAACCATTCTTCATCATATTCATCTAACTCCATATTTGAATCATCTAAATCATCTAACTTCTCATCTTCATCCATGAACCCATCATCCTCATTGTGTTCATTGTTGACCTCATCATGATTTACATTTTCAATTGAACTATGTATATCATCCATATTTACTTCTGCCATTGGAGCATGTGTGTCAAATAGTTGTATGATCTCATTGTCAATAAGAATAGTAATCATTCTCGTGGACTCTTCATCTAACCTTGCAAGCTGGCCACCAATCACTAGTATTTTTACTCCCACTTTGAGGATATTTTGTATAATAGACGTGTTGAGATTGTCCAGCTAATACAAATGGCTCATTTGTTTGTAGCTTTGATTTATGATTGATATCAACCAACCCATAGACATTATCAACTTTAACACCATTGACAGGGTCAAACCAGTGACAATGTAGAATAACCACTTTGTTTCCAAATCCAACGTATGATAATTCTAATATCTCATCAACAATACCATAATAGTCCAAATCATTTTCACCATATATGTTTCCTCGAACACATATCCCACTGTTCATGGTGGACTTATTGTCCATAATCCTTTATTTGGAATCTATATCCATTAACAATCAAACCATTATAAGAAGTCACAACCTTCAATGGGCCATAACTTATCTCTCAAATCTTTTGATCTTGGACATGACCTGTACTAACCTATAAATGATTGGAAAAGTGAAAACACATAAATATATCATTATTATAATTAATAAATATTAAATTGTACATTATAAAGAGTATGGGAGAGACTACTTACTTGTTGTTTCAACCATCTACTAAAATCTCTATCTCGAGCTATGAGTATTTGATCCTCAGATATATTAGGATTTCTTTCCTTTAGTGAATCCTCGAATTGTCTAACAATACGGTAATTAATAACATAACTAATATAATTATAAAATGTATAAACATATAAATTAAAAAGAAAACTTACTGAAGATAAGGTTCTGATTCTTTACAATTCACTAAGATATATGTCTGAGCAATATGAAGTTCTTCATCTATTAAGAATCTATGTTGACCTTTGCCAATAGGGCGACATGGATGTTTAAAAATAGACAATTTATCATCCAGTTTTTGTTCACCTCACCAAATTGAAACCCAAATTTAATTTTTAATCAAATATTTTTTATTAAAATTAATGTTTTATTAAATACTTTTAACAGGATTAAGTTTATTTAAATTTATATTTTACATTGAAATTTATTTCATTCTTTTTAAAATTTCAAATTTATTTGTTTTGAATTGTTATAAAATTATTTTAAAATTTTACATTTGAATTTATGAAATTGTTATTTTTAAACCAACTCAAACATTTGTATATAAATTATTGAATTTTACACATTTTAAAAGTATACAATTATTTGAAATATATATTTAAATAAAAAACATTATTAAATTGTGATGTAATAAAATATCAATGCAAATAAAGTTAAATGTAAAATATAGATTTAAAAGGAATTGAAAAAGATTTATTTTATTTTATGAAATGAAATTGATAAACAAGTTTAGCATATTTATTAATTGAAATTAATTTTGAACTTTATTCTATTAACAACTTTAAACAAATTTTAAATAAAGTTTAATATAAAATATAAATTTAAATAAACTTAATCTCGTTAAAAATATTTGAGAAAAATATCAAATTTAATAAAAATATTTGTATATTTATAAAAAAATTAAATTTGGTTTCAATTTGGAGATCAATGAAATTGTTTCACTTAAAGAAAAGACTGAATACAAAATAAGAAATATCGGGATCAAATTGATACTAAGTCGTGACATTAACATCTGACACTACCACATGGCACGTGGCAAAATTTTATTTTTTTAAAAAATTAAAACAAAAACAAAAAAAACTAAGAATTGACGCGTGACACATCTATAATGTTATTAGTATAATACTAATGGAAAGGACATGATTGTATCAAATTTTCCAAAATAAGGAACAATTTGAGACATATATTCGTAAGAATCTTGGAGTTCCATCTATCGTATGCATCAACCTTTGGTGGGAAGCACACTAAAAATGACAACTTTCGAATTTCAATAATAGTTTTCAAAATTATAATGTCAAATAAGAGTTGAACCTTCCCCATCTAACATAGTTAATAACTTTAAGACAATATCTCTACTAAAAAATTTCATGCTACTCTAGGATATTAAATTGTAGCTACATGAAAATTTTAAGAATGCCTATAAGAGGGAATCCAGAGAAATAATAATTTTGATAAGATGTAGTGGATAAAGTTAGGAAAAAGCTCAATAAATGGAAGGATATATGATGGTCTTCCTTCTACTTACTCCATGAATGGTGCCAAGATGGTGATCTGCATGGAAGTTTAAGGTTGCGGAAGCTTCGAAATGGTGAAGGGAAAGTGTGTATGATTTAGTGATAGTAAGGTTTCTTAGGGAGAGGTGAGCCCAATTTCTAACGAAGAAAGCTAGAGTAGTCCTAGGAGTTAGTCTAGGGACTCAAGACACAAGTGGAAATGCAATTTTACTGTTTCTTTGCTAATCTCTAAAGTGATTTTACAATGGTATAGGGCTTCTAGTTATAGCCCAAGAAAACCTTAAATGTGTCTCACAAAAAGGAGGGGGAAATCCTAGGAGACATTACAAGGAGTCATGCTTTTAGTGACTTGCCATGTGGCGAGGTCACACTTTCCATACTACTAGGCACATAAGGAGAGACTTGCAAGGCAAGTTTGCAGACACACCTAGGGTAAAAACCGTAATTCTTTGTGTCTCCTCAAGGCTCGTCTCTTGTAGACCCAAAACTAAAAGTCCAAACCCAAACCAGGACACCAAAAACTTATACTACTTGGTCCAAAACACAAGGTCTAGAAGAAACCTACTCTATTTATTTACAATTAACATTAGCCCAAAAAAAATAAAAGATAGGGTCCATCCATCTCAAATGAAACTCATTCTTCCTGTATGCACTTAGCCATGGCTCTAGTGGTTAGTCCCTTGGCTACGGGTTTGCTATTAATATACCACTATTCTTTGTAGGGCATGTATGTCTCATTAAGTATATTATTTTAACCTTCACATTATTCTACTTATCCTTCTTCAAAGGCAAAAACGTGGATGCAAATTAATTACAAAAGTAGAGAGAAATTTTTTGAAGCTAGAGTTCAAATGATAGAAAGATAGCATGGGTTAACTTGAACACTTACGTAAATCAAAGGTGGAAGGTGGGTTGAGAACAAGAGATATTGAAACGTTTGATTCAACTCTTTTAGCAAAGTGAAAATGGAGATTAGGAATGGAAAATAAGGATTTAGAGAAGGGTGTCTAAGACTTCAAGTATGGATCATGGAAGAACTTAAATGTGAATAATAGAGTAAGGGAGGAATCGTGATGGTGGAGAAATATAAGAAAGGTGCGTAGCGAAGGGCATCAAGAAAATTGGTTTGATAACAATGTAGTATGGAAGGTGGGCTTAGGAGAGATAGACCGGTGTGGGAGACAAACCTATAATAAGATTTCATGCAAATTATAATAGGATAAATTTTCGAAAGAAAAAGTGAGGATACTTGGGTTTGAAAAGAGAAAGAGAAAGGAACATTTATAATAAGGCATGCCTATAAAGTATTGCCAATACAATTTTAGTGGAGAAAACACTAATATTTTCAAGTCCTTCCGGAGTGTGAAGGTTTTCCCAACTTCACAACACTTTGCATGGGGAGTGTTGTTTAATAATGTTCCAACAAAGGAAAATCTTGTACATAGAGGAGTTGGGTTGGATAGCACTTTATGAATTATGTAACGAGTATAAAGAGAATATTGCAAATTTATTTTTTTGTTGCAAAGTAACTCAAATTATGTGGGAACTATGTGACAAGTGGGGGGATTAAGTTCAATACACCATAATTTATCATCTGTTGGAACTAAACGGAAAAACAAAGTAAGTTTGGAAGGGGTTATGGATAGCAATGACTTAGACAATATGAAATCATAGGAATAGAATAACATTCGAACGAGGGAAGGTAAGCGCAAAAAAAATATTTAGCCTATCTCTGATGAACACATGACTATGGATGAAACATAAATAATAAAGTGTAAAATTTTCATACTCTAATCGGCATAGTATCTTGTACAATGCTAAAAAAATACTCCCAAGATAAATACTATGAAAGGAATAGAAGTCACAATGATGTGAATAACCTGACTGGTGTGATAAATTTCTGAAGATCATAAATTTTGGATCTATGATTTATGAAAAGGAATAGTAAGTAACAACTCACTGGTTCCTAATCTTCCAGGAAAGGAGAAAATCGCAATACTTGGATGTTTAAATAGGATTATGTGTCAACCTTACCTGCACTTTTAATAGTTAAGAAGATTTGTGTTGCTTCTAATTGAAAAAGGGTTAATAGAGCTAAATTAAAGAAGTGTTGAATAGAAGCAGCTAAGATGAGATTGATAAAATCATAATATATAATAGTTACTCATCGTAGCCTTAACTTAGAATATAAAACAAAATGGGGGTAAATGAGGGAACTAGCACGAGGAGTAGCACTGATCTGAAAACATGTAGCTAAATTAGAGTAGTAATAGCTACTAAGATTCATAATCAATAGGTTCAATGAGTTAGTTAGGACAATTGCAAAAGGGAAGGAGAGAAATAAAAGCAAGAGTAGTAGTGGGTAAAATATATATTGTCTTGGCTCCCACTTCAATGTAGGTGTCAGGTACAAGAATGTGAAAACCAAGTTATACAAGAATCAGAAGAAGTGAGAAGTTATGACATGTGATAGACCAAAATTGAAGGGTTCAATAACTAAAAAAAAAATACTATGTGGAATTCGTAAACTGAAACCGAGCAGCAACCGAGAGTGATGACTTGAAAAATACTTTTTAACTAATTATTTGTAAATATAAATAATAACACAAATATACTTCAAATTTATAAAAAAAATTGCGTAAATATTCATACTGTAAGTTTAATATTGAGATTGACTCTGTTAAAACATCATTTCACCATTAATTTGGAAAGTTCAAAAATAATAGATAATAAAAATTGAATTAAGCTTAGAGAAAAGGTTAAAAAATACTGAGACATGGAGTGGAGAATTTGACACCTAAGTCTCTTATTCAATCTGAAAAACGTTTTAGTGTACAATAATAATAAGCACTTATTTCTGACATTAAAAGCAATAAACCCCCTCTCACTAAATTGAAAACTAAGAAAGCAGAAATTTAGGATCTTTGTGGCCAGGGAGGGCCATACCATATAACAATATACATCTTGAATTATTACTAAACTGGTAAAATCTAAAAAAATGGAACTACCCATGTAGCCCACATAATAGGGTCTTCTAAAACACTTTTGCTGCCTTTGAATTCTGTGGTGAAGAAATACAGAGAAATCTCCTAAAGTTGACTATATAGCAAACGGAAAAACTTGAGAAATACCCATCAGTCTTGAGATGAGGTGACTAGAGCAGAAGAACTAAGTGGCTTTCCACGTCCCATGGTGAATCCTCTTGTCCCATCTGGCATTCTTGGGCCCTTGGTATTGGGCTTAGTATGAGCATCACACAGAGCAGTGCTGCTTGATTGAGATGGTGGAGCAAGCAGGCCTCGTCCTTGAGTGCGTCCTCTCCCCTTTCCACGTCCTCTAGCCCATCCTTTCTTAGATCCTACTGAGTTTTCATCAACCTTCCAAGTTACCAAATACAACTCTCATCATCTTGCTCTAAAACAAACCAAATTCTAAAATGGATAAACTTGAAAGAAATGACTAAATATACATGTATTGTTACTTACACTTGTATCAAACAAGTCAGCATTGTTTGAGTGAGAAGGATCTTCAGCACTTTCAGAATTTAGAACATCGTCATCTTCTAGATATCCATCAAATTCAGACTTTCTACTCTTCAGAACAGATTTGGGCTGCAAAAGTTACATAAAGAAAATCCAGTAAAAAGAAACTTATGAAGTTCAATAGACACAGTAGATACAGAAGGCATTGTTATCAGGTAGAGAAGTACACACCGAGCACCTTAGGAGCAGCCTTACTCGCATCCCTTTCCTCCAATTCCTTTCATCGTTTAACTTTTCAACCTAATCAAGTAGGAAAGGCAAAAGGGTGTAATAATTGAATCATGTGCATCTCAAAAGCTAAAAGTTCAAGGAGAATTTACTCACAGCTTTGTCAGCTATATCTGATGTGTCATACTCCACAAGAGCATGGAGCTTGATTGAGAGGCACAAGTAACGTGGGTGAGAAATTCTCGTATTCATCATTGGAATTCGTAAGATAACAACATAGACATATGGTATGACATTGTTTCTCTACCTTGTTACTAACGAAGAAATCAGATTTTGGGCGAGAAGTATTAGGCTCCTGAGGATGGCATATTCTAATCGTTTTCACGCTGTTAACAGAGCAACCATCATTTAGAACGTTTTCACAATGTAAGGAACTTCAAGAATGTGAAGTTGGATTTGGATGGAAGAAATTCACCTTCCAACTGTACTAAAAATTTTCTGAAGATTCTGATGGGAATGATCGTCAGGTAAATTCTCTGCAACAACAGTGCGAGACTGCAAGAGAAAAGAAAGAAAAAAAAACATGCGCTATGCAACAATGAGAAGAAACTCTAACATTATCCATGCGGAGAAAGAAAACCAAAAAACGCATACAATTTCTTTACCTGCAAGTCTTCTTTCTCCTTATCAGTGAAAGGATGCTTGCGTTTAACCTTCTTGCCATCAGCGCTCAAAACCTTCAAAAGTCGCACTATCAAAGAGAAAACCAAACCAAAAGACAAACAAAAATGCTCCATTCAATCCAAAATACTTACAAGTTTTGAAGATGAACGGATGGCTTGAGTAAGCATATGAATGTTATTAACGAGGGATTTAACCTTTTTAGTAGACGCAATCACGGTTATTGGAACTGTTAGAAAAAATGTCCGTGAGTAAGATAAGGTCATTCCAATCCCAAAAGGAAGGAGGGAGGAAGAAAACAGAAGAGAATACTACAATCCTCACCATATCCTTCAGGATCTTTATTCATCTGTTTCTGGAAAGATTCATTTGCTAGCAAACTCATGTCACTGAATTGATATTCAACCTATTTTACATACACACATATTTTTTAAAAGAAGGAAAGAATAACGTATCACAAGAACAAAATTGGTAGAAAAACCCTGATAACCGAAAGAATGAAACAAAATGAATCCTTTAATGACATAATGAATAAAATGTAAAATGAAGAGGAACCTGTTTGACGATCTTTTGCTGAAGATCAGGGGTAAGGATATTCTTGGAGGAATTGGGAAGCGCAACACTGGCGGTGGGGATCAAACAAGAAGGATCCTGGTCCCCAACAAAGAACCAATCAGAATCACCACAGCCACCGAGAATCTGGAAACAGGGATAGAAATAACCCGAAATCGGCATCTGAGATTGCGATCTTGGCACGAATTCGGGCGCTTGGGCATTGAATTTGAAGCTGGAGTTGCCAGTTTCTTGGGTGTCTTTTTCTGAGTTGTCATGGATCTTCTGTTCAGGTTGCACCTGCGCCATTCCTCTCAATTCTGTTTTTTGTTTTTCCTTCTCCCTCCCTCTGTGTGATGTTGTGGTATTTGAGATTGTGAAACCTAGTCTTCTATTCCCTTATGCTATAACTGTTTTTTCTCTTTCTTTCGATATTCAATCCACTTTTTTCGCGCTCAAACACACTTCTACCCTTTTGACTAAATCTTTTAAGGTTACCATTCCCCCAGATAGGTCCCTACCCCCCAAATCACTCTAACCACCCTTATTCTTCCAATCAAATTTCAATTTTTATTTACACATCATTATTTTTATTTTCTTTTTTCATAATAAATAAATAATACCACCTCCCTCCCTAATCCTAATCCTTTATTTTCATTTAATAATAAATAATACCATCTTCACTTCTTTTCTGTTACATAATAAAAATCACTTCCCAAACTTATTACAAATCTTTTTCCAAAGTCACACTAGTTCCAACAAAATTTTAGATACTATATTACTTATAATATTTATTTAACTAACATGATATATTATTTGTGGTCAAATTTGAGTTGTGATGTATAATTTTAATGAATTTATTGAATTAATTATATAATATATCAAATAATATATTGAATTTAGTTATGATACTTTATAAAATATAACATGTTTTAGTTATTTTTTATTTTTAAATGATATAATGTTTCTGATAAAATGTTATTTCTTTTTATGATAAAATTTGTTGATTAAAATCAATAGCATTTAAAATTGTTTAATGATAACAAAATTATTTGATAATAAAAATTAAAAATTTAATTTATATTAACTTAATTATTTATAATTATAACAATCATAAAGAAAAATCAACACTGAACTTTAGTATAATTCAAAAAGCTTTTATCTCTATTATCAGATAACTTTCTAAATATTATTTTGGGTGTAAAAACAAATTAAGAGAGGTGATGATATCGTAATTTAGAGAAGTGTCAGTTCAAAATTTAACTTTATTTAAATTGGTTCATTATAATTGACAAAACGTAAAATGTGTATGCTAATCTATTTTATCAAAGAAAAAATTGAAATTTTTAAAAACTGACGCAATTTTTTAGAAAGAAACTATAAATAACAAAATAATTTATTATAATGTATTATAAGTTATACAATTGATATCTTTAATATTAATATAGTATATTTAAATTTGTTTCGATAGATTATCTTCAAATAATCAATTAAGTTGTTATTATTGAATATCTAGAACCAACTAGAACAAAATAATCAAGTGAAAAGATAACGAATTATTTTATAAACATGGTTTAAATTTAGTACGATATATAATTAAATTATTCAGTTGTGTTTAATAATATCACTAATCATTGTTAACCTAATTGATTAAGTATTCTCATAAATATTTTTCTAGAAATTGTTAAGTGCTTTCTTGTATAAAACAAAATTTTTAATCCACCATGAAAGCTCCATGAACCTGGAAAGCATTTTTTTAATTTATATTATTTTTTATTTTTGAAAATTTTTATATTATGGTACTTTGATTATGTACAAGTTACAATGAAAAACAAGAAAAGAATAATAGAAAAGGTTATCTTTATATATTAGTTTTTTTACAATAATAAGAGTACACAACATTCAGGTGTATGAAAGTTATTTAATTTGATTGGCATGGTTTGACTCACCACATGTTAAATTAAAATTAAATCATTTCAATCTAACTCAATTTTAGATAGATTAGAAATTTTTTAATTCGGTTTGACCAAACACCGATTAGTAGGTAAGTTGCTTAAAAATGTTATTCTTCCAAATTATTTTATGTGATGTATTTATCACATCACAATAGTGAATTGGTTTAAGTTGTTTCTTGTATAGGCACAACTTACTATTTCATTAATATTTATTATAAATATAGTAGTTAAAATTAAAGTATTAAATATAACAAAAAAATAAATTAAACATTTAAGTTATTCAAATATTTTTGAAAAATATTTTAATCTTCAAAAAAATTATCAACTTACATATTTTAAAAAATAAATAATTATAACAAAAAAATTATTAGAAAAATAGTAAAAAAATAATAAAAAATTATTATTGAAGAGTTCCCCATCCCAAATAAACTAAATTAATTTACGGATTTGAACCCTTTCTAACATCTCTAACCTTAATAATACAAGATAATACAAAACAAAAGAATGATTTGTCACCCTGAAGCCAACTAGTAACTAAAATTTACAAGTTCCAAAACATATGCTTTTCATGAAATTTTCCTATAGCTAACTCTCACTCCGGCTCTATGCCTCGCCATCATCACTTGGAATAACATATGCTCCCGTGTGACAAGTCACACGATCATCGCCAAACACAAACAAAAAGGGTGAGCTCAATAGAATAAAACATGCATAAAACATGAATACCTCACTCTAAAGGAATACTCCACTTAGCAAGAATCACACACTTATCGATCTTATGAAAATATACATCCAAACTCAAGATAAATATGTACCATCCTCTCATAACCTATATGAGACTAGCACATCCAAACACATCGTCCTCATATTCGATCATGGCCATAGGGAAATCATATGCTTACTCGAACTTCCCGCTTATGGTCCAACCTCTACGAACCTCTCCGCTCGTAGTCCAACTCTACGAACCTTCCCGCTCATAGTCTAACCTCTTCAAACCTTCTCGCTCGTAGTCCAACACGCGTGAACACATCCTGTTATGAACCTTCCCACTATAACATCCTCAAGTGTGAGCACGGAACATACGAACCTCCCCGCTCGTATCCCCACACAAGAGTACATCCAATATGAACCTCTCCATCTGTATTAATCACGTGTTTCCAACTCCATTACAAACCTCCCAGCTTGTACTTCATCCAAGCATATCCCAAACTAAGACCCTCATAACAAGTCATGCAAAACACACCACAAATGCATCCTGCCACTACATTATCGCCTAGCGCAACCTAAGCGCCGCCATGCAAAGTTTAAGTGCAGACCGCTTGGCGATCCTAATGCACCGTCAAGTGCAACACTTCACAAAGCCCATCCTTGTTTGTTGTTATCGCTTAGCAGTCCAATCCACATCACTAGGTGTTACACTAGTAATGTGCATTTGACTAGTTTTTACACTCCAACATAAGTTTTTGGCACACCAATCATCACAAGCATACATCCAAAATACCAATGCATGTCCATATCATTCACCATGACTCAAAATTACCCTATCATACCTCTTATGCATCAATCCCATATATATTCCCATGTATTCACCAACTTAAAACCATGCCAACACTTGAGTTTGAACAAGAATACATAGTACTTATAGGAACCTATAAGGCAACAACCAAATCATGCATACAATCATCTATAATAATTCAAGGTTTCAAACAGTGCCTATAAGAGTCCCTTTTATTCCAATGCTTCACACCAAAACCAATATTTAGCCCTCTACATGATCATGCATCCATACATGGACTCACATTAGTAACACTTGAATTAAAAAAGAGATTAATCATACCTTTTAGAGACTTCAAACTAGCAACCTACAAATACTCATAATTTATGCACTCATACACTTATCTTTGGCAACACCTGTTCTAATCCTTTTTATTCCAAAAGCTCAACCAATTCAAGTGTAGTGTTATTACATGTTCATAATTGCACACATTGGCCACACCACTACATAACTCCACACATTTAACATCATACCATTTTCATGATTTAGAATGGACCCCAATAGAAATCCAACTCGTTGCCAAAACACCCAATCCTAAAGGGTTGTTGGACCTGGCTATCACTTGGTGGCAAACATGTACCATTAGGCTGTGCATCAGTTTTTGGGAAAATCCAAGATTTTCTTGCACCTGCGAGAATGTCCATAACTCCCAAACTCAACCGGTTATGCAATTGTACCAAAATTTACATCAATCATACTTTCGGAATTCACGTATATCCAATACTTGCATACCAACATAAAATCACCATCATTTGTACAATCAATCATATTCCAATTCATCCTCAAACCCTCGTTGAACCCTCATGTTTGTGCAATCGTAAGAACACCACAACAACATCACACATGAAAAAATATTAGTAATTTATACCTTCACACATTTAAACACAAAAAAGAAACTTGTACAGAAACCCACATTATCACTAAATCCATCCAAAATACGAAAAATATGCCAATGTTATTCACGTCACCTAGCAGACCTCCATGTTGTCAAGCAGTTTTTGGGAAAAACCCAGAAACTAGATTTGAAATAGCTTGTGTCGCCTGGCGGCCCAAGAACACCACAAAGCGGATTCTTGGCAGAAACCCAAAAACATGATTTTTAGCACAAAAAGAAAGTGGAAGAGTCTATCATGCATTCAACAGACCATGAAACATATAATTTAATAAATACAAATAAGTGCAGCTCCCTTTACCAAGAATTCCGCTCCAAGCACACTCTTAGAGTTCCTCTTTGCACAAAAACTTCATCTATCCTTACCTCTACCAAAAAGAATTCTTATCAGCCTTCCATACTCTTCCTTAGGCTCAGTTTTAGTGCTTCCATTAGTCTACCGTAGCAGCCACACGAATCTCTCTCTTTTTCCTCAACTAATTCACCTTGTAACCTTCTTTCTTCAGCCCAAAAAATTTAATTAATAAAATAAAACAAAATTAAACTTAAGTTCCATTAATAAGCATTTACATGGAGGTTTGTGTTTCGTAATTGCCATAACCTCTATCTCTCTAGCTTCTCCGAAGACGACTAGGCCTTCCACCAATGTAGAAAAATTAATAAAGCGTAAAAATAATTGTTTAATGCTAGCGAAGGTTCAAACTCTTGTCCACTACCAAACATGTACACAACTAACAAGTCATTACATGTTTCATGACATTTCATGCATACATATAATTATAATTACCATACTACATGATCTTGCATACGTACAAAATTAAACCATCATACTAACGGCATACACGGAATTTGTAAGACCCGGAAAAATTAAATAAATAAATAAATATTTATTTAATAAATGTAACGACATTAATCCTTAAGTTAATTAATATGGAGAGGAAGACAAGGAATAGTACTAGCTGAAGTGGTTAACAGTACTTGGTTGTGTTGAGAGGACTTGGGTTTGAATCATGTGTTTGCTAATTATGTGTTAATTTGATTGTTTATTATTTCTAATAAAATATTGGGTCGTGATGAGTGATAATATTATCCTAGATGTATAGGAATTATCACGAAACACGTGAAATAGGTTCTTTTTTCTAAATCTTTTTTTTTTTTTTATGAGGGAGAATGGTCACAAAATCCTAGCCGTCATAGGGAGCAGGAAGGTTAAGAAACCACAATGTAATGGTCCTTGAATGAGCATTAAAGTCCTTTTATTTAATTTTCGTTTTTCTATGCCATTAATCCTAGTTAAGGTAGTTAAGATCATTTGTTAGATAGGAGAGTAGATTTTAGAGACTACCAAAGGGTGAGGGGCTGTGGAGAGTGTATTCTAAGTGCGTAAATGGGGCTAAGAAACTCATTTGCTAGTGTATTTCTAATGGGAATTGGTAAGGAATGAGTGTGGGTTGTACACTAGTCTGAATGTAGGTAAATCCGCGTGAGGACTGGAAGAAATGGGCAAGGAGAAGACAAACTTGTGAGATTTGGGAGCTCTCGCATGGTGGAGAAATTCGGGGATGCCCAGAAATTTTATGCACTGCTTGGCAGCACGGGGCCTGCCGCAAGGCGCCATCAGAGAGACAACTCTCTTTGCGTGGCTACGGGAATATTTGATGGTTCTGGAATTCTAGAAAATTTAGATTCTTGCTACCTGTGGAGTTAGTGATATGAGAAGTAAGAGTTCATATGTGTGTATATATATATATATATATATATATATATATATATATATATATATATATATATATATATATATATATATATAAGATTGGATGGATTCACTTAAACTTGTTAAGCCTTGCGAGAGGCTAATATCTTGAGATAAATCTGACACAGTATGATTGGGATGGTATCAATAGTGTTCCAATTTAATGGTAAGATGTGTTCATATCAGTTGTAGAAGGCATAGAATTAACATGGGATTAATGGATACTAAGGAGGACTAATAACATGATTTTAAATTGAGAATTTCTTAACTTGGTAATTATGATGGTGGTAGGGTATTATAGGCAGTATTATTGTGCAATGATATGACAATTGAATTGGTTGAGTGAATATGTGACTAAGGGTGTGAGAAAGGAAGCTTGAACCTAAACCATAATTCGTATTGTGCAAATACTGATATGGCACCTGGCGGTAATATGCGAACCGCCAAGTGATAGCGGTGATTTCAGAGGGTAACCTGCACGCATGGCGCCTAGCGGTAGAGATCGTCCCACCAGGCAATAGTTGTAGGGCAGTGAGGGATGAGGGCGCTTGGCACCTGGCGGTACGTGTCTTCCGCTAGGCGGTCTAGAAACGAATGTCGTTTGGCGGCTCAAAAGCAGTGCCAGGCAATAATGCAGAGGCCAAACTTGTGTTGGCATGTTTTGGATGTGCGTGATCTACAAGGTTTTGGTGATATCTCGAAGGTCGGCTTACTGGTGTTCCTTGAGTTGTGTCTCGGAACGTATCCCTTGAGTTGTGGCTCGGGATAGAGGTTAAGCACGTGTCATTCCTTAAGTTGTGGCTCAGAATGGTATCTCTTGAGTTGTGTCTCGGGATGGCGGATGAACACGAGGAACTCTTAAGTTGTGGCTGGTAGGTGTGGCAGCAAGACATCTGGGGAATGATATTTCAATAAATGAAGTTATTATTTGTTTCTTTATTTTATTTATTTAAATTCGTAATATCCTGTCGAGATGTTACACGTGCTCTTGAATGGACGTCTTTGCAGAACAAAAGCAACTCTAGGAAATTTTGCAAGCTTGAGCAAGGGAAACCAGGTTAGGGGAGCTATCATTTCTTGTTTGAATGATATTATTTACAAATGCGTTATATATTGATGCATGAAAGCCTTCTCCTGAACCAAATTCTTTTATCATTTAACCTCCTAATGTTTGTTGTATGTGATTTTAGAGAAAATATGTGTGATAATATTATCCTAGATGTATAGGAATTATCACAAAACACGAGTTGGTTGAATTGGTTGTGCACTTGCTTTGAAATTGTGTAGTTATGGGTTTGAATCTTAAGGGACGTGAAATGTAAGACCCGGGAAAAATTAGATTAAAGGAAAACACATAGAAAGAAAATTAATAGCTAGATTAATATTGTTGATTTATTTAATTTAATTAGGTTATTAAATTATGAAATAGAAAATAATTATTATTTGAGTGATTTAATTTATTTTGGTATTTATAATAATTATTTAAGTGATTTAAGGAATTAAGGTTAGTGGAGTTTAAGGACTTTAAATCTTATAATGTACATAATATCATGTGATGGCATATAGCCTAGTGGTGATAGTTTCGTGCATAGATGAGTAGGTGCAGGGGTTTGAACCTTGCGGGACGGAAAGGGCCTTAATGTTGTCTTTTTAAATTCAATTTTTCTTCTCCTTGAAAGGAGTGGGACCCATGGAGAGTGAATGGGGTTGTGGTTTCCAAGCATGCAGCATGCGGAAATATTGGGTTCAAGCACACTGCAGCCAATTTATTTTTCATGTGCTTATTTTTCTTTTCTGTTATATCTTTCTGTTTTTTTTTTATCTTTTGGAGTTAAAAGATAAGAAAAATAAAATGGGCCAGTGAAATAATGTAAACTGAGAGAATCATAACAGAATTATTAGGTGGGAATAGATAAAGTAAAACTCTAGAAATATTCTTTAGAAAAAAGGGTGAGACGGGAGAAGGAAAAGGGAGGAAGAGTGCAAGTTAGAGTTTTTAGTGATTGTGATAGAGAAGAGGAATCATCAAGAGGTAGGGGAAGCCAACCTTGCATTCTTCTCTTGTTTTCTTGATGTTTGTTTGATGAGTGAAACTTGAAAAGCATGCATGTGTACTCTAGGAGAAGTTAACTTTGTATTCTGTTTTGCTTGGAGCTTGACTTCTCTGTCTTATGCATTGTACATTGGTTGGCAGTTTGGATGTGTTTACGTTGCAGTTCATCTATGATTGTGTAAAGTTGCTTTACAAGGAATGCATGAATCATATAGGTTTTGGTTTGCTGTATTATGAGGTGCGTGAATAATACATGTTTGTTATGTGGAGTTTGTTTTGTTGTGCATGGTGTAGCAAGGGTGGTTCTGTTTCATTTGATTCGATCACGTGGGGGTGGTTTGCATTGTTTTGTTTTGGGTGCAGTTTCGTTTTTATTGTATGCATGCAAACTGTTGCATTCTTTGAGTTCATGGTCACTTAAAAACAAATGTGGTTTTCTTCTTCGTGGGTCACGGTGCAATTTAGGTTCAAGGTGCAGCAGTATTTGTTTTTCTATTCTGAATTCTTTCACTTCTTCTCTCATTCCATTTATAGGTGACACGTGAATGCATGGGAATAATGGGGTTCCGTGTTTTTGTGTTATTTTCTTAAAAACTGTTATGCCATGGAATTCCTTCACTTGGCACTTTGCAGATGAATAAGAAGGGGTTTTAAGAAGTTTTCTCTTCCTTCACTTTTCATTAAATGCATGTAAAGGCATGGGTTTCTTTTTCTCACGTGTGAAACCATCTCTCATTCTTTCTTTTAAAGTTTTCTCTTTCTTTCTTTAACCCACACGTAAATGCAAGGTATGTAGGGGCACGGGTTTGTTTTGTCTCTTTCCTTTAAACCATTCATGTGACTTTTTGAGAGAGGGGTATCCTTTAAATGAATTGGTGCAGACTGTGCCATGTTTTCTTCCTTTCTCTTTTGGATTCGTTTTTTTGTGATTAAAGGATACAAAATCCTTAGTTTTTCCTCTTGTTGTCATGCGTGAAAGGAATAGGGGGATTAGAAATGACAAGTACGGTAAGTTATATATTGACTAATTTTCTTTGAAGGGTTTGAATGTGTTAGAGGTATGAATTGACATTGTAATTTTTCTTGCGCGTGTATTTGATTTTTGGTATGTGATTACATACTGGGGTGATATATGAATATGGGTTGGTTGGAAGACTTTATTTTTAAGCATGATGTGATGGTGAGTGCTTTGTTGGCAATATGAAATTCTCATGTGTGTCATATCGAGAGTATTTTGCTTTGCTTCAAAAATCTTGGTGGAATTTAATGAAGATTTTAGATGAATGTGATGTTATGGTTGGGTTAGTATGATTGTTTGGATTTGGGGTTTGTGTGTTCAAACCAAGGATGGATTGTGATCATAAAGTTTCCGTGTTAATCGGGGGACGTTGAATATTATTGGACAAGTTTTATTTATTTCTTATATGAATATCATTGTTTATGGTATTGTTTATGGTTAGCTTACCCCTATTTGTTTGTTTGTATGTTTGTTGCATGTGCGATGATCCTATAACGTGTGTGTTATACGGGAGCAGACGGTAATGTAGATATTTCTGACTTGAAGTAGATATCGGAAAGGATGGAGTGGACTCGGGGATTTATGGTTTATTTTGTTGATTTAAATCAAACAGTTAAGACTATGAAATTTTCTTTTAATTTCTAGTATTTAGTTGGAACTTTGTTTATTTAATATTATTATTATTTCAAATTAACATTTGGATTATCTATTTACTTTTAAATTAAAAGTTTTTAATTAGTACATTTTCAATATTTATTTCTTTTTTTCGCGAAACGCAAAAATTTTCTAACTTCCCGTGACATCCCAAAATTGGGGTGTTACATGAAATACGTTCTTTTAGCTAAATCTTTTTTTTTTTTTTGGGATGGGGGGGAATGGTTAGAAAACCCTAGCCGTCATAGGGAGCAAGAAGGTTAAGAAACCACAATGTAATGGTCCTTGAATGAGCATTAAAGTCCTTTTATTTAATTTTCGTTTTTCTATGCCATTAATCCTAGTTAAGGTAGTTTAGATCATTTTTTAGATATGAAAGTAGATTTTAGAGACTACCAAAGGGTGAGGGGGTTGTGGAGAGTGTATTATGAGTGCATAAATGGGGCTAAGAAATGCTGGTGCGTGCTCTTGAGTGGACGCCTTTGCGGAACAAAAGCAACTCTAGGTTTGCAAGCTTGAACAAGGGAAACCAGGTTAAGGTAGCTGTCATTTCCTATTTAAATGATATTATTTGCAATTGCGTTATATATTGATGCATGAAAGCCTTATCCTGAACCAAATTCTTTTATCATTTAACCTCCTGATGTTTGTTGTATGTGATTTTAGAGAAAGTATGCATGTGCTTGTGGTTTCCATTGTATTGAGTTCTCTTTGTGACCCCGTCACTATGGTGATTATTATGATTCTTCTTTTTTGCTTTGCATGATGTTTGGAGTTTTTCTTCTAAATACGGTACATTTATTATTATTACTATTATTATAATTATAATTATTATTATTTATTATTATTATTATTTTATTTTGTTTTACTATTATTATTGTTATTATTACTCTTATCTTTACTATTATTTTTATTATTATTATTATTATACTTAATATTATTATTAATTTTATTATTATTATTATTAATATTATTATTATTACTATTATCATTATAATTAATCTCATTATTATTATTATTATTATTATTTATTTTATTTTATTTTATTTTATTTTAATGTTATTATTATTATTATTACTAATGTAAACACGGGCGCTATAGCGCCTGTGTGTACACATTTTTTAAATATGCGTGATATTATATTAGTAGATGATGATATTATAATGTTATTAAGTTAATATATAAATAAAATTATATTTATTAAGAATAAAGTGAAATATATCAGAAAAGATGAGAGAATAATTGTTGATAAATAGGGAAACAAAAGAAGAAGTAGAAATAGACCGTTTTATAAAAAGCTTCTAAAATAACGGTCAATTTTCAAAACTTTAATAAATAATTAGAGTTTAAAGGATAAAATTGGAATTTTGAAATATGCATGCAAAAAAGAAATTCTCTTTATATATTGTTATAGATTTTTTATAATTATTATTATATATTATTTTATTATTATTATTCTTATTTTTATTATTTTTTATTTTATTTTACTATTATTATTGTTAGTATTATAATTATTATTATTTTTATTGTTATTACTAATTTATTTTACTACTACTACTATTATTATTATTATTCTTATTTTTATTATTTTTTATTTTATTTTACTATTATTATTATTATTTATTTTATTTTTTATTTTATATAGTTATAGATTTTTTATAATTATTATTATATATTATTATTATTATTCTTATTTTTATTCTTATTTTATTTTATTTTATTTTATTTTTCTACTATTATTATTATTTTTATTTATATTATTATTATTATTATTATTATTGTTATTACTAATTTATTTTACTACTACTATTATTATTATTACTAGCGAACACACAGGCGCTATAGCGCCTGTGTATCCGCATTTTTAATTTTTATAAGATCAATAATATTTATTTTTAAAATATATATAATAAATATTAAAATAATTGTTAAATAAAATAACTGTTTAAAAAAGGTTTTTAAAATAACGGTCAAAATAAAAAAGATTTAAAAAAAATGGTTAAAAATATAATTATAAAATAATTAATTTTTAAAATAATAATTAAGGGTAAAATTGGAAAATGAAAAATGGACACAAAAAGAGGAATCCCCTTTATATATTGTTATAGATTATTCATATTATTATTATTGTTATTTTATTTTATTTTATTTTTTTATTATTATTATTATTTGTATCATTCTTTTATTTTATTTATAATTTTATTATCTTTGTTGTTTCATTATTATTGCTTTATTTTATTATTATTATTATTATTATTTTATTATTATTGTTTCATTTCATTTTATTATTATTTTTATTGTTTCATTTATTATTATTATTATTATTATTGTTGGTGTTATTATTGTTATTTTTTATTATTGTCATTATTACTATTTTATTGTCTGTGCGATATTTTGGGGCAATGATTATGTGTTCTTCCTGGTTTGTATATTGTTTGGTTGTCCAAGATTATGTTGGGTATAACACTTTGTTTTAATGATTTTATATGAATTTATAAAGGGATAGATGTGTGTTTATAGTTGAATGATGCATATGAGTTATGATGTTGTAAATTTGAGTCTTTGAAGTACATGAATGCGTATTTTGGTTTCTGGATGGTTGAGAATTGAATTGTTGGATGCTAGAAACTAAATTAAAGTACTAAAACTAGCAGTGTCACATTACTGGTGTAGCGCCTTATGGTGTAGAGTGACCTGGCAGACGATAGAAAGAAATAGGGAAGCCTTGTGTGTCGTGGCACCCAGCGGTGTTGTGGAACCGCCAAACAGTCTGCACTGCCATTTCGTCTGGTGGCGCTTAAGTTGCACTAGGCGACATTGCAAGTGAAAAGGTACGTTTTGTGTGCTTTGTTATGTTGGGTCTGGTCTGGGATATGCTTGATCATATAATGAGCGGGTAGGTTCGTGATTGGTTTTGGAACGCGTGATTAAAATGAGTAGGGAGGTTTATATTAATGATACTCTTGTGTGAGGATTCGAGCGGGGAGGGTCGTATATTCTGTGCTCACACTTGAGAGTTGCTGCGAGCAGAGGAGTTCGTAGTTGGATGGATCACGCGTGTTGGACTATGAGCAGGGAGGTTCGTTGAGTTGGACTATGATTGGGGAGGTTCGTAGAGTTAGACCACGAGCGAGCAAGTTCGTGGAAGTATTGGAATCCCTAAGACCATCTTGAGTGTGTATCTAAAGCAATGTGTTTTTCTTAATTGCGTTTTAATGTGTTGAGATGTGGACTTGGACCAGGGGATGCTTGATTGTGTCATGAGCTGGTAGGTTCATGGCTGGTGGTGAACACATGATAATATGAGCGGGGAGGTTCATATTATGATGCTTTCGTGTGATTATACGAGCGGAGAGGGTCGTATGTGTCGTGCTCACACTTGAGGGATGTTGCGAGCGGGGAGGTTCGTAGTTGTTGGATCACGTAAGTTGGACTACAAACGGGGAGGTCTATAGAGTTAGACTATGAGCGGGGAGATTCATAGAGGTAGGACCACGAGCAGACAGGTGTGGAAGCATATATATCTTGGGTCCATGGTCAAGAAATTATTGGTTGGAAACCTTAGGGCAGTAACATTTCTTCGTTAAGCATTGGCTAAAATAAAGTAATTTGGAGTGAACTTCTATGTATTAAATTATACATGAGCTCAGCTTTTCTGTGTGTGTTTGGCGATGATCGTGTAATTCATTACACATGAGCAAACATTTTTTCAAGTGGAGTTCGTGACGCTTTGAGCCAGAGAGGGGCTAGCTTGGGAAGTTTTATAGACTATATTTGACTATTTTTTAAACATTTAGTTGATCAGTTTTGAACTATGTAAACCTGGAGTTTAATTTATGGTTTTGAATTTCAAGACATTTTGTTAAGCTTCTAATTTTCCCGCGTTTTGAAAAAGAACTTGGAATAATAATGGCATATTTAATATTATATTACTTTATTATATTTAAATTAGTAATATCCGGCCAGGATGTTACAGGATTCAAATCCAAGACCTTTCGACACCACCCAACATGTTCAACCACTTGAGTTGGCATTTCTCCTTTGTTATAACTTGACAAACTAGAGGTACTTCCAATCCATAATTATTTCTTGTTAATATTTATTATTCATTTAAATTTCTCGAGTCTTACACAGCATCCTATAATTTTGGTCGCGTCTCTAAAGAGAGGAATAAAGAAGGAGGCCACTCGAAGCTTCAAGAGCAACCTTCAGATGCATAGTCTCATCTCATATAGCATCCATACACAGGTTGGGGCTGACCAATAAAGATCTTTTGGAAAGAACACGAAGACACAAGTGGGAAAACCAACTATGTATGTTATCTCAAACACAACTGTATAGTATTAGTAATACATATGTTGCCAAGTGTTGAGTTGTTGCCAAGCTAGACTTGGCTTTGATTGGCTCGTCCTAGGGAGGAACATAGTTGTGTTCGCACAAGGATTGTAGCACCATGTGGTGAAGCATCCATGCTTTTTCATAAAATGGACAAGTTGAGGCAGCGAATAAAGTCATACTAAGAGCACTCAAGAGAAGAATCACAAGCGAAGCCACCAAGAGAGAGCTTAGGAGAGAAAGAAGGAAGAAAATAGAGAAAAAGATAGGAAAGAGAGAGAGAGTGAGAGATAGATTTTTGTTCTGATTTGATTCTCTTACCGGGAACGGAATAGAATCTATAAACTTGAATTTATTTGTAAACAACAATTCTCTCTTGTGAAAAAATTGATCCACTCTATTGTTATTGTTTCATTCAAGCAATCAATAATGCAATTTATAAACTCCCATATTTCTGACAGTTGTATTCAAAACAAATAAAAATGGTTATAAACGATTAACACGTTAAGTACATATAACGACTAATACATTAACTCCCGTAATATATTTAAGTTTATTCCAAACCCAACAAAACTCCAACGTAAACATTAACTACCTATAAGCTTATTCATCTCGGCTCTTCTACCTTTCATCCCAACTTTACCACATGCAATGCAGACTATGCTTGATCCTTTCATTAATAGTTGGGTTCTTGACTATCTTTGTAGTCAACTTGCTCTTCTCTTTGTTTGTGGCCGACTTTACTTCATTTTTCCTAACTTGTACTTTGCTTTCATTGTGGTCGACTTGTTCTTTGCATTCTTAGTGGTTGAGTTGTTCTTACCTAGGTTCTTTGTTATCTCAGTTGCCAAATTGTTCTTAGTCGGGTTCTTTTGAATAAGATGAGTTCTGTAAGACCCGAAAAAATTAAATAAATAAATAAATAAATATTTATTTAATAAATGTGAGAACGAGAATCCCTAAGTTAATAAATATGGAGAGAGAAGATATGGAGTAAGGGTAACTCAAGTGGTTGAGTGTATGGAGGGGCGTTGAGAGGACTTGGGTTTAAGTTCTATGTATGACAATTGTTTTCAAGAAACACGAATTATGATTATTATGACTTTTCTTTTTTTTTGACTTGCCGTGATGTTTAGAGTTTTTCTTCTAAATGTGGCACAATTATTATTATTATTATTTATATTATAATTATAATTAATATTTATTTTATTATTATTATTTATTTTATTATTATTATTATTTATATTATAATTATAATTATTATTTATTTTATTATTATTATTTTTTATTATTATTACTATTATTATTATTATTTTTATTATTATAACTATTATTATTATTATTTATTATTATTATTATCATCATTATTATTATTATTTATATATTATTATTATTTATTATTATATTTTTATTATTATTATTATTTTATTATTCTTATTCTTATTATTTTAGTGGTTAAATTACTCTTTTGGTCTCTTTATTTGTCATGAAATTTCAGTTTGGTCCTAAGGTTTTTTGTTGTCTCAATTTGGTCTTCATTTTCTTAAAAATGACTCAATTTGGTCCTCACCATTAACTTTGATCAGATAGTGTTAAAGTCAACGCCACTTGTCAATTTCTGATTTTTTTTTATTTTTTTGATTTCTTTTTATTTTTAAAAAAAATAAAATTTTTTAAAATTTTTTTAAAATTTTTTTATTTTTTGACACGTGTCACTTCATAGTTGTGTCACATGTCAAAGTGACTCAATTTGGTCCCTATATTTGTTTTTAGTTTTAATTTAGTCCTAATTTTTGTAAAAATGAAGCAATATTGTCTCTCCTTAGATTGAGACTCAATTTAATCTTTGTATACAACTTATGATGATATTCTTAATAAAATTTACGTTTTTATTAAATATTTGTAGAAATATTTTTAAATAAGTTTTTTTTTAGTTTTATTATTAAACAAAGTTAAACTCCAAACTTAATTTCAAAAATTAACAATTTTGTCATCATATATAAAAGCATCAAGTGTATCATATTATACAAACTTAGTAAAGATTAAAAATCAAATAACTTGTCCCACATAAGTTTAGGAACTAAATTTCAACTTCAAAACAAAACCAAAGTCTAATGTTTTGCGTAGAATTTAAAGTTAATTTAAAATATTTATAGAAATATTTAATAAAAACGTTAATTTAAGTAAGAATATCACCATAACATTTATAAAAAAGTAAATTTAGTGTCAATTTAAGGAAGGTATTGCTTCATTTTTACAAAAATTGGGACTAAATTGATACTAAAAACAAATATAGGAACCAAATTGAGTCACTTTGACACGTGGCACAACTGTGAAGTGACACGTGTCAAAAATAAAAAAAATTCAAAAATAAAATCAAATAAAAAATTCAAAAAAACCAGAAATTGACACGTTGCATAGACTTTAACACCGTCTGTAGGGGTGGCAAACGGGCCAGCCCGGCCCGTTTTGGCCTGGCCCGTATGTGGCCCGTCAAAAAACGGGCCGGGACGGGCTGGCCCGTCAAAAAAAAACGGGCCAATATTCACAACCCGTCCCGTATATGACGGGCTAACGGGCCGGGCCGGGCTGGCCCGTCTAGTTTTTTTTTTTAATTTTTTTAATTAGTTTTCAAATTTTTTAATTTGTTTTATTT